>Ga0075421_100011617_pt1 | contig 10914 bp, 9 predicted proteins | sample SoiMetdeltSBSDD5_FD_75292 | JGI IMG/M metagenome (GOLD analysis project Ga0075421, IMG submission 75292) | Bulk soil microbial communities from a Populus tree surrounding site in Tennessee, USA - Soil MetaG P. deltoides SBSDD5 | ecosystem: Environmental > Terrestrial > Soil > Tree plantation...
ACCAGCGCCGCTCCGACGCCGACCCAGATGGACCGAAGTCGGTCGCGATTCCCGGTCTTGAGCAGGAACGCCACGACGGCGCCAATGACCAGGATCGCCTCGAATCCCTCGCGGAGAATGATCACGAAGGACGCGAAGAACGCGCCCCACCCGCTCCCGGTTGGACGCGTCAGCTCGAGCATGCTCGGCATTCTGGCGACAATCGCGGCGCGCGCCTGCTCAGCGCGACCCACGTCGCCGGCCTTCACTGCGCCCTTGAAGTCCGCGAACTGCCGTTCGAGGTTCGCGACGAGCCCCGGGCTTTTCGCGCGCGCCGGCGTTTCGAGTGGTTCGAAGGCGATGTACGCGTCGAACGCCCGATCACCGGCGTCGGTTGTACGACCGGCGCGCGCCGCCGTCAGCGCTTCATCCAGCAGTGCGATCACCGTGCGCGACGCCTCGATTCCATCGCGCCCCTGGCCATGACCCGAGCTTTGCGGCGGCGCCTTTTCGGCGAGCCTGCGGACAAAGGCGACCACCGCCGTCACATCGGCATCCGTCAGGTCCCGCGACGGGGGCATTGCCGTTCCCGGTGCGCCAACCCGAATAGCCTCAGCGATCTGAGCGTCGCTCCGCTCGGCCTGCCACGCGAATGACGCCAGCTCCGGCGGCAGCTTCGACAGCGATCCTGCGGCCGGTCCATCGTCGGTCCCGGTGGCTCCGTGACAGGTCAGGCAACGCTGCGTGTAGAGCCCTTCGCCCTCCGCGACCTCACGCGATGAGGTACGAAGCGAGTTGAGGTACGCAACGACGTTCCAGCGCTCGTCGGCGGTGAGGCGATCAGCCCACCCGGCCATTGGCGTTCCCGCGATGCCGACAGACACGATGCGATACATCAGGGCCGGTGAGACATCGTGCATCGCGTCGCGCCTGCCGATCGCCGGCGGCGGCGGGTTCATCCCTACCGCGGCCGCGCCGTTGCCCTGCCCCAGCGCCCCATGGCATGACGCGCAGTTCCGCTCATAGATCGCCTGCCCTTCGGCGACGTTGATGGCCTTGGTGGGAAGGTCGAGCGCGCCCTCCGTTCCGAGGGCAGCGGAGAACCGCTGGTGGAGCGCCGCGAGATCCTTTGGCGGGCGCTTCGCGACGACGGCCGCCGTGAGTGAGTCCAGGACGGCCTGTACGGCGCTTGCACGCGCTCCGCTCAGTCGCGCGGCAACTTCCCTGGCGTCCTTCAGGAAGGAGACAGCTTCCTCGTACTCGATGTCCGAGACGAGTTTCCCGTTCGCGTCAATGGCCTTGCCGTACTCCTCGACCGCGACCCCAACGATGCTCGACAGTCGCTTCGCCGGGCCTTCCTGGGCATGCAGCGACGTCGTCACGGCGAGCGCGACGAGGGCGGCGATCGCGACGGCGAAAACAGCGCGCGATTTCATTCCGAACGAAATTATCGGAGATCGGATACGTTGGCTAGTCGCTGCCCTGTCGCGAGTTGGACGGCCGAGCCTCCAGCACGACCACCGCACCAGCCGTCGTCGCACTATGGGTGAGCGTCAGCCAGATCGTGGTGATGCCGAGCTCCACGGCGCGCTGCGACGCGCGTCCGTGGAACACCAGGTCGGGGCGTGAATCTCCGCGCACGACCTCGATCTCCTTCCAGCCGATCCCACGAGCGAGCTCGTTGCCGGCGAGCGCCTTGAACGCTGCCTCCTTGGCGGCGAGCCGGGCGGCGAGATGCTGTGTCGGAAGTGGGCGGGACAGGGCGTAACCAACTTCGTCCGCCGTGAACAGCCGCCTGAGGGCACGCTCGCCTTTCGCGTCGACCAGTCTCTCCACGCGTGCGATGTCCACGAGGTCGATGCCGACGCCCACGATCACGTGAGCGACCGCGCGGCGAGTGTGGCGGTCGCCAGCGACGCGGCCGCGATGACCACGCCGGTCGCCCGGCGCCAGAAACGGCGCCGGCGCGGTGGCGGGACTGCGGCGGCAAGTGCTGGGAGCGCCGCGACCCAACATCGATCCGCTTCTTCGAAGACGCGTTGCACCGCCCGCGTCCAGTCGCGCCAGCGGGCGAGACGAACGTCGTTGCCACTCTCCCGCACGCGTGCCGCGGCGTCATCCAGCGCGTCGAGCGTGGCGAAGAGGCGCTCTGCGTACTCGAGCAGCTCGGCTTCGAGCGCACGGCGGTCCGGGCCACTGTCAGGATATCGCTCCGCGGCGAGCTCACCGAGCAGTGTCGACATCCCCTGCGAGAGCCGTCGCGAGTCGAACGCTTTGAGCCGCGACTCCGGCTCGACGAACCCCTCGGCCTGTCGCCGCGCGTTCAGCAACGCCCCAAAGAATCGGTCGTGATCGGGGCCGGGCCGCCCTCGCCGCGAGCCGAGGCTATGCATCGTGCGCGTGAGCTCGGGCAGTGCCAACGCCGCCGCGATGATCTGAGCTCCGAGCGGCTGCAAGCCGGCGTGGCCGCTCAGGATGATCGCGTCGTGTGCGACGTGAATCGTGAGATCCGGAGGCTCCCAGACCACGCCGTCCACGCGGTCGATCCGCACGGCATGCTCGCGCTCGCCGACCTGCACGGACACGACGTTGTCGACGAGTCGGACGGAGCCGTCGGCGGTGATCGCCGAGCCACGTACCGAGCCGCGCACGCGGATGGGGATGCGGACGGTGTCAGGCATCGGTCGGGACCCGGCTGCCGTCGGCGAGCTGGCGGGTGCTGACGGCCGCGCGCTCGCCGGTCCGTCGTTCGAGGCGCTCCACGAATGCGGTCAATCGCTCAGCGGTGAATCCGGCGCGCGGGTCTCCCATCCTTGCACTGATCTCATCACGGACCTTGTACCCAGCACTCTCGCACGTGGGTCCGTTCCGATCGGTCGACGCCCGCGCAGCGTTGTCGTCTCGGTACACGGGCAGCCGGAGCACCTGGCCAAGCGCGGCGAGCCGCCGGTTCGGCGTATCGTACCAACGATCCTCGAGCTGGCCGTCGAACACGAGTCGCGCACCGGCAGCCTCGAGCCGCTGGCGCGCGGCATCCACGTCATCCACGACGCTCTGGAGCTCGACCTCAAGCGGCATCGATGGCGCGCATCACTGCGTCCGTGTCGGTGAGGTTCGGGAACACTGCCACCGGACCGTGCGCCGCGAGCTCCGCCATGGAGTAGCGGCCCGTCGCGACAGCGATGGCGCGCGCGCCGATCGCCCGCGTACAGTCGATGTCGGCGGGCGTGTCGCCAATGATCACGATCGCGTCGCCGGTGACGTCCAGCCCCAGCGCTTCACGCGCCCGGCGCTGCGCGATGGCGGGAAGCTCGTCGCGGACCTCGTGGTCGGATCCAAACGCGCACACCGTGAAGCGCAGCGGGTCGATTCCCACGGCGCGAAGCTTCTCATGCGCGCCGACCTCGATGTTCCCGGTGAGCAGGCCGACGGTGCGATCGGCGCGCGCCTCGAGCGCGTCGAGGAGTTCGAGCACACCATCGAATCGGTGCACGTGAGTCGTTCCGGCACCGAGCTCCACGCGAAGTCGTTGGAGGTACTCATCGAGGAGCGACGTCATGCGCGAGTCGATGACCTCGTCGTGGTGCCCGTCCATGCGCATGAGGTCGCGGACGATCTGCATGTCCGTCTTGCCATCGTATCGATAATCGGGCGAGCCCGACGAGCCGAACGCGGTGGTGAGGGCGCATTGCATGGCTCGCCGCCCTGCGCCGTCGCTCCAGAGAATTGTGCCGTCGATGTCGAAAAGAACGAGCTTCACGGAATAGAAGTCAGAGTCGGTCGTCGTTGATGTGGGCGCATCACGTTCGCGTGATGATGAGCCCCGTCATGATGCTTCCGGCGCCAAGTCCTTGCCAAACCGTCGGCACCTCACCGAGCGCCAGCCAGGCGACCACGAGCGCGACGAGTGGTTGCAGATTGCTGAACATTGAAACGCGCGTGGGCCCGATGCGGCTCACCCCGTGATACCAGATGAGGTTTCCGACCACGAGCGCGCCGATCCCGCTGTACACCATTGCCGCCCATACTGCCGGTGTGACGCCGCCCCAGTCCGTCGCCAGCATGCTGGGGATCCCGATGGCGGTCACGAAGAGTGCGCCACCGGCGAGGCTGTACGCGCCCACGTTGATGCCCGACAGTCGTTCCGTGTACGGCTTGATCAGGATGGCGAAGAACGCCCAGCAGAGTGAACCCGCGACGATGAGCGCGCTCCCGAGCACGCTGTCGTCGCGAGTTGACCGGGCCACGGATCCGAAGACGACACACGCGATGCCGGCGAGCTGCAGCGCGATGCCGCTCCATCCACGGGTACCTACGCGCTCGACTCGGAAGATGCGTCCCACGATGGCGACGAAAGCCGGGGACGCCGCAAGCATGAGCGCCACTGTTCCGGCGCGGCTCCGCGCGAGCCCTTCGATGAAACAGAGCTGATAGACGCCGTTGCCGATCACCCCGATGCTGGTGAGGGCGAGAATGTCTCGGCGAGACGGCCGGTCGTGGGACCGGAGCCATCCGATGGCGAGGAGCACCACGACGGCCATCGCGATGCGCACGGCGTTGTAGGCGAGGGGCGGGACGGTCCGGGTGCCGTACTTCGCGACAGTGTAGTTGACGGCCCAGATGACAGCCATGAGCACGAGCAACACATCGGTCAGGCCGGCCGCGTCGGCCCGACCCACCGTCCGATTTGCTGTTGGCGTATCCGAGTCGGTCATCGGCCGAAACTTAAAGTGACCTGGCCTGCAGTCGTGAGTCGAAAGTCGTTAGCAGCTTCGAGCTGGCTGCTGACTAACGACGCACGACTCGCAGTGAATCGGTAGTAGCAGCAACCACACTTCGCCGTATACCTTGCTCCATGCACGTCTCCTTCGCTCTCTTCGCCGACGCCGCGAACCTTTCCCAGGAAGGGAAACTCAACATCCTCGGCGTGTTCGACGCGGTGCAGGTCGCGACCATGCCGACCGTCCATCCGCGCGCGACGCTCGTGCTCCGACTCAAGGGCACGAGCTCCGACATCGGCCGTCACACGGTGTCGCTGCGCTGGCTCAACCCGGCCGGCACTGAGCTCTGGTCATCGGTCGGAGAGCTCGAGGTTGGGGCGGCGGCGCCGCCGGCACAGATGGTGGCCGAGATGGATCTCCCTCTCATCGCGGCCATCGACCTGCCCCTCGACGAGGTGGGCGGCTACACGATGCAGATCGCGCTCGATAACCAGCTGCACGCGAGCATCAGGCTCCAGGTGCGGATGGGCGCCCCGGTGCTCCCGGCGAGCAGGATGATCAGCTAGACGATACGTCGCGCGGCGACGAAACGCTCGACCAGCAGAGCCACATAGGGGTCGTCGCGATCGTCGAGCCTCTCGACGGCGTAGCCGCCGCGCCCGAGTGCCAAGTGAACCATACGCGATCCACCGAGCCCCATCCCCACGTGGGTGATGCGGCGGTCGGGCCGCTCGCGGAAGAACAGGAGATCGGCTGGCTCGAGCCGAGCGATATTCCGACCGGCATCCACTCCGGCGTCGGCCTGCTGCCAGGCATCGCGTGGCAGCATGATGCGATGGAGCCAGTAGGCGGTTTGGACGAGGCCGGAGCAGTCGGCGCCCCAGGGCGTGATGCCCCCCCACTGGTAGGGCGTTCCCGCGAAGCGCTCGAGTGCCGTGGCCGCGATCGACAGCTGGTCCTTGCGAAACGTCCGCGCGTGCGATGCCGCATTCACAGCCTCGCCGCTGATGACCGATTCGCCGGACGAGATCCACGCGGCCAGCGGGAGCGCGCGCGTCACGCCCGTCGTTGCATCACGGACCACGCATCCGAGGGACAGGAGCCGTTTCGTCGTCGAGCCGGCGCTGGCGTCGGATGATATGCGCAGGTAACCACGATGCATCCACCCCTCGTAGCCATCGTCTCCACGCACGCGCAGCCAGTCACCGTCGTGCGCGAGCACCGTCAGTCGGTGGCCCGCGAGACGTTGCGAGATCTGCGGACTCGATACCCGCGGCTCGCCGTGAAGGGGGGCAATTGAGGCGTAGACAGTCACGACGCTTGGCTGGCCTGGCGGCTCGCCAGTTGCGTTAGGCATCGAACCCCCACCGCGACTGCCGCGTTCGCTCATCGCGCCGCGCCCGTATCTGCCAGACCGGGAATCCCATCGCGCCCCACCGCCAGGCGCACCGCGCGCTCCACGGCCTCCTCCAGCGCCGCGACGGCGACGCCCTCGACTTGCGGCGCCGGCGCGGGCGCGCCTTCGGTCGGACACACGGCGAAGACAATGTCCCCGTCGAAGCTTGTTCCGGTCGGTGTGATGCGCCTGAAGAGCGCGGCGGAGCTCGCGCGGGCGAGTTGTGACAGCTCCACGCGAGTGAGCAGCGCTGAGGTTGCGACGACGGCAATCGTCGTGTTGCGGAGCGCGCCATCGTCGAATTTCCGGTCCACGCCGCCCGCCGCGATCAGGCGTGCGCCGTCGAGAAATCTTCCCGCGTCATCGCGCGCGCCCGCAATGATCACGCCTCGTGCGTCACGCACGTCGCCGAGCGCGTTGACCACGGCGACCGCTCCGACGACGACATCACCGGCCTGCGCGCGGCCCACGCCCACGCCACCCTTCATCGCACGACTCGCGCCCGCCGCCTTGCCCACCGTCGCCCCGGTCCCCGCGCCAACGCTGCCCTCTGCAATGTTCGTTGCGCTCGCCGACTCGCAGGCGTCGTATGCCATCGCTGGCGTGGGCCGAGCCGTGGGGCTGCCTAACGGGGCCAGATCGAAGATGACCGCGGCCGGGATGATGGGCACGACACCTGCCCCCACACGATATCCTTGCCCGCGTTCTTCCATCCATTGCATCGCGCCCGCCGTCGCATCCAACCCGTACGCCGAGCCGCCCGTGAGGACCACGGCATCCACTCGATCCACCAAATGGTAGGGCGACGCCGCGTGCAGCTCGCGCGTCCCCGTCGCCCGGCCGATCACGGCCGCCGCGCAGCGAAACGGCGCCCGCTCGCCGCGCACGATCGTTAGCCCGGTCGCGCCTCGCTCGTCGGTGGCGTGGCCCACCGCGAGCCCGATCGCCGAGAGGTCAGCGCTCACGCACCGGACGGTGGCGCTTTCGGCGGATGTCCCACGGCCGTGGGCCCTGGCTCCGGCTCCGATGCGCCGGCAGGTGCCTTCGCGGCACAGTCGGCGCAGCGCGTCACGCCCCGCATGTTGCACATGTTGCAGACGAAGCGACCGCAGTCGGAGCATGGATACCCCTCTGACGCGCGCTCCTCTCGCCCACACGCGCGACACACCATGGCATCGCGTTCGCGCACCTCGGTCATGTCGTTCCTCCCGATTCCTTGCGCCGCTCAGCGGGCGCGCGCGTTGAGACTATACTCCTTGATCTTCTTGATCAGCGTCGCGCGGGAGATCCCGAGCTCCCGCGCGGCGTGCGTTCGGTTCGCGTTATGCACCTGCAGCGTCCGCTCGATGTGGACGCGCTCCACTTCGGCGAGCGTCCGGGGAACGTGGTGTTCGGTCATGGGACCGCCGGGCTCCCGGATTTCGGCCGGGAGATGCTGCGCGTCGATCCGGTCCGCGCCTCGGCCGACGATCATCGCACGCTCGAGGACATTGCGCAGCTCCCGAATGTTGCCCGGCCACGAGTGGCGGACCAGGCGCTCGACCGCCTGCTCCGCGAGGCTTCGAGGCGCAGCCGGCAGATTCGCTCGAAGCTCGTCCACGATGCGCCCGATGAGCTCGACCAGATCCTCACGCGACCGGGCCCTCAGGGGCGGTAGGTACACGGGCATGACGCTGAGTCGGTAATAGAGGTCCTCGCGAAACCGACCCTGGTTCACTTCGGTCACCAGGTCGCGATTCGTCGCGGCGAGGATCCGCGCATCCGACACGATCTCGCGTGTCCCCCCCACGCGCCGAACACCCTTCCCTTCCAAAACGCGCAGCAACCGCGCTTGAAGGTGCGTGCCGAGGTCGGCGATCTCATCGAGAAAGATCGTTCCACCAGCCGCTATCTCCAACAGACCGACGCGCGGGTCCTTCCCGGTCTCCACTCCGACGTCCTGGCCGAAGAGGGCCACCTCCAGGGCATCGGCCGTGAGTGCCGCGCAGTTCACCTCCACGTACGGCGCTTCGTGACGCGGGCTGTGCGCGTGAATGAGCGCGGCCACCTGGGCCTTCCCCAACCCGCTCTCGCCAAGCAGCAGCACCGTGGTGCGCTCGCTCGCTGCCAGAAGCTCGAGCTGCGATGCGAGATCGCGCATCACAGTCGAGCTGCCAAGGGCGAACGCCGGGGCGGCGCTCTTGCGGCGCTCGGTGAGATAGTGGTTCAGCTGCCGCAGCCGAATTTTCTCGAACGCTCGCTCGGCCGCGACCGCCAGGTGCGCGAGGTCGACCGGCTTCGTCAGGAAATTCTCGGCTCCTGCCTGCATCGCTTTCACGGCCAGCGGCACCTCGCTGTGTCCGCTGATCATGATCACCGCCGGCGCGGTTTGCCGAATGCGCGCATATACATCGAGCCCCGTCATATCCGGCAACCGCACATCGAGCAACACCAGGTCGGGGCGTGCGGTCTCGTACGCCGCAATGGCCTCCGCGCCCGTGTACGCGCGCAAGACCGCGTGCCCGCCGTGGCACTCGAGGAATGTCGCGAATGCGTCAGTGATCGGTCGCTCGGCGACGACGATCAGAACCGACGCCATCAGCGGCCCGCCTGCGCGAGGATCACCCGCGTCAGTTCCTCGAACGAAAACGGCTTCATCACGCTGGCACGACCGCTGCGCTCGATCACCTCGCGCGTCGCATCGTTCTGCACGTCACCGGTCAGGAAGATGACCCGCGCCGCGAGCTCGGCATCTCGCTCGAGCAACTCCTGGTGGATCACGTCACCACTCGTGTCCGGCATGCGCATGTCGAGCAGTAGCGCGTCATAGCGGCGACTCTGGATCAGGGCGTGCGCCTCGGCACCGGTGCCGGCGGCATCGACCGAATGACCAAGGCCGCCGAAGTAGCGGACGATCGCGGAACGGATCGCGGGTTCATCATCGACGATCAGAATCGAGAGTGGACGCGCACCCGGCGAATGCGCTTCCGCCACGCTCCGCGGAGGCAACGCGGCACCGGGTGGCGGGATGATCGGCAGCTCGACGACGAATGAAGCGCCTGTATCGGAGGACTCGACGCGAATTGCGCCGCCGTGCTCGCGCACGATGCCGTCGGAGACCGACAAACCGAGCCCGGTACCCTTGCCAACGCCCTTCGTCGTGTAGAACGGATTGAAGACGCGATCGACCTCCGTGGCCGGGATTCCGGCCCCCGTGTCGCGAATCGTGACGACGATCCGGCCACCACGCGCTTCGCTGGTCACGACGATCCGTCGCTCGCCTTGCCAACCCCCGAGAGCGTGCTCCGCGTTGCCGATGAGATTGAGGAAGACCTGCTGTAGCTGGAACGGATCCGCCCAGATGGGCGGCAACGATGGGTCCAGATGCTCTTCGAGCTCCACGCCTTGAAACGTGAGCGCGTGACGGCGCAGGTCGAGCGTGCTGGCGATGACCTCGTTCACGGACGTCGTCGAGCGCTGCGGCGGATGCTGGCGTGCAAACGTCAGCAGATTCGAGACGATCTTCGCCGCTCGTTTTGCCTCGCCATGGATCGTCGTCAGCGCCTCGTTACGCTCTTCGTCGCTGCCCGTGTGGGTGAGCACCAGCTGCGAGAAGGCCATCACGCTCGCCAATGGGTTGTTGAGCTCATGGGCAACGCCGCTGACGAGCTGGCCGATTGCCGCGAGCTTCTCCTGCTGAACCAGCTGCTCGACCAGCAGCTTCTCCTCACTGACATCGCGCACCACCGCGAGGACACCCGTCACCGCGTCACCTTCCGTCAGCGGCGCCGTCAGCATCGCGCCAGGGTGCGAGACGCCGTTGCCGTCGATGTACCGCAGCTCACGCCGGAGACGTCGCCCCTGCAGCGTCTCCCGGAGCGTGTCCCATAGCTCATCCACGTCGCGCGCGTCCACGACGGTCGTGAACGCCGCACCGAGCAACTCCGTCCGGCTTCGCCCGGTGGCGATCTCGAGCGCCCGGTTGACCGACGTGAAGTTACCGTCGCGATCGACGGTGAAGATCGCGTCGCTGGCCGTCTCCAGTACCAGGCGGTTCCGCTCGCCTAACGCATGAGCCGAGGTGACATCGTCGAACGTCACCACCGCACCACCGTTCGGATGCGGCGACGCCACGATGTCGAACAGCTTCCCGCGGGCGGTCGAGCGCATCGTCTCCCGACCCAGCACGCCATCGACGAGGGCGCGCGAGAGCGGGCAGCCATCGCCGATCGGCCGCGTGTCCGCGAGGACCGCTTCGTAGAACTGGCGGCCCCTGAGCTCACGATGCGTCTCGAAATCCACGAGCTGCATCGCGCGCGAGTTGTACCGCACGATGCGGCCGTCGTCGTCGATCACCACCATCCCGGTGGGGATCGCGTTGAACGCGACCGTCCACTCGCGGCTCGATTCGGCGAGCTCCTCGTAGAGGCGAGCGTTGACGATCGCAACGGCCACGTGATCGGCGAGCCGCTGCAGGACGCGCGCGTCGCCCTCGTCGAAGTCGGCGGCACGGTTGAATACCGACAGCGTGCCGATGACCCCGCGCGCCGTCGACAGGGGAACGACGATGGTATTCCGAACGCGAACCAGCCGCTGTACCTGACGACTCACTTCGTCGTCGTTCGGGACGTCGTTCACGATCACCGCCGTCTGATCGCGCACGGCGCGCCCGCTGATGCTCGATCGGATCGGGAGCATTATCCCCGCCAGGAGATCGCCGCTCCCGGCAGCCGCGACGATGTGGAGATAGTCCTCCCGTCGGAGCCCGATGCAAGCTCCCTCGGCGCCGAGCAGCGACATCGAGTGACGGAGGATGAGGCGCATCACCTCACCCATCCG
>Ga0075421_100011621_pt1 | contig 10910 bp, 11 predicted proteins | sample SoiMetdeltSBSDD5_FD_75292 | JGI IMG/M metagenome (GOLD analysis project Ga0075421, IMG submission 75292) | Bulk soil microbial communities from a Populus tree surrounding site in Tennessee, USA - Soil MetaG P. deltoides SBSDD5 | ecosystem: Environmental > Terrestrial > Soil > Tree plantation...
CTGGTCTACGATCCGCCGGTGATCCTGATGGACGAGCCGTTCGGGGCGCTGGACGCCCAGACCCGCATGCAGCTGCAGGAGGATCTGCTGCGGCTGTGGGAACTGGGCCGCAAGACCATCATCTTCGTCACCCACGACATCGCCGAGGCCATCGCGCTGGGCGACCGCACGCTGGTATTGTCGCGGGCGCCGGCGCGCGTCGCCGGCGAGCACGCGATCACGATCCCGCGCCCGCGCGACATCCGCGGCATCATGGGTCACCCCGAGTTCGGCGCGCTCTATCAGAGCATCAGGGCGCAGGTGCAATGAGCACGACCGAGAGCGCCCTCGACCTCGCCGCCGAGCCGGCACCCATCAAGTGGCGGCAGTACGCGGTCACGATCGGGCGCATCGTCCTGGCGCTCGCCCTGCTCGCGGCCTGGAAGATCGGCGCCGACCGGGCAGGGCCGATCTACGTCGCCGACCCCGTCAAGGTGGCCCAGCGGATCGTCGAGGACCTGTCGTCCGGGGCGCTGCTGCGGCACATGTACGTGACGCTGCGCCTGGCCGGCATCGGCTTCGCCATCGGCTGCTTCTTCGGCGTGGCGCTGCCGTTCGTGCTGCGCCGCCTGCCGCGGCTCACCAATGCGGTGGAGCCCTACATCATGGCCTCGGTGGGCATCCCGAAGTACGCCCTGGTGCCGCTGTTCATCCTGTGGTTCGGCATCGACGACGCGCCGAAGCTGTGGCTGGTCGGCCTCTTGGTGTTCTATCCCGTCTTCATCGCCGTGTTCGCCGGCATCCGCAACGTCGACCGGCGCCTGATCAACATGGCCCGCGTGGCCGGCGCCGGCGAGGCCACCATTTCGCGCGAGGTGGTGTGGAACTCGCTGCTGCCGTTCTTCTTCGCCTCGCTCAAGATCGCCCTGCCGCGCGCCATCAGCGCCGCCATCATCGGCGAGTTCCTGGTGGGCAACGAGGGACTCGGCTACCTGATCGAGAATTCCCGCCAGAACTTCGACACCACCGGCGTCTTCGTGGGCATCGTGGTTGCCACGGCCATCGTGCTGCTGATCAACGCGGTCCTGGTCTGGCTCGACCGCCGCTTCAGCGCCTGGCGCCCGACTGACCGGCATATGGAGCTGTAGGAAGCGGCCGAGACGCGGGACTCCCTCTCCCCGCCACAAAACGTCCCGAGCGCGACGGGGAGAGGGGCAAAGGGCTCCCACCTTCAGAGGCGAATGGTCAATGGCGAATGGGCGAGCACCATTCGCGACTGGCCATTCGCCATTTCGCCATTCGGGGCGAACCAGCGCTCGCCCTATCTCAGAAACTCCGGCGAGATGAGGTTCGGCAGGAACAGCGAGACCTTCGGCCAGACGATGACGAGGGCCAGCACCAGGAGCATCGGGATCAGCATGACGGCGGTGTCCTTGATGGCATCCCTGATGCGAATACCCGCGATCGAGCACGCAATCAGCAGGCACAGGCCGTAGGGCGGCGTGACGAGGCCGAACGCCAGCGACACGATGCCGATCATGGCGAAGTGCACCGGGTCCATCGAGACCGCCTTGGCGAGCGGCTCCAGGATCGGCGCGCAGATGATGATGGCGGGGATCGCATCGAGGAAGCAGCCGACCACCAGGAACACGAAGGCGATGAAGAAGCCGGTGGCGGCGAAGCCCATGCCCCAGGCCTGCACGCCGGTGAGGATCGCCTCGGGGATCTTGTAGTAGGCGAGCAGCCAGCCGAAGGTGCTGGCGGTGCCCACGCAGAACAGCGCGATGCCGGCGAGCTTGCCGGTGTCGAGTAGGGCGCCGTAGAGTCCCTTCAGGTCCATCTCGCGATAGACCAGCAGCGACAGCACGCCGGCGTAGAGTACGGCAATGCAGGCCGACTCGGTGGCCGTGAACCAGCCGAAAATCTTGCCGCCGATGATGATGCCGGGCGTCATCAATGCCGGAATTGCCACCCATGTGGCACAGATGAGCTCGCGCCAGGTCGAGCGCGCATAGGTGGGATAGCCGCGCGCCTTGGCGTACGCGTGCACGGTTGCCATCTGGGCGAGGCCGATCAGCAGGCCCGGCACGATGCCGGCGAGAAAAAGTGCACCGATCGAGACCGTGAGGATGCCGCCCCACACGATCATCAGGATCGAGGGCGGGATGATCACGGCCAGCACCGCCGACACCGCGGTAATGGCCACGGAGAAGGAGAGGTCGTAGCCTTCCTTGGTCTGCGCCTCGATGAAGATCTTCGACTGGCTGGCTGCGTCCGCGGTGGAGGAGCCGGAGATGCCGGCGAAGAAGATCGACAGCACCACGTTGATCTGCGCGAGGCCGCCGGGGAAGTGGCCGACCATGGTGCGCGAGAGCTTCAGCAGGCGGTCGGTGGTGCCGCCGACATTCATCAGGTTGGCCGTGAGCAGGAAGAACGGCACTGCCAGCAGGATGAACGAGTTGTAGGCGTTGAACGTCTCCTGCATCAGCGTCACCGTGTCGAGTCTGGGCTCGATGATGAGGATCGGCAGGCAGGCGAGCCCCAGCGCGAAGGCGACCGGCACGCGCAGGAACATGAGGAGGAAGAACAGCCCGAACAGGATCAGCGCCGCCTGCCCCGGCGAGAGCACGGCGCCGGTCATGGCGTTCTCCCGAGTATGGTCTTTACGTCATCGAGAAGCTGCTCGCCGAGGAACACGAGCCAGGTGACGCCCGTCACCGGCCAGGCCACGTAGATCAGCCACAGCGGCAGCTCGGCCAGCTCCGAGATGCGGTACCACGCGAACTCGGTGAAGTGGATGCCGGCCCAGACGAACACCAGCGCCGCGGCCAGGACGCCGAGACGGCCCGTCAGTCGCACCACGGCCTCGCCGCGCGGGGGCAGGCGCGGCCACACGTCCACCTCGAAGTGGGTGGACTCGCGCACCCCGATCATGGCGCCGATCATGATGGTCCAGATGAACAGGAAGCGCGCCATTTCCTCGGTCCAGATGTAGGACGGGATGAGCGCGGTATAGCGCGAGAAGATCTGGAGGCTGACCGGGATCACCAGGATGGCGATGGAGAGGGCCAGCAGCCACGACAGCACCGTGGCATAGGCCTGCGTGAAGCGGCGCCAGAGGGTCATGCGGGTACCATTCGGAGAATACACTCCCCCCTCACCAGTTCGGCCAAATGACTTACGGCCGCGCGATCGAGGTCGCGTTTGCGGTTCGGAAGGTGCTCGCGGCCGTAAGTCATGACCTCACGTCCTCTCCCCAGGGGGAAAGGGGATGGTGCGCGTCGGGAGCATTTCCCCTCATCCATGGCGCGAGGCGCGCTCGACGGTCGTTGAGAAGCACCGAAGCAAGCGGCGGGCAGCCCTTCTCCCCTTGGGGAGAAGGCGGCCCCAAGGGCCGGATGAGGGGGCCTTCCGCCCGCGACACCAAGTGTGCATCACTTGACGGCGTGGATCTTCGCCAAGATGTCGTCCGCCCCGATCTCCTTGGCGTAGGCGGCGATCACGGGCTCCACCAGCTTGGCCATCTCGGCGCGGTCCTTGAATGGCACGCGCTTCAGCTTGCCGGCCTTCTCCAGCTGATCGAGCTTCTGCGCGTCCTCGCCGGACTCGACCTGTCGCCCGTAGGCGCCCGCCTCCTTGCCGGCCTTGACGATGGCGGCCTGCAGATCGGCCGGCAGCGCCTTGAAGGTCTTGCCCGAGAAGCAGATCGGGCGGATGGTGATGGCGTGCTCGGTCATCGCAAGGTTGGGCGCCACCTCGTAGAATTTCATCGATTCCACTCCGGCCGCCTCGTTCTCGCCAGCGCCGATGACGTTGTTCTGGATGGCGTTGTACACCTCGTTGTAGGCGATCACCGTCGGCGCCATGCCGGCGGCCTGGAACGTGCGGCTCCAGATCGGCGCGCCCTGCACGCGCACCTTCAGCCCCTTGATGTCGGCCAGCGAGCCCATCGGCTTGTTGATGAAGATGTTGCGCACGCCGCCGCCGGCATAGCCGATCAGCATCACGTCGGCCTTCTTGGCGATCTCATCGGCAATGGGGGCCAGGATGTCGGCATCGAGCACCTTGTTCCAATGGTCGAGGTCGCGGAACAGGAACGGCGCGTCGATGAACGGCGCCGCGCGCGAGAAGGTGGACATGTGCGCGGGCGAGACGATGCCGTAGTCCACGGCCTTGCCCTGCGCCATGTACTCGAAATACTGCTTCTCCAGGCCGAGCGACGAGTTCTTGTGCAGGATGAAGTTGATGGGCTTGCCGTAGTATTTCTTCACCAGCTCCTCGAAGCGCACCAGCGCCTTGGTGAAGGCGTGCTCGTCGTTGAACTGCACGGCGCCGTTGAGGGTGATGGTCTGCGCCTGGGCCGGGGCACCGGCCATCAGGGAAGCTGCAAACAGGGCCGCGATAGCGCCCAGCGCGGCCACAAGGGTTTTGCGTCGCATGCGTTTCCTCCTGGAGCGGCGGCACCGTCAGGCGGTCCGCCTTTCTTGCTTGTGTCGTCGAGCCGGCCCCACGATAGCGCACGCGCACCAGCGAGGCCAGCATGTCGCCCGGACTGCAGGCCTCCTCGACCCATGGCGGTTCGCTCGCATGACAATGACGTCGCCCAGGGCCCGATACGAAAGCCCTCTTCCGTGCGACAGTCCAGCCGCCTTGGCGGCGCCGGTCCGATCGGGCCGGATCGCCGGCCTAGCCGAAGCGGGCGGCGGAGCGGGCGCGGGCCTTGGCGGCCTCCTCGGCGCGGTCGCGAGGCGGGGCGCTGGTGACGAGCGAGGCGAGCAGCTCGTGGGCGGCGTCGGTCACCGCGTCAACGGCCTGGTTGAAGGCGGCCTCGTTGGCCTTGGACGGCCGGGCAAACCCGCTCAGCTTGCGCACGAACTGCAGGGCGGAGGCGCGGATCTCCTCTTCGGTCGCCGGCGGCTCAAAATTGTAGAGCGTCCTGATGTTGCGGCACATGTCTGGTCTCCGGTTGGCTTTCCGGGTTGGTCTGACGGGCTCCGGCCTGTCTCCGGCCGCCCGATATATTAACGGTTGCCTGGTCCACCCTCGGCTGAGGCGGTTGCGCAACGCCTCTGTGGCACCTGCGCCGCATTCCCGCCCCCTAGCCTTTGAGATCGAAGCGTTGGTGCAGATGTGTCAAGTCTGGGTGTCGCGACTTCGGCAGTCGGGCGTCGGCTGTCGGCAGTCGCAAATGCTATCTTTATGACAGCCGAAGCCCGGCTGCCGACTGCCGGACACGACTCGTCTGAGGCAAAGCCTCGTTAGAGATCACTGTCGGTTGACCTCAAACAAGGGGCGGCGGACACTGAGCGAGAAACGCTTTGCGGGCGGCGCCCGTGCGGCTGCCTGCAGATTCGGCGAAGGAGCGACGGCCATGGCCCAGAAGCTCGACGCGGAGGCCCGCAAGGCCGTTCCCGCGCGTCTGCCCGGATGGCGTCTGGTGGACGGGCGCGATGCGATCAGCAAGACCTTCACGTTCAAGGATTTCAACGCCGCCTTCGGGTTCATGGCGCGGGTTGCGCTGGCCGCGGAGAAGATGAACCACCATCCGGAATGGCTCAATGTCTGGAACCGGGTGGAGGTGACACTCTCCAGCCACGATGCCGGCGGGCTCACCGAGCGCGACCTGAAGCTGGCCGAGATCATGGACCGGATCGCAGGCTAGGCGCGGGTCTCGAGCCGTCCCTTTCGGCCGATCGCGCCCAGATTCCGCCGCGACTGATCGCGCATTGAGCAGGCATCTGCCTAATCCGTATGCGGCTGCCCGCACCGGCATCAGGGGCACACTGTCACCAGTGTGTGCATCCCTGCCGAATCAACGGGTTGCCTCCATTGGGACGGCTGGCACAGCTCTTGCGGAATTCGCAGCAGCGCCACGCGTGCGCCTGGAAGCGGCTCAAAGGGGGAATCCACCGCAATGCCTCGATTGCCATCACGCCTTGTGCCGGCTGCCGCGTCCGCCGCGGTCCTGCTGGCCAGTCTCGCACCCGCCCTCGCCGCCGACGCGCCCACGCCGAACAAGGGCGATACCGCCTGGATGCTGTTCGCGACGGTCTTGGTGCTGATGATGACCATCCCCGGCCTCGCCCTGTTCTACGCCGGCCTTGTGCGGGCCAAGAACGTACTCTCCATGCTGATGCAGGTGTTCGCCATCGTCTGCCTCGTGGCGATCCTGTGGGTGATCTACGGCTACAGCCTCACCTTCACCGGCGGTGGTGCACTCAACACTTACGTCGGGGGCCTCTCCAAGGCCTTCCTGATGGGCGTGACGCCGGAATCCACGGTCGCCACTTTCTCCAACGGCGTCGTGATCCCCGAATACGTCTATATCTGCTTCCAGATGACGTTCGCCTGCATCACGCCGGCCCTGATCGTCGGCGCCTTCGCGGAGCGCATGAAGTTCTCGGCCCTCATGCTGTTCGTGGCTTTGTGGGTGACGTTCGTCTATTTCCCGATCGCCCACATGGTCTGGTACTGGGCCGGCCCCGACGCCCTCGCCGATGCCGCCAGGAGGGTCGCGGAGGCCGCCGGCGGCGCGGCCAAGACCGAGGCCGAGGCGGCGCTCGCCGCAGTTCAAGCCGATGCCGGGCTTGCCTTCCAGTGGGGCGCCCTCGACTTCGCCGGCGGCACGGTGGTGCACATCAACTCCGGGGTCGCCGGCCTGGTCGGCGCCCTGATGCTCGGCAAGCGCCTCGGCTACCGCCAGGAGGCGATGGCCCCACACAGTGTCACCCTCACCTGCGTGGGCGGCGCTCTGCTGTGGGTCGGCTGGTTCGGGTTCAACGCCGGCTCGGCCCTGGAGGCGGCCGGCGGCACCACGCTCGCCATGATGAACACCTTCGTGGCCACCGCTGCGGCGGCCGTGTCGTGGATGCTCGTGGAGCTCGTGTTCAAGTGGAAGACTTCGCTCCTCGGTCTGGTGTCGGGTGCGGTCGCGGGCCTCGTGGCCGTCACGCCGGCGGCGGGCTTCGCCGGACCGATGGGCGCCATCGTTCTGGGAGGCTTGGCCGGCATCGTGTGCCTGTTCTTCTGCACGGCCGTGAAGGCGCTGCTCAGGTACGACGACAGCCTCGACGTATTCGGCATCCACTGCATCGGCGGGATCGTCGGCGCGCTCGGCACCGGCCTGCTCGTCAGCCCCGAGTTTGGCGGCACGGGCGTGCTCGATTACGTCGCCAAGCCCGGCACGGCCGTCGTCGCCGAGTACGTGCGCGATGTGCAGATGATCGCTCAGGCCAAGGCCGTCGGCCTCACGCTGGTGTGGTCCGGCATCGGCGCGGTCATCATCTTCAAGATCGTGGACCTGATCTTTGGAGCCCGCGTCGCGCCGGAGGCCGAGCAGACCGGCCTCGACCTCGCCCAGCACGGCGAGCGCGGCTACGCCTACGAGCACTAGGCGCGCCAACTCTGCCGGCGGCATCCGCGACCGAGCCCACGTGAGCGATGCCGCCCCCCCCGGATGCCCGCGAGTCCTCCCGCGGGCATCCGGTTTGCTTTGGCCTTGCGGCATTGCGCTTCGGCCGGCTCTCGTCCGGAAACAGACGCATCGTGCCGATCGCGTTGCCGCCTCAGGATGAGGAACGGCCGGCCTTCGTTGCCCTCTTGATCTCTGTCGCGATGGTCGCTAGCGGGAATATGAGTGTCATCGGCGCGTCATCGAGCCGGACAGCGCCGAAGCCGGCATACCACCGCGCCGCGCGCTCCGATTTTGCATCGATGACCAGAGCCACGCCGCCGACCTCCTCAGCCACCGCCAAGCAGCGCGCTCCGGCTGCAAAGAGCAGCGCCTGACCCAGCCCTTGTCCTTGAACGGTGCGATCCACCGCTAGGCGTGCGAGCCGGAACATCGGCGCCTCGTGACGGACGAGACCCTTCGTGACTGACGCAGGCACGCGCGCGAAGGCGACTGATGCCGGCGCCAACGTGTAGTGGCCGAGAATTCGGGTCGGCTCGGCGCGCGGGCAGGTCACGAAAGTCTTGGCGCCGCCTCGCTGGTGCCCCTGCATGGCGAACCGGGCGAGATACTCGTTCAGCGCCGGCTCGCCACAGTCGAACTCGGTGCGTCGGTGTCGTTTGGTCAACGGGTGCTCGTCGACCGGGGGAAGCATCAGCGGCCAAAGATTTCGCGGTGCCTCCTGGCGGCGGCGCGCAGCTTCGCCGAGGGCTTCGGCGGGTTCTCGAGCAGTTGAAGCACCCGCAGGCTGTCGCGCTCGGACAGCTCGACGCGCTCGGACTGCTTCACGATTCTCTCGGCGGCGGGCAGCACGGTGCGCAGAATGAAGCCCGTCAAATCCTCGTGGCGGAGCGCCGCGGCACGCGACAGCAGCGCCTTCTCCTTGGGCTTGACGCGCAGCTCGATGCGACCGCCTTCTGTCAGAGGCCGGGCCATGTGGACAATCCTCCGCAACCGCGTGGTGCTCCTAGTTAACGTACGGAATGAAATCGTACAAGGCTCCCGACATCCGCTGGGCTGCGACTGACACAGGTCCCAGGACTGATGAGAAATCCTGCTGTCTCCGGGGCCCGCTGAGCTATCCTGTCCTGTGTACCTACTGCCAGTCCTGAGGAGGAGTATCGCCGCCCATGTGCTCTGCCAAATCTGCCGCCCTGCCAGGCGACCCCGCCCTCGCTTCCGCAACCGAGCTGATCGCGCTCTACCGTGCCAAGGCGCTTTCGCCCGTGGAGGCCACGAAGGCGGCGCTGGCCCGCGTCGAGCGCCTGGAGGGCGCGGTTAATGCCTGGTGCCACCTGGATCCGGACGGGGCGCTCGACGCGGCGCGAGCGTCCGAGTCGCGCTGGCAGGCCGGGGCTCCCGCGAGCGCGCTCGACGGCGTGCCGGTGGGGATCAAGGACAATATCCTGGTGGCGGGCATGCCTGCGCGCTTCGGCTCGCGCCTCACCGACCCTCGGCTGAGACCGGCCGACGCCCCGGCTGTCGCCAGGCTGCGCGAAGCCGGCGCGGTCCTCCTCGGCAAGACCGCCATGCCCGAGTACGGCTGGAAGGCCACCAGCGACAGCCCGCTCACGGGTGTGACCCGCAACCCGTGGAACACGCGCATGACCACGGGCGGGTCGTCGGCCGGCGCGGTGGCGGCGACCGTGCTCGGCATGGGCGCCCTGCACCTCGGCACCGATGGTGGCGGCTCGATCCGCATCCCGGCCGCCTTCACCGGCTGCTTCGGCATCAAGCCCACGCGCGCCCGCGTGCCGGCCTATCCCGCCTCCCCGTTGGGCACGATGGCGCACGTCGGGCCGCTCGCCCGCAGCGTGGCCGACGCTGCGCTGGCGCTGACCGTCATCGCCGCCCCCGACGCCCGTGACGTCCACGCCTGGATCAACCCCGCCCCCGACTACCGCAATGGCCTGGATGCCGGCGTGCGCGGCCTGCGCATTGCCTATTCACCCCGGCTCGGCTTTGCGCCGCGCGTGCACCCCGAGGTGGAGACCGCCGTGGCGGCCGCTGCGCGCACCTTCGAGAGCCTGGGCGCCGTTGTCGAGGCGGCCGACCCGGACATGGGCGGCGACATGGGCGGCGACCCGATCTCCACCTGGGACACGTTCTGGTGGCCGGCCATGCGCTACCAGCTCGAAGCCCTCGGTGGCAGCTGGCGCGATCTCGCCGACCCGGCGCTGGTGGCCGCCATCGACCGCAGTCCCCCGGTCTCGGCCGCCGACCTGCTGCGTGCCCAGCTCAAGCGCACCGAGCTGCACAACGCCTTCGTCCGCTTCCACCAGACCTACGATCTGCTGCTCACGCCCGCGCTGCCGCTGCCGGCGTTCGAGGCGGGCGAGCTGGTGCCTCCGTCGGGCGAGTGGGGCGGCGCCTGGACCGACTGGGCGCCCTTCAGCTATCCCTTCAACCTCACGACCCAGCCGGCGGCCTCCGTGCCCTGCGGACTCACGGCGGCGGGCCTGCCTATCGGCCTGCAGATCGTCGGCCCGATCGGCGCCGACGCCCTGGTGCTCCGCGCCGCCCGCGCCTTCGAGGCGGCCCGGCCGTTCCCGACGCTCGACGCCCCGCGTAGGTTGACGGGGTCAGACCCCTCGTCTCCGACCGCATGACAGAATACAAGAGCTGAGTGCGAGGGGTCTGACCCCGTTCCGCCAGCAGCGACAAGCGCCCAGCCGGGGAGAAAAACGTTATGGCCGAAGAAATCCGCATCGAGTTCACCCGCTTCTCGGCATTCTACTCGCCGCTCATTGCCACCATGGCGGGGGGCTTCCTGAAGGCTGAAGGCCTGGAGCCGAAGCACTCGGTGTCGGCACCGGGCAAGTCGGCCATCGCCGGTCTCATCGACGGATCGGTGCATGTGGCGCAGTCGGCGCCGTCATACAACTTCGGCGCGCTGGAGCAGGGCAAGACGCCGCCGGCGCTGCACTTCGCCCAGATCAACGAGAAGGACGGGTTCTTTCTCACGGGACGCGGCCCCGACTCGGCCTTCGCTTGGGACAAGCTCAAGGGCCGCAAGGTGCTCGTCGACCATGGCGGCCAGCCGATGGCCATGTTCAAGTACGCCTGCTTCAAGCGCGGCCTCGATTTCAACGACATCGTGGCCGTCGACGCCGGCTCCACCGACAAGATGATCGCCGCGTTCCGCGCCGGCGAGGGCGACTTCATCCACCTGCAGGGGCCCTCGCCGCAGCAGCTGGAGCACGATCATGTGGGCCAGGTGGTGGCCTCCGTCGGCGAGGCCATCGGGCCATGCGCCTTCTCGAGCCTCGCGGCCACGCGCGAATGGCTCGCCACCGACATGGCCAAGGCCTTCATGCGCGCCTACCGCAAGGCCCGCGCCTGGCTGATCGCCACGCCGGCGGCCGAGGTGGCCAAGGCCGAGGCGGCGTTCTTTCCGGGTGCCGACCCCGCCGTGCTCGCGGCCACCATCGCCGCCTACCAGAAGCTCGGCAACTGGAGCCCGCACGTCGAGATCACCCGC
>Ga0075421_100011625_pt1 | contig 10908 bp, 8 predicted proteins | sample SoiMetdeltSBSDD5_FD_75292 | JGI IMG/M metagenome (GOLD analysis project Ga0075421, IMG submission 75292) | Bulk soil microbial communities from a Populus tree surrounding site in Tennessee, USA - Soil MetaG P. deltoides SBSDD5 | ecosystem: Environmental > Terrestrial > Soil > Tree plantation...
AGCCCTCGGGTGCCCAGCCGAGGCCGAACCGCCGCGCCACGTCCAGATCGATCCCGCGCTGATCGAGGTAGGCGCGGGCGCGCTCGCCGTCTCCGCCCCAGAGCGCGGCGACGTAGACCTCCGCGGCCTGGGCCATCACGGAGCGCAGGCCCTCGAGCGCGCCGTCGCTCTCGCCGCGCCGCTCGGCGGGCAGCTCGACGCCCGCGCGCTGGGCCAGCGCGCGCACCGCCTCGGGGAAGGCGAGACGGTCCTGCCGCATGAGGAAGCCGAAGGCGTCGCCGCCGGCCCCGCAGCCGAAGCAGTGGAAGATGCCCTTCTTGGGATGGACGGTGAACGACGGCGTCTTCTCGTTGTGGAACGGGCAGAGCCCCTTCCAGTTGGCGCCGGTGCGCTTGAGGTTCACCCACTGGCCGACGAGCTCGACGATGTCGACGCGGGCGCGGATCTCGTCGAGGACGTGGGGCGCGTAGCTCGCCATCGATCAGTCGACCTTCAGGCTCGCCACGGTGGCGCCGTCGCCGCCCTCGTGGGGCGCGCCGGTGCGGTGCTCGGCGACGAGCGGATGCGCGGCGAGGAGATCGTGGACGGTGCGCCGGAGCGCGCCGGTGCCCTTGCCGTGCACGATGCGGATCGTCGCCAGCCCGGACACGAAGGCGTCGTCCACGTACTTCTCGAGGAGGTCGCGGGCCTCGTCGGTGGTGCGCCCGATCAGGTGGAGCTCGCCGGCGACGCGCGGACCGGACGGCACGCTGATCCGCTGCCGCCGGTCGGGGGACTCGCCGCGCGGGCGCGCGGCCGGCGCGCGGCCCGGTTCGCCGCGGCCGACGAGGCGGAGCGCGGGCACCGGCACCTTCACCGTCACCGCGCCCGCGCGCACCGCCGCGGTCGCGCCGTCGACGAACAGCACGTCGCCCTTGAGTCCGAGGTGCGGCACCTCCACGCGGTCGCCGGCGACCGGCTCGGGGCCGGGGCCGGCGTCGAGGTCGGTATTGAGATCGCCTGGGGCCGGCGCGACGAGGCGCTGGCTCGCCTCGACGAGGCGCCGGCGGCTGCGCTCGAGCGACTCGCGCGAGCGCTCCGTGCGCTTGAGCGCGTCCCACTCGCGGTTGACCGCGCGCCGCGCCTCGACGAGGTGGCGCTGCGCCTCGGCGCGGGCCTGGTCCAGGCGCGCTCGCGCCTCGGCGCGCGCCGCTTCCAGCTCGCCCTGGGCGCGCGCGAGCAGGCTCGCGCTCTCCGCCTCGCGCCGCTCGATGACCGCGGCGCGCTCGGCGTCGCGGCGGTCGCGCGCGTCGAGCCGCGCGATCAGCTCCTGGAGCGCGCGCGCCTGGGTCGAGCGATGCGCGTGCGCGCGCTCGATCAGCGCGGCGGGCAGGCCGAGGCGCGCGCCGATGGCGAGGGCGTAGCTCTGTCCCGGCCGGTCGTAGACGAGGCGGAACGTCGGCTCGAGCCGCTCGCCGTCGAACTCGACCGAGGCGTTGCGCGCCCGGGGATGGGTCGCGGCGAAGCCCTTGAGGGGCTCGAGGTGCGTCGAGGCCATGCAGAGCGCGCCGCGCGCGGCGAGCTCCTCCAGCACGGCCTGGGCCAGCGCGGCGCCGTCTTCCGGATCGGTCCCGGCGCCGAGCTCGTCGAGCAGCACCAGCGACCGGTCGTCCACCGCGGCGAGCACGTAGCGGAGCTGGCGCACGAAGGCCGAGAACGTCGACAGGTTCTCGGCCACGCTCTGGTCGTCGCCCACGATCGCGAATACCCCGGAGAAGACAGGTAGCCGCGCGCCCTCGCGCGCGGGCACGTGGCAGCCGGCCTGGGCCATGAGCGCGCAGAGCCCGAGGGTCTTGAGCGCGACGGTCTTGCCGCCGGCGTTGGGCCCGGTGATCACGAGCAGCGGGCGCTCGGCGTCGAGCGTCAGGTCGACCGGCACTACCGCGCGGCCCGGCTCCTGCCACGCCTGCGCGAGGAGCAGGGGATGCCGCGCCCCCGCGAGCTCCACCGCGCGCTCGATGTGCATCCGCGGCTCGACCGCGTCCATCCGGTCGGCGAGGGCGGCGCGCGCGAAGATCAGGTCCAGGCGGCCCGCGCCGTCGAGGAGCGCGGCGAGCTCGGGCGCGGCCTCGCGCACCGCATCGGTGAGCTCGGCGAGCACGCGGAGGACTTCGGCCTCCTCCTCGCGCGCGGCCTGGACGAGGTCGTTGTTGGCGTCGACCAGAGCCTCGGGCTCCACGAACAGGGTCGCGCCGCTCTGCGAGCGGTCGTGGACGATGCCGCGGAAACGCGACTTGGCGCCGGCGAGCAGGGGCAGCACGTAGCGGCCGTTGCGCACGGTGACGTAGCGCTCGTGGAACAGCGCGTCCGCACCGGACGAATGGAAGTAGCCCTCGAGCCGGCGGACGATGTCGCGGCGGAGGTCGCGCGCCTTCTGGCGGAGCCGGCGGAGCGCGGCGCTGGCCTCGTCGCGGACCGAGCCGTCGCCGTCGATGGCGCGGGCGATGCGGTCGGCGAGGGCGGGGAGCGCGGGCAGCCGGACGAGCTCGGCGGACAGCCCGGGCGCGGCGGTGGCGAGCCCGCGCCCGTATCCGCGCAGGCGCGCGGCCGCCTCCAGCAGCGGCAGCAGCCCCGCGAGCGCGACGCCGTCGGCGACGGTGCCCGGGGTCCGCACGCGCTCGAGCGTCGGGCGCACATCGGGGACGACGCCCCACGGCGGCGGGCCCGCGATCCCGAGGGCCACGCGCGCCTCGCGAGTCTCGGCGAGCGCCGCGGCGATCGCGTCGAGGTGCCCGAGCGGGGCGAGCGCCTGCGCGCGCTCGCGCCCCATCGGAGTCTCTGTGTCCCGCGCGACGAGGGCCTGGAGCGAGGCCCAGTCGAGCCCCCCTGCCGTGGCCGTTGTTCGGAGCACTGCGTCCGTGTCCTGACCTTCTTCCGCGCCGCCGCCGGGCGCCTCGCCGCGGCAGCAGTGGTGTCTGGGTTCCGAGCGCTCCGGCCCGATCAGCCGCGCACCGCGGCGCGAGCGGACCGCCGGCCCCAGGGAAAACGCAAAACGTATACCACCGGGGTCCCGCGCCCGCAATTGCCGGGGCCCCGCTCGCGTGGGCTCTGCATCACTCCGCGTCCGCTCGCGCATCGAGGAGCTTGAGCACCTGCGCCGCCGCCTCCGCACAGGCCGCCTCGATGGTCGGCAACTCGTCGGGAAAGAAGGGCGAGAGCACGTGGTCCGCCACGCGGTCGCGATCGCGCCCGGGCTCGCCGGGCCGCCCGACCCCGACCTTCACCCGCCGGATCTCGTCGGTGCCGAGGCTCGCGATCAGCGACCGGACGCCGTTGTGGCCGCCCGCGCTGCCCTTGAGGCGCACCCGCACCTTGCCGAGCGGCAAGTCGATGTCGTCGAAGACGATGATCAGGTCCGCTGGGTCGAGCTTCAGGCCCCGGCTGATCCGGGCCACCGGCGGCCCGCTGACGTTCATGAACGTCCGGGGCTTGACAAGGTACACCGACGCGCCGTGCCATCGCGCCTGCGCGATCTGATGGCCGCCGTCGCGCTCGTACCGCGCGCGCAGCGTGCGCGCCAAGTCGTCGACCACCCGCTGGCCCACGTTGTGCCGCGTGTCGCGGTACTCGGTGCCCGGATTGCCGAGGCCGACGATGGCCTGGGCCACTTACTTCTTCTTGTCTTCGGCCTCTTCCTTGGGCTTGCGCTCCGTGAGCACCTCGGGCTCGGGCGCGCCGGGCGTCGCCGCCGCCACGGTGGGCGCCGCCGCCTCCTCCTCGGCCGCGGGCGGCGCCACGGTGGCGACGGCCTGGCCGCCATCGTTGAGGATCCGAACGCCCTCGGGGGCCACGAGATCGCGCACCGCCAGCACGTCGTGGATGCCCAGGTTGGACACGTCCACGGGGATCACCTCTGGGATCGCCGCGGGCAGGCACAGGACCTGAACCTCGCGGAGGATCATCTCGAAGATGCCGGCCGAGTCCTTGACGCCCTTCGCCTCGCCGACCGCCCGCAGTGGCACCGAGACCTGGATCGGCCGATCCATGGCGACTTCCTGCAGGTCCACGTGGACGAGGTCCTCGGAAACCGGGTCGAACTGCATGTCCCGGATGATCACCATACGCTTGTCGGAGGAGGTGCCGAAGGTGACCTGCAAGAGCTGGGTGCCGCCCTCGTGGCCGTGGATCAGCCGGTACACGTCGCGCGGGTCGACGGAGATCTTCACCGGGGAGGCCCCGCCGTACATGATCGCGGGGACGCGGCCGGCGCGGCGGAGGCGGCGGGCCGGGCCCTTGCCGATGGTCTCGCGCGCCTCGATGGTCAGCTCACGGATGTTCATGACGCTCTGCTCCTTCTGGATGTTTGGCCCGACCCGCTACACGAACACCGCGGAGACGGATTCCTCGTCGTGGATGCGTCGAATGGCCTCGGCCAAGAGCGGCCCCACCGAGAGGACCTGCATCTGGGGCAGCGCCTTCTCCGGGGGCAGGGGGACGGAGTTGGTGAAGATGACTTCCTCGAGTGCGGACTTGGCGATGCGCTCGAGCGCGGGACCCGACAGCACCGCGTGCACCGCCGCGGCGAGCACGCGCCGCGCGCCCTCGCGCTCGATGGCCTGCACCGCCTGGACCAGCGTGCCCGCGGTGTCGATCATGTCGTCGATGATCACGACGTCCTTGCCGCGGACGTCGCCGATCAGGTGCATGAACACCGCGACGTTGGGGCCGTCGCGCCGCTTGTCGATGATGGCCAGCCCGGCCTTGAGCCGCTTGGCGATGGCGCGCGCCCGCTCCACGCCGCCCGCGTCGGGCGACACCAGGACCAGATCGTGGAGGTCCTTCTTGGCGAGGTAGTCGACCAGCACCGGGGGGCCCGCGAAGAGATGGTCCACCGGGATGTTGAAGAATCCCTGGATCTGACCGGCGTGCAGGTCCATGGCGAGGACGCGATGGACGCCCGCCGCGGCGAGGAGGTCGGCCACGAGCTTGGCCGAGATCGGCACGCGGCCCATCACCTTGCGGTCCTGCCGCCCGTAGCCGTAATAGGGGAGCACCGCGGTGATGCGGCGCGCCGAGGCGCGCTTGAACGCGTCGAGCATCACCAGCAGCTCCATCAGGTTCTCGTTCACCGGCGGGCAGGTCGGCTGCACGATGAACACGTCCTGGCCGCGGACGTTCTCGTTGATCTGGACGTAGACCTCGCCGTCCGAGAACCGGGAGACGTCGGCGTCGCCGAGCTTGATGCCGAGCTGCTGGGCAATCTCCTCGGCGAGGGGACGGTTGGCGTTGCCGCTGAAGAGCTTCAGCTCATAGGCCATGGGGTCCCCCGATCCTCGTGCTCGCCTGTTCATCGCTCGCGCCGGCACACCGGCCCTGCCGCCTCCCCTGCTGCATCCCCTGCCGCAGCCCGTGGTGCACGATGCCACAGGCCCGCCGCGTCCGCACGCCGCTTCCGCTCCACCGCGAAGCAATGGCTGGGGCGGGAGGATTCGAACCTCCGAATACGGGATCCAAAGTCCCGCGCCTTACCGCTTGGCCACGCCCCAACGCGCATTTGTTCCGTCGTCTCCTCCGGCCCCGCTGTCCCGGCTCCTCCGCCTCAGAACGCGCGGATCGCCGGGCCGGAGATGCTGCGCACCGACCAGCACGACCATCCCGCGCGGTTGACCAGGCGCCGGATCGACCGCGCGTGGTCGAACGAGCGCGCCAGCCCGAACACCGTCGGCCCGCTGCCCGACATCATCGCCCCGAGCGCGCCAGCGGCGAGCAGCGCGGCCTTCATGCGCCCGATCATCGGCATCGCCGGCTCCACCAGGGCCTCCAGCGTGTTCGTCAGCGCCGCGGCCACGCCGCGCGCGCTGTGGTGCCGGAGCGCCTCCACCATCCGCGCGGTGCCCTGCGGCTCCGCCGACCAGCCCTTCGGGACGCGGCCGTACACCTCGGCCGTCGAGAGCGGGAAGTTGGGGTTCACCAGGACCAGCGCCAGTCCTCCACTGCTCGTCAACGCTCGCAGCCGCTCGCCGCGCCCCGTCCCCACGGCCCGGCCCCGGCCGAGGAAGAACGGCACGTCGCTGCCGATCTGGACAGCCAGCTCGGCCAGGCACGCCTGCGACCATCGAAGTCCCCAGACCCGGTTCAGCGCCCACAACGTCGCCGCCGCGTCGCTCGAGCCCCCGCCGAGCCCGGCCGCGACCGGGATCCGCTTGTCGAGGCGGATGCGCGCGCCCTCCTCCTTCTTCGCCGCGTCCTGCAACAACCTCGCTGCCCGGATCACCAGGTTGCCCTCATCGGTGGGCAACGATGGATCGCTGGTTTCCAGCGAGATAATGTCCGCCGTCTCCACGGTCAACCGGTCGAAGAGATCCACCGCCTGCATCACGGTCGCGATCTCGTGGTACCCGTCGGGGCGCTTGCCCAGGACCTCCAGAGTCAAGTTGACCTTGGCGGGCGCCCGGAGAGCCAGGCGCCGGGCGCTCCGAGACGGCTTCGACACGGGAGCGAACCGTACCACGCGCTACGCAGGAGTGTCAACGCTGAGCGTCAACGGAAGTCTTGGATTTCCACGCCTTGCGGCACATTCACGCGCAACAGATCATCCGGAAACCGACTGTCGACCTGCGGCCGCTGGTACTGCGCGCGGACCTCGAGCCGGCCTCCGGGGTTCTGCAGGGTGAGCCCGGTGATGGGCTCGGTCGCGCTGCCGCCCGCGAACGCGACGATCAGCGGCTGCTTGCCCCCTGTCCACTCGACGCGGCGGGCGCGGCCGCTCTCCCGGTCGAGCCAGATCCGCTGGCTGCTGCCGGCCGCGCCGCGAAGCAGCAGCGACGCGCCGTTGTCGTCCGCGGGCAGCATCTCCCCGGCCAGCGGCTCCTTCATGGGGACCACGTGGCCCGAGAGCAGCGCGACGAGATCCTCGACGCCGAGGGCGAGTCCCAGCCAGCGCCGGTTGGCGTCGGGCGACGCCGGCAGCAGGTAAGCGCGGCTCTTCACCACCTCCCACACCGTGACGCCGTCGGGGCTCGCGCCGACGATCAGGATCGGCGGCCCGAACGGGGAAAGCGCCTCGAAGCGGAGCGCGGAGGGTGTCCGCAGCAGGAGCGCGCCGGTCAGGCGCTCGGTGCGGTCGCTGCGCTTGATCTGCAGGTTGGCGAGCGTGCGCAAGTCGGTGAAGGCCCGCCACCGCTGCTCGAGCGCGTCGCGCGCGGCCGCGGCGTCGGCGGGCAGGGGCTGCGGCCGCGGGGCGGCCGTGGCGCACGCCCCGAGCAGCAGCGCGGCGAGGACGGCGAGCGCGGGGCGGCTACGGCTTGGGCGTCGCGGGCTTGCCGCTCTCACCCTTCGCCCTGAGCTGCTTCTCGCGCGCCTCCTGGAGCTTCTTCTTGACCGCCTCGGCGATGCGGCTGTCCTTGTCGGCCTCGAGTGCCCGCTCCCAGGCGCCGATCGCCTCCTCGACCTTGCCGTTCTTCAGGTAGGCGTCGCCGAGGTGGTCGAAGATCTCCGGGTCGTCCTTGGCCCGGTCGGCGGCACGCTGCAGCTCGCGCAGCGCCTCCGGGTACTTGCCCTGCTGGTAGTAGACCCAGCCGAGGCTGTCGATGAAGTACCCGTTGTCCGGGTCCAGCTCGAGCGCGCGCTGGATCAGCTCCAGCGCCTCGGGGAGGTTCTCGCCCCGCTCGGCGTACATGTAGCCGATGTAGTTGTAGGCCTCGGCGTGCTTGGGATCGATGGAGATGACGCGCCGGAAGGAGCGGATCGCGTCCTCCACCCGGTGCTGCTTCTCGCGCACGACCCCGAGCTGGAAGTGCAGGTCGCGGTTCTTGTCGTCGACGCTGAGCCCTTCCTGCAGCACCTCGGCGGCGCGGTCGTACTGCTGCGCCCGGTAGAGCGCGGTGCCGAGGTAGAGGAAGAGCTCGGGCCGGCGCGGCTCGATGTTGACCGCCTCGCGCAGGACCCGCACCGCGTCGTCGTGCCGCTTGGCCCGCCCGTGGAGGAAGCCGAGCTGCACGCGCGCGTCGACCGACCGCGGGTCGGCGGCGGTGATGCGCTCGAGCTCGAGGCGCGCCTCGTCGTCCTTGCCCGCCTCCATCAGCGTCGTGGCGAGGAAGTAGCGGGCGCGGAGGTTGCCCGACTCCAGCGACAGCGCGCGCCGGAACGCCGCCGCCGCCTTGTCCCACTCCTTCTGCTCGTAGTGCAGCGCGCCCAGCCGCATCCACACCCGCGGGTCGCGCGGGGCGGCCTCGGTGAGCTGCCGGATCTCGGTCTCCGCCTCCTTGAGCCGGCCGAGCCGGATCAGGAGGTCGCCGAGGCGCTCGACGAACGCGGGATTGTCCGGGTTCGCCCGCGCGGCGTCCCGGAACACGGCGAGGGCCTCGTCGGGCTGCTTCTGGTTCTCGTAGACGAAGCCGAGCGCGGTCCAGGCGCCGTCGTTGTCGGGATCGAGCTCGACGGCACGGCGCAGGCGCTCGGTGGCCTCGGACCAGGTCTCGGTCTCGATCGCTACCCGCCCGAGCAGGTAGTGGGCCTGGGCGAGCGTCGGGCGCTCCTCGACGAGGCGCAGGAGGACGTCGCGGGCCTTGTTGTACGACTTCTGCTCGAAGTGCTGCTGGGCGAGGGCGAGGTACGCGCCGGGCGACTGGGGCGCGAGCTTGATGACCTGCTCGAGCGCGGCCTCCGCCTCGGGGAGCTGGCGCTGCCGCCGGTAGAGGTCGGCGAGCGTGATGTACGCGTCCTGGTTCTTGGGATCGAGCTCGACCGCCTTCTTCGCCGCGTCGACCGCCTCGGCGGGCGCGTTCGTGCGCGCGAGCCACTGGGCGAGCTGCGTGTAGAGCGGCGCGGCGCGCGGTTCGAGCTTGATCGCCTCGCGGAGCTCGGCGATCGCGTCGGACAGGTTGCCGCCGCGCGCCTTGAGCTGCGCGACGGCGAAGTGGTGATACGCCCGCGCCTGCGGATCCGCGGCGCGCGCGCGCACCTTCTGCTCGGGCGGCGCTGGCGCGACGGCCTCCGGCGACGGCGTGGACGCGGCCGTCGCGCAGCCGCCGAGGAAGAGCAGAGCCGCCGCCAGTCGCCAGCCTCTCATATCCGTGTCTCCGAGCCGGGGCGGGCCGCGCCGCGCCGGGCGAGTCGGTCCTTCGTGAGCAGCCGCCGCAGCGCTCGCGCGAGGGCGGGATCGGGAAGAGTCGCGGCCAGCGCGCTGACCTCGCGCGCCTCCCGTGGGTCCAGTCGCGGTGGCGCCGCGCGCCGAGCGGGCACGGCGGCGGGCGCGGCCGCGTCGGGGCGTCGCGGGCCGAGCGCGACGCGGATGGAGCGGACGGCGCCGCCGTAGCGAGCGGTGAGCGCGGCGAGCAGCTCGGGCGATCGCATCGTGAGCTCCTGGAGCCAGGGCGAGTTGTCGACCCGAACCTCGAGGGCGCCGCCCACGAGCTCGCCCGGCTCCGAGCGACGCGCGAGCGCCGCCGGCACGACCGCGCTCCATTCCCGTCGGATCCTGACTTCGAGGAGCCGTTCCGAGAGGCCGGGAACCGCTGCCGCGAGCAGATCCGCGACGCGGTGTGGGGACGACGCCCGGGACCTGCGCATGACTCGCCCATCATACTTGACCGCCCGCCCGGTCGCCACGTCGCCGCGCTCGCGAGCGACGCAACGCGCCGGCGCGCGACTTGCCCACGATACGGGCGGGCCAAATTGACTCTCCCCAGGGGCGCCCGTATAGTGCCGGGCATGGCACGGCCGAGGCGCGGCGAACGTCTGTCCATCGCTGTCGACGACCTCGCCTTCGGAGGCGAAGGCGTCGGCCGCGCGGACGGTTACGTCGTGTTCGTGCCCGGCGGTGTGCCCGGCGATCGGGTGCAGGTCCGCCTCGTGGAGGCGCGCGCCCGGTTCGGCCGCGGGGTGATCGAGGCGATCGAGGCCGCCTCGCCAGACCGCGTCGACGCGCCGTGTCCATACTTCGGCCAGTGCGGCGGCTGTCGTCTGCAGCACATGGCCTATCCCGCCCAGCTCGCGTTCAAGGCCAAGCAGGTGACGGATTGCCTGGAGCGCATCGGCGGCCTCGGCGCGTTCGAGCTCCGCCCGATCGTGCCCGCGCCGGCGACGTTCGGCTACCGGAACAAGATGGAGTTCACGATCGCCTCGCCGCGCCGCCGCGGGCCCGAGGCCACCGCCGAGCCGCCCGCGCCGGTGACGGTCGGGCTCCACCAGGCGGAGCGCTACGATGCGGTGCTGGACGTCGAGCGCTGCCTGATCCAGTCCGACGCGATGAACGACATGCTCGGAGAGGCACGGCGCTTCTTCGCCGGCTCCCCGCTCACCGCCTACGACCAGGCCAGCGGCGAGGGCCTGCTCCGCTTCCTGATGCTGCGCGAGGGGCAGGGCACGGGCGAGACGATGGCCAACGTCGTGACCTCGGCGCCGGCGGTGTCCGAGCTGGCGCCGCTGGCCGAGCGGCTGCGCGCGCGCGTGCCGCAGACGACGAGCGTCGTCGTCAACGTGAACCCGAAGAAGGCGAGCGTCGCCGTCGGCGTCGAGGAGCACCTCCTGGGCGGCCGCGACCACATCCGCGAGTCGCTCGGCGGCCTCACCTTCCAGGTGTCGCCGGGGTCGTTCTTCCAGACCAACACCGCGCAGGCCGAGCGACTCTTCGGGATCGTGCTCGAGGCGGCCGCTCTCTCGTCCGAAGACACCGCGCTCGACCTCTACTCCGGGACGGGTGCGATCAGCCTGCTCCTCGCCCGCCGCTGCCGGTGGGTATACGGGATCGAGCTCGCGCCCGCCGCCGTCGCCGACGCACAGCGCAACGCCGAGCTCAACGGCATCGCCAACTGCACGTTCCTCGCCGGGGAGGTGCGCTTCGTGCTGCCGCCGCTCGTCGCGCGCGGCGTGAGCGCCGAGATCGTGGTCGCCGACCCGCCGCGCGCCGGGTTCCATCCCAAGGCGCTG
>Ga0075421_100011628_pt1 | contig 10905 bp, 2 predicted proteins | sample SoiMetdeltSBSDD5_FD_75292 | JGI IMG/M metagenome (GOLD analysis project Ga0075421, IMG submission 75292) | Bulk soil microbial communities from a Populus tree surrounding site in Tennessee, USA - Soil MetaG P. deltoides SBSDD5 | ecosystem: Environmental > Terrestrial > Soil > Tree plantation...
GCGCAAGCGTTCACTCTGGATGAGCGCCTGACCGCGCGGCTCAAGGGACTGGCCGAAGAGCAGGGCTGCACGCTGTACATGGTCCTGTTGGCTGCCTTCAAGGTTTTGCTCCATCGTTACACCGGCCAGAGCGATCTCTGTGTGGGAAGTCCGATCGCCAACCGTCAGTACGGGGAAACGGAAGGCTTGATCGGGATGTTCGTCAACACTCTGGCTTTGCGAACCCAGGTCGAAGGGGAGGACACGTTTACATCGCTCCTGTCGAAGGTGAGGGCCACCTGTCTTGAGGCCTACGAGCATCAGGATGCGCCGTTCGAGAAGGTGGTCGATGCGCTACATCCACAGCGTAACCTGTCGGCCAGCCCTTTGTTCCAGGTGATGATGGCCTTGCAGAACGTCGACGTTGGGAGGCCCGATCCCCACATTCAGCGCTATCCGCTGGAGAGCGGCGTCAGCAAATTCGATCTGACGGTCGAGTTTACGGAGATCGGGGAGGGGCTGGCCGGATCGGTCGAATACGGCACGGCGTTGTACAGGCCGCAGACCATCGAGCGGATGGTCGGGCATTTCAAGGGCTTATGCGAGGCGATCGTCGCCAGTCCCGTCGCCAAGATCCGGGAGCTGGACTATCTCGGCGAGGCGGAAAAGCGCAGGTTGCTGGTCGACTACAACGACACTCGATTCGAGTATCCGAGGGACAAGCGTATCCATCATCTGTTTGAGGAGCAGGTCTCCGTCAGTCCTGACAGAACGGCCGTCGTATTCGGCGAGCAATCGCTGAGTTACCGGGAGCTTTACGATAAGAGCTGCGATCTCGCTTTATATCTGCAATCGCTGGGAGTCGGCCCCGACAGCATCGTCGGACTGTGCCTGGAACGATCCCCCGAGATGATGGTGGCGATCATGGGGACGGCGCTCGCCGGAGGGGCCTATTTGCCCTTGGACCCCGATTACCCCGACGAGCGACTGGCCTACATGCTTGAGAACAGCGGTTCATCTGTCCTGCTGACGCAGCGGAAGTGGGAGGGAAGGATCGGCGCTTTGTCAGGGAGAGAGACCAGGCTTGTCGCTTTGGACGCCGGGTGGCCCGAAGTTAGTGAGCGCGCTACGCTCCTAAAGAGCGAGAAGGTGGAGCTGCGCCGGGAGGTTGGGCCTCACAACCTGTGTTATGTCATCTATACCTCCGGTTCTACGGGCAACCCAAAAGGGGCGATGGTCACGCATGCGGGCATTCTCAATTGCCTTCAGTGGATGCAGGAGACGTACAAGCTCGATCCGACGGACCGCTTCCTGATGAAGACCTCGCTCAATTTCGACCCATCAGTCTGGGAGTTGTTTTGGCCGCTTTGCATCGGCGCGGCTGTGGTTCTGGCTGAGCCAGAACGCCACCAGGACACTTCATACCTCGTCAGGTTAATTCTGGAACAGGGAGTCACGTCAGCGTACTTCGTGCCGTCAATGTTGCGCGCCTTCCTTGATGAGCCAGGTCTTGAGAGGCGCAACTCGCTGAGGCGCGTGATCTGCGGAGGCGAGTCGCTTTCAAACGAAGCAATCAACCGCTTCTTCAACCGTCTGCAGGCTGAATTCCATCACTCATACGGGCCGACGGAGACTTCCATAGCGGCCACGGAGTGGGTCTGCCAGCGCGAGAGCGGCCATCGAATCGCGCCTATCGGGAAGCCTCTGGGTAACACTCAAATCTATATCCTCGATTCGTCGATGCGCCTGGCGCCGATCGGCATGGCAGGGGAACTGTACATAGGCGGGGAGTGTGTCGGGCGGGGCTATCTGAACCGCGCAGATTTGACCGCCGAAAGATTTTTGCCCGACATGTTCAGCAGCGCGCCGGGCGAGCGGTTCTACAAGACTGGGGACCGGGCGCGCTTTCTTCCGGATGGCTCCGTAGAGTTTCTGGGTCGCGTTGACAATCAAGTAAAGATTCGCGGTTTGCGCATAGAGCTCGGAGAGATCGAGGCCCGGCTCAACCAGCACCCCGGGATAGAAGAGAGCGCAGTCATCGCGCAAGGAGAAGGAGCGGAGAAGCGGATGATCGCCTTCTATCGCGCGAAGGAGACCACCGCCGATCACCTGATCCAACTGACGAATGAGGAACTCCGTGCGCATTTGTTGCGGACGTTGCCGGAGTATATGGCGCCTGCTGTGTTCGTCAGCCTGGCGGCGATTCCGCTGAGTTCAAACGGGAAGGTCGATCGGCGTGCGCTGGCGCGCATGGATGTGGCGATGGAATCAGGTCGGGAATATCTGGCGCCGCGCAACGAGACGGAAAAGCAACTGGTCGAGATCTGGGCAGAGGTCTTGAACCTGGCGCCGGAGAAAGTCGGGGTCGATGACAACTTCTTCGAGCTGGGCGGACATTCGCTGTTGGCGACCCAACTGATCTCGAAGATTCGCAGTCAGATGAATGTCGACCTCCCCTTGAAGGCCATATTTGAGCGCGGCAGTGTCGCCCAACTGGCTCAATTGATCGCGAAGGCGGAAAAAAGCGAAATTCCCCCGATACGACCCATCGATAGAGCGCAATTCGACCGGCTCCCGCTGAGCTTTGCCCAGGAAAGACTGTGGTTCATCAACCAGCTCGAGCCAGATAGTCCCGGCTACAACGTGCCTGGCGCGGCCGCGATCCAGGGCGAGCTGGATATCGACCAGCTGGAACAAGCCTTCAACCTGATCATTGCGCGGCATGAGAATCTGCGCACCCTCTTCCCGAGCCGGGAGGGTCTAGCCCACCAACAGATTTTGGACCGCGTAGACTTCAAGCTGGAACGCATCGATCTCAGTCATTACACAGACAAGAACGCGCGCGACGACGAAGCCAAACAACTGTGTCGAACCGACGCCGCGACACCCTTCGATCTGGCCGGCGGACCGCTCATCCGAGGCAAAGTCATCAAACTCGCTGTGGATGAGCACATACTGATGCTCAACATGCACCACATCATCAGTGACGGTTGGTCCTTGGGCGTCTTGATCAAAGAATTCGGCTTGATCCTGGAGGCCTTCGGTCAGGGCCGGCGTCCCGAGTTGGAGCCGCTGCCGATACAGTACGTCGACTACAGTGTCTGGCAAAGAAACTGGCTGGAAGAGGGCGGGATCCTCGCGCGGCAACTTTCCTATTGGCAGGAGAAGCTGGCCGGCGTTCCGGAGAGTTTGGATCTGGCGACCGATTATCCGAGGCCGAGTGTGCAAAGCTTGGTCGGGGCTGCGCAAGCGTTCACTCTGGATGAGCGCCTGACCGCGCGGCTCAAGGGACTGGCCGAAGAGCAGGGCTGCACGCTGTACATGGTCCTGTTGGCTGCCTTCAAGGTTTTGCTGCATCGCTACACCGGCCAGAGCGATCTCTGTGTGGGAAGTCCGATCGCCAACCGTCAGTACGGGGAAACGGAAGGCTTGATCGGGATGTTCGTCAATACTCTGGCTTTGCGAACCCAGGTCGAGGGAAGAGATACAATTGCTGGGCTATTGGCCAAGGTGAAAAAGACCTGTCTGGAAGCGTATGAGCATCAGGATGCGCCGTTCGAAAAAGTGGTCGATATGCTGCGCCTCCAGCGCAACCTGGCGATCAGCCCTTTATTCCAGGTGATGGTGATCTTGCAGAACGCCGATCAGCGGGCCGATGGGAGCGCGCCGGATCGGCATATTCAACCCTATCCATTGGAAAGCGGAATCAGCAAGTTCGATCTTACTGCCGAGTTTACCGAAACCCCGGCGGGGCTGGCCGGGTCGATCGAATACAGCGCGGCGTTGTTCAAGCCGCAGACCATCGAGCGTATGGCGAACCATTTCATTGCCCTGTGCCGGTCAATCACCGTCACGCCCACCGCCAGGATCTGCGATCTGGACTATCTGGGCGAGGCGGAAAAGCGACGGCTGCTAGTAGACTACAACGATACCAGGGCCGATTACCCGAAGGACAAATGTCTACATCAATTGCTTGCCGAGCAAATTGCCGTTAATGCCGAAAGAAACGCAGTTATCTGCGGAGATGAACGGATGACCTATCGGCAGCTCTATGTGAGAAGTCGCGACCTCGCTTTGTATTTGCAGTCGCAGGGAGTCGAGCCGGACGGTCTGGTTGGGCTTTGCATGGAAAGATCGCTAGACATGGTGGTGGGACTGCTTGGAATCCTGCATGCTGGCGGGGCTTATCTGCCGCTGGATCCAGACTATCCGGATGAACGCCTGGCTTATATGCTGCAAGACAGCCGGGTAGGGATCGTGTTGACGCAAGAAAAGTTGCAGGACAAACTTACCGCCTTAGGCGGAAAAGAGGTTGAAGTAATTGCTTTAGATCAGCAGTGGTCACAGATTAACGATCGTGTCGCTGATTTAAAAGCGCAGAAAGCGCAACTGGACGATAGAGCAAAGCCACATAATTTAGCCTATGTCATTTACACTTCTGGCTCCACAGGCAAGCCTAAGGGCGTGATGGTGGAGCATAAGAGCTTAGTTAATTATTTGACTTATTGCATTAATAATTATGTCTCTCCGGGAGATAATGTTTATGCGAGTTTTTTGCATTTTCCGCTGACGTTCGATGCTTCTATCACGTCGTTATTTGCTCCTCTCATAATCGGCAGGGCCATTGATGTTAATCCAAAAGGCAATATCGATACGTTCAAAGAGGGAGAGTTCCTGAATCGGGGGTATGATTTCATTAAGCTAACTCCCAGCCACTTGTTGCTGTTGAGAAGCAATTCCGACAATGTCCCCGAGGAGTATTTTCAAAAGAAAAACTTATTAGTAGTAGGTGGTGAAGCGCTAACGCATGATCATGTTGATTTTCTAGCCCGGGAGAATGTCAATATTGAAATAGTAAATGAATACGGACCCACTGAAGCGACCGTGGGTTGCACAACATCCAGATTTTCGATTGGGAACTCTGAGCAGGAGGGATCGAAATCCATTGCAAACATCACAATCGGCGCTCCGATAGCCAACACGCAGATTTATATTCTCGATCAATACAACAATCCCCAACCGATCGGTGTACCCGGTGAGTTACATATCGCGGGTGATGGCCTGGCCAGAGGGTATCTGAACCGTCCTGAATTGACGCGGGAGAAGTTTGTCGCAAACCCGTTCATGCCGGACACTCGGATGTATAAATCCGGTGACCTGGCTCGTTGGCTGGACGACGGCAGCCTTGAGTATCTAGGGAGAATAGACACGCAAGTCAAAATCCGGGGCTTCCGCATTGAAACGGGTGAGATAGAAGCCCGGCTCAACGGGCACCCCGGCATACAAGACAGCGCCGTCATCGCGTGGGGTCAAGGAGCGGACAAGCGGCTCATCGCCTTTTATCGAGCGAAAGAGACCGAGGCGGACGGTCTCGTCCAACTGCCGAGTGAAGAACTCCGAGCGCATCTGTTGAGGACGTTGCCGGACTACATGGCGCCTGCGGCGTATGTCAGCCTGGCCGCGATTCCGCTCAATCCGAATGGCAAAGTCGATCGCCGGGCGCTCGAGCGGATGGACGTGACGATTGCGTCGGGCGAGGCCTATGTGGGGCCGCGCAATGGCGCGGAACAACGACTCGTCGCCATCTGGGCGGAGGTCTTGAACCTGGCGCCGGAATCCATCGGGGTCAATGACAATTTCTTCGAACTCGGCGGGCATTCTCTGTCCGCGGTGCAATTGATGGCGAAAACGAACCGGTATTTCGAGCAAATGCTGCCTTTGGCAGTACTCTTTACGGCTCCAAACATTGCTGCTTTCGCGAAACTGATCTCGAGTGAAGAGGCGTCATCTTTCGATATCCTCGTCCCGATCGAGACCAATGGCGATGCGCCGCCGGTCTTTGCTGTACCAGGGGTTGGTGGAAATGTGCTGTCACTAAGACCGCTCAGCAAGGTGTTAGGCGCCAATCAGCCTCTCTTCGCCTTACAGGCTGTTGGCCTCGACGGCAAACGGCCGCCCCTTGACAGCGTCGAGCAAACGGCCCAGGCAAATATCGCAGCGTTGAAAACCATACAGCCCGGAGGTCCTTATAGCCTGATCGGACATTCCTACGGCGGCGTGGTCGCCTATGAAATGGCCAGAATCCTATTGGAGCAGGGAGAGGGAGTTTCCTCTCTTATTTTGCTGGACTCGATCGCTCCGGCGATCATGCAGAGGAATCTCGCTCACGATGAAGTCTCCGAACTCGTCGAGGCCTGCAGGGCAGTAGCCGATCTATATGGGGCGCGCCCGGAGATTGATGTCGAACGGCTGCTGCGACTGTCCGATGAAGAGAAGGTTCACTATCTCGCTGGCCTGCTGAACGATCGCGGTCTGGAGATCGACTGCGAACAATTCGCCGCGTTTTATCGCGTTTATCGAGCAAATCTGCTTTGCTATCGCGCCTACACGCCGCTGTCGCTGTCACGCGAGATCGATGTCTCTTTGTACCGCGCAACCGAAGGGCGTACGGATCCACTGAAGCTGCCCTCCGACTACGGTTGGGGCCAGTTGCTTCAGAGGCCGATCCGCATCTATGATGTCGAGGCGGATCATTTTTCCATCTTGAAAAAAGCGCGTATTATTCAAGGGGTTGGGGCCTGAGGGAGCGGATTCGAAAACTGTCAATATATTTTTGAAGGGGGTTCTATGATCATCAGAGATTTGATCGGCGCGCAAGATCTGCGCCTGAGCCTTCGCTTGTTGCGCAAATCTCCCGGCTTTACCGTTGTGGCCATTGTGACGCTGGCATTGAGCATCGGCGCCAACGTCGTGGCATTTAGCGCGCTGAACAGGCTGATACTGAACCCGTTGAATGTTCCTCATGCCCAGAGCCTCTACGCAATCCAGCATGTGGGCGCTAGTACCCCGATGCAGTCGTATCCTGACTATCTCGATCTTCGTGATCGCAACAGCAGCTTTGATAGTCTGGCAGCTTTTAGCATAACTCAGGTAGGACTGGGCACGGACGATAGGGCAACCCGCGCCTGGGCCTTTGAAGTGAGCGGAAACTACTTCGACACGTTAGGCGTTCAGCCCTATCTTGGCCGTTTCTTTCACCAATCCGATGAGCATGGTCCCAACAGCGCTCCGTATGTAGTGCTCAGCTACGGATATTGGCAGAACCATTTTCTGGGTGATCGTGGCGTGGTGGGCCGCGTTGTTCAGCTCAACAAGCATCCTTTTACCGTCATCGGTGTAGCGCCACCTGAGTTCCAGGGGACTCTGGTGTTTTTCTCTCCCAATATATATGTGCCGATGGTTAATGTGGAGCAAGTGGAGGGTGTGAATAACCTGAACGCGCGGGTGAGACAGTGGGTTTTTATGGCCATGGGACATCTGAAGACGGGGGTGGCTCCCGCGCAGGCTATTGCCGACCTGAACTCGATTGGCTCCTATCTGGAAAAAACCTATCCTCGAGAAGCCAGCCAAATGACCTATTCATTAGTGCGTCCAGCTCTTAATGGCGACTATTATGGCGGTCCGGTAAAGGCATTCCTTACAGCATTGCTGCTGCTGTCGGGGTTGATTCTGCTGGCCGCTTGCGCCAACCTGGGCAGCCTGTATGCTACGCGTGTCGCCGACCGTTCTCGGGAAATTGCTCTGCGACTCGCGCTTGGATCGAGCCGCATACGCATCCTGCGACAACTATTTACCGAATCCGTACTGATTTCGCTGATTGGAGGCGCTGCCGGACTATTGGGCGGCGCAGCGCTATTGCGCCAGCTGAACGGATGGCAGCCATTTCCCAGAACTGGTGTCTATTTGCTTGTGAACCCGGACGCTAATGTTTATGCGCTGGCTCTGCTGCTGGCCATAGGAAGCGGGTTACTCTTTGGCGCGGTTCCGGTAAGGCAGATCCTTCGCACGGATCCATATGAGATCATCAAGTCGGGATCAATCGGCAAGGTTGGGCGGCGAATTGCGATCCGAGACCTGTTGCTTGTCGCGCAAATTGCGATTTGTACAGTACTGGTCACTTCTTCGATAGTCGCTGTACGTGGATTGGTCCGCTCTATGCATGCCAATTTCGGCATTGAGCCGCAGAACGCCATGCTGATCGAGACAAATCTCCGCATGGCCGGTTATACCGGTGACACGGCGCCTGCAATGCGAAAGCGCATGATCGAAGCGGCGCAGACGATTCCCGGAGTAGAGTCTGTGGGATTAGTTAATATACCGCCGTTGACTAGGTTCACAGTCTCGATGATTGTCTTCACCGACAAAACGACGGATCTGAGGCCGGCGAATGCCGCTGCTGAACCCTTTCTATACAACATTTCTCCCGAATACTTCCAGGCGGCAGGCACAGCATTGTTGGCAGGCAGGGCCCTCTCATGGCATGACGATAGCGACTCGCCGCCAGTAGCCGTCGTGAATCGGGAGTTTGCGAAGAAGATTTTTGGCTCCGTCACCAACGCGGAGGGAGGGTATTTCCTGAGGCGAGATGGAACGCGCGTACAAGTGGTGGGAATAGTAGAAGACGGAAAGTACCAAAATCTCGCTGAAGATCAGACGCCGGCAGTGTTCTTGCCGATCCTGCAATCGTCGCCGAGCATGACTAGGATCTGGATGGTGGCGCGCTCGAACGGCGATCCACAGCGGTTGGCGGCATCCATACAGAGCAAAATGTATGAACTGGATTCGGGGCTGCCTTTCTATATAGCGACTTGGCAAAAAGAAGTGGACGGGGTTTTGTTTCCTTCGCGCATGGCGGCGTGGTCACTCGGTGTGCTCGGTTTGATGGGGGCGGTGCTCTCTATAAGCGGCATCTTTGGAATGGCAATCCACACGATCAGCAAGCGGCAGCGGGAATTGGGAATTCGTATCGCCGTCGGCGCAGGGCGCAAGGAAATCTTGCAGGCGGCGTTGGGACGGGCTTTCAAAGTGCTGGCTCTGGGTTCGGTGGCGGGATTGGCCCTGGGAATTCTGGCAGGCCGGGTGCTGGCTTTGATCGTCTATCACGCGACTCCCCGCGAGCCACTGGTGTTGGGCGGCGTCGCTCTGGTTATGCTCTCGCTGGGACTGCTGGCTACCTGGATTCCGGCGCGACGCGCTCTATCTGTAGATCCTTTGAGGTTGTTGCGGACCGAGTGAACCGGAGCAGCCCGTCGCCTCCTGGCGCCAGCGCTTACGGCAAAGTCGCTGGCGCCCTTCGCTGATACACTAAAACCTACACCTACTACCTAATACCTGTAAACTTTTACTTCGACCGGCGTTGATCGTAGTTTCGGCCACTCATGGACGCCGAGCTGATGTCAGGACATATTGTCTAAAGTCGCGTCCAGTTCCCTACTCGTGATTATCTGAACCTCAATAAATCACGCTCTCAGCAGGAGCCATAATCATGATACACAAAGGTATCTTGTCCACTATAGGTAATACCCCCTTAATCAGGTTGAGCCAAGTGTTTCGGGAGAGCAGATTTCGCCTTTTTGCCAAACTGGAAGGATTCAATCCGGGCGGCAGCGCAAAAGACAGACCAGCGTTGAATATTCTCGAAGAGGCGATTGAAGCAGGGCTAATTAGACCGGGGACTGTAATCGTAGAATCCAGTTCCGGAAACCTCGGCATCGGTTTGGCGCAGGCCTGTCGCTATTTGGGGCTGCGATTTATCTGCGTCGTTGACTCGCGGACGACTCAACAGAATATTCGTATCCTCAAGGCTTATGGGGCTGAGCTTGATGTTGTTTCGGAATTCGATCTGAAAGACGGGGAGTTTCTTCAAGCCAGGATTAATCGCGTCCAGACTCTCCTGCGGACAATTAGGGATAGTTTCTGGCCCAATCAGTATGCCAACTTAGCCAATGCGGCGGCCCATTACAAAACTACCATGCGCGAGATTGCAGTGTCCTTGAATGGAAACATCGATTACCTGTTCTGCGCGACTAGTACCTGCGGCACCCTCCGAGGCTGTGCCGAGTACGTACGAGATTACAATTTGAAAACAAAAATATTCGCCGTCGATGCGGTAGGCAGTGTAATCTTCGGCGGCCAAACGGCCAAACGGCTCATCCCAGGACACGGCGCGGCAAGACGTCCCGAACTTTATCTGCCAGATCTGGCTGAGGAGTGCATCCACGTATCGGATTTGGATTGTATTGTCGGGTGCCATCAATTGGTGCGCAGCGAAGCCCTTTTAGTGGGAGGATCGTCGGGAGGAGTACTTATGGCGTTGAACTACTGCCAGCATCGAATCCCACCTGACGCAACAGTAGTCTTGATATTTCACGATCGTGGAGAACGTTATTTGGATACGATTTACTCAGAGAGCTGGGTCAAAGAGTATTTCGGTGATGTGTCGTCTCTGTGGCATGACGAGGCGCGAGACCCGAAGGAGGAAGAGGAATGCGTAACGATGACATACTGATTTTGAAAGGATCCGAAATTAAGTCGCTGCTCGCTGGACAGGAACTCAAGGTGATCGACATTGTACGGATGGCGTATGAGGCCCACGGCCGGGGGGAAAGTTCGCTGCCTCATTCAACGTTTCTGCGCTTTCCCGATAATCCGAGAGACCGAATCATCGCCTTACCCGCCTATCTAGGCGGCAAGTGCGGACTTGCCGGCATCAAGTGGGTGGCCTCTTTCCCTGGAAACCTGGAACTTGGGATGGACCGGGCATCAGCCCTCGTCGTATTGAATTCGGCGCAGACGGGAAGGCCTGAAGCCATTCTCGAGGGATCACTTATTAGCGCCAAGCGTACCGCTGCTAGCGCGGCGCTTGCGGCGCAATGGTTACATGGCGGCAAAAAGGTAAATTGTGTTGGGCTGGTCGGGTGCGGGCCGATCAATTTTGAAATCTCCCGATTCCTGCTGGCGATATTTCCCGAGATCAAGCATCTTGTCCTTTATGATTTGGATCTTGCTCGGGCGGAGCAATTTAAGCGCAAGTGTCAGGAGACGTTTGGAGTACTCGAAGTGGAAATCGCCAAGGATGTGAAGGCG
>Ga0075421_100011631_pt1 | contig 10904 bp, 6 predicted proteins | sample SoiMetdeltSBSDD5_FD_75292 | JGI IMG/M metagenome (GOLD analysis project Ga0075421, IMG submission 75292) | Bulk soil microbial communities from a Populus tree surrounding site in Tennessee, USA - Soil MetaG P. deltoides SBSDD5 | ecosystem: Environmental > Terrestrial > Soil > Tree plantation...
CCACTGCCAGGACACTGGACGTGGGCACGGCAATTGCGGTTTGTGGGTCGGCGCCGGGAACGTGAGGTGCTTGAGGAGGCGTGGTCGGCGGCCACGAGGTCGGCTCGTCATTTGATCTTTGTCGGTGGTGAGCCTGGTGTGGGTAAGTCTCGGCTGGTTGCCGAGGTTGCTACCGCCCTGTATCAGCGGGACGCCACCGTGCTGAGCGGGGAGTGTGTGGCCGAGCTGGGTCTGCCGTACCAGCCGTTTGTGGAGCCGATCGAGGCCGTGCTGTCGGGTCTCGCGGACGGACGGCTGTCGACCGGGCGGGACCGGCGTACGGCGGCCGAACTTGACGTCGGTCGTATGGCGGTTCTGGAGGGTCTGGCAGTCTTGGCCGGCCGGCGCCAGCCTGGCACCAGGCTTGGCCCCGATTTGGAGGGTCGCCGACGGTTATACAGGGCGGCCGTGCAGGGGTTCGACGCCATTGCTGCTGAGCGGCCCCTGGTTCTGGTGCTGGAGGACTTGCACTGGGCCGGTGACGACGCTCTTCAGCTGTTCAGATACCTGGTCAAACACAGCGCCGGATCGCCGATGTTGATACTTGCCACGCATCGGACGACACCGCCCGACCGCTCCATGGCCTTGGTGCACACGGCTGCGGAGCTGTACCGGCTGAATGGGGTTCTTCGTGTCGACCTTGGTCCGTTGGACATCGAGGACATAACGGAGTTGCTGGTCGGCGAATCGGGCGCGTCGGTGAGCGTGGCGCGTCAGGCCGCCTACCTGCTGCGAGACCAGACCGGGGGAAACCCGTTCTATCTGCGTGAGCTGTGGCGCGATCTGGCGGGCGATGGCGGGTTGGCGGCACTTCGACGCGATCACCTTAGAACGCCGGAGTCCGTCCGGGACACCATCCAAAGCCGACTCGACCTGCTCGAGTCCGAATACCGCGACGTTCTCGAACTCGCCGCCGTCCTCGGGGAGGAGGTGGATGTGGTGATGCTGCTCGCTGCCCATTCCGCGAGTTCGTCAGCGGTATCGATACGCGAGGGCGTTCTTGCTGCGCTCGATGCGTGCGTCGCGCATCGCCTGCTGGAACCGACAGGTGGCGGCCGGTTCCGGTTTCTTCACGCGCTTGCCCGGCAGGCGGTGCTCGACAACATGCCGCCGTCACAGCTCGCCCACGTGCATACCGTGGCCGCTGAGGCCGTCGAACGGGTCTCGGCTGCGGACCGCCGGGTGCAGCGGTTGGCGCATCACTATGCGAATACCGGTGTGCGCGAGCACGCCCCACGAGCTGTGCAGTACCTCGTTGAGGCCGCCCGGTTGGCCGACCGTGCACTGGCGCATCGGGAGGCGGCACAACTGTTCGAACAGGCTGTCCCGCTGGCCGATGGCTCCACACAGCGCGACGACCTGCGGCTGGCGGCGGCCCGGAGCCACCACCTAGCCGCCAACTTTGCTCGGGCCCGGGAGTTGGACGAGCAGGTGGCGACGACAGGCTCGCCAACGCACCGGCTTCGAGCCGCCATCGGCTACGAAGCCACCTCGCGACGTACCGGCCGGCTAGGCCAGCCAGCGATCGACCTGTTGACCGGGGCGCTTGCCGGAGTCGAGCGCGACCCATCCGACCCACTCTATGTCCGCGCCATCTCCAGTTTGGGCCGCGCGTTTGCCTTCACCGCATCCACCCGAGAGACCGAGGTGCTGAGCGCGCGGGCAATCGAATTCGCCCGCACCATCGGCCGTCACGACCTGCTCGCACAGACCCTCGAGGCCAGCCTGGTCGGGCTGCGCCCAGGTCACGCCGCGGTTCAGCTCACGCGGGCCACGGAACTATCCGTACTGGCAAAGGGCAGCGGCGATCTGCACAAACTCAGTTCGGCGGCCTACCACCGCGGCACACTCTGCTATCTATTTGGTGATCGACAAGGCCTCGAGGATGCGTACGCCGACCTCATCCGGGCAAACCACCTGACCGGGCAACAGTACTGGGAGTACGTCACCATTTGCTTCGACTACGCCCGGTACTTCATGTCCGGGGATTTTGGCGCAGCGGAACGCACCAATAAAGGTCTGCTGGAGTTCGGCGAACTCATAGGTACCGCCGACAGCGCCGAGGGGCCGTACGGGGTTCGGGCCTACATGATCCGGCGGGAGGCCGGACGGCTCGATCAGATCCGACCACTCATCACTGGCTCCGAACAGCCGACAAACCATTGGGCACCGGGTCTCCTTGCGCTCTATACCGAGCTCGGCCTGACGCAGCCAACTCGGCGCCTGCTGGACTGGCTACTCGACGACCAGCTTCCCCGCTACTCCCAGTCCGGAGACTGGCCGGCCACGCTCGCCTTCCTCACCGAGGCGGCACTGTCACTCGGCGACCAGGCAACGGCCCGCCGACTCCGGCCCATGCTGGCAGAATACGCTGGGCTTAACCTGCTCACCGGGCCATTCGTCGCCTTGTTCGGCAGTGCCGACCGCTACCTCGGCGTCGTGGATTCGCTCCTTGGCTGTGGCACTCCGGAGGAATGGTTCGCATCGGCGCTCCGCATGGATACCCACATGCGAGCCCCGGTGCACCAAGCACAAACACTGGCCGCTCACGTAAACCATCTGCGGCAACTCGGCTCAGCTCCGCGAATGGTCGAAGAGATGGAACAACAGGTCCGAGCCATCGCCGAACCGCTGGGCCTGCGGCGCGTCCTGCGAATGATCGGTGTCCCGCATCCAACCGATCCACACTCCGAGCCTCGGCCGGACCGGCTCACTAGGCGAGAGCTCGAGGTGCTCCGGCTGCTCAGTGAGGGCATGAGCAACCGCGAAATCGCCCACGCCCTTGTCATCAGCGAGAACACCGCCGCCAACCACGTACGGAACATACTCCATAAGACCCGATGCGATAATCGCACACAGGCGGCACGATACGCCACCAAGCGACAGCTCTTCAAGTAGCGCTTCTCAAAGCGCGCGAACCGAGCCGTCCGGTTCCTGCACCCCGATCACCTCAACAATCACGTCAGCCGGCACGCCGGCCCGCATCGCGGCCCGCGCGATCGCCTCCACCGACGGGGCCTCGTAGAGACAATAGGTCTTGCGACGGTCAGCGGACAGGAATGAATAAAGCCAGCGGACTCCCTCCTCATCGTTGATGCGGTTGATCCCATCCGCCGCTTCCACGCTTAGGTCGAGTTCCTCGGCGAACCTCCGCTCAATCACAAACACCGGCATCAACGTACCTCCGTTCACCCCAGTTCACCCCCGAACCCGCAGTCCCCAACGTACGCCGCACCACTCACACCCGTCCAGGCCCTCCGGGCAGCAGGCGCAACCTGCGTGTGCGCGTGAGGTGCGGGAGGAGTTGGGGTTGGTTCTGCCGGTTGGCGGCTTATTGCGTGCGGATTGGGTGCCGCCGGAGCCGTCGTGGGATGGTGGCTTGATGTTTTTGTTCGACGGAGGCGTGTTGTCGGCAGGCCAGATTGCCGAGATCAGGTTGCCGGCCGATGAGCTGGAGCGGTTCGAGGTTCGTGCCGATCAGGTAACTCGGCGGCAGGGCACCATGTATCAGGGCTCCTGCCGGAGAGGCCCGGGTGGAAGGCCGGCCGGCGCGGCGAATAGGGGGAAGCACCGCGCCGGCCGGCAGCTTATCGGCAGCCGGCCGGGCCGAAGACGGTGTTGAGTATCTGGGTGTACTGCGCGGGGCTGAGGTGCCCCTCCCGCTGGCATCTGGTGGCCCAGCGCGCCACGCTGGCCCGCAGCTCGGTGAGGGTGAGGCCCGAGGCCTCCGCCACCTGCTCGGGCAGCGCGCCGTCCAGCAGGGCCGCCACCACCAGGGCCGGCCGGCGGGCCAGGACCTGGCGGTAGAGCTCCTGGTCCGCCGCGAGCTGCGCCAGGGCTGGCAGGCCGGCACGGCCGGCGGCCAGGGCGCCGCGGCGGGCAATTTCCTTACGCACCGGGCGAAGTTAGTTGACCATCGGCAGGCACAAGGTAGGGCGCCACACCAGCACGGCCGGGGTACAACCGGTACCCCGGCCGATCAAGTCAGCCGGCTAGGTCGAGCGCCTCGGCGAAGCGGACGGCCTGGCGCCGGATGCTCGACGGCCCGGCCTGCGCCAGCTCCCGGACCGCGCCGCGGGTGAACAGGTTGTACCGGGCGGTCTCGGACGCTTCGTCGTGTGCCAGCTGCAACAGTGACAGCGTCGCCACCGGTTCGCGGCGCAGCCCGTGCGCCCTGGCTTGCTCGATCAGGTGGAAGCTGCGGCGGGTCGCCGAGGGCATCGTGGCCAGGTCGAGCCGCTCCCCGGCCCTGGCCGCCTTGCCGGGTGCCATCAGGTCGTTGTGCACCGTTACCGCATAGGCGTCGAGCATGCCCCGGCCGAACACCAGCCATGGGTGCACGTAACCGCCCGGCAGCGCCGCCACGGCTTGATCGGCCTGGTCCCAATGCCGCCAGGCGTCGCCCTCCCGCCCCACCTTGGCGTAGGACAGCGATGCCGCCAGGTGCAGCAGCCCGAACAGCGCCCGGTGCTCGGTGTCGGTCTCGGGCCGCAGCAGCTTGGCGGCGTCCAAGGCCAGCTGCACCCGCGCCTCGTGCTGCTGACCGGCGTCGCGGTACACGTGGTTGACGTACCAGGCGGACGCGGCGATCGCCGCCGGATCGTCGGCGTCCTCGGCCGCCGTCATCGCCCGGTCCCCCGCCAGCGTCACCAGCTCCTGCGCCGGCTGGAAGGACAGGTAGAGCTGGGCAAGGTGGTAGATCTGCGCCTGCGACCGCAACGCGGAACGCCGCTCGGCCCCGTCCAGCCGCCTGGCCGCCGTCCGCGCGTCGTCCAGCAGGGACGGCAGCAGCACCGCGACCGCCGTCCGGTGCCGCCGGCTGCCGTGCCATAGCTGCCACGCCTGGGACACCCGGCCGGCCAGCTCATCGGGTATCGGGGGCTCGTCGGCCGGCAGCAGCGAGCGGTGCACCAGCGCCCGCGACACCGGGCCGAGATCCTCGTGCGCCGCCTTGCCGAACGACGCGGTCGTCAACCGCTGGTCGCCGGTCAGCTGCGCCAGGTCGTCCACCCCGAGCAGCTCGGCCAGCCGCAGCAACATCGACAACCGCGGCATCGACAGCCGCCCCGTCTCGAGGGCCTTGACCCATTCACCCGAACGGCCCACGAGCTGACCGAGGACCGGCCGGCTCTTGCCCGCCCGCTCGCGGAAGTACCGCAACCGATCGCCGAACGGCGCACCAGGATCCAGCGCAGACACCATCGCCGCCCCTCTTCACCGAGCCGGCCCCTCCACCCCCCGGCCCGTCGACCCGGGGCAACTACGGTGAAGGGGACACCGCAAAGCGTAGCCATTAGAACAACCGATGTCCTGCAAACGTGGCTCGATGATGCGCAATAGTTGGCACTGCGTGACGCCAGACGCGACTGACGGCAACATCCGTGCTCGGCTGGCGCCGGCGCCGCGCCCGCGCCAGCCGGGCCGGAGGGGTCGTCAACGCGGGGTCAGCGTCCAGGAGTCGATGAACCCGGTGTCGGAGGTGGCGGTGTCCTGGACCCGTAGGCGCCAGGTGCCGTCTGCGGTCTCGCTCGATGCGTTGACGGTGTAGGTCTTGTTGATGTTGTTGGCGCCGCCGCCGGAGCGGTCGTGCAGGACGTAGGCGGTGCCGTCCGGGGCGATCAGGGAGACGATCAGGTCACCGCGGGCGGTGTGCACGATGTGCACCTCGACGGTGGTGCTGGCCGATGCGTTGCCGCCGCAGCCGGTGATCCCGATGTTGCTGAACACCGTGGTGTTGTCGGGGACGGCGACGTCGGTGCCGTTGGTGCCGGTGCAGGAGCCGCCGGCGGGGTTGACGGTCCAGGTGAACGTGGCCGAGCCGCTGAGCCCGGCGCCGGTCGCGGTGATGGTGACCGAGGAGACGCCCGGGGTGGTCGGTGAGCCGATGACCTGCCCGGTGGCGCTGCTGATCGCAAGCCCGGCCGGCAGCCCGGTGGCCGACCAGGTGTATGGCGGGGTGCCGCCGGTGGCGCTGTTGTTCAGGGTGACGGGCAGGCCGACGGTGCTGACCTGGTCGCCCGGGTTCGCCACCACGGGCGCGCCGGCGCAGTACTGCGACTCCTTACCGATCGCGCGGTAGACGCAGTCCGCATATTCGGACAGCAGCAGGATGGCCTCTCGGTTGCGCGCGGTTTGCGGCGCGATCTGCTCATCCGGCGGGTAGAAGCCCGGCGAGCCGGTGGGGTACAGCTCGAAGACATAGGCGAAGATGCCCTGGTCGCGGAACATCCAGTCGAGGCTCACGCCGTCGGCGATATACAGGTCGCTGGCCTGCTCGGGGGTGTAACCGTTGGTCGCGGCCATCTGCTGGCCGATGGTGGCGAACGTGTTGCGCTGGTCCGCAGTCATGTCGGAGCCGGTGTCGGCGAAGGTGTATCCGTATGGCCAGAGGATCAGCTCGGAGTAGCTGTGGATATCGATGGCGGCCTTGATCTGCTGGACACCGCCGACCCGTCGGCTGAGCACGAAGTCGCGCAGTCGCTGCGTCTCGGGGGCGGAGAACGGCGCCGCGCCACGGTAGGTCTCCGAGGAGGTGCTGCCGCTCGAGCCACCGCAGCAGCCCCACTGATAGGCCCAGTTGCGGTTGAGGTCGGTGCCGACGAAGGAGGAACCCGCATTCGGCTGCCGGTTCTTGCGCCACGACACGTAGGAGCCGGTGGCGATGTCGTAGGAGGAGCCGTCCGGGTTGAACATCGGGATGATCCAGAATTCCCGGGTGTCCACCAGGGTGGTGATGCGCGAGTCCGACCCGTAGGAATCGGTCAGCTGGTTGGCGATGTAGAGGGCCTGCTCGGTGGTGAGGTGCTCGCGCGCGTGCTGGTTGGCGAAGAACAGGACCTCCGGCTCGTTTTCGTCGCTGGCCACGTTGTCGGAGATCTTGACGCCCCAGATGGTCCGACCCTCGTAGGACGTGCCGATGTCGAACTTCCGCGCGATCGAGCCGTGGTCGGCCACGATCTGGTCCAGCTCGGCGTTGCTCTCCGCCTCGTTGTGGTACAACGAGTCGGCCGGCGGGAAGTCGTTGATGACGGCGTCCTGGGTGGTCGGCGGTGGTGGCAGCAACTCGACGGTGAAGCCCAGCTCGCGGATCCGCTCGACCTCGGTCAGGGTGGCGCTGATGTAGATGTCGCCGTGCTCGACGTGGTCTATCGCCGCGCCGGTACGGGCCACTGCGTTGCGATCGGCAACGGTCTTCGGGCCCACCACCCGGTACTGGTCAGAACCGGTGTCGGATGGATCGGTAGCCGCGCCGGTAGCCGGCCCGGTCAGGGCCATTGCTGCAGCCGCGGCCAGCGCAGTGATCAGAATCACGACTTGTCGGCGCATGCAGGCCTCCCTTGTGGGTTAAATGATCGCTGCAAGGGGACCATCCGGTTCATGGTCATCTCAACCTCTGCCCCTCTGCTCGCCGGATGTGACGATTCAGCGGGCCCCGTCACCGATCCTGGACAACCCTGGACGGGCGCTTAGATGGTGATCAAGTCCACTAACCAACCGATGGTTAGTCCCGCCGCGACGATGGCTACCAGCGCCAGCGGGATAGCCCGGATGGCGGCGGCCAGTTGGCGAAAGGTCCAACCGATGATCCGATGGATCAGAGCGGCCAGCCAGCCGACTGCAGCGCCATAGTCGTAGGCCAGCTGCGGCGGGTCGAGGTCGCGACGCCTGCTGGCGGAGCTGACGCAGTACTCCGGAAAGATCAGCAGTGTCGCGACAATGGCGACGGTCGCCTGCATCGACCCTGCCAGGATGCGCAGGACAAGCGGCGTGACCCACCTGGTGGTCAGGCAGGCGAGGAGCACCGCGGTGAGCACCGGACCAGTTCCGGGCGGGATTAGTGGGCCGACGATCACGGCAAGCTCGATCCGTTACCGCGGACACCGCCTGGCTCGCGATGGTTCTCGCCATAGGAGAACCGGCGTGTCTCGTCACTGCCGGCGAGCACCTTGTAGCCGGAATCCCGAAGCCACTGCAAGGTCGTCCGGACCTGATCGTCGATCTGCCAGCGGTCGAGCGCGTCGGATTCGAGGAGTCTGGTCACGAAGTCGAACACCGCCTGCCGGTGTGAGTCCCGCTCGGTCACGAGCATCTGCACGACGGTGCCGATGTCACTCGGCTGGAGTGCGAGTTCGAGCGCGAACTGGTTGAAGTCGCCGGCGGAGATGATCCGCCGGTAGAGTTCGACCTTCCGCTGGATGTCGGCATGTTTGAGGCTGGCCTCGTCCATTGCGAGGCGGACGAATACTTCGAGCGACAAGCCGAACTCGGCCCCGAGGGTAGTGCGGCGAAGCCGCGCGTTTGCGGCCTCCTCGGCGCTCTCCAACTCGGTGATCTCGTATTGACGGGTGATCGCTCGCAGCTGGCAGAGCAGCGACGGAGAGATGGCCCGCGCCACGTCGTCGAGGCCGGTGAGCACGACCTTTGTGGGAGCTACCACCTGCCAGATGACGTCGATGGCCGCACAGAACGCCGTCTGATCGCCCCGGCTCGGCGGCAGGTCCAGGATCTGGGTCACGTGGACCCCGAGATCTACCTCGTACACCGCGCGGACGCCGCTCCACAGTAGCTCGCCCGTGGTCGGCTGCTTGTCCGCTCCATACACCACCTGGCGACCGGAACTCGTCACGGCCACGCGCGCGGCGCGAGCCCGCGGCGGGAGCCGGCGGTAGAGGAACTCGAACCGACCGACGTGGTGCTCGCCGACGATGGGGTTAAGGAACTGCGGCGGTGGTTCCGGTGACGGGGGCGGTGTGTCCGGTTCCGGCGAATCCTGCGGTTTCTCCGGCTCGGCTGCGGCTGGCTTCGCGGGATTCGGCTGGTTCATGATGCTCCTTTCGAATGGCCGCCGCGAGCAACCTCGCAGCCTTGTCGTCGAGTGGATCGCTCCAGTCGTGCCGGAGCCGGTTGGTCAGGTAGCCAAGGCGGCTGGCGTCCGCCTCGTCGTGGATGAGATGGGGCACGAAGCCGACAAGTGCCCGCAGGCATTCCACGTCGTTCTCCGCCGCCCGGATCCATGGGCCGAACAGGTATTTGGCGACAAAGTCGCCGCGGCGACCGCGCAACCCCCAGCGCAGCAGGTCGGCAATCCGCTTGGTGAACCTTGGGTCGTCTTGCTGGAGGGCGAGCAGGAGCGGCCATCTCTCCAGCGCTCGTGGCAGTGGACGGTCGCCCCGTCCGGCCGACAATCGCAGCAGGTCGAGGTCGAATCCGCGAAGCCGGATCAGGTAGAGCATGGCCCACCACGCCAGTTCGCGCAGGCTTCGCCGGTCGCTGCCGGCCCAGTCCGTCAGCCGCTGCAGGATCGGCTCGACCTCGCCGAACGCGAGCAGGCTTGCCAGGCTGTACGCGGAGATCCTGACGAGCTCGCTGCCGCTCTCGTCGTCCAGCGCCGACTGTTGCTCGGAGGGCGTGCCGAGGACGCGCAGTTCCTCCAATGTCGACTCGATCGATTGCCTGCCAAGGTCGTAGCCAAGGGTCGCAGCCGCGGTCCATTTCTCCGCGTCGGAGCCGCGGCTTCGCCAGTACCTGAGGCGGTCGCGGATCGCCGCCGTCATCCGCTCATCCCGCGCGGCCTGATCCAGCGCCACCGCGGCGAACAGTCTCCGCTGCTCGAATTCCTCGTCGTCGGAGGTGGCCGCCGGCCAGATCATCTCGGCGTAGGCGAAGTGGAAGTCGAACGAGCAGAACAGGCCGGTGGCTTGCGCGGCCCGCACCCAGATGGTCGGCCGGCGATCCTCGCTCAGCTTCCGTAGCCACGCGATCATGGCTGCCCGCAGGTTATGGTGGTGCTGCCACACATAACTGAGCAACACGACCGGAAAGCGGTCGTCGACGTACTGCGCCAGGCCCACGGGAAGCCGGACCTGACCGAACGACAGCTGCCCGTCGACGATCTCCGCCCGGCACGCCGGCAGCCGCCGTGCCTCGTCGTCGGAGAACAGCGAAGGTGGCTCGTCGGCCTTGGACACCATCTTGATGAAGGCAATGGCCAGGTCCACGCCGGCCTGGGCGACCAGGTGGTACGGCGACTTGTTGAATACCGCCAGGGCGATCCGGAAGGCCGCCTGGCGAAGGGCCTCCTCGAGTTCCTTCTTCGACTTGGTGCGACCGAGGCCGGAGAACCATTCCACGACCTGGAGTTGCACGAGTTGGTTGGCCCTGGACTCGACCTCGTCGAGATCGATGTGCTGGCGTCCGAACTCGGCCAGCAGCCTGGCCATCTCGGCGATCTCGGCGGGCCGGGGCGCCGGGCCGAGTGCGCGCTTCAGCCGGGGCATCGCGGCTAGCTCGTTCAGCCTGCGTTCTAGGTCGGAGTCGCCGTCGGCCCGAACCTCCTCGGCGATGTGCCGCTTCAACAGGACGTCTTGATCCGGTGCTTCGCACGCGAACGCATATCCGTCGAGGCTATTGCCGCTCAGCTCGTCCAACTCGGCGATGACTACGCAGTAGCACAGCTTGCCGAGCAGATCTCGTAGCTTGTCCAGCTTGGCACCCGTCAACGCCGCGCTCTTGTCACCAGCTAGCTCGATGACGTAACCACGACCGCCCTTGTCGAAGTCGCCCGCCGCGAGGGCTTCGATTTCCTGGTTGTCGTCGAACCGGGATACCCGACTATCGGCGAGCTCGTCGAGCAACCGCAATGCTGTGGTCAACCGGCCGGTTCCCGACTGGCCGTGGAGGACCAGGAGGTGCCGTTCGGCCAAGGTCGTGTACATTAGCTCATAGTTCGGGACCGCGACGTAGCGGGTTCGGATCCGAACGAGATCGTGCTCTCTGATCGATCCAGACCTGGGCGTTCTCGAACCACCGCCGAACACGTTGTACACATCGCCGATGTGCAGCTTCTTGATCGTGGTGTCGCGTAG
>Ga0075421_100011633_pt1 | contig 10903 bp, 8 predicted proteins | sample SoiMetdeltSBSDD5_FD_75292 | JGI IMG/M metagenome (GOLD analysis project Ga0075421, IMG submission 75292) | Bulk soil microbial communities from a Populus tree surrounding site in Tennessee, USA - Soil MetaG P. deltoides SBSDD5 | ecosystem: Environmental > Terrestrial > Soil > Tree plantation...
TGGCTTTCGGTACAAGTTCGTCACCGGTCTGAAATGCGTTAGGCATGCTGAGCGGACCGACAGACCGGCTCAAAGGGCCCGGGATGTGCAGCACGCGTTGCCGAACGACCACCCGTCATCGCGGCGGGTTTACGTGTAATCCGGGCAGCGGGGCGACATATGGCTGAGACGCGCGAACCCCAGAGCACTTCCGTCGTAGCGCCATCGACGGACATCGGACCGCCTGCCGTGGGCGAACGAGTATCTCCGCCCGCGGTCTCGGCGGCAGCAACTGATCTCGACGCCCTCGCGACTGGCCCGGTCAGGCCGCGACCGACAGCGGCTGTGGCTGCGCTCGCGATCGGCGCGCTCGCAATCGGCGCGGTCGCCGTCGGAGCGCTGGCGATTGGCCGCCTCGCCATAGGTGCGCTCGCATTGAGGCGTGGACACATCCGCTCCCTTGCCGTCGACGACCTCGTGGTCGGACGACTGCGCGTCGGAGAGTTCGTCGTGGAGTCAGCGACGTCCGGCCGCGGCGAACGGGTTGACTACCGGCGTTAGGTGGCGTGATCACTCGCTCCGCATCACCTCGACCGGCTGCACGCGCATGGCTCGTCGAGCCGGAACGGCGGTTGCGGCGACGGCCGCGAGCGCGAGCATAACCGGCGCGGTGACGAACGTGCCGATGTCGTGAACGGTAACGCCATACACGAGGCCTGCCATCGCGCGTGACGCCACCCACGCGAGCGCGGCGCCAGTCGCGACGCCCACGCTCACCACCACGGCCATCTCGCCGCCGACGTGCCATGCGAGATCACTGCGGGTCGCCCCGAGGGCGGCGCGGATACCGAACTCGCGCGACCGCTGCGCGACGGCGTTCGCCGTCACGGCGTAGACGCCGAGCGCCGCGATCAGCAGCGCGAGGAGACCGAAGAGCCCGATCAACACGGTATTCGCGCGTCGCGCCGCCATCGATTTACCGATCACCTCGTCCATCATCCGCACGTTGTACACAGGCTGCGCTGGGTCCACGCTGCGCACGGCACGGGACAGCGCCGGTAGCAAGTCGGCTGGCCCACTGGTTCCCCTAACGACGAGCGCGACGTTCGCGTCGAGATTCGTCCGTGCGGGGAAATACATCTGCGGACCTGGGTCCTCCTCCAACCCGCTTTCCCTGACGTCTGCCACGACCCCGACCACCTCCACCGGCGGCCCGTCACCACCGAACAGGAACGTGCGTCCCACCGCGTCCCGCCCGGGCCAGAACGCCTCGGCCATGGACTGGCTGATGATCGCCACGGACGACGCCGAGCCGGTGCCATCGGTCGGCGAGAAGTAGCGCCCGCGCCTGAGCGCGATACCCATTGCCTCGAAGTACCCATCGGACGCGACGAGATACCGCGGGAACTCTTCGCTCGCCGCCGGAGGCGCTCCATCCACTTTTACAGAGATACCGATGCCACCGCCCCCGCGGAGTGGAAGGTCGTTCACCGCGCCGGCCGCGACGACACCCGGCAGACGCCGGAGCTCTGTCAGGATCCGATCGAGTCGCTCGAGGCGTTGCTCCTGCGGAACCCCGCGCAGGAAACTCATCTCGAGCGTCGCCACATGTTCGGCGACCAGGCCGGTGTCGGTGTTCACGAGGCGCTCGAACGATCGCAGCATGAGGCCGGCGCCAACGAGCATCACGCCTGCCAGCGCCAATTCGGCGCCGACGAGCAGCCGCTGCGAGCGCCGCGCACCACCGGCGCTCGCCCCGTGCCCACCGCCCGCTTTGATCGTGGCCACGGCCGATCCTCGTGTCGCGCCGAACGCCGGCCACAGGCCGAAGAGGATCCCGGTGCCGACGGCAAGCAGCGTCGCGAAAGCGAGCACGCGGAGATCGAGTTGCACCGGGGCGACGCCCGCCAGCTGTGCGGGCATGAGCGTGCGGAGCACCTGGAGGACGAACGGGGCGATGATGATGCCGACGGCTGCGCCGCACGATGCGAGCATCACGCTTTCGGCGAGCAACTGCCGCACGAGACGGACGCGTGTGGCGCCGAGGACCGTGCGAAGCGCGAGCTCGCGTGCTCGCGACGCTCCGTACGAGAGGAGCAGGTTCGTTACGTTCGCGCAGGCGATAACCAAGAGCAGCGCCGTCGTAGCGAACAGCACCAGGAGCGCCCTGCGCCGGTCGCCGACCAAGTCGGCACGAAGCGGCGTGGTTGCGCCTTCGGCTCGGACGACGTCCAGCGTCTCATCGACGCTCATTCGCCGGCCGGGTTCACGCGGCACCGCCGCAACGACGCGTTCCCACGCCGTCCGGAGCCGTGCCTCGGCAATCGCTCGCGTGATGCCCGGTGCAGTCCGAGCGATGACCGTCGACGGCAAATACCCGCGGAACGGCTCGAACGTCGCCGCGGTGACCGGGATGCTCATCGGAATCCAGAGGTCGCTCTCGCTGGGAAACGAGAACCCGCGCGGCATGACGCCGATGACCTCGTAACGCGCCGTATTGAGCGGAATGGTGGTCCCGACGACGTCGCGGCCACCGAAGTCCGTCTGCCAGAGCCGCCAGGAGAATACGACCACTTTTGGCGCGTCCGGCACGCCGTCCGCGGCGACGATCGCGCGCCCAACGACCGCCTGCACACCGAGCGTCGAGAAGAAGTCGCCGGACACGACGCCGGCCTTCACGCGGCGGGGGCGCTGCGGATCGACGAGGTTCAACCCGCCCGACGCGTACGCCGCCACGTGCGAGAACACATCGCGCATTTCGCGGACGTGGTCGATATCGAGCGAGCGGATCGGCGGCACTGGACGATCCATGCGACGCTCCGACGGAATGTTCACGCGCCGGAGTGTCATCAACTGATCTGGCTGCGCGAACGGGAGAGGGCGCAGAAAGGCGGCGTCCACCGCGCTGAACATTGCCGTCGTTGCGCCCGTACCTAACGCGAGAATGCCGATGATCGCGCCGGTGAAGCCGGGTCGCTGCCGGAGCCGGCGGCCGGCGTAGCGTACGTCTTGCCAGAAGGCGTCCGCGGTACCCCACCCCCACGCGTCCCGGCTGTCCTCGGCGAGGCGGACGGTGTGTCCAAATCGTCGCGCCGCCTCCGAGCGGGCCTCGCCGGCAGCATGCCCTTGCCGGTGTAACGCCTCGGCCCGTAGCTCACGATGGAGGCGCATCTCTTCCTCGAGTTCGCGCGTCGCGCGGTCGCGGGAGACGAGGAGGCGGAGCCGACGCCAGAGTGTGCCGAGCATGTCAGGCCTCCATGGGCGAGAGTTCGAGGATGCCGGCAATCGCGCGCGTCACGCGCCCGTATGCCTTGACAGCGCGATCGAGCTGGCGTCGTCCGCCTGCCGTGACGCGGTAATACCGCGCTCGCCGATTGTCGTCGGTCCGGCCCCAGTCGCCGGCGATCCACCCCTGAACGAGCATGCGCTGGAGGGCGGGGTAGAGCGACCCCTCCTCCACGAGAAAAACGCGCCCTGAGAACGCCGCAATGGCCTCGGCGATCTCGAAGCCGTGCAGCTCACTCGGAGAGCGGGCGAGCGTCTTCAGGATGAGCATGTCGAGCGTGCCTGGCGGGATCTCTTCGCGCATCGGTCGGCTGGGTTGCGGTGTAGCTAACATAGAACATCTATGTCAGACACGCGAGCCCGCGAAATCGTTGCCGGCCGACATCAGGGTTGGGACGGTCCGGAAACATTGAACCGCAGAGGACGCAGAGGACGCAGAGAACGGCCTAACGGGACACTGGCGCTCGCAACGAGCGGGAATCGAAGGGGAACTGCCTCGGGACGCACAAAGCCTCCCGAGGCAGTTCCCCTCAATTACCACCGCTAGCGTCTGACAGCATCCCGGTAGGGTTCCCTCTGCGTCCCTCTGCGTCCTCTGCGGTTCAATGTTCTTCCAAAGCCTCGCTAAGGAAGGCTTTTGCGGAATCGGCGGAAATCTGCGGCTATCTGCGTCATGGGTGACTCGACTCTCCCGTGGTATGTGCGTACTGTCGACATCGTGACCAGTCTTACTAGCTTCCGAGACTTCTCCCCCGGTCGCCAATGATTACGCCCGCCCCCGTTACACTCGAGGGCCACCAGGTTCGGCTCGAGCCCCTAACGGTCGACCACGAGGCCGGCCTCGCCGCGGCCGTCGAGGATGGTCGGCTCTGGGAGCTCTGGTTCACATCCGTCCCCGCACCTGACGTGGTCGCGCGCTACATCGCGGATGCGCTCGATGGGCAGCGGGCAGGGCACATGCTGCCGTGGGCGGTTCGGGAGCTGGGGACGGGCAGGATCGTCGGCAGCACGCGATACCATGACATCGTCGCTCCGATCGACCGCGTCGAGATCGGCTACACGTGGTACGGCGCGGCGTGGCAACGGAGTCACGTCAACACCGCATGCAAGCTCCTCCTTCTGTCGCACGCCTTCGATACGCTGGGCTGCCGTGTGGTCGGACTGCGCACCGACAACTTCAACTTCAGGTCGCAGCGTGCCATCGAGGCACTCGGCGCCAAGAAGGACGGAGTGCTCCGCCACCATCAGGCACGGCGTGACGGGACGGTTCGCGACTCGGTGATGTACAGCATCCTCGCTTCCGAGTGGGCGGATGTGAAACGGCATCTCGCGGGTCGTCTCGCACGCCACGCAAGCGAACCGTCCGGCTGACCCGCGAGCCGAACGAGTGGACGACGTCATGCATCAGTCGCCGCCGCCGCGCGACGAAGCCCTCGTCACCTATTACACGGCGCGGGCGTTCGAGTACGAGGAGGTATACGCCAAGCCCGAGCGACAAGAGGACTTGCGGCGGCTCCATGAGATCGTGTCGTCGTATCTCGCGGGACGACGGGTGCTGGACGTCGCGTGCGGCACGGGCTACTGGGCCCGGACCATCGCGATGAAGGCGTCAGCCGTCACCGGCTGCGACCTGTCGGAGCGAGTGCTGGCGCTCGCCCGTGCGCGGCAGCCGGTGACCAACCCAGTGGACTTTGTCGTCGGCGACGCATTCGCCTTACAGCTGGTGGCCGGGATGTTCGACGCGGCATTCGTCGGTTTCTGGTGGTCTCACCTGGCACGCACGGACCTCCCTCGATTCCTCGACGGACTCCATCGGCGCCTCCTCGGCGGCAGCCGGGTCCTCGTGCTCGACAATCGATATGTCCACGGCAGCAACTGGCCCGTCACCCGAACCGATACGGACGGAAACACGTATCAACGCCGGCAGCTCCGTGACGGCACGGAGCACGAAGTCCTCAAGAACTTCCCCTCGCCGGATGAGGTGCGCGCCGCAGTGGCGTCGGCAGGCGGCAGGAGGCTGACGGTGTGCGAGCTTCCCCACTACTGGTACGCAACCTACGAGCTCGGCCATGATGCCTAACGGCGATCGTCCAACGTGCCCGACATGAGCGAGCTCGTGTGCTCGCACGTGGAATACTGTGTGTGGGCGACGCCGTGCACAGGCAACAACTTTCCGTGAGTCCAAGGCGGATATGCGACCGGATTTCAACGCGCGCTTAGCGGAGCGGATGCACCACGCCACCGAGGTGGCCGCAGCTGTCGAGCAGCTCGCGGCGCAGGCGCGAGCGACCATTGCCCAATGGGACGCCCAAATCCGGGAGGACTTGCGCGCGCCTGTCGCGGGCGCCCGGTCGTCGGTTCCGGCGGGGCCACCCGAGCTTTACGAACAGCTCGAGCGCGAGCTCGCGAAACTCGACGATGAAGCCAAGGCGATTCGCCGCTCGCTCGACGAGGAGGAGGAGGCTGCCGACGATTGGGAGTCGCGGGCGATGCTCGCGGTCAAGGACGGGCGTGACGATCTCGCGCGAATCGCGCTGAAGCAACACGAACAGCACAGCGAATCGTGTGAAGTGCTGCGCAACGAACTCTGGATACTGCACGGAGTGATCGAGGACTATCGGGCAATCGTGAAGGCCCGGCCCTCCGCCCATTCCGCCTAACGCTGCTTCACGAACCGCGCAAACCCGCCGAACCCCCGATAGCTGCCCGAGATCGTGTCGCCGCGAATCTCGCCCGTGAAGACCTCGACCGTATCCGTCGACGACCAGTTCCTCAGAAAGGCCAGCTCGATCCGGCCATTCCGGATCGTGCCAAGGAGCCCGTCGATCGGGTCGTTAGGCAGCGTGAAGGTCGGCCGCCGCTCGAACCGCCCGCTCAGCGCATCTCCCTGGTCGGCGCGACCGGCGCGCGATTCGACGTAGAGCTCCAAACTGAGGTACGGTGTCGTCCCCTGCTGCTCCGGTGTGCCCACGAAGCGGAACAGTCCGGCCACCGGCTCAGTCTGTGGCGCAATCACGCGGAGCTCCTGAAAGCGCAGGCGGACGAGTGAGCCGAATACGCCGATACCCCCGCGCACGCGGTTCACGAGCCCCGTCCCGGAAAGCGCATCGTTGTTCGTGCGGTACCAATCGTAGTAGTTCGAGTCGACGGCGGAGACCGTGACCGCCTGCGGGAAGCCGGGGATGAAAACGCGTGGCAGGACGTTCACGTCGACGTTGCGCAACTCTCCCGTGAGCCGCACACGCGTGCTGTCCGTGAAGAATGTGCGCGGCCCGAACGGCGTCTCGATACGCACGACATAACTTCGAGCCCCCGGGGACGCCGGCCATTCGATCAGGAGCGTGTCCAGCGCGCGGTCGAAGACCCGCTGCTCCGCGACGGTGTCCGCGACGCCTGTCGGAACACTGGTCTCGGCGGAAATCTCGGTGCCGTTGATCGTGCGCACGGAGAGTCGGTACGTGCCTGTGCGCGAGAGGGCGTCGCCGGGCAGCGCAAAGCGGTAGATCCCGGCACCCTTGCCGTCTCCGCGAACCGTATTGTCCTCTCGCGCGACGAGCGTCTGGCCGTCAGGCGTCGTCAACCGAACGACCGCGTTGCTCTCGGCGATACCTTCGTCGCTCACGACCGGGTCGGTGAGGTCGAACGGCGGAGCGAGCAGGAGCACTGACCCCGATCTCGTGCGTTCGAGCAGCACCACCTGTGTGGGCGCGCTCGCGCTCAGTACGCTGTGCAGCGCGATGCGCGGGTCGGTGCGCGGAATCGAGACCTCCTCGATCTCGCATCCGGCGAGGAGCAGTGGGAGCAACGCGACGAGACGCGTGTGCCACCGCGTCGAGCCGGACATCCTCCACGACGCTCGGTCAGAATGCAACGCGCACCCCCACGCTCGGGAGGATCGGAAACTGCGAGATCGCGCGGCGCGTCGGACGGTCCGTCGAGTACTCGTAGAGGTAGATGAACACGTTCTGCGCGTTGTAAACGTTCGCGACGCTCAGGTAAGGCGCGATCGAGACTGCCCCGACTCTGAACTCGCGTGAGGCGTCGAGGTCCAGGCGATGCGTGGTCGGGAAGCGCGCCCCGTTCCGCGCGCCGCCTATGGGCTCGACGTAGATCGGCGGGTCGCCCGTGCCCCACCGATCGCGCGACGGGTCATACACGCGCCGAGCGATCTCGCCTTCGATGTGCGTGTATGGCGTTCCACTCGCGAAGCCGAAGCGCGCACCGAGTCGGTACTTCGCGAGCTGCCAGATCGCGACGACGTCGAGATCATGACGCCGATCGTGGCCAGGCGCCCAACGCACGCCGTCGCGAGACCGGGCACTCACCCCATACGAATAGGCGATCCATCCACCTATGCCCGTTGCTGGCTGCCACCGCGCAAGCACATCAGCTCCGTACGACAACCCCTCCGCCGTGAAGAACTCGTCTCCTCGGCGGCCGGGATCCTCGGACCAGTTCGCCTCCATCACGCGGTCGTACTGCTTCACGTATCCCTCGACACGCAATGACCCGGACTGCATCCGCCGGTCGACGCCAGCGATCCAGTGCCACGCCGTCGCGACTGGCGTGTACTCGTCGCTGGCGAGCCAGACGTCGAAGTAGCGCAGCGGGCCATCGCCGGCGAGCGAGTGCTGCCACTGCGTGACGCGACCGACGGCTGCCGTCAGCGCGAGGTCGGGTGTCGCGAAGTACTTGAGCGCGACACGGGGCGAGAGCCCCATCCAGTCGCGACCAGACAGCGCCTCACCGCGCAGTCCGCCGTCGAGGAGCCAACGCGACGAGATCCTCCACACGTCGCCCACCCAGAGCGCCGCCGAGACGGGTCGCTGCTCGATGTCGAACTCCGTCGTGAGCGTCTGCGAGGAGCCTGACGCGTACCGAAAGCGATGCGTCGCCACGTCATAGCCTAACGACCAGTCGTGGCGTGCCGTCCGGGCGGCAAGTGACCCCGTGGCCCGCAGGTCGCGTACCTCGCTACGTTGCGCGAACGCTCCGTCTCCCACGTTGAGGAGGGTGTTGAACGACGACGTGGAGAACCGCTGCTCGAGCGTGGCGCTCTCACCCAGGCGCCAGCCGAACAGGGGAATCCGGGCGTCAGGTGCCAGCTCCTTCGAGATCGTGGCGCCAATGACGCGATTGCCCCAGTCGACCGCCCACCGCCCCTCGCTCGCGCGCGACGGGGCGGAGTCGGCCTCGAACTCGGTGAGGTTCGCGTCGAGGATATCCTTGCCTGCGTAGGCCGTGAGCGACACGCGGATGTTGCGGGGAAGGGCATACGTCGCACGGCCGTGGAAATCGCGGAAGTGATAGGGGAACACATTGCTCGTGAAGACGCTTGCCATCGCGTCCGCATACGTGCGACGCCCCGCAACGCTCCAGCTGCCGCGCCCCTGGCCAAACGAGCCCGCGAGACGACCGGTCGCCGCGAGCGCGGAGAGGTCGGCCGAGCCGTGAACACCCGGCCGCGCATCCTCAGCCGACCGAACATCGAGTACGCTCGACAACCGGCCGCCATAGCGTGCGGGGAACGCGCCGGTCATGAGCTCGATGCCGCCGACCGTCGCGTCCATGAACGTGCTGAACAACCCGCCGAGGTGAAACGGGTTGTAGATGGGATGGCCGTCGAGGAGAACGAGGTTCTGATCGGCCTCTCCGCCGCGGACAACGAGGCCGGTGTTGAAGTCGTTGCGCGCGGCGACACCTGGCAGGAGTTGGATGACGCGCACGACGTCGGGTTCACCGACGCTGGGGACGCCTCGAATGGCCTCGGCCCCCATTCGGATCGTCGCCACGTTAGGTCGTGTGGCGAACACCTCGGCGTCCGCGGAGGGGGCGTTCGTGCGCACGGCCGAGAGCATCTGCGCTTCCGAGCGGAGTGTCAGGTCGACGAGTACCGTGTCGCCGGCCGGGACGCGGATCGAGCGCTCCTCGGCCCGAAACCCGAGCAGGCGGACCTGAAGGGTGTACGTCCCGGCGGGGACGCGGTCGATCCGAAAGCGTCCGGTCGCGCTCGTTGTGGCTCCGAGTCGCGTGCCGCCGAGCGTGACGGTTGCGCCTACGACTGGCGCCGACGCGCCGGTGTCCGCGCGTGTGGTCACTCGGCCGGCGACGACTCCGGTGGTCGTGCTCTGCGCCGTGAGGACTGTGGGGAGCAGGATCGAGAGGGCGCTGCGAACGGCAAGACGGAACAAGGGCAACCAGGCCTGCGGCGAGAGTGAGGGTCGTCTATGATAGCGGGCAGTCGCCATCAATTGGGAGAGCGTGGACTGCAAAGCCATTCGAGGTTGACCAGAGCGCTCTCGCCACACTGCGTGGTTGATTCACGCGGTGACGGCGCATAGGGTTACACCCGCCGGCGCACGTGCTCCGGCTCGGCTGAGAGTGGAGGTGGGTATGTATCGCATCCGCGTTCCTTTCGGAGCGCTCGCTGTGGCGATTGCGCTTCCTGCTGCGACGGCGTCCTCACAAGCGACGCCCCCGCGCCTCAGTTACCCGGTTACCCGCGCGGTCGACCGCGTCGACGATTATCACGGAACGAAGGTCGCCGACCCGTACCGGTGGCTCGAGGCCATCGATAGCGCGAGTGTCGCCGAGTGGGTGCGGACGCAGAACGCCGTGACGATGCCGTACCTCGCTGGCCTACCGTCGCGCGAGCTGCTCCGGCAGCGGATCACCGCGCTGTACGACTTCCCGCGCACCGGCGTCCCGTTCTGGGAGGGTGGACGCTGGTTCTACTCGAGAAACTCCGGGTTGCAGCGACAGAGCGTCTGGTACTCGCGCCTAACGCTCGATGGGCCGGAAACCATGGTGCTCGATCCGAACCAGCTCTCGCCCGACGGCTCGGTCGCGCTCTCGGGGCTCGCGCCATCGCCGGACGGCAAGATGCTGGCGTACGGGCAGAGTGAGGGCGGCTCGGATTGGGTCACGTACTACGTTCGCGAACTCGCGACAGGGAAGAACACTGGGGACACGATTCGCTGGGTGAAGTTCAGTGGCGCGTCGTGGACGAACGACGGCAAGGGGTTCTTCTACTCGCGGTTCCCGGAGCCGCCGCGAGGCACGCAACTCAAGGCGAAGCTCGAGCACCACACCCTGTACTATCACCGGCTTGGGACTCCCCAGTCCGCGGACGTGAAGGTGTACGCTCGGCCCGATCATCCGTCGTGGTTCGTCTTCGCTAACGTGGACGAGTCGGGCCGATATCTGTTCGTGATGACGTCGCGCGGAACGGACAAGAATGAGCTCTACGTCGCGGACCTCGGTGATCCGAACCGGCCGAAGGTGGGCGCACGCGTCAGGCCGGTCGTGACGGGCCACGATGGCAACTATTTCGCGCTTGGGGTCGCCAAGGGACGACTCTATCTGCAGGTCGACAAGGACGCGCCGAAGCGAAAGATCGTCGCCGCGCCGATCGGCACGCCCGAGCCGCGCACGTGGACGGCGGTCATCCCGGAGGGCGACACGCCCATCGAGGGAGCGTCACTGGTGGCGGGTCGCATCGGCGTGCTGTCGCTGCAGGACGTCGCCTCCGTCGTTCGCCTCTATTCGCTCGACGGCACGCTCGAGCGCGACGTACCCATGCCGGGCCTGGGCAGCGCGAGCGGACTCGTAGGTCGCTTCGATCGTCCCGAACTGTTCT
>Ga0075421_100011635_pt1 | contig 10903 bp, 4 predicted proteins | sample SoiMetdeltSBSDD5_FD_75292 | JGI IMG/M metagenome (GOLD analysis project Ga0075421, IMG submission 75292) | Bulk soil microbial communities from a Populus tree surrounding site in Tennessee, USA - Soil MetaG P. deltoides SBSDD5 | ecosystem: Environmental > Terrestrial > Soil > Tree plantation...
TTCCGGGTTCCGGCACTGCGATGGCATAGGAGAAATCGCCGAAGCCGTAGGTCTGATAGAGCGAGTCGTCCTGCGTACCGCCAACCGGATCACTGGATCGGTTTCTGTAGGTGATGGTGCCAGTGCCCGGGCCCGGGTCCGCGACGTAATTTATCCCGCTTTCGACCGCAGTATAGGCTCCGTCACCGATATTGATTGCCGCAACGATGTTGCCGGTGCCCGGCTCGTTCTGGTTGGTCACCGTAACCGCAATGGCCTGGGTATCGCTTCCACCGTTGCCGTCCGAAGCCTGCACGGTGACGTCGTAGACATTGTTGACACCGGCGTCGGTCGGAGCCTCGAAGTTCGGGGCTGTCACGAACGCAAGCGCGCCCGTCGTCGCATTGATCGTGAACAGGCTTGCATCCGCCCCGCCGAAGATCGAATAGCTCAATGTCTGTCCGGCATCGGGGTCGGTCGCCGTCACGGTAGTCACCGCCGCGGTGTTCTCAGCAACCGAAACCGCTGCGGTGTTGCCGCCCCCGTTCGACGTGATCATTGGTGGATTGTTCCCCGGGCTGCCGCCGCCCGCCCGGTACACCGCAATAGCGCTCACGAGGCTGTTGTCGACCAAGGTGTTGAAATCAAGATCGAGGGTGCCGTCGCTCACGGTGACGGTCTCGGTCAGGGTAAGCGCCTGGAATTGTCCGCCGGCGAGCGCGTAAATATCGATATCGTTGAACCCAGTCGGGACCGAGCCCTCGAGCGCCACATCGAATAGCCGCGAGCCGGCCGCATTCCACCACGGCTCGATCAGTTCGAGTTGGACGACATAGTCTCCGGCTTGCGGCACTGCGATGGCATAGGAGAAATCGCCGAAGCCGTAGGTCTGATAGAGCGAGTCGTCCTGGGTGCCGCCAATCGGATCACCGGACTTGTCGCGGTAGGTGATGGTGCCGCTGCCCGGGCCCGGGTCCGCGACGTAACTTATCCCGCTTTCGACCGCGGTATAGGCTCCGCCACCGATATTCACGGCGGTTATCAAATCGCCCACCTGCCCCCCGACGCCGACCGTGATACCGGCGCCCATGCGCCCTGCAGGTTGGCCATTCTGGTCGACGACCGCGGCCATGATGCGGACCACACCGTCATTCGGATCGTTGGGATCCGGGTCGACGAGATTGATCGTGGTGGTCGCGAACCCCGTCGCGTCCAGGGTCACATAGCGAATCTCCAACCCCTCGATCGAGTTGAAGCCGAGTGGCGGCAAGGTCGGAGCGGTCGAGTCATCAGGCACGATATCGCCTGCGCCGATCAGCACCGCAACGCGGGCATTGGGCGCGCCGCGCAACTCGAGCGTCTGCTGCGGGTTGGAGACGAAACCGCGCTCGCCGTTGGTCAGGCCGGCAAGCGTCAGCTCGATTTCGGAGGCGAGGCCGGCAGAGACGTTCGCCGTCGACGTATTCGCGCCCGTTCCGACCAGCGTGCCGGTAGCGGAGGTCTGGTCGGCGAAGAATGCGGTGACGAGTGTCCCGGCCATCTCGAGACCGGAGATTGCGCCCTGCGGACTGCCACTGCCGAATCCCGCCGCGCTTCTCGGGTCGACATCGATGCTGAAGGTCATCGTCTCGCCCGGATTGAAGTCGGGGAAATCGATGATTAGGGTCGAATGACCTCCGCCGGGCAGCGGGCTCACTGTTACGCCGTTGGAACTCGTAACACCGGTGCCGCCGGCGCTGTCCACCGTGAATGGCTTTGGGGTGCTGGTGTCGCCGCTGCCGTCCGAATCCCAGAAAATGTCGTCAACAAAGGCGTCGTCGATAGTGAGCATCAACCGGGTGATGTCCACCAAGCCCATATTGGTGACCGTGAACGAACCGGTATCGAACGTCGAATCGGTTGAGGCCGTCACCTGTACCGAACCGGTGGCGGCTGTCGGCGTCGTGCCTTCCAGCGTCACGCTGCCCCAGTTCGATTCGAACGGAGCCGCGGAACCGGAAGTGGCTAGCAACGTCCAGGCCAGGGCGCTGCTCTCGCCATCGACCTTGTGCTCACTCTGCAGTGCGTCAAGGAGGTTGCCATAGAGCTGAATCGGCGCGAATTGGCCCACCACGAGTCCATCTAGGGTCTGGGCCTCGTAGCGCGCGACGACCTGGCCCGATGCAACGTTCACATCGAAGATTAGATTGGTGAGATAGGTAGTCAGATCGACATGCTCGATCGAGGGATTGTTCTGCCGTAGGCGCGCCGCCTCGACGCCCCCCTCTTCGTAGACGAACTCGATGAAGCCCTTGCCGATCATCAGAGCCAGGAAGCTATCCTGGTTTCCGCAGCTGAGAGCGGCACCGGTCTTTTGCTCTTCACTGCGATTGGCGACCGGGATGGTCCGGAACGGGTTCCAGACTTCCACGGTCATCGTGAAGGACTCGGACTTCGGCACAAACCCAGCCTGGAAGCCGTGATGCTGATTGTTGATCGCGCCCTCGGCCGTTCCGTCCGGCGTCGCGCCGATTAGGATCGTGTTCGCCGTGCCGCCGAGCACGACATCGTCGCCGCCCTGGACGACCGGATCGAACCGGTCAAGACTCAATGCCTCGGGAAGGTCGGATCCATTTGACATAAACCCTGTAATGCCAACGCGGTACCCAGCAATTCCGCCCGGCAGATCGCCTTCGGCAGTCGTGGATTCGAAATTCCAGAACAGCGTTTGGCCAGCCGCAAGGACAGTATTCTGGCCGTTGTTCGGGTCATACGGGAAGGCGTCAATCGCATCAGACACGCTGTCGTTGTCACGGTCGGTCGGATCGATGTTGGCCGAACCGTCTCCCGGCTCGAGGATTCTGATCGATCCGTTGTCGACTAGCCCGGAAACGAACAGGGTTCCAAAGAATGGATCGTTGGTCGACGGAGCGAATACGTCGATCGGTCCCCCGACACCGAGACTGTATTCTTCCGCGACAACGCCGGAGTCGGGAACACCGTCGCCGTTCGTATCGGCCAACTCGATTCGAATCATGCTCTGCGTGCCGTACCGGGCCGCGAAGATGTCGCCGGCGATCGCGCCGCCGAAGGCGCTGGAATTGGTGTATTCCGCTAGGCCGTTAGTGGATTTGCTCGACAGAGCAAGCGCGCCGTCCTCGGTGCCCTCCGCGAGAAAGAATGCCTCCTGGAAGTTCTCGAGTGACTCGGGGATGATTGAGTCGAAGTCGGATGGAAGCTGCGGCACGGGCGTACCGCTGGCGTCCTGCACATAGAGTCCTGCATCGGAGCCGCTGGCCCGGAACGGGTTGGGGTGACCGAGATAGCTGCCCGGAAGTATGAGATGGAGCTGGTCCTGATTTGTCGTGATCGACCCGCCTTGCTCCGGCAGATTGGTCGCGATCGGGTTGCCGTTTTGATCGGTGCCAATAACGACGGTGTTGCCCCAACTCGGATTGCCGCCATTATCGAAGGTCAGAAAATTGCCGTCCTCGGTCTCAAGGATCTCGGTGGCATTGCGCAGACCAGTGGCATAGAAGGTGACTGGGCCATTGGGGTCGTATTTGGCCTGATTCAGACCGGCATTGCCGCCGAAGATCTCGATGCTGGCGTCGACACCCTCGTTCACACCTGTCCGGGTCGGGTCGTCGAGTGTTGGCAGGTTGAAATAGTATTTCTGGCCATAGGAATCGGTCTTGACCGTCATCGCGGTGATCGCGTCGAGGTCAACTTTCAGGACGGCACCGGAGAGCACGTATTCCGGTAGATAATGGAGCGGATCCGACGGCGCGCCGGCATTGGTGTGGCCGCCCACGCTGACCAAGAGTGCCGGGTCGCCGTTTTCGTCGATAATGTATTCGACACCGTTCAACAGGTGGTCATGCTGTGAACGCGACAGACCGCGCACCAGATCGACCTTCTGCCAATCCCGGTTCGCATCCATCCGCAGCATCGACAGGATGCCGGAGTTCGAATCCGCAATGGTATCGATGCGCGGATCGTTTGAGGTGACATAGATGATCGGGTCTGAGGCTGTTCCAACGACGTCAAAGCCGAGGACAAACCGCCCCTGCACCTGAGGAACTAGTGTGCCGTCGTCATTGTGGTTCGGGATCTGCGACAGCAAATCAATTTCATGCACCACCGTGGCAACGTAGTTGCCGTCCGGGGTTTTTTGAATGTTATAGGCATAGATGGTGCCGGTCAGGGAGGACGCGTAAAGCAGGCCGTCGGGGCCGAACTCCATATGGGTAATATTCGAGATCGGCTGGCCATCCGCCCGGGTCAGTGTCATTTCAAGGAAGTTGGTAGCCACACTCTCTCTCCCAACGACTAGGTATGGACAACCGTGCCCGGCAATTGGATCGCCAGGTTCCGGCCTTCACATTGACGGGCCTCGCTCAAGCCCCGGCCCAACGCCAAGATGAGGTGCGCGCCATTGTCTCGCGTGAGGTTGTGCTAAAGAACCCGATCACCGGCTGCTGCGCGCGTGTGCGCTTCAGCTGGCCGAGAGCAACAGACCGCCCCCACTACCGACCAGTGCAATGAAACAAGGTGCGTGAGCTTCTTCTTGATCTGATCGATCTGCTCTGCGAGCACACGCCATCTGTCGAGCGCTGCAGCAGCACCCCGCTTCTCGATGCCGGATAGTGTTCTTATCTTGCGCTCTCGGCCTGTGACTATCGCCCTTGCTGGCCGTTATGCATCGCGCTGTCCCTCTCTCCGTGTTGAAGTCTCGCCGCTTTTCAGCGAACCAACTTTAACATTCTACCATCGAAGCGCATGGTCGTCGTCACACGAGTTTGTGAATTCAAAAAAATGCGCCCGGTGCAGCAACCGAGAAACCTCAGCACTTTTAAAGCACCTCGACGCTACGGACCCGAACGGCGGCCTATCGCGTGAACGCCATATCGGAGAATGAACACCAACTAACAGCCGATTGCGAGAGCGATTGTGAAGTCCGCCATGATGTAACCTAACGCGCGACCGCGACGTTAGTTTCGGCGCCGGCACGCCGACGATGCGCAGAAAGAAAAGCCCCGGCGATCCGGGACAAGGACAAGGTGAAGCATCTAGGTAGGCGCCCTAGATGGTCCGTAGGGCCGGGCGAGGCAAAACCCCAGAACACAAATGCGCATTCACTTGGCAGCGATTGAATTGATGGCGGCTGTATCCCTCGGATTGCTGAGATGGTAGATCCTGTCGATATCGGGCCCTGCGGGCGTCCACGCCGATTGAAAAGATCGCAATGACTTGCACGCACTTCGCCGAGGGGCAAATCCTCTTCAGAGAGGGAGATCCGGCGGACAGCGTTTTTCGCCTGATCAGCGGTGCCGTCGACATACTCCGGGAACTCGATGGCGAACCGATCCTTCTTGGTACGGTTGGCGCGGGACAGTTTATAGGGGAGATGGGCGTTGTAGAAAACCGCTCCCGCAGTGCGACCGCTCGAGCCGCCAGCGAGGTCGAGGTAGAAATCCTCACGGCGACCGAGTTCCTCGATCAGATTGCAGGCTCGCCGCGGGCCGCTCGCGAATTGATTCAGCGCCTCAGTCAGCGGCTGCGCGAGGCCGACGATCGCATCGTCAACAATGAAAGGCGAAGCGGCCGAGCGCATGGGGCCCGCAAGGACGTCGACAGCGAAACGGCGGTAGAGTCAGTCAAACATGCGTATCTCGCTGCCAAGAATCCGTGGGTGCAGCGTCAGTTCCACGCTCCACTCGAACTCGGCGATCTGCCGTTCGTCGTTGGCCGGGGGGCTGTTGCGCGGGAAGGGCTGCCGCTGTTGCAGCCAGACCTTAAGCTCGATGACACCATCCCCTTTAGACTATCGCGCAACCACTTCATGATCGAGAAGCGCGACGGAAGTTACTATGTGCGCGACCTCCGCAGTACGCTTGGAACAATCGTCAACGGCGAGCCCATCGGCGAGCATTTCCGCGGTGATGATGCGCCACTGCGAACGGGCGAGAATGAAGTGATTGCCGGCGGCGTGGATTCACCGTTTGTCTTCTCTGTGTTCATAGGTTGAGAAGGCGGCCGGCAGCAAGCTGTTGGGTTCCTGTCTCGCTCCCAGCGGGCTTCCCAGCGGAAGACGCTAAAGCACGTGAAGGCGACCCGCCTGGCGTAACAAAATACAGGGTAGATGCTTCTTATCCACCAATGCTACGGAAGATGAGATATTCGGACTTACCGACATTGACGGGCCAAAAAAAGCGATCAACTAAACAGAAGTCGCGATCTTCAAAGAACCGTATGACGTAGTCGGAGGAGAGGAAGCGCGGGAAATCATGACCACTTTCGATCCATTTCTCGACGGTCTGGGGATCGAGACATCCTTCGGAAATGATATCGAAGGCCGAGAATGCTCCCGGCGCCGCAACGCGAACGATCTCCTTGAAGTAGCTGAAGGAGACGGGGAGGGGCAAATACACGAAAACGCCGTGCGCATGAATCAGATCAGAAGAATTTGATTTTGTCGATTTGAGCGACTTACCGTCTGAGGCGCACGCCTCGATGGGGTAGGTCTTTGCGAGCCATGCGGACCATGCCTTGTCCAGTTCGTAACTCTGGTAACGGTTCGGCCTACAAACCTTGAGCGTGTGCTCTATGTAACGGCCGGTCCCGGCGCCGATCTCAACTATGTGCTTGGTTGCCGATGAAATGGCGCCAAGGCTTTTCAGCCTCTCGACGATTGAAGCCGATCGTCCTTGTTCGCCCCACAGGCGTTCGACGTAGTCACCTACGCTAAGGCCTGCTGCTCGTGCTGCAGCGATCGTTGCGTGGGCGGAGGCGTAAACGTTGTTCGCATCAACAATGGTCGGGGTTGGCCGCAGCGCCTTGATCACGATGGGAGGCACAAACTCTCGTACTGCGCTTTTCCAAGTCATGCTTTGTTTCCATGTGGCCGTCAGCCCTGGACATATTTCCAGTCCTTGATGGGCTCGAATAGGGCAGCACGTTCTTTGTTGCGAGGATGCGCGAGAATGCTTGCGACGGAGACGGCTGGCAGCATCGGCGCGAGATCATCTCGAATGTAGATGGTGTTAAAGCCAAGCCTATTTGCGCCCACGAGACGATAACCCTTGCGTCGCGCGAGCCTCTCCATCGCGACGGGAGAAGCGCCAAAATAGTCCGGGTGCAGCCCGGGATAGACGTGGTCTTTGTCGTATGGGACGACGATGTTGTTGAAGCCGAATTCAACGTGCGTTTCGATGATCACAACCTTGGGAGAGGTCGCCGTGATGGCCTCCCATATCCAGTAATCGTTGCCGTCGATATCGATCGACATCAGGTCAACCTCTGGCGGGACCGAAGCCTCAATCAGCGTTTGATTGATATTCTCCCTGTTGACCATGCAGTGAATGAACGTTGGCGGGTAGAGCCACGTGTCGGGGTGACGCTCATAGTATGCGCGTCCCTTCGCGATGTCCGCTTCGCTCCCGTCAATGAATGTGCCACGCCATCCGAAATTCAGGGCAAGATTCGCGCAGTTGCTGTTGATGCCATCAGCGGCGCCGATATCAAGAAATACACCCTGTGAAATGCCCAAGGCGGCAATGATGAAAAGGATCAGGCCGTCTTCGTCGACTCGAGGAAAACAGCGGAAACCAGTCTCAGAGAGATTGAGTGCGCGACCAGCTTCAATTTGGCTGCGGTAGTAGTGCCAGAGTTGCAGTTGGGCAACTTTGGTTGCCGGCGAGGTGCGAAGATCCGGCGCAAGGTTTGTAGCCTCCGGGGGAGGTCGGAGTGCCTTCATGACGATGGGCGGCACAAACTCTCGTGCCACGCTTTTCCAGGTCATATGCGGCGGTCTCTTTGAGCAAGGAGGCAACCATAACCAACTAGTCTTCGCAAGGTGTGCGTCCACCTGTCAGCGCGACCAACGAGCTAGCAATGTCTAATTTTTTGGACGCCCTCATGACTCCTGTTGCTCGGCGAGCTAGGCGTGGGAGCAGCCCGACATCCAAAGGTGTTCGAGGAAGCGCCGCCGGCGTACTAAGCGAAGCTGGTGTGCGATTGAAGCAAGAATGAGTGCATTCATCTCTGCGGTTACGATTCATGAAGCAGGTCACGCGGTCGCGGCAATCGTGGCAACCAGCAGACAAGGGAGGCCGCCCGGTGGCGTGCCGAGCGACCCAATCACTCAGCTCCGCGTATTGCTGCGAGCGAGGAAGGTGTGCCAGCGATTTTTGGCGGCGTCGTTTCGCTTAGCCTCATAAATAGCTTTGCAACGAACCGAACAAAACCGAACATGAATCCACCAATTGCCATTCCATATATTGCGGAAGCGGACACCCAATCCCAGCGTTCGATGGCATAGAGCGCACCTTTTCATGGCCATTTCCTTGTGCCTTAGAATGCCCTCTCCTCGGTCAGCGTCCGGAGCTTTGGCGATGCGCGCGACAAGCTGATGAACTTAGGCTGGTTATCCACAATGGTATTCACCAAAACGAGAACCCCGACCGCGTCCGAAAAGTGGGCTTGGGTACGCGGTTTCGATTTACCGTCCGCAGTTTCGGTTTACCGTTCCAAATTTTCCGATTGCCCGGCCGGCGCGGTAGTACACAACCGCATATAACATGTTCTGCTGTGAGACAATGTGATTGCGGGGCCGTAAGGGTGGCCCCGCAAATCGCTGACAGCAAGTCCCGGCCCGTCGCTTCCCGACGCGGCGGGTCGGGACACTTAGCGATATGTCAACCGGATGAATTTTCAAATTGAGGAATGTAAGTGCGCGCTGGCACGGATCAGTTGGTCACGACGCGCCGATAATCCCCGTGCGTCGTGACAAGTCCCGACCCGCCGGTCCTTCAGCCAATGGCGGGTCGGGGCGCCTTACTGTCGCCCGACGATTGGTTTGCCGCGCAATTAAAATGATTAGTTCTGCGGCCCGCTTCGGCGGCAGTTTGTGCACCAGTTCTGGCCACTGATCCGCGATCAACTCACGCATCGGATCGGAAATGGCTTCGATGCGCTCGAACGTGATGATGTCTCAAAGAAAAACTCCGCTTGAGGCGGGGCTTAGGATTAGGGGATCCACGACTACAGTACAGCAGTTGCGTGTGACCTGAGCGCGGTCCTCTATGCCGCAACAAGGCCCCCTAGGAGCCAAGCCTCCGCGCGGTGCGAAGGTCGAGCGACGAGCCCGTCTGTAAACTTCACATAAATAAGGGCTGTCGCGACGGTATCTCAGAGACGGCATGTGCACGGTTAAGTTCACCCCCAAGCTTGCGGCGGCGGTTGACTCGCGCAAACCCTCCGGCCTTCATCTATCATTCTATTGGGGATTCATATGTGCGCCGCGCTCGGCAATTCCAAAAGGGATACCTCGAACGACATAGGCGCCATACCAAGGTATTTATACCAAGGCATCATTGTTCTCATGGTGCCATGCCAACGTATCATTGTCTCTTGTTATCGTATCATTGTCTCTTGTTATAAAGGTATCATTGTCTCGTTATAGATGTCATGGTAAGGTGCATGTAAGCCTACCAGGGGTGCCTCCTTATGCCTCCTAACGGGGTGTGCCCACCGAAACCAGCCCAGCAGCGAGCGCAGAGGAAATAGCGCCCCAAAAGCGTGCGAGCGGTGGAGGACAAGATGACGGTTCGGAACGAACCTGTCGTTTTGATCATCGACGCCCTACCGGTGCGAAGTCTAGGCTTTATTGGCATCCTTAGTCGTTTTGATCATTTAGCAGTCCCCACGAAAGCTCCGGTCACCTTACATACCCCGGACGAAGCGGGACCGGGGCTCGATCCGGACGCGACCTGTGAAATGCTGATCTACATTGCTGGCGGCGCGTCCAATGCAGACCGCGATAATTTGGAACGGATCAAGGCGCTCAGGGCGCTCGCGCCGGACGTGCCACTGATGATCTTATCCGACAGTGAAACTCGTGAAGAGATCATCTCAACGTTGAAGGTTTCTGCGCAAGGATTCCTCTATGTAGGAGCGAACGCTGAGCTAGCGGCACATGTCTTCTCGTTCATCCTCAACGGCGGACATTTTCCGTCGGCTACACTGCCAGAACAGACTGGTCCGTCGCAGAGGTATCCGGTGATCGATGGCATCCCCATCTCCCCTTGCGTCATGGGCGGGGGCAGCGGCGCTGAAAAAGATTCGGAAGACGCAGGTCCGAGAAATCGCAGTCTAACAGCAAGGCAGAAGGCGGTCCTCGAACTCCTGCGCCGGGGCGACACGAACAAGGTTATAGCGCGCCGGCTGGGGATGAGGGAGGGTACCGTCAAAGTTCATGTGCGGCAGATCATGCGCAAGTTCGGTGTGACGAACCGCACGCAGGTCGCTGTTGTTTGCGGGAACGGCCCGCCCAGGCAAAAAGCGGCGACACCAGCTGAATTTTGAAGTCCACCGCGCGGCAAGGGGGCCGTGCAAGGAACTGGTGTGTCGCCGTGTGCCAATTTTTCTTCGACGCCGCGTCGTTCCCGCCAGTAAGCTGGTAGTTTCGAGTGGAGAGCGATCAGGGCCGTTCGGCATCGCCGGCCGCTGCCCTCGATAGTGCGCCATCGCCAATACGCGAGCGATAGCTACCCAAGCGGTCGGTTTTGATCATAAGAGTCCGTGAACGGAAGGACTCGCCAGCCCAGACAATGAGTAGCCAGATAAAAAATCGCCGCCACCGTACGTCGCGACGGACGTTATGGAGACCGATACCGAGACCGGGGTCGGCCCACAGGGAAAGTCGATCGACGTATGGCTGGTCCGCGAACTGGTTATAAATCCGCCGTCCGCAAGCCCGTCGGTCGTCGCGTCCGTGTATGGCGCTGCTGCGGTCGTCCCCTCGGCGACAGCCGTAGCCGCCGCGAAACCCACAGCGCTTCCGGCGCCGGCAAAGGTCTTGGTCACTGCGTTCGTCGTCGTCAAGTCCCCCAATGCGTCGGCCTTCCCGAACACCGTCACGAACAGCATGTTGCTGCTCTCG
>Ga0075421_100011638_pt1 | contig 10900 bp, 10 predicted proteins | sample SoiMetdeltSBSDD5_FD_75292 | JGI IMG/M metagenome (GOLD analysis project Ga0075421, IMG submission 75292) | Bulk soil microbial communities from a Populus tree surrounding site in Tennessee, USA - Soil MetaG P. deltoides SBSDD5 | ecosystem: Environmental > Terrestrial > Soil > Tree plantation...
GTGGCGGTGCGCCGGCCTGCGGCCGGCGTACGGTGATCACGAGATCCGGAAAAACAAACAGCTCGCGATCAAGTGCTGCTTGTTTTTCCGGATCTCGTGATCACCGACCGCGCGAAGCGCGGCACCGCCACCCAGATCTTCTCGTGAACTCCTTAACTCCTGTTCTTGTCGTTCTCCCTTTCTCCATTTCTCCTGTTTTTACGGCCGTATACGGTGCCCTTCAACATCACTGTTGATGCCGCCGCGAACGCGTTGCGGGCGTCGGCGGTGGAGCGGAACGGCCCGGCCGGCAGCTCGCGCGCGGCGACCTCCAGCGGGACCTCCCGTCCCTCGAACGGGTCCGGCGTCACGACGAGACGCGTGCCGTCGAGCCGCATTTCATATCCCACACCCGCATCGTCCTGCTGCATGTCCGTCCAGCCGTTGCAGAACGTGAGGGAGATTAGATCGCCGATGCGCAGGAAGATGTAGTCGCGCATCAGATCGTCCACGGTGATCGGGGCGGCGTTTCGCAGATGCCGGTCCCGGGCGCTTTCCATCCCATCGAAGAATGAAACCCAGTCCGGCTCGCTGCGGTAGCGGCGGTAGATGTGCAGGGCGTGCTGCGCGACCAGCGCCGCCGCATGTGGCGTTGCGGCGAGCCGCTCGACGCCGCGCGGCCAGATCGCGCGCTTGACGTCGGCCGGCGCGGCGACGAAGTCGAGCAGCCGCCCGGTTTCCAGATCGACGAGAGGCGCGGCGTCCACCTCCAGCCAGCCGTGGTCGTGCTGTTCGATGGCGAACAGGATCGAGTCGCGCCTGGCGGCGCCGGCGAACCCATCGGCGCGCCAGTGGTCCATAATGCGCGCGGCAAGCGCGGCGTGATCCGGTTGGGTGACGAGGAGCAGCGACGCGCCGTTCGCCCGGACAATCATTCTGCGAGCCGAAGATTAACGCCGCTAAGCTTGTAGGTGCATGGAAAAGGATCGTCCCAAGGGGAAGGGGCGCGCGCAGCGCGTCAGGAAGAATCTCAGGCTCGGCATGGCCCTCGCGTGGGCGGCGTCGCCGACGGCCCTCGTCCGCTACTCGCTGCTCGGCATGTTCAGCGCCGCGATGCCGCCGATCTCCGTTTACCTCGGCGCGGTGCTGGTCAACCGCATCGCCGATGCACGCCTGCAGTCGCTCCAGTTCAGAGACATGCTCCCGATCCTGATCGGGTTGTGGCTGGTGACCGCGCTGCAGCGGGCGATCGGCGCCTACATGGGCTACGGCCGGAACCTCTTCGTCCGCCGGGTGCAGCTCGAGGCGGAGCGGCGCCTGCTCGCCCAGGCGTCGAAGGTGGACATCGGCCACTTCGACAACTCCGACTGGCACGATCGCCTGGCCCGCGCCAAGCGCGACGTGTCGTGGCGGCCGGGGGATCTCACGTGGTCGGTGCTCGGCCTGTCGGGCAACATCGTGACCATCGTCCTGATGGCGTCGCTGCTGGCGAGCCTTCACTACGCCCTGGTGCTCCTCGCGCTCGCCGCGGCGGTCCTCTCGCTGGTGCTCGAGCGCCGCATGACGCTGCGGATGTACGAGTTCTTCTACAAGGAGACGCCCGAAGAGCGCGAACGCGAATACATGGGCGACCTGCTCGCCCAACCGCGGACGACGAAAGAGATTCGTGCGTACGTGCTGTCCGACTATCTGCTCGGCAGGCACGGCAAGCTGTCGGAAGACCTGTTCACGCTGCGCGAACAGATGTACCGCTCGGCGACCCGCGTGTCGGTGCTGACCGGCCTCGTCAGCGGGACGACGCTGGCGCTCGCGTACGTGTTCGTGGCGGTCCAGGGCCTGGCCGGCGAGATTTCCCCGGGCGGCGTCGTCCTGGTGATCGGTGCGTTCAGCTCGGTTGCCGGAACGCTGGGCAACATCTCGAGCACGTTCGTGGCGGTCGATCAGCACACGACGTTCCTCGAGGACTACTTTTCGTTCCTTGCCATGGAGCCGCTCGTCCCGGTGCCCGCCAAGCCGCACACGCTGCCGCCCGGGTTCATCGACGGCATCGAGTTCGACAACGTGTCGTTCGCGTATCCCGGTGGAAATGGCCAGGCGGTCGCCGGTCTCAACCTGGAGATTCGCCGCGGCGAGCTGATCGCGCTGGTCGGTGAAAACGGCGCAGGGAAGAGCACGCTGGTCAAGCTCCTGCTGCGCTTCTACGACGCGGATCAGGGATCCGTGCGCGTCGGCGGGGTTGACGTCAGGAACTTCGACCCGGAGACGCTGCGCAACCGGATCGGCGTGCTGTTCCAGGACTACGCCAGCTACGAGCTGTCGGTGCGCGAGAACGTCGTCATGGGGCGTCCGGACGGCGTCGCGGACGACGAGCGGGTGCTCGAGGCGCTGAGGGACTCGCGCAGCGAATGGCTCGTGAAGAAGATGCCGAACGGCCTCGACTCGAAGGTCGGCCGCCTGTTCGAGGGGGGACACGACCTGTCGGGCGGCGAGTGGCAGCGGCTGGCGCTGGCGCGAATCATGTACCGCGATGCGGATATCTGGATCCTGGACGAGCCGACGTCGTCGCTCGATCCGGAGGCGGAGGCGGGGATCTTCGCCGAGCTGAAGGAGAACCTGAAGGGACGCATCGGCATCGTGATCTCGCACCGGTTCTCGACGGTGCGGATCGCCGACCGGATTGCCGTCATCGTCGACGGCCGCGTCGCCGAGCTCGGCACGCACGAGGAGCTGCTCAACGCGGATGGCCGCTACGCGCAGCTGTTCGAGCTGCAAGCAGCGGGATATCGATGATGAGGACCGCGAAACCTCGAACCCCGCGTCAGCAGGTTCTTGCCCGGACGGCCGCGGAGAACGCGGCGCGCCGCCGGCGCGAGATCGGCACCTTCGCCCCTGACGCCAGCACGGCGACCAGGTCACCGGCTTCACCCGCGTGCAGCGCCCGCACGCCGGCCACGCGCACGAGCGCCTGGCGGTGGGCGCGCGCGAAGCCATGCGCCGCGACCCGCCGTTCGAGCTGTCCCAGCGACTCGCGCAGCAGGAAGCTGCGTCCCCCCATCCACAGCCGCGCGTAGTTGTCGGCCGCCTCGATCCAGTCGATCTCGCGCAGCGGCAGGACCCGGGAGCCGCGCGGCGTCGAGACGAAGATCCCCTGCTCGCGCGCGGCGCCGTCGCCCAGCCGCTTCATCAGCCGTTTGATCGTCGCCGCGAACCGCGCCTCGCTCACCGGCTTCACCAGGTAGTCGTGGGCGTCGGCCTCGAACGCACGGACCGCGAACTGATCGTACGCCGTGAGGAACACGACCGCCGGCATCCGCTCCGGCGTCCGCCGCCGGATCACCTCGAAGCCGTCGATCTCCGGCATCTGGATGTCGAGGAAGAGCACGTCCGGGTTCAGCGCGTCGAGCGACGCCAGGACCTCGCGTCCATCGCGGCATTCGCCGACGACCGTGAACTCTGGGAAGGCGGCAAGCAACTGGCGCACGCCGCGGCGCGCCGCCGGCTCGTCGTCCGCCACGAGCACGCTCCACTGGACGTCGGCCATCAGCTTCGCTCGTCCTTTTCCGGCTCCAGCACGATCTCCCGGTAGGGAATTCGCAGCCGCGCCACTGTGCCCCGAGTGGGGGCGGCGGCGACGACGAGCGATGCGCGGTCGCCATACAGGGTCCGCAACCGTTCGCGGGTGTTGTCGAGCCCGTGCGCTTCGACGTGTGCCGCTGCCGGCGACAGTCCTGCGCCGTCGTCTTCGACGGACAGGTCCAGCATATCCCCGTCGCGGCGCGCGGTGATCACGACGCGGCCGGCGTCCGTGCGCTTGGCGATCCCGTGGCGAAGGGCGTTCTCGACCAGGTGCTGCAGGGCGAAGCGCGGCACCGCCGCCGACAGCGTGGCGGGGTCGATGTCGAGCGCCGGCCGCAGCCGATCGGAGAAGCGGACCTGCTCGACGGCGAGATACTGGTTGACCAGCCGCAGTTCGTCCTCGAGCGAGACCTCGTTGGCGCTGGTGCGGCTCAGCGTGCTGCGCAGCACCTCGCTGAGCTGCTCGATGACCCGCGTCGCCATCGCGCGGTTGCCGTCGCGCACGAGCACCGCGATGGTGTTCAGGCTGTTGAAGAGGAAGTGCGGATTGAGCTGTGCCTGCAGCGCGGCGAGCCGCGCGCCAGTCAGCTGCTGCGACAGCCGGGCCATCTCGACTTCGCGCTCGGTGGACTCGACGAAGTACCTGATCGCGTGCGCGATTCCGGTGATGCCGAGATACACCACGACGCCGAACGGCAGGGTGGTGAAGATCCAGCTGAGCACGTCCAGACCCAGCCTCGGCCAGAACTGATCGCCCGCGGTGTTGACGAACGCGCGGACCGCCTCGGGGCTCAACATCAGGCCGAGCGCCAGCTCCAGGATCTTTCCGCCCACCGCCCACCCGATGCAGAACAGGAGCGCGAACGCCAGGTGCAGCAGCGTGCGTGGCGGGATGTGCGGCCGCTCGATGGGCCACCGCCGGACGGCGGCGAAGATCGGCGGCGTCATGACCGCATAAACCAGCCAGTCGCCGCCGGCCCAGAGCAACTCCCGCAGCGTCGCGGGAGGCTCGCCGTGCAGCCGCCGCTGCGCCACGTGACTGAAGGTCGCGAGCACCGCCGGGGCGATCCAGATGACGGAGACGAGCATCCACGGACGGAGCCGAAGCCGGCGGCGCACGCGCACACGCTATCGCGGGGTCTGGATGCGCGCAAGATGCGCGAGCGCGAACGCGTCGGGTGGAAGGCGAGACGACCGTTCGCGTCAGCCCGGACGCCGTTCGCGTATTTGCCGTTGCGCGCCGGGCGGCACGACGCCAAGGTTGTCGCTGGTGAGCACCGCTGTTGTTCGCGACGTCGCGGCGCCTCGCGCGCGCATCGACTCCCTCGACATCGTCCGCGGCGCGGTGATGGTCCTGATGGCCATCGACCACGTGCGGGTGTATTCAGGAGTTCCCGCCGGCGGGCCGTCGGCCGGAGTCTTCTTCACGCGGTGGGTGACGCACTTCTGCGCGCCGGCATTCGTGTTCCTTACCGGCACTGGCGCGTACCTGCACGGCAGAAAGCTCGGCGACACGCGCAAGCTGGCGGGCTACCTCGCCACACGCGGCGTCATCCTCGTGCTGCTCGAGCTGACCGTCATCCGCGCGTCGTGGACGTTCGGCTTCGATTACTCGCAGTTCATCCTGGCCGGCGTCATCTGGATGCTCGGCTGGTGCATGATTCTGCTCGCCGGCCTCGTCTGGCTGCCGACGTCAAGAAAGAGCGAATCTTCTTCCTTCGTCCTTTTGCCTTCGTCCTTCTTGCCGGTGTGGGCGATCGGGACGCTTGGGCTGGCGGTGATCGCCCTGCAGGATGCTTTCGCTCTTCCCGCCGGACTGCTGCCTCAGTCGTGGCGGCCGGTGTGGGAATTCATCTACCCGGCCGACGCCGAGGTCAAACTCGGCGAGAACGGTCCCTCGGTCGCGGTCCTCTACACCATCGTGCCGTGGATCGGCGTGATGGCGGCCGGCTACGCTTTCGGCTCGATCGTGACGCGCGAACCTCGGGAGCGCCGCCGGCTCTGCCTCCGGATCGGGCTGGGTGCCACGGCATTGTTCGTCGCCGGCGCTGGATTCAGCGCGCTGACGAGTCCCGCCCCGGGCGAGGCGCCGCCGGCGCTGTTCCGATTCCTCAACCAGCGCAAGTACCCCGCGTCGCCTTTGTTCCTGCTGATGACGCTCGGGCCGGCGATCGCGCTGCTGCCGGCGGCCGAGCGAATGCACGGGTGGGCGGCCCGGCTGCTGACGACGTTCGGCCGCGTACCCATGTTCTATTACCTGCTGCACATTCCCGTCATCCACGCCGTCGCTCTGGTCGTCTGGTTGCTGCGGGACGGGCGGGTACACCCGGAATGGTTCGCAACGGCTCCCTTCGTGTCGGTTCCGCCGGAACACCGCTGGGGGCTTCCATTGCTCTATCTCGTGTTTGGTATTGTCGTCGCGCTCTTGTACCTGCCCTGCCGGTGGTTCGCGGGCGTCAAGGGCCGAAGCCCCCGCGGCTGGCTGCGCTTCTTCTGACGGGTCGAACACGTGCGTTTTCAATAGACGGAGAACACCAATGAAGCTGAGAGCTGTGTTGATTGTCTGGTGCGTGTTGGGTTGCGTGACGCCGGCGGCGGCTCAGGCCGGCGCGGCGGGCGAGACGTCCGCGTCGCTGCGCAAGAACTTCGAGGCGGTGAGCGGCTGGCTGATCAAGGCGGCAGAGCAGGTCCCCGCGGACACGTACACCTACCAGCCAGCGAAGACGGTGCGCACGTTCGGCCAGCAGATCGCCCACGTGGTGGACGGCTACAACTATTTCTGCGCCGCCGCATCGGGGAAGAAGGCGCCGTGGTCGGAAACGACCGAGAAGGGCAACACCGACAAGGCAACGCTGGTGCAGAAGCTGAAGCAGTCGACGGCGTCGTGTACCGCGGTCTACGCCGGCACCGGCCCGGCCCACGAGCTGATCAACAACATCGCCCACGCCAACCTGCACTACGGCAACGTCATCACCTACATGCGCATGCTGGGGCTCGTGCCGCCGTCCAGCTAAAATGGAGACCTGAGATTTCCGTCCGTTCAACGGCTCCTCAGGGCATCCATCCTGCTCGCGGTGTCGTTGTTCTTCCTGTCCCGCGTGTTCCAGCTCTCCCGTGACCTGTTCTGGAAGGCCGGCATCGGCGACTGGATGGACCCGTACTTCATCAACGCCCTGCTGGAGCATTGGTACCGCAGTGTCTCGAGCATGGCGGACCCGTCCTCGCCGCCGATGTATTTTCCAGCCGGTCACACGCTGGGGTACTCGCACGGCCTGATTCTCTACGCGCCGTTTTACGTGGCACTCAGGCCATTCCTCCACCCGTTTCAGGCGTACAACCTCACGCTGTTCCTCGTGATCGAGGTCGGAATCGTCTGCCTCTATTTGATCTTTCGGAAGTTCTTGAGGCTTTCGTTCATCGAGTCCCTCCTGTTGACGGCCTTCTTTTTCACATCGGAGAACGTCGTGAACAGCGCTGCCGGTGTGTGGTCGCAACGGCTCTCCGTATTCCTCATCCCGCCGATACTCTTGATCCTTCTCGTCTCGACCCGAATCAGCGACGGTTGGGCCCGCTTCACTCTGGCCGGGCTGTCTGGACTGCTCGCCAGCCTCCTGTTCACCCAGGACTTCTACAGCGCGCAGTTCGCACTGTTCTTCGCGGTTGTCCTGTCCGCACCGGTGCTTCTCGACAGGCGGCGGCAGGTGAGGGCAGCCGTCGCCCGCTTCTGGAACGAACGGAGGCCAGGCTGGCTCGTATCGCTCGCCGCGGGCGCCGCCAGCGGCGTGCTCGTGTTCCTCTGGATCTACCTCGCGGCGTATCGAGAGCACCCGGCGTTCCCGGACGACAACCTGATGAGCGCCTTGGTACGGCGAGACCCTTCCCGCTGGAACAGCGTGCTGGACGTCGCCAGAGACCTCGGCGCGTACGATACGCTGCGGTCTTTCAAGCTGGTGGTCGTCGTGGCGCTCCTGGCGCTTGCGCCCTGGTTCAAGACTGACTTCAGAACCCGAATCTACAGCCTGTGGTTCCTGCTCATTTCACTCGCCGTCCTGGCGATTCCGCTGAGGTTCAACGATTTCTCGATTTGGCGGACATTCGTCGCGCCACTTCCCGGTTTTGGTGTGATCCGCGATCCCAAACGAATCATTTATCTCTACGAGCTGGCTGTCGTGCTGGTCTTGGGGCTGCTCATGATGAGAATGCCCCGCGGATCCGCCTACCGAATCTGCCTGACTCTGCTGTTCGTGGGTTTTCTCGCTGCGGACCGCAACCGTGACGTCTTCGCCTACGCACGTCCTATCCACGTTTACGATCGTTGGGTGGGGGCGCCGATCGCCGTTGACGGCTCGTGCCGGTCGTTTTTCATGAAGCGTGCGTCCGCGGAGTACACGTCGAGGTCGGACAATATGTGGACCCTGTACAACCTTGATGCCGCCTTCGTGGCGCTGAATCTTTCGATACCGACGCTGAACGGCTACAGCGCCTGGTACCCCACCGGCTGGGATCTCTTCAATCCGGAAGAAGCGGTCTACCTGGAGCGTGTCAGCCGCTGGATCGAACGGCATCGACTCACGGGCGTCTGCGAGCTCGACGTCGTCGCACGGACGATGATGCCGGCGACGCTGCGGCGGGCGCCCGAGTGACGTGTTCTCGCGTGCAATACCATGACGATGTTCCCCGATTGGCTGGAGCCGATGGCCGCGACGCTCACCCAGGACCGTTTTACCGGTCCCGATTGGATCTTCGAGCGCAAGTTCGACGGCATCCGTCTGATCGCGTTCAAACAGGGGGCGGATGTCCGTCTGTTCTCCCGCAACCGGCTGCCGCAGAACATCCCTTCCCTGGCGAACGCGATCGCCAGCCTTCCGGTGGACACCGTGATTCTCGATGGGGAAATAACGTGGGATCGTGAAGGCGCCTACCACGTGTTCGACATCCTCTGGCTCGACGGCCGCAGCGTGACGGCGCTGCCGCTGCACGAACGTCAGGCGCTCTTGAAGAGGCTGCCGCTTCGCGGCGGGTTGAAGCGGGTGACGCCGCTGGACGATCCAAATCCGTGGGAACGCGCCAAGGCCGAAGGATGGGAAGGGGTGATCGCGAAGCGGCGCGACTCGCCGTACGAGCACCGCCGCTCCCCGCACTGGCTGAAGATGAAGTGCGAGGTCACGCAAGACTTCGTCGTCGGCGGCTTCACCGACCCGCAGGGGTCGCGGGTCGGCCTCGGCGCGCTGCTCGTCGGCCACTTCGAAGGGCAGGAGCTGGCGTTTGCGGGGAAGGTCGGGACCGGGCTCGATACGAAGATGCTCCTGAACCTGCGCGCGCGGCTCGATGCCCTGGAGATCCCGAAGTCCCCTTTCACCAAAGCCACGGGCCTTCCGCGTCTGCGCGCGCACTGGACGCGGCCCGAAGTCGTCGTCCAGGTGGCGTTCATCGAGTGGACGGTCCACGGCAAGCTGCGGCATCCCCGCCTGCTTGCGGTCCGCTGACAGCGTGATCACACATCCAGAAAAGATCCTGTTTCCACCGGAAGGATCGGAGCCGGGGATCACCAAGGGGGAGCTTGCCGCCTACTACGAGGCGGTGGCGCCCGTCATGGTGCCGCACATCCGCGCCCGGCCAATCACGATGGAGCGCTACCCGGCCGGCATCCGGCAGAAGGGCTTTTTCCACAAGGACGTGGCCAAGGGGTTTCCCGCATGGCTGGAGCGCGTCGAGGTGCCGAAGAAGGACGGAACCGTGCATCATCCGATCGTCACCGACACGCGGTCGCTGCTCTGGATCACGAACCAGAACTGCATCACACCTCACGTGTGGACGTCGCGGGCGCCGGATCTCTACCATCCCGATGTCTGCGTTTTCGATCTGGATCCCTCGAAGGAGGACGAGCCGGACGTCCTTCGCCTGGCCGCGATTGCGCTGCGCGATCTCTTGACGGAGCTGGGTCTGCCGAGCTGGCTGAAAACGACCGGCTCCAAAGGCTTCCACATCGTCGTTCCGCTCGACGGCAAGGCTCACATGGGCGAGGTTGCCGGCTTCGCGCACGGCGTCGGCACGCTGCTCGTGAAGCAGAACCCGAAATACCTGACGCAGGAGTTCAGCAAGGCCGATCGCGGCGGGCGGATTCTGGTGGATACGGGACGCAACGGCTACAGCGCGACGTGGGCGGCGCCTTATGCCGTCCGCGCGAAGCCGGGCGCGCCGGTCTCGGCGCCGTGCACGTGGGAGGAGCTGGAGCGCGGCGAGGTCCATCCGCGCACGTTCACGCTGCGGACGATGGGCGCCCGGGTCGCCGAGGCCGGCGACCTGTGGTCGGACATGCGAAAGCGCAAGCGCTCGCTCACCCGGGCGGTCGAGCGCTTGCGGAAGAAGATGAAAGGGTAGACCGCGGTTCAGTAACCGACGATGAACTTGGCCCGGAACGTCGTTCCGCCAAGATCCTTCTCGCCGAACACCGCGGAGACGCCGGTGTCGCCGAGCGCCTTGGGCACCGTGGCCCACTGCACCTCGCCGGCGATCCACATCCAGCGCATCAACGGGTACTCGGCGCCGCCGACGATGTGATAGCCGATGTGGCGCGTGCTGACCGACTGGGCGCCCGGCACCGACGGCGAGTCTTCCTCGAGCGTGTGCCAGCCGACGCCGCCGCCGAAGTAGGTCCCCATCCGGTTCGGGCTCTCGACTCGATAGCCCACCGTCGCCTGGATCGGCCGGACCGTGAGCCGGTTCGGGATGTCCAGCGTGAAGACCTGATCGCCGGAGACGAGCGCACGGGTGCCGGTCCGGCTGAACATGTCGAGGCTGGCCTGCGCGAACACGCCGTTCGGGAACACGACCTGGGCGCCGCCGCCGTACGTCGAGTTGACGTTGCTGCCGAGGATCGCCTGGAAGCTGTCTCTGGCGTTGAACAGCAGGCCGCCGGCGTGGCCGAATCCGCGGATCATGAGGCGGCCGCCCCTGCCGGACGCCGTGCGGCCCCCGGGCGTCTGGAGCGACGCGGCCTCGATCCAGCCGCTCTGCCACCCGGCGGTCTCGGCTGGCGCGCCGGCCGGGCGGACCAGATACCAGTCCTCCCACTTCTCGATGACTTCCACGAACGTGCCCGCCTGGACCTCGCTGAGGATGCGGCTGTCGCCGCGCGGCGACTCGAGCGCCGCGGCCGGGCCGGCGACGACGAGGATCTTGCCGGCCTGCGCCGACGCGAGCGACGGAAGGAGCGCGATCGCCAGCAGCGCGGCGGCGGTGGTCGTGTAAATGCGGTGCATCTCGGGTGACCTCGTTATCTTCCTGCCTGTGGCATGACGAGCTTCTTCAGGAACTGCGACGCGGTGGTCGGGCTGAGCGCTTC
>Ga0075421_100011640_pt1 | contig 10900 bp, 10 predicted proteins | sample SoiMetdeltSBSDD5_FD_75292 | JGI IMG/M metagenome (GOLD analysis project Ga0075421, IMG submission 75292) | Bulk soil microbial communities from a Populus tree surrounding site in Tennessee, USA - Soil MetaG P. deltoides SBSDD5 | ecosystem: Environmental > Terrestrial > Soil > Tree plantation...
CTGATCAACGTGCAGTACGCCATCAAGGACGGGGTGGTGTACGTGCTCGAGGTGAACCCGCGGGCGTCCCGGACGGTGCCGTTCGTGAGCAAGGCCACGGGGGTCCCCCTGGCCCGGCTGGCCGCCGCCGTCATGATAGGGCGGACCCTGGACGAACTGGGCCTGGCCGATGAGCTTCCCGTCCCCGGCGTGGCGGTAAAGGAGGCCGTCTTCCCCTTCACCAAACTGCCCAACGTAGATACCGTTTTGGGCCCGGAGATGCGGTCCACGGGGGAGGCGATGGGCTTCGCGGACAGCTTCGGGATGGCCTTCGCCAAGGCGCAAATCGCGGCCGACGGCAGCCTGCCGCTCGAGGGAGCGGTATTCGTCACGGTGAACGATTCGGATAAGCCGACGGTGCTCCCGATCGTGCGCCGGTTTCACGAGCTGGGATTCCGCATCCTGGCGACCGAGGGCACCCAGCGTTACCTCCGGGCGCGCGGGGTGCCGGCCGAGCGGGTCGCCAAGGTGCACGAGGGACGGCCCAACGCGATCGACCTGCTCGTGTCGGGCGAGATTCAGCTGCTGATCAACACCCCGCTGGGGAAATTCACCCAGCAGGATGATTATGCCATCCGGCGCGCGGCCCTGGTGCACCGGGTGCCCTATACGACGACGATGTCCGCGGCCAGCGCCGCGTGCGATGCGATCATCGCGCTGCGCAGCCGGCGGGGAAGCGTGAGGAGCTTACAGGAATGGCACGAAAGCACGAACCTCGGAAATCGGGAGCCGGCGCCCGTCGCAGCGGCGCCACCAAGGGGCATTCCGCACCCGGCGGCCGGGTAGCCAAACGGCCGGCGAAGCCGGCGCCGAAAGCGGCCGCGAAGTCCGGCGCGCCCGCCAAGGCCACACCACCGCCCACGCCCAAAATCAAGTATCACGGGCGCATGCTCGAGAACGAGCCGTTGGCGCGCTACACCACGTGGCGCATCGGCGGGCCGGCCCGGTATCTCCTGCAGCCGGCGGATCAGGAAGACATCGTGCGCGCGCTCGACCAGGCGCGAGAGCGCGGCCTGCCGTGGCTCGTGCTCGGGCTCGGATCCAATGTGCTGGTGCGGGATGGCGGATTTCCGGGTCTCGTGATCCGGATGGGGAAGGGACTGGATCGCTTCGAAATGAAGGGCGCCATCGCGATCGTGGGCGCGGGGATGGCGACCCCGATTCTGGCGCGCCGGACGGCCGAGGCCGGGTTCAGCGGTGTCGAGCGGTTTATCGGCATCCCCGGCACCGTGGGTGGCGGCATCTATATGAATGCCGGCTGCCATGGGGCGGAGTTCGCCGAGATCACCACCGAAGTGACCGTGATGGATGGAAAGGGCAAGGTCCGGACCATCCCCCGCAAGCAGATCTCCTACAAGTACCGCAGCTCGAACCTGGGCGAGGTCATCGTCCTCGAGGCGAAGCTCAGTCTCGGGGAAGAAGCGCCCGCCAAGCTCAAGGAGATGCAGGCGAAGCTGTTCCGGTGGCGCAAGGCCGGCACGCCCTTCGATCAGCCCTGCGCGGGATCGACGTTCAAGAATCCGGGCGGCAACAAGACGGCGGGAATGTTGATCGACGAAGTAGGATTGAAAGGGTACCGCCTGGGCGGGATTCAGGTGTCTCAGATGCACGGCAACTACTTCGTCAACACGGGCACCGGGACGGCGGCCGATGTCCTGAAGCTCATCGATCACGTCAGGAAGACGGTCGCCAAGAAAACCGGCGTCGAGCTGGAGCTCGAAGTGAAGGTGGTCGGGGTCTAGTGGCGGATTTTTACGTCCACCCCTCGAGCTTCGTGGATGAGGGGGCGACCGTCGGCAGCGGCACCAAGATCTGGCACTTCAGTCACGTGATGCCGGGAGCGGTCATCGGCGCGCGCTGCAACCTGGGCCAGAACGTCGTCGTGATGCCCGGCACGAAGCTCGGCGACAACGTCAAAATCCAGAACAACGTGTCCATCTACGAGGGCGTCGAGCTGGAAAACGACGTCTTCTGCGGTCCCTCGTGTGTCTTCACCAACGTGTTGAACCCGCGCAGTCACGTGTCCCGCAAGCACGAGTACCGGCGCACCCTGGTGCGCCGCGGCTCCTCGATCGGCGCCAACGCGACCATCATCTGCGGTGTCACGCTGGGCGAATTCAGTTTCATCGGCGCCGGCGCCGTGGTGACGACCGACGTGCTGTCGTACGCCCTGATGGTCGGCGTCCCGGCGCGTCGAGTCGGCTGGATGTGCCAGTGCGGCGAGCGCCTCACCGTCACGGCAGGTCGGGCCCACTGCGCGGTTTGCGGCTCTACGTACGAAGAAACCGGCGGCGTACTCCGACCAATTGCCTGACCGGTCCTGTCGGTGTAAATTGTTGCCTCTTTTGCGGATAGAATAGCCGTGAATGTGCCTTTGTTGGACCTGGTGGCACAATACCAAGCCATCAAGGATGACGTCCTTCCCGCCCTCCAGGCGGTCATCGAGTCGCAGCAGTTCATCATGGGACCGGCCATCCCGCAGCTCGAAGCGCGGGTGGCCGAACTGTCGCACGCCCGGCACGGTATCGGCTGCGCCTCGGGCACCGACGCGTTGCTGCTGCCCCTCAGGGCGCTCAACCTCCGGCACGGCGACGAAGTCATCACCAGCCCCTACACGTTCTTCGCCACCGCGGGCGCAATTCACAATGCGGGCGGCCGACCGGTGTTCGTGGATATCGAACCCGAGTCTTTCAATATCGACCCGGCCGCGGTCGAGGCTGCCATCACGCCGCGGACGCGGGCCATCATCCCGGTGCACCTGTACGGCCAGATGGCCGAAATGGAGCGGCTGCTGGCGATCGCCGCGCGTCGCGGGCGAGGCATCGCGATCATCGAGGACGCCTGCCAGGCGATCGGCGCGCGGCGCTCCATCGATGGGGTCTGGCGCATGGCGGGAGAGCTGGGGTGGGCGACCGCGTACTCATTCTTCCCCAGCAAGAATCTCGGGGCCTGGGGCGATGCCGGCATGATCGTCACGTCGGACGACGCCGCGGCGGAGCGCTTGCGGCGACTGCGGCTGCACGGCGGCGCCAAGCAATACCACCACGAGGAAGTGGGCACCAACTCGCGGCTCGATTCCGTGCAGGCGGCGGTGCTGCTGGCCAAACTGCCGCATCTGGCGTCGTGGTCGGCCAAGCGGAGGGAGCACGCGGCCTATTATACGCAGGGTCTGCAGGGCGTCGCCGCGGTCCGGCCGCCGGCGATCGCTCCGGGCAACGAGCACATCTTCCATCAGTACACCCTGCGCGTGCAGCGGCGCGACGCCCTGCAGGCGCACCTGAAGTCGAAAGGCATCGGCAACGCGATCTACTATCCGGTGCCGCTGCACCGGCAGCCGTGTTTTGCCGAGCTCGGCTACAAAGCGGGCAGCATGCCGCAGTCCGAGCACGCGGCCACCGAAGTGCTCTCGCTGCCCATCTTTCCGGAGCTCAGCCACGCCCAGATGGACTTCGTCATCGACGCGATCCGCGAGTTCTACCGGTGAGTCGACTGAAACTCGGCGTCATAGGCGCCGGGAGCTGGGGCAGAAACCACGTCCGGACGGTGGCGAGCCTCGCGGAGGCGGAGCTGGCGGGCGTGTGCGATACCCGGGACAGCGTTCGGGACAGCCTGACCCGGCAATACCCGGCCGCATTCATCACGGCCGACGTCGACGCGCTGCTCGACCGGGTGGAAGCGGTCGTGATTGCTTCGCCGGCTACCACCCACGCAGACATGGCGCGTCGGGCTATCGCGGCCGGCAAGCCGTGTCTCGTGGAAAAGCCGTTCGCCCTCCGAGTGGCCGACGCCGAGGCGGTCGCCCAGGCAGCGGCGGCGGCCGGAATCCCGGTCCTGGCGGGGCACCTGCTGGTTTTTCACCCGGCGGTGGACGCGCTGCGTACCCTCGTCGCCGGGGGGGAGTTGGGGCGGGTGCTCTACATGTACGGGCTGCGGGTGAACCTGGGGCAGGTGCGGGCGGACGAAAACGCCCTGTGGAGCTTCGGACCCCACGACGTGTCCGTGGCCCTGCATTTGCTAGGGGAGGCCCCGGTCCGGGTCACCGCCCAGGGTTCGAGCTATCTGCGACCAGGGGTGGAGGACGTCGTGTTCCTGCACATGGAGTTCGCCAGCGGGGCCATGGCCCACGTGCAGCTGTCCTGGCTCGATCCGCACAAGGAACGAAAGCTGACTGTTGTAGGCGACAAGAAGATGGTCGTGTTTGACGATATGGAGCCGCGTGAGAAACTGCGTATCTACGACAAAGGTGTGACGCGGCCGCCGGAATACGCTTCGTGGGGCGAGAGTCTCGCTGTCCGCGAAGGTGACATTTTCATCCCCAAGATCGCGAACGTCGAGCCCTTAGCCGCCGAGTTGGCCCACTTTGTCCGCGTCGCCCGCGGCGCGGAACCGCCTCGCGCCGGTGCTGTCGACGGCGTGCGGGTGGTCCGGGTGCTGGAAGCGGCGACGCGCTCCCTCGCGAACGGAGGAACACCGGTTTCGTTATGACCCAGGTTTCGCAGACACCTCGTGACGCTCTGTTGGCCAAGGCGAAAGATCGCTCCGCCGTCTTCGGTATCGTCGGCCTCGGCTATGTCGGGTTGCCGCTGGCCATGGAGCTGATCAACGCCGGGTATCGCGTCCTCGGCTTCGATATCAGCACGCGGGTGGTCGAAGGGCTCAACGCGGGCCGCTCGCACATCCAGGATATTTCGTCGGCGGCGATCGCCAAGGTCGTGAAGGACGGCAAGTTCTCCGCCACGACCGACCTGGCCCGACTGTCGGAGCCCGATGCGATCTCCATCGCCGTCCCGACGCCGCTCTCCAAGACCAAAGACCCCGACGTCAGCTACGTGATCGCGGCGACCGACTCGATCAAGAAAACGTTGCGGCGGGGCCAGCTGGTCATCCTCGAGTCCACCACCTATCCGGGCACGACGCGCGAGCTGATGCTGCCGGCGCTCGAGGGCACGGGGCTCAAGGTGGGCGAGGATTTCTTTCTCGCGTTCTCGCCGGAGCGGGTCGATCCCGGCAATCCCAAGTACGGCACCCGCAACACCCCCAAGGTGGTCGGCGGGATCACGCCGAACTGTCTCGCCGTCACCGTGGCGCTGTATCAACCCGCCATCGAACGGCTCGTGCAGGTGTCGTCGACCGAGGCCGCCGAGCTGGTCAAGATCCTCGAGAACACGTTCCGCAGTGTGAACATCGGGCTGGTCAACGAGATGGCGATCGTGTGCGACAAGCTGGGCGTCGACGTGTGGGAGGTCATCGATGCCGCCGCCACCAAGCCGTTCGGGTTCATGAAGTTCACGCCGGGTCCCGGCGTCGGCGGTCACTGCATCCCGCTCGACCCGCACTACCTCGCCTGGAAGATGCGGACGCTGAACTACCGTACGCGGTTCATCGAGCTGGCGGGGGAAATCAACGCGGCGATGCCGGAATACTGGGTGGCGCGCGTCGCCGACCGCCTGAACGAGCAGGGCAAAGCGGTGCGCGGCAGCAAGGTGATGGTACTGGGCGTGGCGTACAAGAAGGACATCGACGATATCCGCGAGAGTCCGGCGCTGGACGTGATCCGCCTGCTCGAGCAGCGCGGCGCGGTGGTGAGCTACCACGACCCACACGTCGCCAAGCTGCACGAGGACGGCGTCGAGCTGACGTCCGTGCCGTTGAACGCCCAAACGCTCCGCTCCGCGGACTGCGTCGTGGTTGTGACGGATCACACCGGCATCGACTACGCTCTCGTGGGGAGTGAAGCGCCGGTGGTCGTGGATACCCGCCACGCCTTACCCCGTGCAACTGGGAGCCAATCGTGAAAATCTGTGTCGTAGGAACGGGGTACGTCGGCCTGGTCGTCGGGGCGTGCTTCGCGGAAACCGGGAACGACGTGCTGTGCGCCGATGTCGATGGGAAGAAGATCGCGGGGCTGAAGGAAAACCGGCTGCCCATTTACGAGCCGGGTCTCGAGCCCCTCGTGCTCCGCAATCAACGGGACGGCCGGCTCCAGTTCACCACCGACGTGGCAGGTGCGATCGAAGCCGCGGACGTCGTGCTGATCGCCGTGGGGACACCTCCGGATGAAGACGGGTCCGCCGATCTCCAGCACGTGCTGGCCGTTGCGCGAACCATCGGGCAGCACATGAATCGCCCCAAGGTGATCGCGACCAAGAGCACGGTCCCCGTGGGGACGGCGGAGCTGGTGCGGGCGGAGATCGCCAAGCACACCAAGACGACGTTTCACGTCTGCTCCAACCCGGAGTTCCTCAAGGAAGGCGCGGCGGTCGACGACTTCATGAAGCCGGACCGCGTGATCGTGGGCGTGGACCATCCGGAGTCACGGCGCGTGTTCGAGGAGCTGTACGGACCGTTCGTGCGCACGGGCAATCCGCTCGTCTTCATGGACATTCCGTCGGCCGAGATGACCAAGTATGCCGCGAATGCGATGCTCGCCACGCGCATCACGTTCATGAACCAGATCGCCGAGCTGTGCGAAGCGGTCGGCGCCGACGTCCAGCTGGTGCGCAAGGGGATCGGGTCCGATCACCGCATCGGACCGGCCTTCCTGTTCCCCGGGCCGGGGTACGGCGGCTCGTGCTTCCCCAAGGATGTGATGGCCCTGGTGAAGACCGCCGACGCCCGGAAGGTGTCGCTCGATGTGCTGAAGGCGGTCGAGTCCGGCAACGAGCGCCAGAAGCGGGTCTTGTTCGACAAGCTCGCGCGGCACTTCGACGGCAAGCTCAAGGGCCGCACCATCGCCGTCTGGGGGCTCGCGTTCAAGGCGGAAACGGACGACGTGCGCGAAAGCCCGGCGCTGGTGCTGGTCGAGGCACTGCTCGAGGCCGGCGCCACGGTGCGCGCCCACGACCCCGCCGCCATCGAAACCGCGCGCCGTCAGCTCGGGGATCGCGTGGTCTACGCCGCGAGTGCGTACGAGGCGCTGGTCGGCGCCGATGCGCTGGCGATCGTCACCGAATGGCGGGAGTACCGCAATCCGGATTTCGCGCGCGTCAAGCAGACCTTGTCGCGGCCTCTCATCGTGGACGGGCGCAACCTGTATGAAGGGGCGCGGCTGGCCGAGCTGGGCTTTACCTATGATTGTATCGGACGGCCGCTCGCATGCGCATCCTCGTAACGGGAGCGGCGGGCTTCCTCGGGTCGCATCTCTGCGATCGCCTGCTGGCTGACGGGCACCGGGTGATCGGGATGGACAACTACATCACCGGATCACCGGCCAATCTCGCGCACCTCGTGCACAATTCCGAGTTTCAGCTGGTGATGCACGACGTGACGACGTTCATCGAGATCGAGGGGCCGCTGGATGGCGTGCTGCATTTCGCCAGCCCCGCCAGTCCGGTCGACTATCTCGAGCTGCCGATTCAAACGTTGAAAGTCGGCTCGCTCGGCACGCACAAGGCCCTGGGCCTGGCCCGCGCCAAACACGCCCGGTTTCTGCTGGCTTCGACGTCCGAAGTGTACGGCGATCCCCTGGTGCATCCGCAGCCGGAGAGCTACTGGGGCAACGTCAACCCGGTCGGGCCGCGCGGCGTGTACGACGAAGCGAAGCGCTTCGCCGAGGCGATGACCATGGCCTATCATCGCTACCACGGGCTCGATACGCGCATCGTCCGGATCTTCAATACGTTCGGACCCCGCATGCGGCCCCACGACGGCCGCGTCGTGTCCAACTTCATCATGCAGGCACTGAAAGGTGAGCCGCTCACCGTCTACGGCGACGGATCGCAGACCCGGTCGTTTTGTTACGTGGACGACCTGGTGGAGGGGATCGTGCGGTTGTTCGAGCGCGGCGGCCACGAACCGACCAACATCGGCAACCCGGCTGAATTCACCGTCCGCCAGCTGGCCGACCGCGTCCTGGCCCTGACCGGGAGCAAGAGCGTCGTTGTGCAGCGGCCGCTGCCGGTGGACGATCCACGTGTCCGTCAGCCGGACATCAGCCGCGCCGGTGAACAATTGCAGTGGGAGCCGCGGGTGCCGCTCGACGAGGGGCTCACGCGGACCATCGCTTTTTTCCGGGGGACCTGAAGTCGCATGAGCAGGCTGTTCGTCACCGGCGCCGCCGGCTTCATCGGATCGCACGTGTGCGAAGCGCTCCTCGCCGCCGGCCATCAGGTCGTCGGCATGGACAATTTCGACCCGTTCTATCCTCGCGCCGTGAAGGAGCGGAACCTGTCCGGCCTGCGGGGACGGGCGGGGTTTCTCTTCGCGGAAGGGGACGTGGAGCGCGACCCGCTTCCCCTCGATGGCGTCGAGGCCATCCTGCATCTCGCGGCGAAGCCGGGTGTCCAGCCGTCGCTCGAGAACCCGGTGGCCTACATGGATACGAACGTCACCGCGACGGCGCGGCTCCTGGATCAGGCGCGGCGTGAGGGCATCGGCCGCTGTGTGCTGGCGTCTTCCTCTTCCGTGTACGGCGAGTCCACGCCGGCTCCGTTTGCCGAAGATGCGGCGGCGGACCACCCCATTTCCCCCTACGCCGCGAGCAAACGGTCCGGGGAGCTGGTGAGCCGGGTCTTCACTCACCTGTACGGGACGCGGATCGCCAATCTGCGGTTTTTCACGGTCTACGGCCCGCGCCAGCGTCCGGACCTCGCGGTGCACCGTTTCACGGACCAGATCCTGTCCGGCCGTCCGATCCGGATGCGGGGCGATGGTTCGAGCGAGCGCGATTACACGTATGTTTCCGACGTAGTGGATGGGGTCCTCGCCGCCCTGGAATGGACCGGGCGGGCGGGGAACGGCGGGGTGGAGCCGTGGCGGGTATTCAACCTCGGGGGTGGTGGGCAGGTGCGGCTGGATCGTCTGATCGCCCTCATCGGCGCCGCAACCGGCTCTGATCCGGTGATCGAGCGGGTCCCGGATCAGCCGGGCGATGTGCCGGTGACGGCGGCGGACCTGCGGCGGTCCGAGCGTGAGCTCGGCTACCGTCCCAAGGTGGGGATCGAGGAAGGCATCCGGCGGTTCGTGGCGTGGTACCGGGAGGTCCATGGACGCGAGTCCTGAACGCAGGGTCGATCAAGCGCGCGAGCGGTTCGCGCTGCAGGACTATTACGGCGCGATCCACCTGCTCGAGGAGCTGGTGGCCGTCGGCCACGCGTACGCCGACGCCGAGCACATGCTGGGGCTGTGCTACTCGCTCGTCGGCCAGTCGGAAAAGGCGCTCGCGCATCTCGATCGCTCGCTCGAGCTGAATCCGCACTACGTCGAAGCGCTGGTACATCGGGCCCTGGTGCTCAACGATCTGGGGCGGGAGCAGGAAGCGACCGAATCACTGCGGCGCGCCGGCCAGATCGGCGGCAAGTCGCGGCTCGGGTTCCCGGCGCATCTCGCGGCAAAGCTCGCGAATCTGCACGCGCATCTGGCCGAGGCGTACATCGAGGCGGGCGGAATGCGGGAGGCGATCGGACAGTATCAGGCGGCGCTGGCCCTGGGCCCCGATTTCCACGACCTGCGCTACAAGCTGGGCCGGCTGCTGCTGCAGGCTGGTCGCGTGCTGGAGGCGCGGGAGCAGTTCGAGATCATCGTGCGCTCGCGGCCGAATTTCCAGGACGCCGCGGCGATGCTGGGCCTCGCCTGCTACCTGAGTGGTGACGGGTTGTCGGCGCGGGTGGTGTGGCAGGATTGCCGTCGTCGCCGCCCGGAAGACCCGCGCGTGGAAGCCTACCTGGCGATGCTCGATCGCGGGGACCTGATTGGGGCGCCGGCCGAGCCGGCGGGCCGCGCCTCGGAACGCCTCTCGGAGTCGTGACGCGCTGGATCAGGCGCGTGGGGCTCGTGGCGGCAATTGCGTGTACCCGCAGCGCCGCCGACCACGAAGTCCTGGGAGACCGGGAATACGCCGCAGCGCAATATTCAGACGCCCTGGCGGAGTATGAGCTCGGGCTCCATGCCGGAGCCGGCAGGGTGGGGCTCCACGCCAAGGCGGCCCTGGCCGCTTTGCATACTGGTGACCTCCTGACGGCCGCCGAGCAATACCGCGCCATGGCGCAGGCCGATCAATCCCGCACCGATGAGGCCGCTGACGGCTTGGAGCGGACCGCCCGCGCGGCGGCCGCCGCGAACGACCGCAGCGCCCTGGCGGAGGCGCTGCAGGGTCTGCGGGAAGCGGCGCCGAGCCGGCCGCTGGGTTCCTATGCCCGGATCGTGGCCCTCGACGCCGTCGCGGCGGGGAACACGGCGGCCGCCCTGGCGTACTTGCCGACGGCTATCGCCACCGCCCCGGATGCCAGGACGGCGGACTCCATGTTATTCGTCTACGGTTTGTCCGCCGCGCTCGCGCGTGACTGCGGAACGGCGACACTGGCGTTCGAAGGTGTCCTGCGACGCGAGCGCCAGTTCTCGGTACTCGACGCCGCCCGGGAAGGCATCGCGCGCTGCGCGTTGATCCGCGCCGAGGCCACCCTCGCGAGGGGTCGTCCTGTCGAAGCCGAGGACTGGTTCCGGCGGGCGGCGACGCCCGGGGCGGCCTCGGATGTCGCCCGGGCGGCCTATATCGGCCTGGGCGATGTCGCGCTGGCGCGCGGCGACGTGGCCGGGGCGATCGATTTGTATCAGCAGACGCTGATGAGCGGGATGCCGGGTGATTCCCTGGCCCAGCGCGCACAGGACAAGCTCAATGCGATCGGCCGGTCGGACAGCCAACCTCCTCCCACGCAGCCGTGAGAACGATGCGCATTCGACGATTCGGATTCCTGCTGCTCGTGGCCTGCGGGCACGGAGGGCGGACGCCGCCCGGGCTCGCCCCGGAGGCCCTCCTGGATCGGGCCCGGGCGCAGTTCCGGCACGGCGAGTTTTCACGGGCGCAGCAGAACTACCAGCGTCTGTTGTTCGAGCTTCCGCCCAACGACCCCGTGCTCCCGGAGGT
>Ga0075421_100011641_pt1 | contig 10899 bp, 10 predicted proteins | sample SoiMetdeltSBSDD5_FD_75292 | JGI IMG/M metagenome (GOLD analysis project Ga0075421, IMG submission 75292) | Bulk soil microbial communities from a Populus tree surrounding site in Tennessee, USA - Soil MetaG P. deltoides SBSDD5 | ecosystem: Environmental > Terrestrial > Soil > Tree plantation...
TCCGGTCAAGCTGGATCTGATCGGCGTTGGGGTACACCTTCTCGTCGCGGTTGGCGGCGGCATAGCGCACGCTCAGCGCGCTGCCGGCGGGGATATGCACACCGGCGAGCTCGGTGTCGACCTTCGCGAAGCGATACAGTCCCTGCACGGGGCTCTCTAGCCTGAGCGCCTCTTCGACGAATCGCCCGATGGCGTCGGAATCGCCGCGCAAGCGGTCCTGTAATTCGGGATTGCGGCACAGCAACAGCATGGCGTTGCCGATGCCCGCCGGGGTGGTGTCGTTGCCGCCGACGAACAATGCCTGCATGACCGAATGCAGCTCGCGGTCCGAGAGCTGGTCGCCGTTCTCCAGGCTTGCGTGCACCATGTGGCTCAGCAGACTCTGGTTCGGTTCGCGGCGCACGGCGTCGATGTGCTTCTGGAAGTGGCGCTGCGTCTCCACCTGCACGCCGTGTCCCTCGAGCAACTGCTCGTGGGTGATCATGCGCGCGTCGGCGATCGTGACCGTTGCGTCCGATGCGCGCTGGATCGCCGCTTCATCCTCGGCGCCGAAGCCCAGGATCTCCGCGATGACAGCGACCGGCAGCCGCAGCGCGAACTCCTGCTGAAAGTCGCAGCTCCCCCGGTCGATGAAGGCGTCGATGAAGCGGTCCGCCATCCGCACGATGCTTTCCTGTATCAGCTTGACGCTGTAGGCGTTGAGAGCCTTGTCGGCGAGCGCCCGATAGCGGATGTGATGCGGCGGGTCCGAGGTCACGAGGGTGTTGAGTGGTCGGTGCGCACCGGCGCGCTCGTAGAGCGCGACCACGTCGGGGTGGGTCGAATAGATCCCCCACACCGAGCCGTCGGGAACGCTGGAGAACACCGCCGGGTTGCCGAGCACCTGCCTCATCAGCTCATAAGTCGTCACAAAGAAGAGCCCGGTCTTCGGATCCCGATACACCGGCGCCTCGCGACGCATCACCTCGTAATCGGCGTAGGGATCCTGAATGAAGGCCAGACTGGTGACGTCGACATCCGCCAGGTTCTTCATCAACGCTCCGAACGGCCATGCGCGGCACGTCGTGCCGCGTAGGCGCCGATGCCCCGGATGATGCCGCGGTCGTAGGTGTCCTCCATCAGCATGCGTATCGGCTCCATCGGCGTGCCTTCGGGGATGTCCACTCGCCCAGTGTTCGTCACCCGGGCGCGGCCGAATCCCAGCTCGTCGACTTCGGTGCAGGCGACGTAGTTTCGCATCCCGAAGGGCAGCCGGCCGTCGAGCGTGTAGTACAGGACCCGTGCCGTCTCATCGACGTGGAAGACCGTCTCGTAGAGCAGTTCGGGCACGATGTTGTGGTCCATGCCCTCGGGAAGCCGCTTCATGTCGACTCGCAGTACACGCGTGCACGGCAGCTTGCCGGGCGCGTGACCCTCGACCAGCCCGCACTCGGCGAGCGGCATGGGCGGCGATTCACTGGGCATCCACTCCAGCACGGCGCCCCAGTCCAGCAGGGCCTGCCAGTACTGGTCGGCCGAGACGGGCACTTCTCCCTGTCGCGTTACGTCCAGGCGGGTGTAACGTGGCAAGTTGGTCAGCCTCCTCAAGCCCGTGCGGCATTGCCGCGCTCGATACGGCGCACGCCCCCGCGCTCCGCCGGCGTCACCGGATCGACTACGAAGCGCGTCGGATGCAAGGTCAGGTTGACGATCGCATGCGCTCCGGAAACCGGATACACCGGAACGATCGTCGCGTCTCCAAGCGCCGCGCCGTCGTAGGTGACGGCCTGCGGAACGCCGCGGATCACCCGCGTGAACTCGTAGCTCGCCTCGAGCTGCACCAGCCCCACGCCCTCGGGGACGCGGGCGAAATTGAGGGCGGCGGAGTACTTCACGAATGAGCCCATGCCCACCAGTGGCGTAAGCCCGGTGGCTGAGATCTCGAGAATGCGCTTGCCAAGCATCTCGACGCTGCCAAGCACGCGATCATAGTACTCGCGCTGTCGGACCTTCGCCGAGCGGCAGGGAAATCCGTAACGCTGCCGGAAGAAGCCACAGGCCGCGTCGGTGTCGGCAAAGGCGCTGTATACGAGCTGCCTCGGCTTGATGCCGGTGCGGCACGCCAGCCCGATGAAGGCCAGCTCGAAGGCGCCCAGCGGACCGCCCGGGCAGCGCCAGAACGTCGCGCAACTGAGCGCGGGAATGCTCGGATGCACGCCGACCGGCAGGCTGCGCATTGCACCGTGCAGGGGAATCTCGAACAGCGCGGAGTAGATATGCACCTGCTCGAGCTTGACCTCGGCGAATTCGCCCAGGTCGACATCGGGCGCGTTTGCCGCAAGCGTCGTGGGATCGCAACTGCCAAACAGCGCCTTGCTCACTGCCCGCCCCCAGACGCCGCGCTGCGCTGCGATGCGAACCGGGGCAGAACCTCGCGTCCGAACAGCCGGATGCTGTCGAGCAACTCCTTCTGCGGCAGGATCTCGCGCGATTGCATCAGGAATATGAGCTGATCGGCACCCGCGGCTTCCCAGCGCTGTATCACGTCGATCAGCTGCGCTGGATCACCAAAGCAGAGACCGCTCGCAAGCTGCTTCTGATCGTCGGGCGCGCTCGGATCTGCCCGCAGCGACCCGAGCAGACCCAGCGCGGAATAGTTGCTCGAGGGGTACGCCTCGCTTATCTCCACGGTCTGCGCCGCCGTGTAGCTGAACGACCGCACCAGCTCCTCGCCGCGCGCGCGTGCGTACTGGCCGTCGCGGTGGCAGAAGAGCCAGTTCACAACGGCGATCTGGTCGTTGACGAACGCGCCTACGGGCTCGCAGCTGCGGATCCGGTCACGATAGGCCTTGAAGCGCGGTATGTTCCGTTCGACGTCGGTGATGCTGAGGATCAGCGCACCGAGTCCACGCTCGGCAGCATCCACCTCGGTGCCGGGCGCCGTGATCGCCACCCACATCGGGGGATGCGGTTTCTGCATCGGCTTTGGAAGCACCATGCGCTCCGGCATGGCGAAGAAGCTGCCCTGAAACGACACGCGCTCCTCGGTCCACATGCGCGGAATGACCCGCACGTACTCGTCCCAGGATTTCTTGGTGTCATCGATGCGGGCCCCGAAGCCACCCAGCTCGTTCCAGGTCGACGAGCGACCCGTGCCGAACTCCACTCGTCCACCGGACAGGACGTCGAGGAAAGCCGCCTTCTCCGCCCACCGGATTGGCGAGTGGATCGCCGGTACGCAAGTGGCTATCCCGAACCCAAGCCTGATGGTGCGCGTCGCGCGGGCCACCGCCATGAGGAACATGTCGGGACAGCTCGAATGGCTGTACTCCTCGAGAAAGTGATGCTCGACGCACCAGCAGCTCGAGAATCCCGCCTCCTCAGCCACCACGGCCTGCTCGATGGCGTGCTCGTAGACCGCCTTCTGTCCCTCGGCCGTGAACGGACGCGGCGTAGACAGCTCGTTGATGAGGCCGAATTGCATGGGTCGTGGTTTCCGTGCCGCCTGCAGGCGGGCGAGTCGATGCTATGACGACACACCGGGGGACGGACCCCAGTTCCCGCGGCCGCCGACGGCCTTGCCGGAGACGAGGGCAGCCGAGACTACTCCTCGGGCGCGACCGAGAGGATCAGTCCGTCAAGCTCATCGGTATTGAGGATCTGACAGGCAAGCCGCGACCGTCGCTCATCGAAGTGCTGCAGGGACTGCAGCAGATCCACCTCGTCCGCGCCGCGCGGCGGCAGGCGGGACGCCCACGGCTCGTCGATGTAGACGTGACAGGTCGCACAGGCGCACATTCCACCGCAAAGGGCGGCGACCTGCCCCGCCTCGCGCAGCGAATGCATGACCGGGTCGCTGAGCAGCGACTCGACCTCCGTAGACCCGCCGTCCCGGCCGGTAACGATCAGCTTCGCCATGCGTGGCGGTCGTGCTCCATTGGCTACTTGACGAGACGCGGCGGCATGCACCTCAGGACGGGGGATGCGACCCGCAAGCTGCCATGTCCGTTGCGCCCCACGCTGGTCGCCGCTCTGGGGTGACACGGTGGGTAATTCGTCTAACCTGTTGCCGTCTTGGTCCTCAGCGTCTCCCCAAGGGTCCTCATGCCACAGTCCAGCTTCGATTACCGCACCGGCGTGATCATCAACGACGACGCCCCGCCCGGCCACCCGGACGCCAAGGCACCTTATGTCGACAACGGTACGGACATCGTTCCGGTCGAGCGTTACTACTCGCCCGCGGCAATGGAACGGGAGTGGACGCATCTGTGGCGGCGCGTCTGGAACTATGCCGGGCGGGTTTCAGACGCCGCGCAGGTGGGCGACTTCTTCACCTACAAGCTCGGCCGCGAGAACTTCCTCATCGTGCGGTCGGCGCCCAACACCCTGCAGGCCTTCCACAACGTCTGTCAGCACCGGGGTAACCTCCTCGTCCACAAGGAGATCGGCAGCAGCCGCGAGTTCGTGTGCGGCTTCCACTCGTGGACTTACGGCCTGGATGGCAGCCTGAAGCGGATCACCGACGAGGAAACGTTCCGTCCGGAGGTCATCTGCGACCGCCCGCGACTCGCCGAGGTGCGTTGCGAGACCTGGGCGGGTTTCGTGTTCATCAACATTGACCCGCAGGCGCCGCCGCTGCGCGAGTTCCTCGGTGTGCTCCCAGACCATTTTGCGGCATACCAGCTCGAGAGCTGGCAGATCCAGAGCGACACGGAAATGCAATGGGGCGCGAACTGGAAGACGGCGATTGATGCCTTCATCGAGGCCTACCATTCCCACCGCGTGCACTTCGAGCTCAACGACATGCTCGAAGAGAAGGAGGTGCAGTACGACTGCTATCCGAACGGGCACAACCGGATGATCGTGCCGTGGGGCGTCGTGTCGAGTCGCGATCCCACGCCCGAGAAGTTACCCGCGATGCTCGAGCATCTCCTGCGCGAGTTCGAGTGTGATCCATCCGAGCACAAAGGCTCCACGCGCGACATCCGCGCGACACTGCTCGACGCCAAGCGGCGCTGGGGCAAGAAGTACGGCCTGGACATGTCCGGCTACACGGACGCGCAGGTGCTCAATCTCGGCAGCTATCACGTGTTTCCGAACTGGACCATCAACATACTTCCCGAAACCTGTCTGCTGCAGCGCTGGCGTCCGCACGCGACCGACCCGGAGAGGCTGACCTACGACGTGGTCACGCTGCTGCCGCCGGTGTCGGGCGGACGTCTCAGGACGCTGGCGGCCGCTGGCCGCGACGACAACGTCATCCAGGCGCCGACCAAGTACACCCGACCGCAGCGCCAGTACGTCGACGACGCGCGGGAGCTGGGACATGTCATCAACCAGGATTTCTACGCCGTTCCCAGGATCCAGCAGGGGTTGCGGTCATCGGGTTTCAAGGGGATGCGTTTTGGCGAGCAGGAAGTACGCTGCCGACACTACCTCAAGGAGGTCGACCGCTACCTCGCCGGTCTGAAGTAGACGGCCGCTGCGGATCATCTCGCGGTCAGGCCGCCGTCGACGGCAAGTGTCGCGCCGGTGATGAACGACGCCTCCGGCGACAGCAGGAAAACCGCCGCGGCGGCGATCTCCTCGGGCTCGCCCATGCGCCCGACCGGGTGCAGTGAGTTCACCATCTCAATGAAGCCCGGCGCGTCCTTGACGGCCTCGAACATGTTGGTGCGTGTTCCGCCCGGGCAGATCGCGTTGATGCGGATGTTCTGCTGCGCATATTCGAGCGCTGCGGTCCTCGTCAGACCGATCACGCCGTGTTTGCTTGCGGCATAGATCGCCATCGTCGCCTCGCCGACCAGCCCCGCGATGGACGAGGTGTTCACGATGGCGCCGCCGCCCGTGGCAAGCATCGCGCGGATCTCGTGCTTCATGCAGAGGAAGACGCCCTTGAGGTTCACCGAGTGCACTCGATCCCAGGTCGCCTCGTCCTCGTCGGCGAGGAGCTTGCCCATCGCAAAGGTCCCGGCATTGTTCATGGCGAGATCGAGCCGTCCGAAGGTTTCCACGGCACTGCGCACCGCGCGCTCGCAGTCCGCACCCTTCGAAACGTCCGCAGGCACGAAGCGGGCGCTGCCGCCTGCGCTCTCGATTTCGCGTGCAACCTGTTCCCCGCCGGTGTCCGGCAGCGACACCAGCACGACCCTGGCTCCCAGGCGGCCAAGCAACAGCGCACTGGCCTTGCCTATGCCGCTCGCGGCGCCGGTGACCAGAGCGACTTTGTCTTTCACTGTTTCCCCTTGGCGCCGAAGCTCGCCATGCCTCGATAGACGCACCACGTCAGGAGGCGCCTCAGCCGGCATTGGGGGGCCTCGCGAGTTGAGACGTCTTGCTGAACGATCGCCGACGTCACTTCCTGGCAGGGAGCTTCGATGCCTCGCCCACCCCTTGAGACCCTCGCCAATCAAACCGTGAGCCTGGTGCTGCTCGTCGTTCTGGCCGTGTTGGTAGCGACGGCGGTCTTGTTTGCCGCACGGGCGGTGCGGCGGGAGAACAACTGGCTGCCACTGCTGCTGATCGCCGGCGGATCGCTGGCCATGGTCTGGGAGCCCGTGGTCGATATCCTGGGAGCCTGCTGGCACCCGGCAATCGGCCAGTGGACGTTGTTCACGGCGTTCGACCGGCCGATGCCCGTCTGGCTGGGCCTCGCCTATCCGTGGTACTTCGGGGCACAGACCGCGCTGATCTGGTACGCCTTATCGCGCGGCAAGCTCCGTCCCGTCATGCTCTGGCCATGGTGGGTTGCCATGATCGTATCCGACATCGTCCTCGAGACGGTCGGCCTGCACTTCGACGGCTGGATCTACTATGGCCAGCAGCCGCTCGTGTTCCTCAAGTTCCCGCTGTGGTGGGCAGCGACCAATTCGGTGGGAGTGCTTCTCGCCGCCGTGGTGACCTGGAAAATCGAGGCGTACCTGCGCGGGCCGCGCACGCTGCTCGCGCTGCTGATTCCCATCGCGACGTACGCTGCCGCGAATGGCGCGGTGGCCGTGCCGGCCTTCGTCGCCATCAATGCGCCGGTGAGCCCGCTCGTCACCCAGCTCTGCGGCGTGCTGTGCTTCGTGCTGTCAGCGGTGGTCGTAAACCTGCTGGTGCACATCGCCGCCGCAGAGTCCACCGACGCGATGCGTGCCGTGTCTCCCCGGCGATCGGTCGCGCCGGTATCAACCTGAGAGCAGATTCATCCATGGCCAACTATCAACGCATCAGGACGCAGCATTCCGCGGAGATCCCGGTTGCGGCGGCCGACTACTGGAAGGTCCTGCTCGACTGGGCTGCGATCCCGGACTGGATGCCGAAGGAGAACGCCCCGGTCCCGCTGGTCAAAGTAGAGCTCGAGCCGGGACATCGCCTGGGGAAGCTGCCCTGCACGCGCAACTGCTATTTCGACACCTCGAAGCTGCCGCCGGGCCTGGATCCCAGCGTCCTGCCGTCCTGCATCCCGGAAACGCTGCTACACGTCGACGATGAGGCGAGACTCATCTACTACAACATGGAAGGCAGTGGGCCTTTCGGCATGCGCAACTACCTGGCAACGACCGCGGTCGACGAGCTCGGACCGCACCGCACGCGGGTTACGTGCGCCGGCCGTTTCGATCTGCCTCAGGGCGCCCCCGCCGACCTGGTGAAGGGGTTCATCGAAGGCGTGTACGAGCACGGAATCATCCACGGGATCAGCGCGCTGCTGCAGAGGCGGAGCCGCGACGGCTGACGCGGCCCCGGTTCACGTGCCGTAGGTATCACGCAGCACGAATTTCTTGATCTTTCCCGACGGAGTCAGCGGAAACTCGTCGACGAAGTGCCAGCGGCGCGGGACCTTGTGCCGGGCGATGCGCTCGCGCAGAAACTGCTCGAGCTCGGAGCAGTCGACGGTGCACCCGGAGCGCAGCCGCACGACCGCGGCGATCTGCTCACCCCACTCCCGATCAGGGACACCGATCACCGCCGCCTCGCCGACCGCCGGATGTGTCGCGAGCACGTCCTCGATCTCCCGCGGGAAGATATTCTCGCCGCCTCGGATGATCATGTCCTTCAGACGCCCGGTGATGCGCATGTATCCATCGTCGTCCATGCAGCCGAGATCCCCGGTGTGCAACCAGCCGTCCGCGTCGATCGTCTTCGCGGTCTGCTCGGGCATGTCGAAGTACTGCTTCATCACGGAGAAGCCGCGCACGCAGATCTCTCCGACTGCAGCGCCGCGCATGACGGTCGCGCCGGTCTCCGGATCCACCACCTTCATCTCGATTTGCGGGAGTGCGAGTCCGATCGTTCGCGCCTTGTGAGCGACCGTATCGCCCCGACCGGTGTGGGTGGTGGTCGAGCTCAACTCGGTCTGGCCGAAGATCATGAAGTACTCGGCGTCGTACTCGCTCTCGAAACGATGCACGAGTTCCTCCGGAACCGTGGTTCCGCCCGACCCTATGCCGATCAGCGAGGCGACGCGCGCCGTCGAGAACTCGGGATGTTCGAGCACGCGGAGGTGCAGCGTCGGTACCGACTGAAAATAGTTGACCTTCTCCTCCTCGACGAGGCGGATCAGCAGCGCCGGGTCAAACGTCGGCATGATGACCAGCGTGCCGCGATTGAACAGAGTGCCGAGCAGGCAATAGACACTTCCTCCGGTATGGAACAGCGGCGTGGCGAGAAGCCAGATCGAGTGCTGCGACAGCCTGATACGTTTGACGGTGAGCTGTGAGGTGTTGAGCACGCCGTGATGGGACAGTACCGCGCCCTTCGGTTTGCCGGTCGTGCCGGAGGTGTACTGGATCATCACCGACTGGTGCGGCATGACGCGCGGCAACGGCCGCGACCGGTCACTTTCCATGAGGCCGTACCAGTCCTCGAAGCGATACACATTGCGCAGCCGCGGCAGCTCCGGCCGCAAGGCCGCGATGATCTCGCCCATCGGGTTGTCGCGGTAGTTGTCGACGAGGAACACGGCCACCGAGCGGGACTGCCTCAGGACGTAGGCGACCTCGTCCTGCCGGAACGCCGGGTTGATCATTACCAGCGTGACGCCCGCGAGTGCGGCGCCGAGCTCGAGCAACACCCATTCCAGGCTGTTCGGAGCCCAGACCGCGATGTTTTCCTCGGGCGTGAACTCACTGGCGAGGAAGTGCGCCACGCGCAGGGCACGTCGCTCGACGTCGGCGTAGGTGAGGCGCGCGCGTGTCTCGCGATCGCCGGTGCCGTCGACGAGAAAGACGCGATCCGGCTCGCCGGCCGCCACCTCCCGCAGCAGCGCGCCCACCGTGGTCTCGACCAGCGGCTCCGACCGGTCCGGCGCCAGATACGCCTTTTGTGCGCTCAAGGTTGCCGCCGGCGGCTCAGGCCGGCTCCCAATTGAAGACGTCCGTCGTGATGTCGAGGGGATAGAACGCCGGCCGGAACGCGGGCAGCAGCCGCTCGACGATGGTCCCCGGCGTCCAGCCCTCCGCCGTGTGCATCTGCCGGATCGGGCGCGACTGGCTCATCAGGAAGATCTCGTTGCGCCGGAGGAAAAAGACCTGGCCGGTCACGTCAGCGGCCGTATCGCTGCCCAGCGCGACGGCCAGCGGCGCGATCTTCTCGGGCGTCATCAGCGCGATGCGCGCCTTGCGCTCGACCTGATCGTCGGGAATTGTATCGGTCATGCGAGTCGCGGCGGCGGGCGCGATGCAGTTCGAACGGACGTTGAAGCGTTTCATGTCCAGGGCGATCGCCTTCGACAGGCCCACGATGCCGAGCTTTGCCGCCCCGTAGTTTGCCTGCCCGTAGTTGCCGATCAAGCCCGTGGTCGACGTCATGTGGATATAGAAGCCGCTGTTCTGCGCTCGTAGATGCGGGGCGGCGGCACGGCTGAGGTTAAAACTTCCCTTCAGGTGAACGGCGATCACCGCGTCGAAGTCGGCCTCCGTCATCTTGTGGAAGATGACGTCGCGTACGATCCCGGCATTGTTGACGATTCCGTCGACTCGCTCGAAGGTGTCTACCGCCAGCTGTACGATTTCGTGAGCCTTCGACCAGCTCGTGATGTCCTCGCAAGACGCGACCGCCTCGCCTCCCGCGGACCGGATTTCGCGGACGACCGATTCGGCCGGCGAGCTGTCCTGCCCCTTCCCGCTCTCGCTCGTGCCAATGTCGTTGACGACGACCCTGGCGCCCTCCGCGGCCATGGCCAGGGCAATCGCACGGCCGATGCCGCGCCCAGCACCGGTGACGATGACGACTTTGTTCTCGAGCAGTCTCATATCTGCAGGCTTGCTGGGAATCAGCACCTATGACGCCGCAGGCGGGAAGCTGCCTCAGCGCGGCGGTGCCCGGTGGGGGGTCGCCTGCCCTTGTTCGTCCCTTACGACGAGCACCAGAAATCGAGGCCCGCGTCCAATGAGCCGGCACGACCCGCAAACCGCCCTCTGCACATACGATGCCACCACCATCCTTGTTCGCGACCGCAATCTCTGCGACGACCTGATCGGCAAGGTTTCCTTCACCCGGTTCCTGTACTTTCTGATCATGGGCCGGCATCCCAGCGCCGCCCAGGAGGCAGTCGTTGATGCCGCGCTGGTAACGCTCGCCGAGCACGGGCTGACTCCGAGCGTCATCGCCGCACGGCTCACGTACATGGGTGCGCCGGAGTCACTGCAGGGAGCAGTGGCAGCGGGACTTCTCGGGGTAGGCGATCAGTTCGTCGGCACGGTGGAGCTCGTCGCGCCGCTGCTCGAGGAGATCGTGGCGCGCCCGGAAGCGCCGGAATGCGCGACACGCGAGATCGTGGCGCGATATCGCGAGTCGGGCAGCCTCATTCCCGGCTTCGGGCAGCCGCATCACAAGCCCGACGATCCGCGCCCGCCGGCACTGTTCGCCGTGGCCGAACGGGTCGGTGTGGCGGGGAGATACGTCGCAGCGCTGAAGCTGCTCGGGCAGGAGGTCGAC
>Ga0075421_100011642_pt1 | contig 10898 bp, 12 predicted proteins | sample SoiMetdeltSBSDD5_FD_75292 | JGI IMG/M metagenome (GOLD analysis project Ga0075421, IMG submission 75292) | Bulk soil microbial communities from a Populus tree surrounding site in Tennessee, USA - Soil MetaG P. deltoides SBSDD5 | ecosystem: Environmental > Terrestrial > Soil > Tree plantation...
TCCGACTCACCATCCGGCACTTTCAACGCCTCGCGCCCCACACGAGGGTCGCGAAGAGGACGAGCCCGGCGAAGCGCCGCATCCGCGAACCTACGGCACCTGCTCGGCGGCCGTCAATGGCGGTCGCGCGCCGGGAGCGTTCGGTCGAAGAAGCTCACGACTTCAGGGTTCATCATCTCGTGCATCGCATCGCGATCGAAACCGTCCGGGTCCTGCGCGGCCTCACCCGCGAGGATTTTCAGTCCTCTCGGAAAGCTCGTCACGAAGGAGAAGTGACCCGCGCCCTTGACGACGACGTATTCCGTCGGGGGCGGGAGCGCCTTTGCGAGGCGATCGGTGTGGTACCGCACGACGGTCACGTCATCGCGCTCCGCGCCGTACATGCGGACAGGCACGGCGACCCGCGCCAGCGCGTCGTCGGTGAAGGGAGCGGCATTCGGCGCCATGAGCACGATGGCGCGCACACGCGGATCGTGGACATCCGGAAGAGCGCCGATCTTGCTGGCGGCGTCCCGGGTGGCGCGACCACCACTGGAGCAGAATCTGCGATCGTCGGGATGCTGCCGGCAATGCGCAACGATCGCAGCGGGGCTGGGCGTGGCGCCCGCGACGGCGAGCGCGGTGAAGCCGCCGTGGGAATGCCCCACGACCCCGATGCGATTCCGCTGCACGTGCGAGCCGAGCGCCGTGTCTGCCAGCACGGCGTCGATGATCTGGGCCATTTGCCGCGGCCGCCCCACCCACACGCCGACGCCGGAGATGTCTTGGCCTTTCCCTCGTGGATGCGTGGGTGCGGCGACGACATAGCCGTGCGAGGCGAGCGCCATCGCCAGGTCCCGGTGGTTCACGGCGAGCCCGCCGGCGCCGTGGGAGATGAGGATCAACCCGAACTTCCCGTCAGCGGGCGGCGTATCGTTGGCCACCTGCATCTCGAACGCGATCAACCGACACAGCATTGCGGGAAAGCCGCATGCAGAGAGGGAAGCCGTCAGGAAGAGCGGAGCGGGCGCGGCGCGGGTGGGGTACCAGAGCGCGACGGGGAACGCCTCGCCCGTGATCGCGTCGTCGAGGTCGATCTTGCGATAGGCGACATTGGACGTCGTCGCCGCCCTCGCGCTGACAGCGGCACCGAGGAGCATCCCCGAACAGACCAGGGCGACGAGGTGCTTGAACACGCGCTTCGGTGTGGAGGCGGTGAGGCGAGCTACACCGTCACCGACGTTCGACTCCGCGCTCACCACCATGGCGTTCGGCCCACGCACGCTGGACGTTCCGGATGATGGCCGGATACACGATCAGACGGCGGAAGGGTGCGATGACTCTCATGTACACCCTGGTGAACCGGTGCACGGGCTGAACGTAGATCGCCAGGTACACGAGGTAGCCATCGGGTGTTTGCCGGAGCGAGAGCGACGAGAAGGCGTGCACGGTCGCGTTGCGCCGTTCACTCAGTTGTTCGTCCTCGAACCGATAGAGCAGGCTGAGTCGTCCGTCGGGCGTTCCCGGAGCGGCCGTCGACCGCGCGCGATCCGCCGCGGTGAGGCGATTCACGTAGGATTCGGCGCTCCACGCAGGTCGCTGCTGATCCCAACCGAGCAGGGCTCCGATGCCGCCCCGCAGGCGGAACAGCCATCTGACGACCGGGGGCGCCGCGGTCACTCCGGCAATGAACGCGGCCCGTACCTCCTCGATCGTGCGCCCGGCGCCGCCGCCGCGGAGGGCGATCGCCCATACGTCCTCGAGCGGGACGTCGTGCAGCAGGGCGTGCACGCGGAGGGGTCGCGCGCGGAATTCATCGGCGTCGACACGCGTCGCGCTCAACACCACCGATTGGCCGGTTGCTCGAGCCGATATGCGATGCCACGCTCCGCGTAGGGTTCCTGACGAAACCGCGGCATCACGTGCATACCCCCCTCGACCCATCCCTCACCGTCTGCCCCGGCTGGCACAGCGAGGAAGCGCATCAAGCTCACGACGAAGTTCCTACGGTGCATCGTCACGAGCGAGGCAGCGACGAGTGCAAGACTGAGGCTCAGAACGAGGGGAGTCCTCCTGCCAATCACTTTATCCAAGTCTCCGGGCATCCGTCGCGAAGCCCAACGATCAGTATCAGCGCGCGGCCTTAGGCCGTCGGCTGCATGCCGCTGTTAGGCGGTGCCGGCCCCGCGTCGAAGGGCAGCGCTTGTCATGAGCGAGCTCTTGCTTTCGGATCGGTGAGACTCCTCTTGTCCATCCGTAGTCGCTCCCACCAGGAACCCGTCACCACACGAGGGCGGAGCTGACGAAGGGCGAAGGTGCTGCCCTTCTGGAGTGCAGTCTTGTACGCCTTGAGTTCGGCAGCGATATCAGGCCTCGCGAGATCGCTCGAGTGTCCGCCTCGGCGGATGTGCGCCTTCCACGCCTCCCAGTCCGATGGATTCGAGAACCGCTTATGCAGCTTGTTCTTGTGGCACGTCTTGCAAAGGGCGTACTCCGCTGGCGGGTCCCAGCGATACGGCCGGGAATAATCCTCCGCATGCGCCTCGAGGGAAACTGTGGGATCGCCGCAGATGGCGCATGGGCCTTCAGGATGAGCCGGCAGACCAGCCGCACGGCGACGTCTGCGCGCTCCTGCCTTTTCATCTCGCTCTCTTCCCCGATAGCCGTTGTACGGGCGCATGGAAACCTCCGGAACCAGCAGCGACGAGTTTAGCCTGTCTCACACCCCGCATCAGGTGCGGCGGGCACCGCCACAGCTTCGGTCCCTGCGGCACGCGATCCGCCCGCCGTCACCTGGATGCCGGAAGTCAGGCGGCACGCTCGAGTTGAGCGGCGCCGTTCGCTCCGACGATTGTTACTCGGCATACCTGGGACCCTCCTCACCAACCAACACGTCGGTACTCGTGATGACGTCAGTTCGCTCAGCAGCCAAGGCGCTGCGCTCGGCGTCCCCCCGATACGCGTCGTACAGTTCCCGAGAAGGAAACCGTAAGACGTGGACTTCAAACGGCGGGTCAGACTCAGGGGATACAGCTTCAGTGCGCCGCACCGCGCGCTCAATCACACCGCCGTAGCGAGCCATAATGCGAGATACTTTACGTTCGTAGGCCTCAAACTTTGGCTGATTGCCTTCCTGAACCCAGAGCCTTACCACTACGTACACAGGCGCCACGGTGTGACCCTCCCGACGACTCGCTTCACTGCCGACTAACGTTTGACATGAGCGGCGGTTTCAAAGCGGTGAAGCTGCTTTGAAACTGGCCGCTCGATGGAAGGGCTAGGCGGCGGGGCACTGGCGCTCAGATGATGCGGTAACTTGCTGCGACGATGAGGGCCGATACAAGAGCACCGGCCAGAAATGGTGACCTTGGCAGCGCGACCAAGCCCACCGCCGACACGACCAGAAGATTCACGCCCACCAAGCGAAGCAAGCGAAGATCGGCGATGCCCACGGCGTAGATGGCCACCTGACCTGCCAGCATGAGCAGTGGGCCGAACATGACGAACCAGAAGGCTGTGCGCCTGACCTCGGGTGAGCTGAACTGCCCGACAACCCCGGCTGCCACGCCAGAAAGCAAAGGCTCCCTGAATTTGACGAAGGCGTACACAACGTGACCGACGCCGAGCACGAACAGAAGCCAAGCTGTAGTTGCTGCCATCGAACGCCCCTGTCTGTCGTATTGGATGTGCCGCCTAACGGCTCGGCGCTGAGCGGCCGGCGCTGGCGCGTTCGTTTGGCCGAGACGCGTTAGCGCCGGGCCGCTCAAGCGGGTGGTTAGGTGGCAACGCCGCCACGAAACTCTCGCCTAACATCTGCGGAAAGCAGCCGTTTGATAAGCCAGCCGAACAGCACAGCTACTCCCAACGCTCCAATAGACATCGGGATCATCATGAGTCGCAGCATCTGAGCAAACCGGACGTCGCCGTCGGGCGCCGCCGGGGGGTGAAGGAGCACGCCGACGAGAAAGAGCACCAAGGCAACGGCGTGAAAGGCGATGCCGATTGCAAACAGTCCCACCACGCAGCGGCGTGCCCAATCCCGGCGCTTCAGCAGGCCGACCGCGCAGATGAGGGCAAACGTCGAGAAAAGGAAGAGCGCGGCCGGGAGAATCCTCAGGGGGAATAGCGCCCCGGCGGCGTCAGCCTGAAATTTTGGGTCGGGAACCGAAAGCATAATATTGACGGCGACCGTCTGCAGCAAGCCACCAGCAGCTCCGAGACCCGTGAACGAGATCAGAATCCAAGCGAGGACCGTTATGAATATGCTCACCGTTGCCCCTCGGGTTGTCTCCGTCATACTGGCGTTGCCACCTAACTATAATTCGGCGCCGAACTAGGCCGGTCTGTGTATCGCGCCGAAAGCTCCGCGGCGGTGCGGCCTAGCATCGGCGTGAACAGCGCTCGCCTGAAGCGCATCTCCTTGTTTGCCGGCGGTTTTGTGACCGAGGGGCCCTCACGAACGGCCAGGTCGCGAAGTCGAGACACCGCAGCGGAAATGGATCGAAACCGCTAAAGGGTGCCCCGTCGAGTCCCTCACGCTCCGGATCAGCTGCGGCGCCGTGGCATTTCAACTAAGCGCCCGCGCCGACTCCGAAGGCCGCCTCGGACGGAGCGATTTCCTTACGCCTCGGGCTCGCGCCTTGGAGATGATCGATGTAGAAGGAGCGCTGACGCGGGCCGAGGAATGCGTGTGAGATGGGGAGCCGGCCGCCCGCGCCACGGAGCCGAGCGGAGCCGCTGGAGGGCGTGCAAGCCATAGCCACTGAGATTGCGCGGACATTCGTTGCCTCGGACGGCGTGAGCATCGCCTATCGGCGCTCGCGCCCGAGCACCCCACAGGGGCATATCGTCCTCGTGCACGGGCTGGCAAGCAACCTCACGCGGTGGACCGAGCTCGTCAGCACCACGCGGCTCCGTGACTCCTGGGACCTGCTGCGTCTGGACCTCCGTGGATTCGGGGGCTCGCTCTCTCGGAGCCGCGTCGGTGTCGATGAGTGGTGCCGCGATCTGGCGGCGATTGTCGACGCCGAGCAATTGGCCCCGACGGTGCTCGTCGGACATTGCCTCGGTGCCAACGTCATCTTGCACTTCGCGGCCCGGTATCCCGACGCGACGCGCGGCCTCGTGCTGATCGAGCCGATGTTTCACCAAGCGCTGACGGGGAAGCTCCGAGCGGCAGCGCGGCTCCGCCCGGCGGCGGCAGTGGCCGCGTCGCTCGTGCGCGGACTGAATATGCTCGGCTTCCACCGCCGACGACTCGCCACGCTCGACCTCGAACAGCTCGATCGCGAGGCGCGGGCGGCGATGGCCGTCGGGGGACCGGACGCCTTTCCGGAGAGCCGCTACGCCTCCCCGATTGGCGATCTAAGTTTCGCGCCGACGGCCGTATACCTTTCCGCCCTCGTCGCGCTCACCGGCACGCTTCCTGAGCTGCGCAGGATCTCGGCGCCTGTCCTCGCGTTGCTATCACGGGGCGGGCGTTACGGCGATCCCATGACGACCGTTCGCGCCCTTGCCGACCATCCTCGCTGTGACACGCGGATGCTGGACGCGCGTCACTGGATTCCGACCGAGTGCCCGCTCGAGATGCGTGTGGCGATCGAGGAGTGGTGCGATCGTCTCCCGGCGTGCGCGCCCGCACATCGCGGGGCATCGCCGAGCACGCACTGAAATCGGACGCCGTCGCGAAAGACGTCGCGGTCAATCGAGCCGGAACACCATCTGCGTCGGGCGCACGAAGCGGAGTGCGATGAGGAGCAGGACAAGCACCGTCGTCATGTACATCACGGCCATCGCGTCCACCGAATACACGGGTCGTACACCGCCCGCGAAGGCGTTGTAGAACAGCGCGACCACGAGCGTCTGGGAGCCGGCGCCGGAGACCAGGAACGTCAGCTCGAAGTTGGACACGGTGTTCACGAGAATCAGGATGGAGGCGGTGAGGAGTCCCGGCACCGTGAGCGGGAGCAGGATGCGGCGGAAGATCTGAAACCGATTGGCGCCCATCATGGCCGCGCCCCACTCCAGATTCAGGCTGATCTGCTCGAAGAACGGCATGAGCACGAAGATCGCGAGCGGCACCATGGGCACCAGGTTGGCGAGGATGACGCCCGCCACCGTGCCGCCGATGCCGTAGCGGTAGAGCGTGGTCGCGAGCGGGATGCCGTAGGTCATCTGGGGAATCAAGAGCGGCAGGAAGTAGAGAAGCAGCAGGAGCGGCTTGCCCCGGAAATCACGGCGAGCGAGGACGTAAGCGGCGGGGAAGCCGAGCCCGAGTGCCAGCACTACCACCGAGAGGGCCACGAACACGGTGACGGCGAGCACGCGCCCGAGGTCGAAGTTCGACCACGCGTACTCGAACCACTGCGTGGTGAAAGCGGCCGGGAGTGGGGTGCCGAACCAGCGCTTGGCGAAGGCGCTCACGAGCACGTGGCTCACGATCCCGAGCAGGTTGAGGACGAAGCCGAACACGAAGAGGTAGAGCGCGAGCCCCCACAACCGCCCGCGCCGCCCGTTCATCGCTTGCCCACGCCCATCGTCGCCGCCGTCACCATGCGCCGCCGCAGCAGGATGATGACCACGAGGCCGGCGAGCTGGAACAGTCCCATGACGACCGCGATCGCGGACGCGTACGACATGTCGTAGCGCTCGAAGGCTTGCTGGTAGGCGGCGATGGCGATCGTGCGGGTGGCGCCCGCCGGCTGCCCGAGGAGGATGGCGGAGGGGAAGACACCGAAGCTCATCACGAACACGAGCGCGAAGGCGATGGCGATGCCGGGCGCCATGAGCGGCAGCATCACCCGGTAAAAGACCGTGAACGGCCCTGCCCCCAGCGTGCGCGCGGAGTTCTCGAGACCGGGATCGATCCCCGAGATGTACCCGAGCAGCATGAGGAAGCAAAACGGGAACTGCTGCATGAACAGCGAGAGGAGAACACCGATGTAGTTGTGGGTCAGTGTGAGCGGTTCGTTGATGATACCGGCCGCGAGCAGCATCTGGTTGAACCACCCGCGGCCGCCGTAGAAGCCGAGAATGCCCTCCGCGAGCAGGATCACCCCGAGCGCGATGGGCAGCACGAGGATGGTCGTGATCGCGCGCTCGAAACGGATGCCGCGCCGCATGCCATAGGCGAGCAGCAGCGCGACGCCGACCACGATCACCGTGTTCGGAACCGCGATGCCGAACGTGATCCACACCGTGCGGTATTGCCACTCGTCGCTGAAGAACGCGACGTAATTCGCCAGCGTCAATCCGGCGCGCTGCGGAGGACGGAGGCTCGAGTAGATACCGTAGAGGAACGGATAGACGAACATCACGAGCACGTACAGCAACGACGGCACCAGACAGGCGACGGCCGCGGCATCCAGTGCATGCGGCTCGCGAAGGCGCCGCGCCTTCGGCCGCGCCGACGCCACCGCGCGGGGACTCATGCGCTGTCCCCCGGAGGGGTCGGCGGAAGAAAAATCACCCGCTCCTCGGGGAAGACGGCGGCGACGGTATCGCCCGGCGCCAGCCGCGCGGGCGTACGCACCCAGACGCGCGGCCCCGCTTCGAGCGTCACCGCTGCTTCGTTTTCGCGGCCGAGATACTCCACGATCTCGATCTTGCCCGTGAACGTGTTGGCGCCGGCGCGCGGCGGCACGAGCTGCACGTCGTCGGGACGGATCGCCGCCACCGCCTTGGCGCCGGCCCCGAGCGGATGGTGCGAGCGGCCGCGAATCCGCAAGCCGTTCGCGGTCGCGTCCACGCGGCCGTCGGCATCGACCGTGGTCACCTGCACGGGAAAGAAATTCCGAAAGCCCGTGAAGTCCGCGACGAAGACGTTGGTCGGTCGATCGTGGATCTCGGCGGGTGCTCCGGCCTGCATGAGGGCACCGTCCTTCAGGACGACGACCCAGTCCGACAGCGAAAGCGCCTCCGCCTGGTCGTGGGTGACGTAGATGCAGGTGAGGCCGAGGCGCGCGTGGATGCGCTTGATCTCGGCCCGCATCTCGAGACGGAGCTTGGCGTCGAGGTTGGACAGCGGCTCGTCGAGAAGCAGCAGACGCGGGTGGAGCACGAGCGCACGCGCGATGGCCACGCGCTGCTGCTGGCCGCCGGAGAGCTGCCCCGGATATCGCTGCTCGAAGCCGGGAAGCTGCACGAGCTCGAGCATCGCGCGCACGCGCTCGCGGATCTCCGCCGCCGGGCGGCGCTGCAGCGTGAGACCGAAGGCGACGTTGCCGAAGACGGTGAGATGCGGGAAGAGCGCGTAGTTCTGGAAGACCATGCCGAACCCGCGCTTTTCCGGCGGCTGCTGATCGATGCGCTGACCGTCGACCCAGATCTCGCCGTCGGTGGCGGGAATCAGGCCCGCGATGATGTTGAGCGCGGTGGATTTCCCGCATCCGCTCGGACCGAGGAACGTCACGAACTGCCGGCCCCGCACCTCGAGCGCGAAGTCGCGCAGCACCGTCTTGGCGCCGAAGCGCTTCGTGATGCGAAATCTGAGCGAGCGGAGCTGGCTCACTACCTCTTGATCTTCTGCGCTCCCACGTCCTTGTCCCAGCGCTCGATCGCGTAGTTGAGCTTCTTCACCTCGATCATCGGCGTGACCTTCCACTTCTTGCCGATGTCGTCGTACTCGGGACGCCAGATCTCCTTCACGTACTGCTGGAGGTCGGCCGGCGCCTTGTCGAGCGTGGCCGCCTTGATGGAGGGGCCGATGAACGCGCGCCACGTCAAGACTTGCTGATCCGGGCGCCGCATGAACTTCACGAGGTCGAGGATGACTTCGAGCTCTGCCGGCGACACGCCCTTCGGGATCGCCCAGTAGTGGCCGTCGATCACGAACGTCGTATTCTCGAGGATGGTGATCTTCGACTCGGGCGGGATCATCCCCTCCGCGCGCGGCTTCATGTCCCATTCCATGATGCCGGCGATCATCCAGCGCTGCTCCTGCGCGAACTCCTTCAACGTGAAGGCGGTCCCCGTCGGGTAGTACTCCATCGACTGCCCGAGCTCCTTCAAGAACGCCCACGTCTTGTCCCAGCCCTTCTCGGGATCCTTCGGGTCCTTGTCCTTCAGGATGTAGGGCAGGCCGGCCAGGATCGACCGCCCGGGGCCGCTGTTGGCGGGACGCGCGTAAAGGAACTTGCCGGGATTCGCCTTCGCCCATGCCAGGAGCTGCTCGGCCGTCTTCGGCGGATTGGGAACCTTCTTGGGGTTGTAGATGAAGACGGGCCCGCCGTTGCTGACGACGGAGGGAATCAGATAACCCTCGGCCTCGTCCTGGAGCGCTTTGCCGGCATCCGTGAGCTCGTCGCGGGGAAACATCGCGTCGTAGGTCGGGAACAGCTTGACGAGCTGGCCGGCGGCGATGAGCTGGGACGCTGCGGACTGTCCGGTCATGATGAGGTTGATGTCGAGGCGCCCCGCATCCTGCTGCGCCTTGATCTTGGCCGGGAGCTCCGGCTCCGGTGCCCGCTGCGTCTTGATCTCGCGCACCTTGTTCGGAAACGCCTTCTTGTAGTTGTCGAGGATCACCTGCACGGAGCTGAGATCACCCGCCACATCGATCACGGAGATCGTGACCGGCGCCTGCGCCGCCGCCGGCGAGCCTCCGAGCATGACGGCGAGCGCGACGACGACGGCGAAGTACGACCACCGCGTGGGCGGGAGCTTCAGCATGGGCGATCCTCCTCGACGCTGTCGTGCGGCCCGGTGCTTGCGGCGGCGCCGTCGTTCTCGGCGGCGGCTGTCGTCCGCTCGCGCCGGCCGCTCTCGGCCGGCCGAGCTTAGCACGAGCGCCGGCGCGGCCGGCTCAGATCGCGGCGCGCAGCGCGCGCCGGATCTCCGCGATGCGCTTCTCGTCGCGCTTGTAGAAGGTCCATTGCTTGATCCGCTTCTGGCGCACGAGGCCCGCGTGGGACAGGATCCGCATGTGCTCGCTCACCGTGGGCTGGCTCACGCCGAGCTTCTGCGCGATGAGGACGCCGCACACGCCGTCGCGCACGAGATCGCCATCGACCTGGGGCGGAAAGTGGGCGCGGGGGTCCCGCAGCCAGCCCAGGATCTGGAGCCGGCGCTCGTTGCCGAGGGCCTTGGCGACGGCGAGGATCGTCACATTACCAATTTGCCAATTAACTAATTTAGGCTAGATTGATGGCGCTGCCAAGCGCCGGTCCCGCGCCCGGCGCGAGCGGGCGACAGAGAGTGAGGCCCCATGAGCGACATCACCCGGCACGCCATTGCGGACACCGACCACGTCATCCGACCTCATATCCGGACCACGCCCGTGCTTCGCGTGAACGGCCGCGACCTCGGGCTCCCCGCGTTTCCCCTGACATTGAAGCTGGAGCATCTCCAGCACGCCGGCTCTTTCAAGGCCCGCGGCGCCTTCGCGAACCTCCTCCTGCGCGAGCCGACGCCCGCCGGCGTCGCGGCCGCCTCCGGCGGTAACCATGGCGTCGCCGTTGCCTACGCCGCCCACACGCTCGGGCGGCGCGCCACCATCTTCGTGCCCACGATCGCGTCGCCCGCCAAGATCGAGCGCATTCGCCGCGATGGCGCCGAGCTCGTGGTGGCAGGCGAACGGTATGCCGACGCGCTCGCCGCGTGCAAGGCGTGGGTCGATCGCTCGGGGGCGACGGCGATCCACGCCTACGACCAGCGCGAGACCATCCTCGGCCAGGGCACGCTCGCGCGCGAGCTCGAGCAGCAGTGCGACGATCTCGACACCGTGCTCGTCGCCGTCGGCGGCGGCGGACTCATCGGTGGGATCGCCGCCTGGTATGCGGGCGCGGTCCGGATCGTCGGCGTCGAGCCTGCCGCTTCGCCCACGCTGCACGACGCCCTCGCCGCCGGGCATCCGGTCGACGCGCCGACGGACGGTGTCGCCGCCGACGCCCTCGCGCCCAGCCGCGTGGGCGAGCTCATGT
>Ga0075421_100011645_pt1 | contig 10897 bp, 9 predicted proteins | sample SoiMetdeltSBSDD5_FD_75292 | JGI IMG/M metagenome (GOLD analysis project Ga0075421, IMG submission 75292) | Bulk soil microbial communities from a Populus tree surrounding site in Tennessee, USA - Soil MetaG P. deltoides SBSDD5 | ecosystem: Environmental > Terrestrial > Soil > Tree plantation...
GCGATCCGCTGGAACTGCGAGTACAGGGGCTGCGACAGCGTCGCGGTGGCGACCTCGCCTAACGGGGCACGCTCCAGATACGTGTCGAACAGCCACTGCCGGCCGAAGGTACTGTAGTCCCTGAACTGCAGCAGCCAACCGTCCCGGAACGCGAAGCCCTGCTTCCATTGCCCGGCCAGCGCCATCCCATAACCGGCGAGGTTGGCGCTGCCGAGCTTGATGCGCGTCGGCGTACCGCCGTCCATGCCAAGGCCGAGGATGGGCCGGATGTCGTCGGTGGTCGAGAAGTCCACGCGAACGGTGCCGTTCGAGTCCGGCGTCACCACGGCTTTCGCGTCGGCGAGATACGGTTGCGCGCGAAGCACTCGCTCCGACTCGCGCAGCACGAGCTCGCTGCACTTGTCCCCCTGCTTGACGAGCAGAAACGGCGCGATCGCCGACTCGCGCGTGGGTACTCCGGCAAGCGCGAATCGCAGGAACGGTCGAAGCGCGCCCGTCGATCGTTCGATGACGACAGGCTCGCCGCGGGTGATGGTCACCACTGAAACCGTTTCGCCATTGCATCGAGGTCCCAGGGGCGGCGGCGCCGCCTTCGGCGCCGCGGTCGTGTCCTGCGCGGCCAGGCGGCCGGTCGCGACCGCGAGCACAATGACGGGAACGTAGCGCAGAGGAAACTCCGGCGTTGGAGTTTTGGGTCAACGCGCCTGGGCGAGCGTGGCCACGATGAGCGCAGCCCACTGCGGCCCGAGCCATCCGCGATCGCCATCGTCGTACGATTCGGACGTGGCATGCGCGCCGCGCCCATCACCGCCGCCGTCGATCGTGATCGCGGGGATGCCTAGACTCATGGGAAAGTTCGCGTCGGTGCTCGACGCGGTGATTGGCGCAGTGAAGCCGAGGGACTTTCCGGCGCTGAGCGCGGTGCGAACGATGAACGCCGTGTCGGGCAACGCACCGGCCGGTCGAATCCCGATCGTATCGACCTTGACCGAGATTCTGACGCGTGACGACGGCCATCGCGCGTTCTCGGCCGCGAGTGCGCCGCGCACCGCCGCCTGGAACTTCGTATCCAGGTCCGCGAGCGCCTGCTTCGACTCCGATCGCAGGTCGACGTCCATCGCGCCGCTCGGCGAGATGGTGTTCACGGAGGTGCCGCCCTCGATCACGCCGACGTTGAACGTCGCCTTCGGCGTCGTCGGGACCTGGATGTCCGCGATCGCGGCGATCGCCCGACCTAACGCGTGGATGGGGCTCGGCATCCCGAACGCGCCGTAGCTGTGGCCGCCGGGGCCCTGGTACGTCACCCGATACCGGTTGCTGCCGACGGCGCGGCTGGTGAGCCCGAGCCCGGTGCCGTCGACCGAGATGAAGTAGTCGACCTTGCCCTGGTATTCGCGGGTGAAGAGGTGCCTAACGCCGCGCAGGTTGCCCGGGCCCTCCTCACCGACGTTGCCGACGAAGATGACGGTGCCGGTCGTGGACACCTTCTCCGTCTGGAAGGCGCGCGCGACAGCGAGCACGACGGCGAGCCCTCGGCAGTCGTCGCCAATCCCCGGCGCCCGCATGACGTTGCCCTCGCGCTTGACCTTCACATCGGTGCCCTCGGGGAACACGGTGTCGAGATGACCGGCGATCATCACCGTCGGTCCCGTGCCGGTTCCCTTGCGCTCGGCGATGACGTTGCCGATCGAATCGACCCGAACGGTGAGGCCGAGCGCCTCGAGTCGGCGTTTGTATTCGGCGCCGCGCACCGACTCCTTGAACGGCGGTGCGGCGATCTCGCAGATGGATTGCTGCTGGTCGAGAGTCCAGGCGTTGTCAGCCTTGATGCGGGCGAGAGCGCTGCCGACCGACGCCGGCGTCGGCGTCGACTGGGCGTGCGCGCGTGCTGCGACCGCGAGGCCGAGGGCGCTGCCCACCACGAGCAGATGCCCGAAAGCGCGTGCGCACGACGCGACTGGGGTGCGAGCAGGACGCATTCGCTCAGCGTGCGGCGGCGAGTTCCGCGTTCCCGGCCGGCGCGGGTGCATACAGCCGGCGCTCGAGCGCGGCCGCGAGCGTTCGCGTTATGCGGCCCGGCTTGCCTGTCCCGATCGGGCGGCCGTCGAGCTGGACGATCGGCGTGACGTCGCTCGTGGTGCCGGTGATGAACAGCTCGTCGAGCCGGCCGATCTCCTGCTGGAGAATGGGTGTCTCGCGCACGGTCACCCCCTGCTCGGCCGCGAGCTCGAGCACAACGTCGCGTGTGATGCCGGGGAGGATGTAGTTCGATCGCGGGTAGGTACGCAGCTCACCGTCGATTGCGCCGAACACGTTGGTGTGAGAGCCTTCCGTGATGACGCCGTCGCGGATGAACACCGCTTCGAGGGATCCGGCGCCGACGGCGTGCTGCTTTGCAAGAACGGCGCCTAACAAGTTGACGGTCTTGAGGTCGCATCGCGACCAGCGGATGTCGGGGTACGTAACAGCTGTCGCACCCTGCTCGCGCTGCTCGTGGTTCGGCGTGAACGTCGACGTGGAAAGGAACACCGTCGGGGGCGTCGTGGCGGGCGGGAAGTAGTGTGTCCGCGGTGCGGCGCCGCGGGTGATCTGGAGGTACACGGTGCCTTCGCCGGAAGTGAGGCCGTTCTCCTGGATCAGCCGATGGTGCACGTCGAGGATCTGTTCGGGGGTCATGCGCGGGTCGATCCCGATCCCGCGGAGGCCGTACTGCAGGCGTCGCATGTGGCGATCGGCCTCGAAGAGGCGGCCGTTTACGACGCGGGTAACCTCATAGATGCCATCGCCGAAGATGAAGCCGCGATCGTCGACGGAGAGGGTCGCACGCTCGCGCGGCAGGAACTCGCCGTTGAGATAAACCACACCTGGCATGTGTATAACTCGCTTTGGTCGGGGGTACCGGAATCAATGTCGGGAATGGAGAATCGGGAAGCGGGGGACTGGCGGCTGGCGACCGGCGGCTGACGACGAAGGGAACCGGGAACCGGAGTCCGTCGTCAGTTAGGCATGCACGCGCCACGGCAGGGATCCGGGCAGGTCGAAGCCGTCCGCAGCTCGGCGGATGGCCCACGGAGCGTCACACGAATACGCATCCGTGTCGCAGCTCTCGTCGTTGTCGCAATTTACGCCGTCGCGAGACTGAGGAACCCGGAATACTGGGACCCGCTCGACGACCTGAATCTGGCGATCCACGAGGCCGGGCACCTCGTGTTCTCGGCGTTCGGCGAGACCATGACCATTCTCGGCGGGTCGCTGTTTCAAGTCATCGTACCGGCGGCGTTCGTAGCGTACTTCGTCCGAACCAGACAGCGCTATGCCGCGGCGGTCACCATGTCGTGGGTCGCGGTCAACCTGCTCAACGTGGCTCGCTACATCGGCGACGCGCGCGCGCAGGAGCTCCCACTCCTCGGCGGCGAGGACAGCATCCACGACTGGTGGTACCTGCTCATCAATTGGGACCTCCTGGCTCGGGACCTAACGATTGCCCGCTGGGTGCACTTTGCCGGCGCAGTGGCATTTCTCGTGGCGCTCATCGGCGGAGGCTGGTACGCCCGGGCAGGATCACCGAGCGAAACCAGCGGTCCCCGACAGAGCAGACTTCTCGACACCTGAGCCGACCACGGCCGGGAATCTGCATTGGGTGGCCGCATGGCCACGTCACTGTCACGCCCTCGACCGACGAGCTCGGCGTCGAGCTCCGCAGCTGCAGCGCGCGTTCACGTCGGGACCGCGGGATGGTCGTACAGCGACTGGGAAGGCGTCTTCTACCCGAGGCCGCACCCCAGGGGATTCGACCCGCTCGAGTTCCTGTCGCAGTACGTCGACGTCGTCGAAGTAAACTCGACGTTCTACCGTCCTGTGGACGCGGACGTCGCGCGCCGATGGGTGGACCGCGTGTCGAACGCGCCGCACTTCAAGTTCACGGCGAAGCTGTCGAAGCGCTTCACCCATGAGCGCGATACGGCGTTCACGCGCGCCGAAGTGGCCGAAGTGCGCCGCGGTTTCAAGCCGATTCACGCGGCGGGGAAGCTCGGGGCCGTGCTGTTGCAGTTTCCCTGGTCCTTCCGCCGCACCGAGGACAACCGCATCTGGCTCGACGACGTGACGCGCGCGTTCGAGGAGTTTCCACTCGTGGTGGAGGTGCGCCATGAGTCGTGGGCCGTTCCGCAGTTCTACGATGAGCTGGTGGAGCGCGGCATCGGTTTCGTGAACATCGACCAGCCGCTCTTTCGAAATTCGATCAAGCCGAGCGCAACGGCGACCGCGCCTGTGGGCTATGTGCGGATTCACGGCCGCAACTACCGCGACTGGTTTCGCAAGGACGCGGGCGTGGAAGCCCGATACGACTATCTCTACACACCGGCCGAGCTCACGCGGTGGGCCGAGCGGAGCGTGGAGGTCGCGGAAGCGGGGTCGGACGAGGTCTACGCGGTGGCCAACAATCACTACCGTGCGAAGGCGGCAGTGAACGCGATCCAGCTCAAGAGCATGGTGACCGACGAGCCGGTGCCGGCACCCGAGACGCTGTTCGCCGAGTATGAGGACGAGTTGGCTGGATGGGCGTACCCTGCCTAACGGGAGATTTTACTTTTTCGTCAGCACCTCTTCAAACAACGCGATCGCTCGGGGATCGTTGGACTGACCGAGCCAGAACATTGCGTCGCGGCGAACCTCCGGGTCCCGATGCGTCTTCGCGACACGAATGAGGATGGGAATCCCCTCGTCCTTCGGTCGCTGCGAGAGGGCGAACACGACCTGCTTCTGTACCTCGCGATCGACGGTCGCATCCTTCGAGAGCGAATCGAGGCCGGCCGTCGCCGCATCGCCGGCGGCCTGACCGAGCCAGAACACGGCTTGCTTCCGGGTTTCGCGCGGGCGGTCCTCGTCCTTCGCCAGGCGAATGAGCGCCGGCCAAACGACCGCGCTGTCGGCCATGGTCGCCGGGAGGATCGCGTCACGCCCTGCCCTCCCCGGTAGCTTCGAGGCAAGCGACATCAGATAGTCCGCGGCTTCTTTCGCCGGGACAGTTCCCAAGTCGGTGACGCCCGTCCCCGCCGGGCGCCACCGTCCGCCGACGACGAAGCGAAGGGCCACGATCTCCCCGTCGCGCTTGTCGAGCACGACACGCCCGGGGCCGTAGTCGCAGGCGTTGTCCCATTCGACGTCACGCGTCCGGTCATAGTCGCCCCACTGCTGGCGCCAGTTATGGCCGCGGCTGATGCTGCCGCCGCGCCCGCAGATTTCGGGCTTCGTCGCGAAGCTCATTCGAATCGACCCGTCGCCGGCACGCGCGACGCGATCGGCGATCGACTGCGCGCCGGCGAGCGACGTGGCCGAACACGCGAGCATCAGCGCGGAAAAAAGTTGTCGCGTCATTTTGAGATCCTGTCCTCGAGATACTTCGCGGCCCGCGGATCGCGACTCTGGCCGAGCCAGAACGTCGCCTTCGCACGGATCTCGCGATCCGGATCGTTCCTTGCCACGTCGATGAGCTTGTCCACCGCATCCGACTCGCGCCGCTGCGAGAGGACGAATACGTAGTGCTCCTTGAGTTCGCGCGAGTCGAGCCGCGGGTAGAGCGCAATGAGATCGCCTAACGGCGCCGACTGCTTCTGTCCGCGCCAGAAGAGCGCCTGTTTGCGAAGCTCTACGCGTTCGTTGGGGTCGAGCACGCGCTGGACGAGCCAGCGCTGGTCGTCGTCCTCGTCGAGCTGCGCCACTGCCTGGATGACCTTGTCCTTGAGATGCCCGTCCTCGAGCTTCGCGTACAGGTTTCGCAGGAACGGCCCATTGGCGCCATCGTGGTCGAGGAAGCCGAGCGCGAAGATCGCCTGGCCGCGCAGGTCGTTGCCCACTGTGTCGCTGGCCGCGAGGGTGCGGAGGGTTGCGCGTCCTCGATCGTCGCCGGCATTGCCGAGCCAGAAGATCGCGCGCTCGCGGAGCCAGCGGTCGTCACCGTCGCGGCGGGTCATCTCGATCAGCGTCGGCACGCCCGCCCCCTCGCGCAGCTGGCCTAACGTCATGAGCACGCCCTCGCGCAGCTGTCGCGACTCGCCGCCGTTGCGCGCCAGGGTCGCGAGAGGCGTCGCCGCTTCCGGCGGCGCCACGCCGGCCAGCCAATAGAGCGCCGAGCTCCGTGCGTCCCGAGCGCGATTCTCGTCGCGGGCGAGCGCCAACAGACGTTGCCAGATGTCGGCGCTGTCGGCGAAGGCGGCGGCCATGATTGCGTTGCTTGCCACGCGTCCGCTCGCCGTCGACGCGAGCCCGAGGAAATACTCCGCGGCCTCGCGGGCTGCGACGGTCCCGAGATCAATGACGCTGGCATCAGGACGTCGCAGCGCACCGACATGGAGCCGCACGAGGGTGACTTCGCCACCACGCCGCGTCACCACAGCCTGCGCCGGCCCGAACGTGCAGTCCATCCGCGACCAGCCATGTCCCTGCACGGAGGGATACACCACGAACAGCTTGCCTAACGCTGTGATGTCCCGTCCGTCACCACAGGCGTCGGGGCGCGAGGCGTAGGTCATCTGCACCGTACCCTCTCGCACCGCGGCCACCCTATCCGCGATCGACTGAGCGCCAACGTGTGGCGCGGCGGCCAGCACCGCCGTCACCACACCCAGCCCGACGCGCCTCAGGCTCATCATCGCCTCCTACTTGATCTCCTTCGAGATCAGGTCCTCCAGGAACTTCGCCGCACGCGGATCGCGCGACTGGCCAAGCCAGAAGACGGCCTTGCTGCGCAGCTCCTTGTCCTTGTCGGTCTTCGCGATGTCCATGAGCTTCTCTAGCGCCTTACCGTCGCGGCCCCGCTGCGAGAGCACGAAGATGAGCTGCTCCTTGATCTCGGAGTCCGTCATCTTGTCGTACAGGCTCGCGAACGACTCGGTGGAGGCACCGCCATTCTGCCCCGCCCAGAACAGCGCCTGCTTCCGCATCTCGATGCTCTCCTTGGGGTCGAGTGCGATCTTCATGATCCACTCGGCATTACCGAAGTTGCGCTGCTGTGAGAGCGAGAAAATGATCTTCTCCTTGAGCGCGTCCGTCTTCACGCGGCTGTAGAGTCCCTTGAGGTAGGTCGCGTTGTCCTCGGAGCGCTTCTGGCCGAGCCAAAAGATCGCCTGCTCGCGCAGCTCCTGGTCCTCGGTCTCACGTTCGGCGAAGTCGCGCAGGACCTGGCCGGCGCGCGGAGCGCTCTGCTGCGAGAGGGCAAACAGCGCCTTGTTCTTGATCTCATTGTCCTTCGAGTTCTTCAGCAGGTCCTCGAGCAGCGGTACGGCGCGATCGGAGCGGACCTGGCCTAACCAGAACACGGCCTGCTCGCGCGTCTCCTGATCGGGGTCGTTCTTCGCGGTCTGCATCAGGATATCGGCTGCTTCTTCACCGCCCTTCTGCGAGACGAGGAATACGGCCTTCCGGCGAAGCACGTACGAGCATGGATCCCGGCGCTCGAGCACCTTTTTGAGTATAGGCATAGCGCGATCGGAATCCATCTGCAGCAGCGCGTTCAGCGCGACGACGCGTTCGTCATCGTCATCCTCGGAGCATCGCGCGCCCTGACTACTCGTAGCGGCACTTTTCCCCGATCCTGTCTCGGTCCGTCCCGCGATCTTGGCCACCTCCGCCGCGCACTGTGCGTCGCCGTGCTGCGCGAGCTCGCCGCACACCCGCGTTCGCAGCGTCTTCGCGTCGGCGAGATCCGCGTTAGGATAGTTCTTCTCAAGCGCGGTCAGGACATCCCGCGACTCTCGCATGCGATCGACGCTTCCCGCCTGGTAGAGCGAGAACGCGCGGAAGTACATGGCCGAGGGGGCCGACGGCGACTTCGGGTAGCGTGACGTCACCTGGCGGAAGAGATCAGCCGCCTGGGTGTAGTTCCGGCGGTTCAACGCCTCACGTGCGCGCCGATAGAGCGAGTCGGCCGGATCGCCCTGTTGGAGCTCCGGAACCTCCGGGCCGGCTCTCGGCGACCCGAGGTCGGAGCGCGCGGCACGTGCCTCGCGCGCTGGAACCGAGCGCTCGTATGAAGTGCCAACCTGTGTCGCGGCGAATGCCGGGGTTGCCGCCAGCGCCATCGCGGCAGCAATCGAGATGATCTTCATGGTCGTGTTCCTCACGTTCCCTTCACGGGAATCGCGGTGCGAAGTCTCGTCAGCACCCGGTCGTCGGTCAGCGCGCCCTTGATGAGGTCGCGATCGCGCGCCGAGGACTTCGGAGACAGTTGAACGATCTGAACGAGTACGAGCTCGAGGTCCTGCAACAGCCTGCGGCGAACCGGGTCGCGCGCCGCGGGCGAATCGAGAAGGAGCCGTGTGTTCGAGAGGAGATCCTTCCCCCAGGCCGAGATCTCGGCGTCCATGCGGCCCTGCGAGAGGTCGCCCTTGAACGCGGTGAGCATAGCCTCGGCTTCCGTGAGGTGTTGGGCGGTCGCGACGGTGTAGGCGCGGGCCCGAATGTCGTCCGGCGCGTCAGGACCGAGCTGGCGTTCGGGACCGCCTTTCGGCTTCGGTGGCCCCTTCCCGCCGTCATCGCTTCTGGCGAGGTCCGACCGTGGCGCGACGAGTGGTACCGAGTCGGGCGACACGCGGCCTAACGAGTCGAGCTGGCTGCCCTTCGGTACCACCGCCTCCTGCGCTGCCGGTGATGGCCCGATGAGCCGGCCGAGCTGGATGCCCAGCGCGAGCAGCAGCGCTGCTGCGACGGCGTAGTACACCCACCGCGGAACTCGCCGGCGGAACGGAAGCACGGTTCCCTGTTCTTCATTCCCGCCGAGTCCCTTGTCCCCAGTCCCCAGTCCCTGCCGTACCGCTTCCCACATCTGCTCGCGCGGCACGATCTCGGGCGGGCGGTTGTACTCCTCCGCCGCCATCTGCCGCAGCAACGCATCCATTCGGTCTTCGTCGCTCATGACACCCACTCTCCTGCAAAGTCGGCGAGCGCCTCACGGAGCCTGGCCCTCGCCCGGAAGAGCTGCGCTTTCGAGGTGCCAGGCTGAACGCCCAGCGCTTCACCGATCTCCTCGTGCGTGTAGCCTTCCACGTCGTGCATCACGAACACGGTCCTGTATCCCTCGGGCAGGTTGTCGATTGCCTGCCGCAGCCGCTCCTTCAGGTCCGGCTCGGCCCGTCGAGTGACGATGCCGACCGTCAGTGCATCGTCCAGCGAGGACTCCCGCGTTCTGAACTTCTTCACCTTCCTGAGCCCGTTCAGCGACACCGACATCGCGATGGTGTGAATCCACGTCCCGAACGACGATTCGCTGCGGAAGTCCTTGAGCCGCTGGAACGCTCGAATGAACGTCTCCTGCGTGAAGTCGCGCGCGAGCTCGTCTTCCCCGGCCAGGCGAAAGGCCAGGCGGTAGACTCGATCGACGTGCTGGTCATATAGCATTCGCTGCGCTGTGACCTCGCCGGCCACTGCTGCTGCGATCAATTGACGTTCATCCACTCGCGTCGTCGGCTCGGAAATACCGGTCTGCTTTTGACTTGCCTGGTTGACACGTTCTGGGCGAGGAGGGTTGCGCGCCGCTCCGGGAAATGACTGCCGGATGACCGAGAACCAATGACCCGCGACCCGGACCGTTAACTCGCCAGGACACCGCGCATGTCTGCGCGAGTGGTGAGTGGTGAGTTATGGGTCGTTGGTTGTTGGTCATCGGTCCTTGAAACCTCGAAACGAGCCGATCAAACGACTCTGACCCCTTTGATCCGGGAATAGCATATTCGGGCCCCGATGACAGCTTCCTCGGCGCCTCAGGCTTCGGCCTCCCGAATCGCGGCCGCGGCTGCTCCCCCCGCCGCGGAAGCGCACGCTACTGCGGAAACGCTCACCAGACGAGAGCTGCTCGTTCGGTGGGGCACGGTTGCGGCCGTCGTCTCGAGTATCCTCCTGATCACGGTTCCAGAGGGCATCAGCGCCAAATCCTGGCGGCTGCTCGCGATCTTCCTCGGCACCATCGTTGGCTCGATCGTCCGGCCTGTCCCCGCAGGGGCGATGGTCTTCCTTGGCGTTGCCGCGCTGGCGGTCACGGGCACCCTCACGCCAGCACAGGCGCTCGGCGGGTACGCGGATCCCATCGTCTGGCTCGTCCTCTGCGCCTTCTTCATCGCGCGCGCGATCGTGAAGACCGGCCTCGGACGCCGGATCGCATTCCTGTTCATACGGGCGATTGGCCATCGATCCATCGGGCTCGCGTACGCGCTCGTCGGAAGCGACACCGTGCTCGCGTCGGTGATCCCGTCGAACGGCGCGCGCGCCGGCGGCATCGTTTTCCCGATCGCCAAGAGCCTCGCCGAAGCATACGACTCTACCGCCGGACCAACGCGGCGGCGACTCGGCGCATTCCTGATGCTGACCGTCTACCAGTGCGACGTCGTCGCCTGTGCCATCTTTCTCACCGGCCAGGCCTCGAACGTCCTCATCGCGAAGTTCGCCAGGGATTTCGGTGGCGTCGAGCTCTCGTACGGCCGGTGGCTCGTGGCGGGCGTGGTGCCCGGACTCGTTGCGCTGGTGCTAGTGCCGCTCGTGCTCTACCGGCTCTATCCTCCCGAGGTGCGACACACGCCCGCCGCGAGCAGCCTCGCGGCAAGCGAGCTCGCACAGATGGGCACGATCAAGCGGGACGAGCTCATCACGCTTCTCGTGTTCGTGCTCATCACGCTCTTGTGGATGACGACCGGGTGGCACCACCTCAATTACACAGTGGTTGCGCTCGTCGGCATCTGCGCGCTCGTGCTCACGGCCGTGCTGTCGTGGGATGACGTGACGAGTGAACGAGGCGCGTGGGACGTGTTCATCTGGTATGGTGGACTCGTGCAGATGGCGTCCGCGTTAGGCGAGACGGGCATCACGAAACGCTTTGCCGAGACGGCCGCTGGCTTCACCGGCGGATGGG
>Ga0075421_100011650_pt1 | contig 10895 bp, 5 predicted proteins | sample SoiMetdeltSBSDD5_FD_75292 | JGI IMG/M metagenome (GOLD analysis project Ga0075421, IMG submission 75292) | Bulk soil microbial communities from a Populus tree surrounding site in Tennessee, USA - Soil MetaG P. deltoides SBSDD5 | ecosystem: Environmental > Terrestrial > Soil > Tree plantation...
ACCCTTGAAAGTACTCACTTTAAATCAAATATTCCATTTGAGATCGGCGCACGCAAATACACATAGGTAGTAGATAGTGACGTCGTCGCTTGTGATGGACGCGGCGAGTTGCAAACACGATTGAGAACAAAAACGGGTCCAGTCCAGAAGCCCCAACGGGACTAATCCAGAAAGCCCAGAGACCAGATGCTGGATCAGCGCCGAGCGGCAAGGCCAGAAGAGAAACGAGAGCAGTTGTTCACCGAGCGATACGAGAGTTTGCTCGCGTGGGCGATGCGCCTGACTAACCAGCATCTCGAGGCGGCGCAGGATCTGGTGCAGGACGCGTTTGTCCAGTTCATGTTGGGGCGGACGGGACTGGAGCAGATAGAGAACATCGACGGATACCTGCGACGAATGTTGCGCTACATGTACGTCTCGCGAATGAGCCGGCAAGCGCAACGCCTGCATGATGCGGCGCTCTCAGTTGCCGACTACGACTCGTTCAATCTCGGCTGGACGGCAATTGAACCCCCGCGCCGGATGCAGGCGCTGGAAGAGTTGCAGCAGATCTGCTCGTACGCCTGCGCGCGCAAGGAGTCGTCGCGCGCGGGCAGTGTTCTGATCCTCAGGTTCTTTCACGACTATTTTCCGACGGAGATCGCGAGCATCCTGGCGGCGTCGCGTCATTGCGTGGATCAGTGGCAGAGACTGGCGCGCCGCGAAGTGAAGCTCTTCATGAACGAGCCGGGCCGGCTGCGGTTCGTGAATGGCAAACGTGTTGCGGAGCGGGGGGAGATCAAAAGCTTCTTATCGGGCGGCGACCTGATGACGGAGCTGCGGCAGATGATCTTTCTCTCCTGCCAGGGCGTGTGCGTGCCGGCAGAAGAGCTCCGCGACATTTACTCGACGGGCAACAGCGAAGCGCTGACCACTGCGAAGCTCGCTCACATCGTGAGCTGCCGCGTATGCCTCGACAGAGTGAACGTACTGCTGGGCCTTCCGCTGCTCGATCAACGCTATCAGCCTGAGCCGCCCGATCGAGAGGAGCCGCCGGATCTGACCGGCGGCAGTGGCAGCGGCACTGGCGACAGCGGCAGCGGCAGTTCAGGCGGAGGATCGGCCGAGCTAAGGAAGAAGCTCGGGCGTCACCTGCAGGAGATCAGCGAGCACAAGCCGCAGGAGTTGAGGATCGCGGTAAACGGTTTTGTAGTGAGCTCGCTCAGGATCAGTTCCGACCTGACTGAGTTGGATCTGAACCTGAGTCCGGATGAGATGATCGAGTTCATCGAGATCCGCAGCGAGCAGGATGTGCAGTTGTTGTTTCTCAGCAGTGGGAAAGGATCTGAAGCCGAGCAATGGGCGTGGATCGAATTGAGTGAAGGGCGAACGCTGGCGGCGTTTCTGCGTCTGCACGACGGGCCGGGCCTGCGCATCGTCTATAAAGATCCGTCGCCCGAAGAGCTTTCCTCGTACAGGGAAGCGCTCAGCGCAAAAAGTTTGTCCTCACCCCTGGTTCTGGTCCAGGCCGCCGGCGAAATGGTGGAGCCGAACGTGGCGGCCCCGCCTGGCGTCGATCTTCTCCGGTCATGGACCAGGAAACTTCTGAGCGTGTTCAAGCGCTCTTCTGTTACCGGCGGCGCAGGTGAAGACGCGAGCGGCGACTCCGGGTATCAGAGTTTGTCGGTGTTGTCGGAACGGTTTGCAGCGGGCGATCGCAGGCGCCTCTGGTCGCGGCCGGGTTTCGTGAGTGTGCTGCTTGCCGTGCTGCTGATCGCCGGATTCATGATCTGGAGACACGCATCCGAGCCCACGCTGACGGCCGGGTCGCTGCTGAACGAGGCTGCGATCGCCGAGCAGCGTACGGAGTCGCGTGATCGCGTCAGTCATCGTGTGACGCATTTGGAAGAGCGACGTTCCACGGAAGGCGCGGTGATCGCGCGGCGCAGGATCGAGACGTGGAAGAACCATGACACGGGTGAGCAGGTCCAGCGGCTGTATGACGAGAGTAACCAGGTCGTGGCGGGCATGTGGCAGAAGGCGGACGGCTCGCGCGTCGTTTACAACCACGGAAACAAACCGCGGCCGCAGTCAGCGCCGGCAACGCCGGCGGATCTGTTGCTGAGTCTTGAAGACGTCTGGCAACTGGATCCTTCCGCCAGAGCATTCACGAGTTTGATTACCGATGCAGCGGCAGCGCAGGTGGAGCTGCGATCGACAACTTACGTTCTGACGTACGCGAAAGAGCGGGCGATTGGCGCCAGTCGTCTGCTGAAAGCAATACTCACGTTGAATCGATTCGATCTGCGCCCGATCGAGCAGATGCTGTTGGTCCAACGTGGCGGTGAGTTGCGCGAATACCGGTTCGTCGAAGCGAGCTTTGCGTTAGTGCCGAGCAAAGCTGTGGATAAGAAAGTCTTCGAAATAGAACCGGAACTGACAGGAGGGGCTCGACCAAATGGCAGGACCGGCGACTGGGCGCACCGGGACCTCACCTCTAGCCGTGTCCCTCCGACGACGAGCGCGTTGGCTCCAGCCGTAGCCTCGGCCGAGCTGGAAGTCGACGTTGCTTACTTGCTCAATCAGGCGAAGGCCGACCGGAATGAGCAAGTTACCCTCACGCGCAGCGCAGGTGGGTCGTTGCGCGTTGAGGGCCTTGTTGACGACGAGCAGCGAAAGAGTGAGTTGCTGCGTGCTCTGGCGCCGGTGAGTCAAAACCCGGCGGTGACGCTCGAGATCCGCACGATTGCGGAAGCGCAGCAGCGTACTAAGGTTTCAGGTCCGGTTTCAGTGCGGCAAGCGGAGGCGACGGCGAACACGGTCGCAGTGGACCGCGAGCTGCGCGAGTATTTGTTGCGCCGCCGCCAGGGTGGCGATCTCGATGAGGAAGTTCGCTCGTTTTCCTCGCGCACGGTTAACCGCGCCTATCGGGCTGTATTCCACGCTATCTCCCTGCGTCGCGTAGTGAACAGATTTGCGAGCGTCGACATGCGCACGGTCGCGCCGGATGCGCGCGCCAAGTGGCTGGCGATGGTGCGCGAGCACGCGTCTGCGTACGCGCGCGAGATGGCGGTGCTGCGCGGAGAGCTTGGTCCGATATTTTTCGCCGGCGCCTCGTCCGGCGTCGTCGATGAGACGGTGATTTCGAATGACGCCGAGCTCGCGGTTGCAGTCGAGAAGCTGCACAAGTTGGCGCTGACGAGTAATGAAGCTGTGCAAATGGCGTTCACGATCTCGGCGCGGAGCTCGGCGGCTCCGTTGAAATCGTCCTTCTGGAGTTTGTCCGCGGGTGCCGAGCGGTTGGCCCAACGAATCGAACGGTACGCGCAGTGAGCGCCTACAGCGGGCGCTTGGATTGATCGATGAGGAGAAAGCTCTCAGCTCCTTGAGTTTGCTCTTACACGAGCCCAGGTAATCGAACAAAACACGCGCTTATCGTCCGTGCGATCCGGGACAGATGACGACAAGCGTCTGTCGAAACCGCGCACTCTCTCTGCCCGGAGAGCGTGTCATGACCAGGAGAAAATCGCGATGCCCAGAACCCCAGAAGTCTGTTCGTCTGCCTTCTGTCCTCGATCTGATGAATCAGCCCTGAACCTTATCGCTCCCCGGGGCTTGCTTCGGTATTTGTTGTCACTCACCTTGTGCCTTCTTCTTTCATTCATCACCGGCAATGCTCAAACTTCGTCGTCAACGCTGAGTGGAACCGTTACCGACCAACATGGCGCCGTGATTCGCGGGGCCAACGTCGCGGTCATCAATATCGCGCAGGGAATCCAGAGAAACGTCGTCACCAACGACGAGGGGGTTTTTGTTGTTCCGGTTCTACCTCCCGGCACTTACACGGTGAAGGCCGAGCACCAGGGTTTCAATCCGATGGAAGTCCCTAACGTCCAGTTGAATGTGAACAGTCAGGTAACGTTACGCATTGAGTTGTCGGTGGGCTCGGTGGGCCAGACGGTGAGCGTCGTCGAAGGTACGCTGATCAATGAATCAGCGACTGTGGCAACGGTAGTCGACCGGCAGTTCGTGGAAAACATGCCGCTCAACGGCAGGAGCTTCCAACCGCTGATCGCGCTCACGCCGGGCGTCGTTACGACTAAGACCAACTACAACGAACAAGGACAGTTCAGTGTTAACGGTCAGCGCGCTAACTCCAACTACTTTACTGTCGACGGCGTCAGCGCGAACGCGGGTGTTGCCGCGGGACTGCCGTTGGTGCAATCAGCGGGCGGATCGCTTCCGGCATTCAGCGCAGCCGGTGGCACGAACACGTTGGTGTCAGTCGACGCGATGCAGGAGTTCAGGATTCAGACCTCGACGTTTGCGCCTGAGTTTGGCCGCACGCCAGGCGCGCAGATCTCGATCGCCACCCGCTCCGGCGGCAATGATTTTCACGGGACGCTTTTTGATTACTTTCGTAACGACGTTTTCGATGCGAACGACTGGTTTGCAAATAGCCGCCGCCAACCGAGGGCCGCTCTCAGGCAGAACGATTTTGGCGGCGTCTTCAGTGGCCCGCTTCACCTTCCACGATTTGGAGAAGGCGGCCCTGCGTACTACAACGGCCAGAACCGAACATTCTTCTTCTTCTCGTACGAAGGTCTGCGGTTGCGGCAGCCTGCTACGCAGGTAACGTTAGTTCCGTCGGTTGCCTCGCGTCTGGCGGCACTTCCGTCGCGGCGGCCGTACCTGAACGCCTATCCGATTCCGAATGGGACGGTTTTCCCTAACGGATTCGCAGAGTTCACGGCGTCGTATTCAGACCCGTTGAACCTGGACGCGACCAGCCTTCGAGTGGACCATGCGTTCAACGAGAACGTGGGGCTCTTTGTCAGGTACAACCACGCACCTTCCGAAACGACTCAACGCGGCACCGCCGGTAGAAGTCTCAACGTTCTAAGCCGATCTGTTTTCAAGACGCAGACGCTGACTCTGGGGCTCACGCAGAGCGTGACGCCTCACCTGATCAACGAGGTTCGCGCCAATTACACCAGGACTGAAGGCGCCAATTACCTAAGTATTGACGCGCTTGGCGGCGCCGTTCCGCTCGACAACTCGTTCGCCTTTCCGTCATTTGCATCACCTGACGACGCATTCTTTTCTTTCGCTTTCCCAGCGGGAGTAGCGCGGAACCTCAACACTGGAAAGAACGTTGGAAATATTCAACGTCAAATCAACCTGATCGATAACGTGTCGTACGTCACCGGCGGCCATCAATTGAAGTTTGGCGTCGACTACCGTCTGCTATTACCCGTCAACGGGCCGCGCGCTTACGATCAGTTCATAACGTTCTCGGGGCTAACGGGCGCAACCGGGGCGATCTCGGGCAATACCCAATCGGCAAGCGTAAATGCGCGCGATGCGGTCGCGCTTTCTTACACCAATTTTTCACTCTACGGTCAGGATACGTGGAAGGTTACAGACCGGCTGACTCTCACTTACGGGCTCCGCTGGGACGTGAACCCGGCGCCGGTGGCGAGACATGGGAAAGATCTGTTGACCTTTGACAACGTTAATGGTCCTGGGGCGCTCACCGTTGCTCCGGCCGGCACGCCGCTTTACGAAACTACGTACAACAACTTCGCGCCGCGCGTGGGTGCGAGCTACCAGTTATTTCGCGAAGCCAATCGGCTGACGATCCTGCGTGGCGGTTTCGGCGTTTTCTACGATCTCGGCACGGGAATAGTGGCCAATTCGCCGGCCGGCTTCCCGTACACGAGATCCAAGAATGTCGGCAGCGCGCCGTTTCCGCTGACGCCTGCCCAAATCGCGCCGCCGCCATTCAGTCTTGCGGTTCCTACCCAGGGATCGGCGTTCATCGCCGACAGAAATCTGTTACTGCCGCGGACGTTTCAATGGAACACCGCCGTGGAGCAATCGTTGAACTCGACGAATACGTTCTCGGCTTCCTACATAGGCGCTGCCGGAAGGCGTCTGCTGCGCCGGACAACCAAGCCGTTTCCGGGACCGTTCTTCATCTTCACGATGGATAACAGCGCTACCTCGGATTACCATGGAATGCAGTTGCAGTTTCAGCGACGGATGTCCCGAGGCTTACAGCTCCTCACGTCTTACACGTGGTCGCATTCCATCGACACCGCCTCAACTGATTTCGGGCAGGGAACCAGCTCGATGGATCCCAGTCGTGATCGCGCGTCTTCGGATTTCGACGTGCGTCACGCCTTCAGCGCAGCCGTCACGTACGCACTGCCTGGTCCATCAGAGGGCAAGTTTGCGAGAGCTTTGCTGGGGAACTGGTTCGTGGACACCATCGTGAGCGCCCGATCGGCTTTGCCCGTCGACATCTTTGCCTTCACCGCCGTGATTGATGGACTTCAAACACTCGCGCGTCCCAATCTAATCCCTGGAATTCCGCTCTATCTCGACGATCCGTCCGCGCCCGGTGGGCGCAGGTTCAACAATACGATTGACCCGGCGCGTCCCGGATGTAAAGGCCCGTTTTGTCCGCCACCCGCAGGCCGGCAGGGAACTTTGGGACGAAACGTCATGCGCGGTTTCCCGATGTCACAGGTGGACTTCGCCTTGCGGCGGCAGTTTAGTTTGGGAGAACAAGTAACGCTTCAGCTTCGAGCGGAAGCCTTCAATATATTCAACCATCCAAATTTTGGTGATCCGGGGACCAATGGGGACGGCACCAGCCAGCTTAGTAACCCACTGTTCGGGCAATCCACTCAAATGCTGAAGACGAGTCTCGGCACCGGCGGCACCAGCGGTGGATTCAGTCCGCTGTATCAGGTTGGTGGGCCTCGGTCGATACAGCTCGCCCTGAAACTACAGTTCTAGAATCACGGAGCAAATCGATGCGCACCTACATAGCGATTCGGCGTGTGATGGCGGTTCTCCTGATTCTGTCTTTGGAAATCGTCGCTGTCGGCGATACGAAAAAGAGTACGTCTGATGGTCCACTCCCCGTCGAAGAAGCGCTTGCTGCCTTATCTTTTCCGTTCCGGGTCCCAATCGACCTGTCGCCCGACGGGAAATGGATTGCTTACACCCTCAAAAACCCGGACAAGGGGAAAGCCGTCGACGAAGAGGAGCGCAATCGATATTTCACCGACACCGGTGTGCCGGGAAATCAGATCGGCTGCGACATTTGGGTAACTCACGTCGTTACCCGCGAGACGAGGAACTTGACCCAGGGGAAAGGCAGCAGTTGGGGTCCCGTCTGGTCGCCGGATGGAACGCATCTGGCTTTTTACTCGGATCGAAGCGGGCAGGCGCGCCTGTGGGCCTGGAATGTCGCGGGCGATCGTTTGACTCAGGTTGGCGACGCGATTGTCCGGCCGCGAGATGGCTTTGATTTGATACGTTGGACCAAAGATTCCCGAAAGGTCCTCATCAAGGTATTGCCCGAGGGCGAAAGTCTTCAAGAAGCAAACGATGCTGTCACTGCTCTGAATTCACGCGAGCAAGAGAAACGAGAGCCGGGATCTACGGTTGTGATTTTCCGTTCGACGGCGACGCCGAAGGCAGGGCCCGCAGTCGCTAGTCAGGATAGGAGCGTTTATCAGGTTCCGGTGGTAAAGGCTTTGCGGGCCGATCTGGCGTTGCTCGACATCAAGAGCGAAAAGGTGGAGCGGATCGCCAAAGGTTACTCCCCGCTGTGGTACGGCTTCTCGCCTGACGGGCAGTCGATTGCTTTTACCACGAGCAACAAAGGGCAGGCAGGGAACAACAACTATCGCACTCTCTTCGACCTGATGGTGATCTCCAAAGGCGGACGCCCGCAGGTCGTCGCTGCTGACATCGCTCAGGCTGCGGTCTGGTTCAATGTTAGCTGGTCGCCGGACGGCAAGTGGTTGAGCTATGTCGTCTCCGGTGAGCCGGCGTGTTATGTGGCCTCGGCGACCGGAGGTCCGGTCCGCAAGATCGCCGCCGGCGCAGTCCCGACAGCCTTTTTTCGGCCGCCCACGTGGGATAGCGCCAGCGAAAATGTTTTTTTCACTACGGGCAAAGGTCTGTGGAAAGTCTCCGTCTCCCCCGGCGTCGCCACCGAATTTGTACGCATACCGGATCGCGGAGTGACCAACATCGCCGGACCGCGCGACGGCTCGCAGCTTTGGACCATCGACAATGGCGCCTCGATCGTCGTCGTCACTCTGAATGACGAAACTAAACAAAGTGGGTTCTACAAAGTAGACCTCAAAACCGGCGTCTACACGCGGCTTGTTGAAGAGGACAAATCCTACGGATTTGATCTCGATTTCAACCTGGACGTTTCTGATGACGGACGGACGCTTGTCTATACCTCAGAGGATGGCGGTCATTGCCGGAATTTCTGGACTGTGCAGAGTGACTTTCGGCAACCGCGCCCCGTTACCGACATCAATCCGCAATTCAACCGTTACGCGATGGGCAAGGCGCGAATCATCGAATGGCGAAGTCTCTCAGGACAGAAGCTTCGCGGCGCGCTGGTCCTGCCGGCCGGCTATGTAGAGGGAAGAAAGTATCCCCTGATCGTCCGCGTGTATGGCGGGTGGATGCAATCGGACGTGCTCAACGCTTTTGGGTTCACCCCAAGCTCTACGTTCGACAACCTGCAACTACTGGCAACTCGAGGCTATGCAGTGCTTCTTCCCGACGCTCCGGTAGGCATTGGAACGGCGATGAAAGATCTCGCGGACACCGTATTGCCGGGAGTTAACAAAGCCATCGAGATGGGTGTCGCAGACCCCGACAGACTGGGAGTTGTGGGCCAAAGCTTCGGCGGCTACAGCACACTCAGTTTGCTCGTCCAGACCCCACGCTTTCGGGCGGCAATCATGCGTGCGGGATTTGGCAGCTTGATGGGACTCTATGGCGCGATGGGGAAGAACGGCTCAGCCTATGGCATTGGCGTGCTGGAAGACGGTTCGGCACGCATGCGCGGCACTCCCTGGGAATTTCGGGAACGCTACATTGAGAACTCGCCAGTCTTCTACCTGGACAGAGTGCAAACACCGCTGCTCATCGTTCATGGGACGGAGGACACAGCCGCAGCGCCTTTTCTCGCCGATGAAGTGTTTGTCGGTTTGCGACGTCTCGGAAAAGAAGCTACCTACGCGAAGTACCAGGGCGAAGGACACGGGCTCCGGATGTTTGCCAATCAGGTGGACTACTGGCATCGCGCTATTGAGTGGTTTGACAAATACCTTCAGCCGCACGCAGATACATCCAGCCGATAGTATCCATTAACTCAGTTCGGACCCGACCGGCCGCCGAAGACCGGCCGAATCCGTGACCCTGACATTTAGTTAGTCGTCAAGACTCTCGTCAGGCATAGTGGCTTCACCGTTGTCGTCGACGTCAGGAAGCATCTTGGCACCGAGAATCAACGCTTCCGCCTCGCCAATCTCGATTACTTCAGGAGCCATGTAGTCGTTAGTCATTGGACTGCCTCCTTTCCAGTTCGAAATACTTTCTCCGCCCTTATGGACAGCGAGTTACAGTGGATTCGGCACGCCTGAAACTGAAATTTTGAATCGGGTGATGGCTGTTCAGACATGCTCCCCGCGATCGCATCACGAGCGAACCGAATCCACTGTTTTCGAGAACGCAACAGATTCGGACACAACGGAGTTGACCTATGCGCCCGGTGCCTGATTGCTATTCGTCGAGTTCGCCGTACGGGTCAACGGTCTCGCCGGCTTCGTCGATGAACGGCTCGACTTTGAGCCCACGCACGACCTCAGTCGCCTCGCCGATCTCGATCACTTCGGGTGTCATGTATTCGTTAGTCATTGGCTTATCCTCCTTTTAGCCTGATTTGGGTTGCCGCTCAGGGATGAGCCTGAACGGAAGGTATGCCGTGCCCGTCGGACACGGTGTTAGCGGACTGCGTTTGTGGCCACAGCTCTTGCCATCGCTGAGTGAAGTTATGGACTCCTCCAGCGCAGCATCGTTCCTGGCTGGCGAGCGGCGGTGTTCCAACGCTCGCAGCCAAAACTCCAGAGAAATCGTCTGTAAGATCGGAAAGGCGTTTGTCTCGCAACCGTGCCGCGCTCGTTCAAGCGCGGTACGCAGTTCGGTCTGGTCCATATAGCCTCGAGCGCACACCAACGGGCGGTCGAATATTGCCCGCAGCTTCGGCCACTGCCGGGTGATCGCTCTATATAACGCCTCCTGAGGGCCTGTCTTGGTTCTCCGTTTCAAGATCTTTTCGGGCAAGAGATCCTCGAGTGCCCGGCGCATCAGAGATCGCGCTTCACCGGGACGCACGCGCTGTTCGCACGGAATTGCCTGAAGAAACTCCACCAGTGGTCGATGAAGAATCGGGTGGCTGGTCTCGATGCCGCCGCGTGCGCGGTAAGAATTCCTGGAGATTGTCTTCATGGCGGACCGGAAACCCACCGCCTGATCTCTCTCGCTCGGAAGATCGAAATCAAGCCCGTTGCTGCTCGCGAGGTAGCGCTCGCGGAGGTTCATCTTTTCTACAAACCCTTTGTCGTACCAGGGCGGTAGTCTGAAGTTTGCCTTGACGCCGCAAAGGAGTTGCAGTCTCGCTGGAAGCAGAGGACGCAAACCGTCGCGCCAAAGAAGATCGATGTAGGGGCGCTTCAGGGCCTTGCCCCAGTCATTCAGTGCGTGATGCAAGTCACGCCAGCGGTGCTCAACCAGAAGGTCGCCTAATTGAGGTGCGGGGTTCGGTGCACTGCAAAGCACTTCATCGCCGCCGTGACCCGTGAACAGCACGCGCGCGCCATCTGCTTTCATCGACGAACACAGCGCTCGATGGCGATTCACAAAACAGTCAAGAAAGTCCGGGAAGCTGGCGTGAGATTCCTCCGGGAACGCTCCAAGCGTCGGATAGTCCTCGTCCAGCAGATGATGTCCGGCGGCGCCTCTCTGCTCTTCCACGCATTGAATGAATTTGCGCTCATCGGAGGTGGTCGATTCGTCGTAAACGTATGAAA
>Ga0075421_100011652_pt1 | contig 10895 bp, 7 predicted proteins | sample SoiMetdeltSBSDD5_FD_75292 | JGI IMG/M metagenome (GOLD analysis project Ga0075421, IMG submission 75292) | Bulk soil microbial communities from a Populus tree surrounding site in Tennessee, USA - Soil MetaG P. deltoides SBSDD5 | ecosystem: Environmental > Terrestrial > Soil > Tree plantation...
CGAGCCGGCCAACCGGCCGATGCCACACGACCTTGCCATCGAGTTCAATCGCGAGCAGCCCGTTGCCGCCAAACGATGCGTAAACGCGCCGCCCGTCGGTCACCGGCGTTGCCGACGCGTGGCCGTTCTTCGGATGCCCGGATTCGTAACCCGCCTGCGGAACGAATGCTTCGAAAAGCTGTTTGCCGTCGGTGCGACGGAAGCCGACGATCGACAGCCGCTGACCGCCGTCGTAGGCCGTGGTGAGATAGATCCGATCGCCCCAGACGATCGGCGACGAGTTGCCGCGCCCCGCGACCGGCGTGCGCCAGACCACGTTCTCTTTCGCCGACCATCGATCCGGATACGGACCATCGGGCACGAGCCCCTGCCCGGATGGCCCGCGCCATCGCGGCCAGTACTTCGCCGCGAGGCCGTCGGCCTCGATCATGCGCACGCCGTCCGGCGCGGTCTGAGAGCTGACGCCGGACGCGGCGACGATCAGCAGCGCGGCGGCGACGCGCGCGCGTCTCTGAAGGAAGGCAGCCATGTTCCAAGATTAGACCGATCGCGCGAACAAATAGTAGTGTCCGCGTACGCTATCCTCTCGCGGTGACCTCAGCGCGCACCGACACCCTCGAGACGACGCCTGCGATCAGCCTCCTCAAGCTCGCCGGGCCCGGACTCATCGTCGCCGCCGCAGGCATCGGATCCGGAGACGTCGTCTCGGCGACGGTCGGCGGCGCCAAGTACGGCGTCCTCCTTCTCTGGGGCGTCGCGCTCGGCGCCTTCTTCAAGTTCGTCCTCACCGAAGGCATCGCGCGCTGGCAGCTCGCGACCGGCAAGACCGTCGTCGAGGGATGGGCGGAATATCTGCCGGCCTGGGTCAACATCTATTTCGGCGCCTACCTCGTCGTCTGGACCGTCGCGGTCAGCGCGGCGCTCACCAACGCCACCGGCCTCGGCATCGCCAACCTGAGCGGCGGCCGGATCTCGCAGCCCTGGGGCGCCGTCGCCCACAGCCTGTTCGGCTTCGCGTTCGTCTGGTTCGGCGGCTACGGCGGCTTCGAGAAACTGATGAAGACGCTGGTCGCGATCATGGGCTTCAGCATCCTGACCTGCGCGGCGCTGACGCTGCACGATCCGCTGCCGGCGCTGCGCGGGCTGGTGGTGCCCGTCATCCCGCCGGGCAGCGGCACCTACGTGCTGTCGATCATCGGCGGCATCGGCGGCTCGATCACGATGCTCTCCTACAACTACTGGATGCGCGAAGAGAAGCTCAGCGGCCCAGGCGCGCTCGGCTACGTGCGCGGCGACGTCGGCATCGCCTACGTGTTCACGGCGCTCTTCGGCATCTCGATCATGCTGATCGCGAACCAGGCGTTCTTCCTGCCGGGCGTGACCATCACCGACGCGCAGGCGGTGCCGAAGATGGCCGAGATGCTGGGGACGATGCTGGGGCGGTTCGGCGTGGTGGCGTATTCGATCGGATTCTGGGCCGCGGTGTTCGCGTCGCTGCTCGGTGTCTGGCAGAGCGTGCCGTACCTCTACGCGGACTTCTACAGCATCGTCCGCAAGCTGCCGGTGGCCGCCCGCGAGGAAGCGACGAAGGTGACGTCGGTGCCGTACCGGCTCGCGCTCGTCTTCATCACGCTGGCGCCGCTGCCGTTCGCCTTCATCCGCCGGCCGCTGATCATCATCGTCACCTACACGATCGTCGGCAGCCTGTTCGTGCCGTTTCTCGCCGCGACGCTGCTGTATCTGAACAACCGCGTGCGCTGGACGTCCGCCGTGCCGCGCAACCACTGGACAACCAACGCGCTGCTCGCCGTCATCCTGGCGATGTTCCTCGTCGTCGGCGCGCAGGAAGTCCTGAACGCGCTGTAACGGGACGGCCTGAAGGCGCGTTCTCTACCGTGTTTTGCAGGGGACGGTCTTTGGACCGACCCAGAGGTATGATCTGCCGCCCGGATCCGACGCAGCGATTGGATTCGGCGACGAGATCATCAACGGCTATTTCGATTACGCGGTGGACGGCCAGAATCGCGCGACCGCAGCGCGATGAGATGAATGCCCATGAAAGCCGAATGCCAGCCGTCATCGTCACCCCGGCGTCTCGTGGTTCCAACCGTGGCCTTCGCCGCCGCGGCCATCACGACGTCGCTGCTCGGCGCGGCGCAGCCGCCGCCGTCCGCGCCGCGTCCCGCCCTCTTCACTGAAGCGCAGGCCGCCAGCGGCGAGGCGCTGTACCAGCAATCGTGCGCCGCCTGCCACGGCGCGACGCTGAGCGGCGGCACCGCGCCCGCCCTGACCGGCCCCGCGTTCGAGGCGAGCTGGAGCAGCCCGCGGCTGACCCTCGGCGACCTCTTCTTCATCGCGCGGACGACGATGCCGCCGCGCGCGTCGAACGCGGTCACGGCGGAGAATCACGCCGCGATTTTCGCTTACGTCCTGAAAACGAACGGCTTTCCCTCCGGCGCCGAGCCGTTGACCGCCGCGACGGAGCGGCTCGAGTCGGCGCGCCTGCGTCCCGAAGGCGCGCGTCCGCCCGGACGCGCCGCGCCGCCCGAGTTCATCCCCGGCGCGGCGGGAGCGGCGCCGGCGGCGAGCGGACCCGATCAGGCGACGCTCAACCGCGCGGCCGAGTCGACCGACTGGCTGTTCCACACCCACGACTACGAGGGCAGCCGCTACTCGCCGCTCAAGGAGATCGACACCACCAACGTGGCGCGGATCGCGCCGGTGTGCATGTTCCAGGTCGGCGAGCGCGACAATTTCCAGACCGGGCCGATCATCTACAACGGCACGATGTACGTGACGACCATGATCAGCACGATCGCGCTCGACGCCGCGACCTGCCGCGTGAAATGGCGTCACCGCTGGCAGACGCGCGACGACCTCGGCTTCCAGCGCAATCGCGGCATCGGCATCAAGGATGGCCGCGTCATCCGCGGCACGCCCGACGGCTACCTGCTCGCGCTCAATGCCGACAGCGGCGCCGAACTCTGGGCGCGCCAGGTCGCGAAGCCGGCCGACGGCGAGACGTTCAGCATGGCGCCGGTCCTCTACGAGGATCTCGTCTTCATCGGTCCGGCCGGCAGCGAGAACAACCTGCAGGGATGGGTCGGCGCGTTTCGCGCCGCCGACGGCTCGCCGGTGTGGCGATTCAACACCATCCCGAAGCCGGGCGAACCGGGCTTCGAGACCTGGAAGAACCCGAAGGGGATTCCCATGGGCGGCGGCGCGGTGTGGACGTCGTTCTCGCTCGACACGCAGAACGGCGACCTGCACGTGGCGGTGACCAATCCGGCGCCCGACCTGCCCGTTCACCTGCGTCAGGGCGACAACCTCTACACCAACTCGATCGTGGTGCTCGACGCGCGCACCGGCAAGCTGCGCTGGCACAAGCAACTGGTGGTCAACGATTCGCACGATTGGGACGTGACGCACGCGACGCCGATCTTCGACACCACGATCGACGGCGCCCGGCGGCGACTGGTTGCGACCGCTGGCAAGGACGGCATGCTGCGCGCGCTCGATCGCGACACGCATCGCGTGCTGTGGGAAACACCGGTGACGACGCGGGAGAACGCGGAGACGCCGGTGATCACGACGCCGCTGCGCGCCTGCCCCGGCGTCCTCGGCGGCAGCCAGTGGAACGGGCCCGCCTACAACCGCGCCGCCAGCATGCTCTACGTGCCGGCGGTCGACTGGTGCGCGACGTTTTCGTCCTACGAACAGGTGCGGTTCATCCCGGGCAAGCTCTACATGGGCGGCAGAACCGATCTCGATCCGCCCGACAAGTCGCAAGGCTGGTTGACCGCCGTCGATGCGGCGACCGGCGCGGTGAAATGGAAGTACCGCTCGCCACGGCCGATGGTCGCGGCAGTGACGGCGACCGCGGGCAACCTGCTGTTGACCGGCGAGCTGACCGGCGATTTCGTCGCCTTCGACGCGCGCAGCGGCGACGCGTTGTATCGCTTCAACACCGGCGGTCCGGTCGGCGGCGGCATCGTGACGTATGCCGCCGGCGGCAAGCAGTTCATTGCCGTCGCCTCGGGGAGCCCGTCGAACTTCTGGGTCGAGCGCAGCCCGGGCGCGCCGACCGTGGTGGTCTTTGCGCTGCGTTGATGTCGGGTCCGGCTTCCGCCGGACCGTGACAGGTGCGCCTGCCCACCGCCGCCAAGGCACCGGCGGGTCCGCCGTCGCTTCATACGAAGGCGGCAAGGCGAACACCACGATCTCTCGATGACGCTTCCCGTCGCGTCAAGCGCACCGACGACCGAAGAGGGGCTCCGCCGGCAGCTCGTGCCGCGCCAGATCGCCATGATGGCGATGGGCGGCGCGATCGGCGTCGGGTTGTTTCTCGGCAGCACGGTCACGATTCGTCTCGCCGGCCCCGGCGTCATCCTCACCTATCTCTACGGAGCGGTCGTCGCGCTGATCATGGGCTACGCGCTCGCCGAGATGGCGGTCGTCCACCCGGTCGCCGGCTCCTTCGGCGTGTTCGCCGAGCGCTACCTCTCGGCGTGGGCCGGATTTCTCGTCCGCGCGACGTATGCGTTCGTGCAGATCCTCGCCATCGGCGCCGAAGTGACCGCCGTCGCGATCTACTTCGGCTTCTGGTTTCCGGGCATGCCGCAGTGGGTGTGGGTGGCCGCCATCGCGTCGGCGCTGATGGCGATCAACATGGCGCAGGTCGGGCTCTTCGGCGAGCTCGAATACTGGTTCGCGCTGATCAAGGTCACCGCGATTCTCGCGTTCATTCTGGTCGGCCTCGCTCTGGTCGGCGGTGTCGGCGGCGGATCGGCGGCCGGGTTCGACCACCTCTTCAAAGGGCCGGGTGGATTCCTGCCGAACGGCTGGCGAGGCGTCTGGCTCGCGTCGACGCTCGTGATCACGAGCTACATGGGCGTGGAAGGGATCGCGATCACCGCGGGCGAGGCCGAGCGCCCGCAGACGACCATCCCGCGCGCGATGCGATCGATGGTCTTCCGGCTGATCCTCTTCTACGTGCTGGCGATCGCGGTGATGCTGATGATGGGGCCGTGGCAGGAGCTGGCCGAGAGCGGCGGCGGCCTCACCGGCAGCCCGTTCGTCCGGGCCTTCGCGGCGATTGGCATTCCGTACGCGGCCGGCGCGATGAACCTGGTCGTGATTTCAGCCGCGGTGTCGAGCGCCAACACCAACCTCTATATGACGTCGCGGATGCTGCTGTCGCTCTCGCGGTCGGGACTGGCGCCGAAGTCGCTGTCGGCCGTCAACAGCCGCGGCGTGCCGCTCGCCGCGGTGGCGACGGCCGGCGCCGGCGTGGTCGCGGCGATTCTCCTCGCGATCTACGCGCCGGCGAACGCGTTCCTGGCGCTCTACGGCACGGCGGTGGCCGGGATGTTCTTCATCTGGGCGGTCATCCTGCTGACCTACCTGCGGTTCCGCAAGGCGCTGACGCGCCAACAGCTCGCGGCGCTGCCGATCCGGATGCCGTTCCACCGGGCCGCCGCCTGGTTCGGCCTGATCTCGATCGCCGCGATCGCCGCGACGACCTTCTTCGTCGAGGGGCTCGAGTACAGCGTGCTCTTCTATCTGCCGTTCCTGATTATCATGTCCATCGTCTTCGCGCGGAATCGCGCCAATGCCCATGATCAAAGATGAGCCCGCGGCCGCCCGTGCCGCCGACGTCTTCCCGATCGACCAGGTCCGGCGGCAGTTCCCGGCGCTCGAGCGCGCCGGCAGCTTCGTCTTCTTCGACAACGGCGCCGGCGCGCAGGTTCCGGCCGGCGTGATCGCGGCGGTGACCGATCACCTGCTGGCGCGCAACGTCCAGCGCGGCGGGCCGTACCGCCATTCGCGCGAGGTGGACGAGATGGTCGCCGGCGCGCGCGCCAGCGTCGCCGCGTTCGTCAACGCGCGCGGCGCCGACGAGATCGCGTTCGGCCTGAACGCCACCTCGTTCATCCGCTCGATCAGCCTCGCCATCGGGCAGACGCTCGGCTCGCGTGCGGAAGTCGTCGTCAGCGACGTCGATCACGAGGCCAACGTCGCCACCTGGCTCGCTCTCGAGCGAGCCGGCGCGCGCATCGTCTGGTGGCGCGGGCGCGACGACGGCGCGCTGCACACCGCCGATCTGGAGGCGCTGCTCAGCGAGCGCACGCGGCTCGTCGCCTGCACGGTGGCCTCGAATGCGACCGGCGGCATCGTCGACGTCGCCGAGGTCGCGCGGCGCGCGCACGCGGTCGGCGCCGAGGTCTTCCTCGACGCGGTGCACTACGCGCCGCACGGGCCGCTCGACGTCCAGGCGCTCGACTGCGACTACATGGTCTGCTCCGGCTACAAGATCTTCGCGCCGCACATGGGCTTTGCCTGCTGCCGCCGCGAGGCAATCAACCGTCTGCCGACGTTTCGCGAGGACTTCATCCCCGACGTCACCCCGGACAAGCTCGAGGCCGGCACCTTCGTCTACGAGAACGTCGCCGGGATGGACGCCGCCATCACCTACATCGAGAGCCTCGGCCGCGGATTCGCGAACGCCGGGCCGCACGACGCGGCCACGCCGCGCGTCGATCGCATCCGCGCCGGCATGTCCGCGATCGCCGGCTACGAGCGGACGCTGTCGGCGGCGCTGCTCGACGAAGTCGGCGACGTCCCCGGGCTGACGGTCGTCGGCGTCACCGATCGCGGCCGCCTCGACCAGCGGGTGCCGACGCTGTGCTTCGACGTCGCCGGCGTCGACTCGATGGCGATCTCGCACGGCTTCGCGGCGCGCGACATCGGGCTGCGCGCCGGCCACATGTACTCGCCGCGCCTGATCTCGAGGCTCGGCCGGCTGCCGAACGGCGTCGTCCGCGCGTCGCTGGTGCACTACAACACCGTCGGCGAGGTGGCGCGGTTCGGAACGGCGCTGCGCGAGGTGCTGCGTGAACTGCGGTAAGCACGAACGCCACGTCGGGCGTGGCCTCAGCCGCGCCGCGGCGACGATGGTCGCGATCGGCATCTGTGCCGCCTGCAACGGCGCGCCGGAGCCGGCGGCGGGCAGACCGGCGTCCGCCTTTGCGGCGCTGGTCGACGAGTACCTCGATCAGTTCGCCGCGCGCCATCCGTCGATTGCCGCCGGCAACGGCATCCACTCGCGCGACGCGACGCTCGAGGATTTCTCCGCCCCGGCCATCGCCGCCGAGGTTGCCTGGCTGCGTGCGTTCCGCGGCCGGCTCGACGCGCTCGATCCCGCACCGCTCAGCGCCGACGAGCGCGTCGACCGGCGAATCCTCCAGGGTATCGTCGACGGCTGGCTGCTCGATCTCGACACGGTCCGGACCTGGACGAAGAACCCGATGATCTACGCGTCGGCGATCTCCTCCGGCGTCCACAACCTGATGACGATGGAGTCGTCGCCGGCGGAATCGAGGGCGCGCGATGCGGCGTCCAAGCTGGCGGCGGTGCCGAAGCTGCTGGCGGCGGCGCGCGAGAACCTGCAGAACCCGCCGCGCGTGTTCGTCGAGCGCGCGGTGGTGATGTTTCGCGGCGTCCCGGACCTGCTGGAGCGCGATCTGCCGCTGGCGTTTGCGGCACTGTCCGACGAGGGGGTGAAGCGCGATCTGAAGGCCGCCGCCGAGAGCGCGCGCCGCGCCATCGACGACTACACCACCGAGCTCGAGTCGAAGGTGCTGCCGAAGGCAGCCGGCACATGGGCGGTCGGAATCGCCAGCGTCGAGGCGCGCTACCGCGCCGAGGAGCTGATCGACGCATCGGCGGCGCAGATGATCGCGATTGGCGAGCGCGAGCTGAAGAAATTGAGCGCCGACTTCGAGGCGGCCGCGGCGCGCGTCGATCCGAAGCGGCCGGCGCTGGAGGTCTGGCGCGAGGTGCTGCAGGATCACCCGAAGCGGGGCGAACTGGTCGCGGCGGCGCAGAAGACCGTCGATGAGCTGTTCGTGTTCATCCGCGAAAAGCAGCTGGTGAACCTGCCGGAGGGCGAGAAGGTGGTTGTCGCCGCCGCGCCGCCCTACGACCTGGGCATCGCCTCGATGCACTCGTCGCCGCCGCTCGAAGCGCAGCCGGTCAGGAGCTACTACTACGTCACCGACGCGCCACCCGATTGGCCGGCGCCGCGGCAGGACGCGTGGCTGCAGAAATTCAACTACCCGACCCTCGCCGACATCTCGGCGCACGAGGTCGCGCCAGGCCATTACGTGCACAGCCTGTTCATGCGCCGGACGCCGGGGAAGATCCGCCGCATCTGGATCGGCCTCAACCCGTTTCCGCAGCCGTCATCCGGCCAGGACGGCTGGGCGCACTACGGCGAGCAGCTCGTGAGCGACGAAGGGTTCAAGGGCGACGACCCGCGCTACCGGATGGCGCAGATCTCCGAGGCACTGACGCGCATCTGCCGGCTGATCTCCGGCCTCCGCCTCCACGGCGGCGAGTGGACGATCGAGCAGTCGGCGGAATTCTTCGAGCGCGCGGCGCACCTGCCGAAGCCGGCGGCGCAGCAGGAGGCGACGCGCGGCACCTACGACCCGACGTACGGCGGCTACTTTCTCGGCAAGGTTGCGGCGTTCAAGCTGCGGCGCGACTACGAAGCGGCGCGCGGCAGCGCCTTCGACCTGCGGCAGTTCCACGAGCGGGTGATGAGCAACGGGATCGCGCCGTGGTGGGCGCACCGTGAGCTGCTCATGCCCGGGGACACGCGGCCGGTGATCGAATAGGCGGCGCGGCTCACCGTCTCGCCAATCGATCGCCGACGATATTCACCGATAGCGTCGTCATCAGGATGAACAACCCCGGCGCGAATGCCAGCCACGGCTCGGTGGCGAGCGTCGCCTGCGCCTGGTAGAGCATGTTCCCCCAGCTCGCGCGCGGCGGCTGCACGCCGACGCCGAAGAAGCTGAGCGCCGACTCGAGCAGGATCCCGCGAGCGACCGCGAGCGTCAGCGAGACGATCACCACGTGCGCGGCGTTCGGCAGCAGGTGCGCGCCGATGATCCGCGCGTGCCCGGCGCCGGCGGCGCGCGCGTTCTCGACGAAGCCGCGCCCGCGCAGCGTCGCAAACTCCGCCCGTACGACGCGCGCGGTCTCCATCCAGCCGGCGAGCCCGATCAGCAGCACCAGCAGCGGCACCGAGGGCTGCAGCACGCTGGTGGCAATCATCAGCAGCGGCAGCCGCGGCACCGCCAGCATCGCGTCGGTGCCTCGCATCAGGATCGAGTCGATCGCGCCGCCGGCGTAGCCGGCGACGCCGCCGATTGCGACTCCTGATGCGCCTGCCACCGCGGCCGACAGCAACCCGACGGCGAGCGATACGCGCGCTCCGTACAGCACCCGCGCCAGCACGTCGCGCCCGAGTTCGTCGGTGCCGAACCAGTGTGCCGCCGACGGCGCCTCACGCCGTCGATCGAGGTCGAGGTGATCGGGTGGATACGGTGCCAGCGCCGGAGCGGCGAGCGCCGCGGCCAGCAGCACCGCCAGCAGCAGCGCCGCCGCGGTGCCCTCCGAGCGCGGGCGGATCTCGACCGACCTCCCGGGCTCGGGCTCGAGCGTGCCCCGGCCGTCGAGCGCCGGCATCATCGCAGCGCCACGCGCGGATCGAGGAGGGCGTGCGCCGTATCCGCGACAACGTTGAAGGCGACGATCGCGGTCGAGGCGAGCATCAGAAGCGCCATCAGAACCGCGTAGTCGCGCCGCGCCAGCGCCTCGGTGAAGAGGCTGCCGAGCCCCGGCCAGGCGAAGACGCTCTCGGTGACGACCGCGCCGGAGACGAGCAGCGCCGCGTCGACCATCACGATGGCGAGCACCGGTCCGAGCGCATTGCGCAGCGCGTGCCGGAGGATTACCGCGCGCGACGGCACACCACGCGCGCGCGCCGCGACGACGAATGGCTGCGCCAGCGTCTCGATCATCGAGCCGCGCAGGTAGCGCGACCAGGCCGCCGCCTGGACGACGGCGAGGACGGTGGCCGGCAGCGCGAGGTGCTGCAGGTGATCGACCAGCCCGCCGCCGCCGAACGTCGTCCGGCCGGAAGAGGGGAGCCAGCCGAGTCCGAGGGCGAAGACAATCTGCAGCAGCAGCCCGAACCAGAACGCCGGCAGCGAAATCCCCGCGATCGCCAGCGCCGTCGTCGTCCGGTCGAACCAGCCGCGCGGGCGCAGGGCCGCGACGATGCCGGCGGGCAGCGCCAGCGCGAGCGCGACGGTAATCGCGGTGGCGACGAGCTCGAGCGTCGCCGGCACGCGCTCGACGATGCGCATGCCGACCGGGCGGCCGTCGCTGAAGCTGTAGCCCCAGTCTCCCTGCGCGAACGCAATCAACCACGACCAGTACTGCTCCCACAGCGGCCGATCGAGGCCAAGCGCGCGGCGCAGCCGCTCGATATCCTGCGGCCGGACGTTCGGGTTGGAGAGGTAGATGGCGAGCGGGCCGCCGGGGACGCTGTGGATCAGGAGGAAGACGATGACGGAGATGACGAGCAGCAGCGGCGCCGCCTGGAGCAGGCGCCGCGCGAGAAACCGGAGCATGGGGGGCTCAGCTTATCCTGCCCACCTTCGCCTAGGCTATGGTCGATCGAACGCAGAGCTCGCAGAGCACGCAGAGCCTTTTTGTACAAGAATTGCTCTGCGGTCTCAGCGGGCTCTGCGTTCCCCCGTCGTGATCTGCGGCAGGCGCCGTTATCCGCGGCGAGCCACGAGGGTCCACTGACGTTTTACTCGGAGGCGGAAAGGCCGTCCCTTACCGTACGACCCATTCGTGGACGTTCCAGAAGATGCCGGTATTGGTCGGATTCCCTTTGAAGTTCTGGAGCGTCGCCGGGATCGCGTCGAGGCGCGTGATGCTGTAGAGCGGCAGCTCCGGCACCGCCTCCGCGACCATCACCTGCGCGCGCTGCAGCAGCCGCTTGCGTTGGTCGCGATCGACGGTGCGATCGG
>Ga0075421_100011653_pt1 | contig 10895 bp, 8 predicted proteins | sample SoiMetdeltSBSDD5_FD_75292 | JGI IMG/M metagenome (GOLD analysis project Ga0075421, IMG submission 75292) | Bulk soil microbial communities from a Populus tree surrounding site in Tennessee, USA - Soil MetaG P. deltoides SBSDD5 | ecosystem: Environmental > Terrestrial > Soil > Tree plantation...
AGGAACTCGAAGGGCACCCCAACGTGCGCGTCCTTCACGAGGAAATCCAGGAGATTCCGGAGGACTGCGTCTGCATTGTCGCGACGGGCCCGTTGACCTCCGATCGTCTGGCGGCATCGATCCGGCGCGTGACGGACCAGCAGAGCTTGTATTTTTACGATGCCATCTCACCGATCATCGAGGCCGATTCCATTGATATGGACGTGGTGTTCCGGGCGTCGCGGTACGACAAGGGCGGCGCGGACTATTTGAATTGCCCAATGGACCAACCAACGTACGACGCGTTCTATCAGGCGATGCTGCAGGCCGAGAAGGTTCAACCGAAGGAGTTCGAGAAGACACCATACTTCGAAGGCTGCATTCCAATTGAGGTCATGGCGGAGCGCGGGCCTCAAACGATGGCGTTCGGCCCGCTGAAGCCGGTCGGGCTCGAGGACCCGAAAACCAAGCGGCGGCCCTACGCGGTGGTCCAACTCAGGGCCGAAAACCGCCATGGCTCGTGCTATAACATGGTCGGGTTTCAAACCAAGCTGACCTATCCCGAGCAACGTCGTATTTTCCGTATGATCCCCGGACTGGAGCGGGCGGAGTTTCTGCGGTATGGCAGCCTGCATCGCAATACGTTCATCAACTCACCGCGCGTGTTGCAGGACACGCTCCAGATGAAGGTGAGACCGCCGACTTTTCTGGCAGGTCAGCTTGTCGGAGTCGAGGGCTATACCGAATCCGCCGCCATGGGGGGGATCGCCGGGATCAATGCCATGCGGCTGCTGAAGAGCCTGCACGGGCTCGTGCCACCCCCCACGACGGCGCACGGCAGCCTGATCAACTATATTACGTCCTGCGATCCCGAGCACTTCCAGCCCATCAACACGAACTACGGCATCTTTCCACCCCTGCCTCGACACGTCCGGGAGAAAGAAGAGAAACGACGGTTGATCGGCCAACGGGCCCTGAAGGATCTCGAAGAATGGAAGACGCGATCCGGGCTTTCGTGAACTTTCTGGAAACAGAACGGGGAGCGTCGTCGGAAACCATTCGCGCGTATCGATCGGACCTCCGCCAGTTCTCGTCCTTCGTGAAAACGCGTTCTCCTGGCGGCGCCAACCAGTACAGTCCCGACGCCATCGACGCCTTCACCATTCGCGCCTACTTGGGGTGGCTGGACAAGCGGAACGAAAAAAAGTCCAGCATGGCGAGAAAGTTGGCCGTCTTGAGATCCTTCTACCGATTTCTGGTCCGGGAAGACACGGTCTCCGCCAATCCGGCGAAGGAGGTGCATACGCCCAAGTTGCCACAGCCGCTGCCGCGTGTCCTCACCAAAGATGACGCCGATGCCCTCATGGAATTTCCCGATGGAGCGGGCGTTGGATCTCTTCGCGATCGCGCGATCCTCGAGACGTTGTATTCCACCGGCGCACGGGTCGGTGAGCTGGTCGCCTTGAACTGGGACGACGTCAGTCTGCAAGAGGGCATCGCGCGGCTACGCGGCAAGGGACGAAAGGAGCGCCTCGTGCCGATCGGCGCCGTCGCGGTCGAAGCGATTCGGGAGTATCGCGCCGCTCTACCCTCGGGTCGCAAGACCGTACCGGAGGGAGCGGACGCGGCCGTCTTTCGAAATTTGCGAGGCGGCCGGCTGACCGCGCGGAGCGTCGAGCGGCTCGTGGCCGGCTATTCGAGCCGCCTGGCATCGGGACGCGTCAGCCCGCACGCCCTTCGCCACTCGTTCGCCACTCACTTGTTGGATGAAGGAGCGGACCTCAGGGCTATTCAAGACATGCTGGGACACGCCAGCCTGGACACGACGCAGAAATATACGCATTTGGCGATGGACCAGCTGTTGAAGGTCTACGATCGCGCGCATCCCCGCGCCAATGCCGTGCCGGCACGGAAAAAAGGCGCTCCGCCGTCATGACAATCCGATCGACGACGATTCTCTGCGTCAGACGGAACGGCTACGTGGCGATGGGCTCTGACGGCCAGGTCACGGTCGGGACGACCATCATGAAAAGCAACGCCAAGAAGCTCAGGCGCTTGCACAATGACGACGTGCTGGCGGGATTTGCCGGAGCGACGGCGGATGCGTTCACCTTGTTCGAGAAATTCGAAGCGAAGCTGGAAGAGTATCGGGGCAATCTGACGCGCGCGTCCGTTGAGCTCGCCAAGGACTGGCGCACCGACCGGATGCTGCGCCGGCTGGAAGCCCTTCTCGCCGTCGCCGACAGGAGCCATGGTTTCATCATTTCCGGCAACGGAGACGTCGTGGAACCCGAAGACGGCATCTTGGCCATCGGCTCGGGAGGGGCCTATGCGCTGGCCGCCGCCAGAGGGCTGCTGCGGCATGCCTCGCTGGATGCCCGAAGCATCGTCGAGGAATCGATGAAGATCGCGGGAGCCATCGATATCTATACGAATCAGCAGTTGGTCATCGAAGAACTCAAGCCGTGACCACGATGCATGACACCGCCAAAGAACGTGGGACGCCCGTGAATCAGCCGCCCCCAAGTCTCGACCGCCTGACCCCGAAACAGATCGTCGAAGAGCTGGACCGGTACGTGATCGGCCAGCGAGACGCGAAGCGCATGGTCGCCATCGCGCTTCGAAACCGGTGGCGACGGCAGCAGCTCTCCGCCGAACTGCGGGATGAGGTGATCCCCAAAAACATCATCATGATCGGCCCGACCGGCGTCGGAAAAACCGAGATTGCCCGCCGACTCGCAAAGTTGGCGCAGGCCCCCTTCATCAAGGTGGAAGCGTCGAAGTTTACCGAGGTCGGGTACGTGGGACGCGACGTCGAATCGATCATTCGTGACCTGACGGAACTGTCCGTCACGATGGTCAAGACTACCCATATGGAGCAGGTCCGCCTGAAGGCCGAGCAGCAAGCCGAAGAGCGCCTGCTGGAGCTGTTGCTGCCGCCGTCAGCGCCCAAGACGGGATTCGGCTTCGAGACTGCCGATCCGGACGTTCAACCCCAGGGAGATTCCCTCGACGCCACCCGGTCGAAGCTTCGACTACAGTTACGGGAGGGAAAACTCGATCAGCGTTCCGTCGAATTGGAAGTGAAGGAGCGCGGTCTTCCGGTCGGCGTCATTTCCAACATGGGCGGCATGGAAGACCTGGAGAGCGGCCTGCGCGATATGCTCGGCGGGTTGTTCCCCGGAAAGAAGAAGAAGCGCATTATGAAGGTGCCCGAGGCGCTCAAGCACTTGGCTCAGGAGGAAGGGCAGAAGCTCATCGACATGGAGGAAGTGGTCCGGGAAGCCATCGCGAAGGTCGAGGATGCGGGCATCGTGTTCCTCGACGAAATCGACAAGATCGCCGGGCGCGAGAAAAGCCACGGACCCGACATTTCCCGTGAGGGGGTGCAGCGCGATCTGCTGCCGATCGTCGAAGGCTCGACCGTCAACTCCAAGCACGGACCGGTGCGCACCGACCATATCCTGTTCATCGCCGCCGGGGCGTTCCATGTCGCGAAGCCATCGGACCTCATCCCGGAGTTGCAGGGGCGCTTCCCGATTCGGGTGGAACTGGACGCGCTTACAAAAGAGGATTTCGTGCGCATTCTCACCGAACCGCGCGGAGCCCTCATCACACAGTATCAGGCGCTCCTGCAGACCGAGGACATCACGCTCGAGTTCGCACCGGACGGGGTCGAGGAGATCGCTGCCATCGCGGTTCAGGTCAACGACCGCACCGAGAACATCGGTGCGCGTCGCCTGTTCACCATCATGGAGCGGTTGTTGGAACAAGTGCTCTTCGAGGCGCCGAATCTGCCCGAGAAACGGATTCCGATCGATGCCGACTATGTCAAAGGACGGTTGAAGGACATCGTCAAGGATGAAGATCTCAGTCGCTTCATCCTTTGAAACCGGCGAGGGGCGAGCGGCAATAGGCCGAATCCCCGTGCCTCCTGCACCCATTGCCGCGTGCCCCTCGCCGAGGAGCTGACATGAACCGACTCATCAAGAAAGCCGACGTGCTGGTGGAGGCCCTGCCGTACATCAGGACGTTTACCGGCAAAACGGTCGTCATCAAGTACGGCGGCAAAGCCATGAGCGAACACGCGCTCAAGGAAAAGTTCGCGCTGGACGTCGTGCTGCTGAAATATGTCGGCCTCAATCCCGTGATCGTGCACGGCGGCGGGCCGCAGATCGACCACATGCTGGACCGGCTGGGAATAGAAGCGAAGTTCAGGCAGGGCGTCCGAATCACCGACGTTCCGACCATGGAGATCGTCGAGATGGTCCTGGGCGGCAAAATCAACAAGGAGATCGTGACGCTCTTGAACCAGCACGGCGCCAAGGCGGTCGGCCTGACCGGCAAGGACGGCAACCTGATTTATGCGAAGCCCTTGACGGCGAAAGCCTGGGCGGAAAGCCTGTCCACCGATCCAGAAGACGATTCGGATGAAGACTTCGGCCTGGTCGGTGACGTCCAAGCGGTGAACCCTCAGCTCCTCATCAAGCTGCAGCAAGATCACTTCATCCCGGTGATCGCGCCGATCGGAACCGACCGCGCCGGGCACACCTACAATATCAATGCGGATCTCGTGGCGGGAGCCGTGGCGTCGTCGCTCAAAGCAGAGAAACTGCTCGTGCTGACCGATGTGAAAGGAATCCGCAACGCCAACGGACACCACGTCTCGACGCTCACTCGCAAGGACATGCAGCGGATGGTGAAGAAAGGCACGATCAGCGCCGGAATGCTGCCGAAGGTCCATGCGTGCCTCACGGCGCTCGACGGTGGCGTTCGGAAGGCCCACATCATCGACGGACGCATGCCGCACGCGATCCTCCTCGAAATCTTTACGGACAAGGGCATCGGCACGGAGATCCTCTCCTAGCCGTCGCGGTAAAGCCGGCCGCCGGCTTGCGATGGAGGGGTCCTCTCCAAGCTCCCGCACAGGATGAAGCGTCTCGAACGAGCCACGCGCAAGCGCATCACGGCCATTTTTCGGCGGTTGGACTACTGTACGCTTGGCCGCCTGTACTGTGACGAGGGCGGGGATGCGTTCTGGAAAGACCGGCGCGGGCCGTGCCAGGAGTTCGGGATCCGCATTGCTGAAGCCCTGTTGGAGCGTCTGCCCGCCGGCGGCCGGAGCCTCTACGTGGGCGCCGGTGTCGCCGAAATCCCTGTCGTTGCCGCGGAAGTTCTGGACCTGGGCCGGGATGTGGCCGCCTTCAACCTGCGCCTCGATGAAGTGCGGGTGCTGAACGAGGCGTGCCGGGAGGACGGCTTCACATGGTCATCGGATGACGGTCGCGTCGCCGAAGGGGCATTCGACCATCTCTGGATCGTCAGTGTGCTGAACGATCCGGAGCGATTTCCCGAGCTGTCCGCACTCTCCTATGGTCGGGCCAATCCCCTCCTCTTCGACTCCGGACGGTTCGAGAAGGAGCGGCACGAAGTCATGTCGCTGGCCTCGGCGTGCATGGCCAAGCTCGAGAACCCGGCGTGGGTGACCACGTCAATCGAGGAGGTTCCGTGGATCGCCGCTTGGTGTCAACAGAAGGGCATGAAGTTCGTCGTCGAGGGGGAAGACTATCCCACGGCCATCGTAGGAGATCCGCTGTGTTTCATACGAATCGGTGAGAACCGATGATGGGCTGCCAGGCACTCGGACGCCGAGGCGTATGCGATCCGGGAAGGGCGCGTCTTGCTGCGCCGGGGTGGGGGCGGGTGAAGTAGCCCGTTGAGGCGGACAGGCGAGCGAGAAGGAAGCCGGGGTAGACGCGTCAAAGCGGAAACGGCACGTCTCGGCGTGCCGTGGGTGGGAGGGTGATATGAGACCGTCGGGGCAGGGCGGGTGAAAACGGGAAAAGAACGCGTCTCGGCGCGTTCGGGGTGGGTGGGTGAAATGATGGCTGTTTCAGCATTCTGCCTAGAAGCCGACGCGAGGGTGCTGCGGTCCTTGCCGATACCGGCGGGCATAGCGGATATAGTTGGCCGCCGACTCACGAATCCATTGGAGCTCCTGCTCGGTCACCGGCCGCTTCACTTTGGCGGGTGAACCCAGGACCAGGCTTTTCGGCGGCACGACCGTCCCCTCGGTCACAAGGGCGCCGGCTCCGACGATACAGTCCTCTTCGATGACCACGCCGTCCATGAGGATCGCTCCCATCCCGATCAAGACCCGATCGTTGATCGTGCACCCGTGCAGGACGACGTGATGGCCCACGGTCACATCATCGCCAAGCACCGTGGGATGGGTGTCATGCGTGACGTGAACGACGCAGAGGTCTTGAACGTTCGTCCGGTTGCCGATCCGGATGTGATGCACGTCTCCGCGGACCACCGCGTTGAACCAGATGCTGGCCTCCTCGCCGATGATGACGTCGCCGATGACGACCGCCGTCTCCTCGATATAGGCGCTGTCGGCGATCTTCGGGAGGATGCCCTCGAAGGCACGTATCATGGGCTTTACTCTAAAAGAAGCGTCCGGACGGTTCAAGGGTCTCGGATTGACACCGTTTTCAGCCCTCCCGTACACTGGCGAGCATGAGCAAACAATCCCTGACGATGCTCGGCGCTCCGATGGAGAAGACCACCCTGGGCTTCGTGAACCTCGGCTGTTCGAAGAATCAAGTCGATGCCGAGATCATGCTCGGATCGCTGAAGACGAAGGGCTTCGATTTGACCGCAGACGCCGAACAGGCCGAGGTCGTCATCATCAACACCTGCGGCTTCATCGAAGAGGCAAAGCAGGAGTCGATCAACGCCATCATCGAGTACGGCGAGCTCAAGAAGACGGGACGATGCAAGGTTCTGATCGCGGCCGGGTGCTTGGCCCAACGCTACCAAGGTGAGTTGCTGGACGAATTACCGGAGCTGGACGCGGTGGTCGGGACCGGCGAGATCGGCCGCATCGCGGAGATTACGGGGCTGCTGCTGCGCTCCGGTCGGCCGTCGCAACGGGTGTGGATGGCGCCGCCGCCCTATCTCTACGACGAGTTGACCCCGAGAATCCGTTTGGGACGGATGCATTCGGCGTACGTCAAGCTCGCCGAAGGTTGCAACCGGACGTGCGCGTTCTGCGCAATCCCGCTCATGCGGGGTAAGCAACGGAGCCGCCCGATTGAATCGATCGTCGAGGAAGTCAGACGATTGGCCGCCGAGGGGGTCAAGGAGGTGAACCTCATCTCTCAAGACACCATCAACTACGGCGTGGATCTGGGGCTTCGCCATGGGCTCACCTCGCTGCTGGAATCCCTCGTAACGATCACAGACATCCGGTGGATCCGGCCTTTCTATCTGTACCCTCAACAGGTGCACGACGGGTTGATCGACCTGTATGCGGGCGAGGAGAAGATCACCAAGTACATCGACATGCCGTTTCAGCACATCAACGACACGATGCTCAAACGCATGCATCGGCTCGGGAACAAAGCCCATATCACTCGACTGGTGGAGCAGTTACGAAGACGAATACCAGGCGTGAGCCTCCGGACCGCGTTCATTGTCGGCTTTCCAGGCGAAACGCAAGCCTATTTCGAGGAACTCAGACGGTATCTCAGCGAAATGGAGTTCGACCGGGTCGGCGTATTCCTCTACTCGGACGAGGAGGGAACGACGGCTGCGTCTCTGACCGACAAGATCGACCGCAAAGAGATGGACGCACGGCGCGAGGAGTTGTTGTCTCTACAGGAAGCCATTTCGCTCAAAAAAAACAGGCAACGAGTGGGAACGACGATGGAAGTCATGATGGAAGGCGCCTCGGAAGAAACCGACTTGCTCGTAGCTGCGCGGCATGAAGGCCAGGCGCCCGAAATCGACGGTGTCGTGTTTATCAATGACGTTCGGTCGAGCCCCGGCCCCCTCGATCATCCTCCAGGGCCGCTCCTCACGCCTTCGTCGCGAGCCCGGAAAGGAACGCCCCGGGAGGCACCTCGGGACGCTCCCTTTCCGGAACCCGGCGACTTTGTGAAGGCTCGTATTACCGACGCCGCCGCGTACGATCTCGTCGGCCACATCGTCGGATGACGACTCGGTGCGACGCCGCCGCCCAGTCGTCGCTTTTCCGGCAGTAATACCGCCGGCGAGCGGGCCCATTCATGGTTACACCTTCACGGTCATGAAGAGGGATGCTCCGCGCCGGTTGATCAGTAGAAGCACCGGCTGATCCTTCTTCAGCGAAGCCATCACCTTTTCATAGTCCTTCACGGACTTGATTTCCTGCCGATTGATCGCCTGGATGACGTCGCCTTCCGTCAGCCCGGCTTGCTCGGCCCAGCTGTCCGGTTCGATGTTGGTGACGACGACGCCTTTGGTCTTCTCGGAGAGGCCCAGGTCATGCGCCGTCTTACGATCCAACGTCTGAACTTCGACCCCACCCAGCGCCGCGTGTTCGTCCTTTTCACCTTCGACCTTGGCCATTTTGACCGTGTCCGGCTGCTCTCCAATCGTCACGGTCACGTCCTTCTCATGACCGTCGCGCAGCACCTTGACCGTCGCCTTACTGCCGACAGGCGTACGGGTGACGAGCCGCTGCAAGGCCGCCGGGTCTTCAACCGGTGCGCCTTGAAACTCGAGGATGACATCCCCCTGCTTCAGCCCGCTCTGTTCCGCCGGACTGTCGCTGTTGACGTCGCTGATGAGGGCGCCCTTCGATTCCTTCATACCGAAGTTCTTCGCCAGATCCGGCGTGAGGTCCTGGATCGCCACGCCGAGGTATCCGCGCACGACCTTTCCGGTCTTCATGAGGCTTTCGAACACGGGCTTGGCCATGCTCGTCGGCACCGCAAATCCGACGCCCTGATACCCGCCGGATTGAGAGAAGATCGCGGTGTTGATGCCGATCAATTCCCCCTTGGTATTGACCAAGGCGCCGCCGGAGTTGCCGGGATTGATGGCGGCATCGGTCTGAATGAAGTCTTCATACTGGGTGATCCCCATACGGCCGCGCCCCAGCGCGCTCACGATGCCGAGCGTCACCGTTGAGTTCAGTCCGAACGGATTGCCCACGGCGAGAACGTATTCGCCGACCTGAAGCTTCGAGGAATCCCCCCATTGCACGGACGGCAGATCCCGCCCGTCGATCTTGACGACGGCCAGGTCGGTCTTCGGGTCGATCCCGACGACTTTGCCGGTAAACTCCCGCTTGTCCGGCAGCATGACCTGAACCTCTTTGGCCTCCCCTACTACGTGATTGTTCGTGATGATGTGGCCATCCTGGCTCACGATCACCCCGGAGCCCATGCCGCCGCCATGGGGCCCTCGCTCAGACGGCCCTCGGTCCAACGGCCCACGCTCGGAGGGTCCATGACCGCGCGGTCCGAAAAACTTGCGGGGAACGCCGAAAAACTCTTCCATGCGATCCATCGGATCGCCGCCTTCCCGTTTGCCGCGATCACGGACGACCGTCTTCGCCGGCGTGATATTCACGACCGCGGGTCTGACGGCCTTGGCGACCTCGGGGAAGCCCGGCGCCATTTCAGCAGCGGCCGGGGTGCCGCCGTTCGTTGCCGGCATGGCCGCTACGGCGCCGTTCGGCGACGCAGTCAGATGGCCGGCAAAAAGCCCGACGGATCCGGCGAGAGACAGGCCGGCAATCAGTGCCAGAACCTTGCCTCCTCGGTGACGATACACACGTTCCTGCATATATCTTCCTCCTCTAGATGGACACGATGGCTTCGATGCGATGAATGCCATCGTAGCAACCGAAGCTAAAAGGCAGATTAACGGGGGATTAGAAGGGTCTAATAGCTGTCGGCGAGAGGCAGGACGACCGTGAACGTGGAGCCCTTGTCAGGTTCGCTGTGAACCTCGATCGAGCCGCGATGCGTCTCCACGATCCACTTGCAAATGGCCAGACCGAGGCCTGTCCCCTTCTTGGTATGGGCGCGGGCTGCATCCGTTCGGTAAAAGCGATGGAAGATCTTCGGCTGCTCGTCACGAGGGATTCCGACCCCCGTGTCGGAGACCGACAGCCGAGCCGTGCGGCCCGCTGCGCCGAGACTCATCTCGACGGTCCCGCCCTTTTTCGAGTACTTGATCGCGTTATCGACGAGATTCAGGACCAATTCGCGCAATCGCATCTCATCCCCGACGACCGTCACAGACTCCAGGAGCCCCATTTTGATATGGATTTCGTGTTCCTGTCCCAGGACTTCCGCTTGCCGTTTCAAGTCGTCGAGAAGCTGATCCAGTCTGACCGGCTTGGACTCCATCCTGATCTCGCCCAGATCGGCTCTCGACAAAAACAGCAACTCATCAACGATTCGGCCCATGCGATCGATCTCTTCGAGCCCGCTCTCCAGGACCAAGCGGTAATCCTCGGTGGAACGCGGACGCCGGAGCGCCAGTTCCGTCTCACCTTTCAGTACGGTCAGCGGAGTCCGTAGTTCATGGCTCGCGTCCGAGGTGAACTGGCGGACTTGTCTGAACGACGCCTCGAGCCGCCCGATCATTTCGTTGAACGTTTCTGCCAAGCGTCCGATCTCATCGTGACTGGTCGGCGTCGTCAACCGCTGGCTCAAATCCTCGGCGGTGATGCGCTGAGCCGCTTCGGTGATGGCCCGCACGGGCCGCAAGGCCCGGCCGGCAAGGAACCACCCGCCGGCCAACGACGCGATCAGCGCGAGAGGGAGTGCGATCAGTAAGATGCCCAGGAGTCGATGGAGCATCTCTTGCGTCTGTTGAAGCGAGGTGCCGACCCTGACGATGTTGACCAAGGCCCCCACACGGGCAACCGGCACCGAGATCAGGCGAAGCGGCGGCTCGCCGGCGAAGCGAACCGATTCGAACGTCGTCTTGCCGCTCAACGCGGCGTTCCACGCGGTCTGGCTTAGCGGGATGTCATGGCTCCGGATATTGCGGCTCTGAATGGTGGTCTGCCCCGTCGGACCGAAGATCTGGAAGAACTTATCCAGCACGGCGAGTTCGGGGAAATCCAG
>Ga0075421_100011654_pt1 | contig 10894 bp, 7 predicted proteins | sample SoiMetdeltSBSDD5_FD_75292 | JGI IMG/M metagenome (GOLD analysis project Ga0075421, IMG submission 75292) | Bulk soil microbial communities from a Populus tree surrounding site in Tennessee, USA - Soil MetaG P. deltoides SBSDD5 | ecosystem: Environmental > Terrestrial > Soil > Tree plantation...
TTTGCCCTCGCGCCTTTCCGGTATTGAGTCCCGCGCTACGACTTGTGGGTAGAATCCGAACTCGAGACTCAGCACTCTGAACTACCGCAGCTATATATCAAAACTGGCGGGTAAGACAATTACGTCGAATTGCCCCAACTCGCCTGGCAATGGCGGTTAATGAACTGGAAGAGGTGCGCTGGGGATAGACCGTGCCGCCCCGAGCCAAGTCTTCGATCTACCCGGAAGAGCGTTTCAAGGTAATTTCGCGAGGTCTAACAGCACGAGTCCGTTTTTATTGAATATAGCGGCTTGCTTTTGCAGCGATCCATTCATCAAGTACTCTTTCCCTTTGATCTCTCTGAGACGCGGCTGAATACGGGATCTCCATGGCGCAAAATATTCCGGCGCATGCTTGGGATCGGTGAAGTCGCGAGTCTCGACGAGCAGATGAGTCACCCCAAACTCCTGTCGCAATCGATACAAGGGCGCTGCGTCAGTGCTCAAGTAGGCGTCAAACAGCGCATCCATTCTTTCGCGCATCACCTTTAAAAAGGTCAGATGCAGCACCGAGTGAAGGTTCCCCGTCAAAAAGGCATTTCGCCGAGTCGTGTACTCGACTTTCCCTAATGCTCCGACGGGCCAGCCCGCGATGACCACGTCCTTCGGCAGGGCTGCTATGGCATCGAATAGTGGCTGCGCAGGCGTCTCGACCGTCGCTGCTGTGAATTCGACGTTTCCCCTGCCACCGAAAGCGACGAGATAGGCACAGATAACTCCTAGAAACATCATGTCGCGGAGACGGCGCGATGATCTCAGCCGCGGAACTCGAGCCAGAAGAATGTAAAGCGACCAAGGAAAAAGGAGCGTGACGACAAAAGGCAACGAAAACATGAAATATCGCGTCGGTATATACATATACGGCGACGCAAACCACGCAACGACGTGCAGTATGCCGCTGACGATAAAGAAGCTCATCAGCCGAAGCCAAGCACCACCGTGGTCGTCCTTCAGCCCCGCCCTCATCCCACGGATGATTACGAAGAGAACGGTTACACCCGTTAGCGCCAGCACCAAAAGCAGAGTCATTTCATCCAATGTTTTGTGCACGTTTAACCATCGTACAATAGGATCACCGTGACTGTACAAAGGGCCAATTAAATAGGTTACAAATTCGTAACCGAAGAGCTTGTAGGGCAGCTGGTCGTAGGACCGGTAATTGCCATCCGGTCCCGCTTCAGGGTAGCTGGCGATGTCTGAAGCAACGACTCGGCGGCCATAGGGTTCGCTACCGAGCATCAAGGGCACGAGTCCAGCGACTGCTAGAACCCCGACAAGCGCCACCGTTGCGAGTCTGCGCGACAAACCCCACTGGGCCACGCGTCCCTTGCTGAATAACGGTCTTGACAGCATCCAGCCCGTAAGGCATAGGCCGCCGATCACCGCGATTATGGGATAGAGCAGTCCGCCAAGCACAACGGCAGTTGCCAGGAGATTTGGACGGTCCATGATAAGCGCAAAAAGAATTAGCGACATCAGAGGATAGCCGTACATTCTCGGTACTCCGCCGATGAAGCCCAACCCGATGAAAATCCACGCCGAAATTGTCAGTGCGACCACGGCGAAACTTAGCGCCGCGCCGCCCAGCACCCATCCCAAGCGGCCCAAGATACCGATGAACGCGGCATACGCCAGATACATCATCCCAAGTTGGAAATGACGCACGTCACCGAACTGCGCCCCAATTCGAAGCGACCATTTGTACAAGACTGGGCACATCGCGTTTAGAAAATATTCCTTTGTATAAGTTGTCGGAATAGGATCGTTTATTTCAAACTGAAAAAAAGGAGGAATAAAAGAAGCAGCATCGAACGGCATGAAATACGGATTCTTCGCCATGCTCCAATGGTGTTGAATGCCGGGCCAGAAAAGAAGTAGGAGTGTTGATACAACTAGAAATACCTTGGCTATATTCATGCTCAACAAATTTCTCTTTTTCAATAAACCTTGGCCTCCCATGTTCAGTAAATGAGCTCAGTGGATTCCGGCAATATGCAACGGCTGAATGGCGAGTCGGATCTACGATTCTAGATCGACAGTTGTGCGCATAACCAGTTAGGAACTATATCCGATTGCTTTTTCCCTCGGGGCAGCATCTGTTCGAATCAGGGCGAGTATTCTGACTAGTTACTGAATCACATTTTCATTTGCAAGCAATGCTGAACTTTGGGATATCATTTGGGGCGTTTGATCGGATAAGCCAGACGGCAAGACTTGATGCAAACACTCACATGGCCGAAGGATGAAACAATGGTGCAAGCAACAACGAATCATAGAACGAATTGGGACTTAGAGGCGGATGTTTTAGTGATCGGATCGGGGGCCGCCGGGCTTCCGGCCGCGATTAAGGCCCGTGAGGGCGGCGCATCCGTCATTGTAGTCGAAACGAATTATGACGTCGGCGGGCACGCGATACTCAGCGGCGGCCATATGGCTCTAGGTGGTGGCACGAGCGCGCAAAAAAAATATGACATTCCGGACTCGCCGGACACGGTCTTTTCTGATCTGACAGATTGGTCGATCATCCAGCCGAACGGTTCACCCGATTTTCGATATAATGACCGCGCCGTGATGCGTGCTTTCGCTGATCATTGCGCGACTACTTTTGAATTCTTGCTCGCGAACGGGGTGGAATTCACCGATAAAGCGCCGGATAATCACGGCGCATCCACGACGGGCAACTCGGCTCCAAGAGAAAACCACGCTTTCTGGACCAAGGGCGCGGGACTGGAAAGTCCCAACGCCGCCGCCGGGACGGGTGTGATCAGGCCGCTGGAGACGAGCGCGCGCGGCAAGGGCGTGCAATTCTTGCTGAACTACAAGATGACGAGCCTGATTCGGGAGCCTTCGACGGAAAAAAAATCCGGGCGCGTGATCGGCATCACCGCGCAATACACGCCGAGAATCATGCCCGGTGCAACGACTCCGCTTAAAAGTTTTCGTTCCGAGGGCAATATCGAAAGCACTCAGACTACGATGAGCTTGCGCGCAAAAAAGGCGGTTATCATTGCCACCGGCGGAAGTACCAGCGACATAAATTTTCGCCGCATGTTCGACCCGCGGCTAACCCCAGTGATCCAAGTCGGCGGTGAGCCTTACAGTTATCAGGACGCCAGCGGCGAGGTCGCGGCGATGGCGATCGGTGCGTCGTTGTGGGGCCTCGCTAATCAAACTCTGGAGAACGGCGCTACGATGCGCACTCAACGGGCCCTTGCCACGAAGTACAACTATACAACGTGGAAGGTCGAGAGCCCGATTTTCCCGCTGGTACGTGCTACCGGATTCAATGTGAAGGATTGGCATGACCTTATTTTGGTGAATCAAGTCGGCAAACGTTTTTACGATGAAACCAAGGGCGATGTTCCGCACGGCAATCTTGGCCAGCAAATTACTCCGTATACGCCCAACGACTATCGCAACGCCGAGAATGTGAAATTTATTCCGACCAAATACAACTTTACGCATGCAGCTTTGGCGATGAATGAATATTCAGAGGCACCGGACTACTGCGCGGGTCCGCTGTGGGCGATTTTTGACGCGGGTGCGGTGCAACGGGAAGGCTGGAAAGTGGTGCCTCCTTACGTCGATCCCGATGGTTACTTCTTCTCGGGAAACACGCTCACGGACCTCGCTGCGGCGATCAAGAACGAGTATCAGGCAAAGCCGATGAAGGGCGAGATTCTACAAGCAACCGTGGACCGTTATAACTCAATGGTCGATCGTGGTGAGGACATCGATTTCGGTAAGCCGGCGCCAAAATACAAGATACAAACGCCGCCCTTCTATGCTGCTTGGGGAACGGTGGTGGTTCATGACACGCGTGCCGGCTTGAGAATCAACGCAAAATGTCAGGTGCTCGACATGAAGGCTGAGGTGATTTCCGGTCTTTATTGCGCCGGCGAATCGGCCGGCGGATTCAATCAACACGGCATGGGGCGCTGCGCCACGCAGGGCTACATCGCCGGCATCAACGCCGCCGCGGAACCGCCACAGGAATAATGCGGAGGGCAATGACGGTTCGCATCGAATCGCGTGAGAAAGTGATTTCGCCAATTCCGTACCGGTCACCTTACGAGCAATTGCCGCATCGCACGTAATTCCTTGCGCTGTTTGCCGCTCAACCTCGGATACTCCATTTTTAATCCATTGAGCGTGTCGAGGATGATCTGCGAGATGATCAGCCGAGCGTTCGCTTTGTCGTCGGCCGGAACTACGTACCACGGCGATTGTCGTGTGCTGGTCGCGCTCAGACATGCTTCGTACGCCTTCATGTAATCATTCCAATGTTCCCGTTCTTCGATATCGGCCCGGCTGAATTTCCAGTTCTTATCCGGCTCGTCGATACGTGCGAGAAAACGCTTGCGCTGCTCTTCTTTGGAAACATGAAGAAAAAATTTGACGATCCGCGTGCCGTTGCGATGCAGATGCCCTTCTAAGTCGTGGATCGACCGATAACGCTCCTCCCAGATGATTTTCTCGTCGATCTTTTTGTCAGGGAGTCCTTGGCCGCGTAGAAGCTCGGGGTGCACGCGCACGATCAAAACTTCTTCATAATACGAGCGATTGAAGATGCCGATCCGGCCGCGCTCCGGCAGGGAACGCGTGGTGCGCCAGAGAAAATCATGGTCTAATTCTTCCAGGCTCGGATGCTTAAAACTGAAGACCTGGCAGCCTTGAGGATTGACTCCGGACATCACATGCTTGATTGCGCTGTCTTTGCCCGCCGCGTCCATGGCCTGAAAGATGAGCAGAACGGCATAGTGGTTCGAAGCGTAAAGCAGGCTCTGTAAATCGCTCATTTCCGCTACGCGGTCGCGGAGAGTCTTCTTCAGTTGTTTTTTTGAGATGTAGAAAGGCTTTGCTTGTGTCGGCCATTTTTTCAGATTGACTGTCTCGCCCTCCCGCACGCGAAACTCTTTGACATCGATCTTCATGGCTGTCTTGTTCCTTTAAGGAAATGTGCCGGGGCTGGTCCGCTGTGCCGTGTTCCGCTAACACGTTGTTTGCTTATGAGGCATGTTTAGCTTGGAAGCAGTCGCGGTTGTAGCGTCGATGTAGTTGAGTTGTTGATTTTCTCTCACGCAACGGAGCAGCAACCCACCGCGGCTCATGTCACCCAGGCCGATAAATGTCTCAGGAACGCGAAGCCGGTTGCCATAAATCGGCGCCAAAATGTTTAGATATTTTCCGGTGGCGAGGCTTCCTAAGAAAACCAGCTCGCAATCGCCTCCGAGGCGAATGGCGAGCTTCTTGGCAGTGCGCTGAAGCAAAGAGCAATAATTGCGACTCTTGCGATGGATTCGACCGCGGCTAAAGCCCCGCAATGTTGACACCCGGATAACGGTATCGTGGGGCACAAGACCGGCGGTCGGTGTGATAATCATAATCCCGGGGCAATTGGACGGCGGGTCCGCGTAAGCCTGAGCATAAGCGAGTTTGCCGCGAAAGTAGAGAGCGCTCAAAAAACTGAAAACCTCGCCCAAAGGCGCGCCATCGCGGCGCAGACGTTGAGCCAGTTCGGCTCGGCTATTTTGCTGCAGTATCCAACGGGCGCGCAGACCGTTGCAGTTCGCCGGTGACAGCACAAAGACGCGGTTCATGGACGGACTGCTTGAATAAAGTTTTCCACGGAGAGCGTATTCAGGACTTCATCCGGCGCGAGCCAACCTCGCCGCGCCATGGCGACGCCATAACGCAGATTTCCCAAGCCGCCAATCGAGTGAGCGTCGGTGGACACGATAAATTTGATCCCGCGTTCGCGGGCCGCGCGAATCCAGCGCGGCTCCAGGTCTAGGCGTTTGGGATCGCCGTTTATTTCGATGGCACATCGCGATTGGGCGATCTCGTCCAAGATTTGTTCCATCCGACAATCGAAAGGCGGACGCGATTGAAGTAATCTGCCGAGCGGATGGCCCCAGATTTTGAACAACGGCAACTTGAGAGCGCGTAATAGACGTTTGGTCATTTGATCAGCATCCATCTTGTAGCGCGCATGGATGCTGGCGATGATGATGTCGAATTGCTCGATAATATTGTCGGGATAGTCGAGCGATCCATCGGCGAGAATATCTGATTCGGTTCCCTTTAGAAGCTTAATGCCGACGCGTTCCTGCACGCGGGAGATTTCGTCCCATTGCGCCCTCAAGCGGTCGATGCCGACGCCGCGCGCGTAGTAAGCGCTCTGCGAATGATCGGTGATCGTGAGATACGCCATGCCCATGGCCTCGGCCGCCAGCGCCATCTCCTCGATGCTGTTGCGGCCATCGGAGTAGACGGTATGACAATGGGTCATGCCGCGAATATCCTGATGCGTTAGCAGTTCGGGCAGTCTGCCAGCCTTACCGGCTTCGATCTCGCCTTCATCTTCGCGCAGCTCCGGCGGAATGTATGAAAGCCCAACGCGATGATATATCTCGTTCTCGGTCGTAACGATACGATTCTTGTTCTTTCCGCGCGCCAGGCCGGCGAGTTTAGCGAGATGTTTGCGCGAGCCCGTGCGGCGATGCAGTGTCGTAATGTAATTCTCAGGGGCTACAATGACGAGCTCGGCTCTCGTTCCACTTGCCAGCCGCACCAGGCAGCAGCCATCCTCGATTTCATCGGTCCGTGCGAGCGCAGGATAGGCCAAAAACCTACTGAGCACTGGCTTTTGCTGGTTACTCGAAGCGATGATGATAATGCGCCGGCTTTTCTCCTTGCGCCGACGCAGCGCTCCGGCAATGTCCGCTTGCACCAACTGCGGGCAACCCCGCAGGTAATTGAGAATTTTTTCCGCCTGTTGGAGAGCATCGTTAAGCAGCAGGAATCCGTCTTGCGGCTTCTCAAGTTTTTCAATATCGGCAAGCAGCTTGGTCTGGGATTTCGGGCCAAAGCCTTTGACTTTGCTGACCTGCCCGTCCTCACAGGCGGCCTTGAGATCGACAATGCTGGCAATGGTTAAGGCATCGTGCAGCGCAATAATCTTTTTCAGACTGAGTCCCGGGACTTCACTTAGCTCAATGGCTCCCGGGGGAAGCTCATCGCGAAGCTGCTGGAGCAGCCAACATTCACCTGTACTGTAGATCTCTTCGATAATGGCCGCCAGGGCGCTGCCGACTCCGCTAATTTCTTTCAGGTGCCGGCCTTTGATGAGATTGTCTAGATCGCCCTCAAAGCTCTCCAGAGCAGCGGCACCACGTTCATAGGCTTGTGCTTTGAAGGGGTTCTCGCCCTTTATTCTGAGGCAATTGGCGATTGCTCTCAGATCAGCTGCGATCTCGAACCTATCTCCCATTTCCAGGTAAGTTTATTACTAAAAATCGCAATCTCAAGCCGGCATCATTGCAGTCAACCGCCACGTTTAAATTTCGCCCAGTGACGGCGCATAAAAATTTCGATAGCGGTGGAAAATCACGAATCCTTCGCGGTAGCGACGCTTGGCGCCACTCCCATGGGGATACAACAGGATTTCGAGCTGACTAGAAACGCCAGGATTATCGACGCTGCGGACCGCGGCCAGAGTTAATAATCAGAAGAGCTTGGTAGGAATTTATCTCGTAGAGGTATTCAGTTGACTGATCTAGTTCTTAAGTGAAAATGGGATGAATCAATAGGGGGACTGTATGAGGGATTCGAAGGACGGAGAATCAAACATCCCAATTTTTGCGCATCCAGAAGCCCGCAAGAAGCGCTGTTGCGCCAATTCCAGCGAGCATCCATTCAATGCCATAACGCGGGAGGTAGTATGCCTCGAGCAGCGCGATCCCGTAGAGCGTTAGTATAATGAGTGTATGCCTAATCCTTTTTTTCCACTTCATGTTCATGCCCATACACAGCGCATAAATTATACCATTTGACACAATAACAAAAATCGCGAAGGCAGTGCGAATCTTATGACAGAATGTGACTAGCCGTATATCACAATTGTATTGATTTTGTCGATATTGTCTCATCGCTGAATAGATGACCCGGCAATACAAGATCGCGCCCGGGATTCCCTTTAATGTAAGCACTGGCCCGGACCGATGAAAGATCCGGCGGGACTAACGGGATCATGGCTCAAGCGACCAGGTGATCGAGGCCGATAAGATATTTTTGCGGTTCAGATGCAGGGCGATACGGTTTTTTTCCTTGATGGGCCTATGATATCAGAGGCAACTCATGACCGACGTGATGGATTTGGGTTGCGCCGTGCTGCGCACCACGTTCTTCGAGGAAACGATGGCGGCTTTGGGCTACTTCGGCCGGGCCGGTATCGCCAGCTCGGTTGCTGCGTCACTGATCGGATATGGATATTTCTACGATAATCCGCGCAGCCGGAAGGCCGGCATCGCGTTAGTCTTGGCGCTGCTCGCTTCAGCCGCCGTAACAGAGCTTGTCCGATACACGGTTCAGCTGCCGCGTCCCAAACAGAGCTCCGGCTACGGGTTCCCTTCGGGCCACACGAGCGCGGCATTTAGTCTGGCGGCCGTCTTAGGGATGGCATTTCCGCAAGCTGGCCCGCTCTTCTATCTCGTAGCGTTGTTTACCGGGATCTCGCGCCTCTACTTTCGGGCACATTATCTGGTCGACGTATTAGGCGGCGCGCTAATCGGTGTCAGTGTGAGTATTCCCATTGCAAAGAAGCTCATTACTCCTTCCCGCCAAGCGAACATCACTTTTCTCGGATCTCTCGGATGGCTTACGGTTTTGCTTTTTGGCGCCGGAGCAGGCGGATTTTTTTATGCCACCGAGCAGAATATTGCCACACACAAATTGACGTTCGGTGATTTGGCAGGCGCACGGAGCGCATTGATGACGATCGACTTCGGCAACCCGCAAGCGCGTCCGGCGCTTGGCGCCGGCTGGGCTGAAGACGAATCGTGGGAAGACGGCAACCGGACGCTCGTATGGGCCACCGGCGTCGCATCTGAATTGAAATTAGATTTACCGTCCGCCCAAGAGTATTTTTTTCGTCTCAACGTTTTTCCATATGCGCCGAAAGGACTGACCTGCCAGCGGATCGCCGTCAAAATTAACGATACTTCCGTTGCTAAACTTTTCTTGGAAAAAGGCTGGCATTGGTACGGATTCGAAGTTCCGAAGACCGCAATTCGGCCCGGACTAAACCGAGTCGCTTTGGTTTATGCTTATGCACAGCGTCCTATAACGCGTGGTACCCATGCCGACGCGCGACCCCTAAGCGTCGCCTTTGACCGGCTTGAGGTGGTGTCCGAAAGTAGCCGACTCCGCCACTCTGTTGGATCAAATTGACTCCAGGCGAGCAACGTTGATATGGGTTCCGGGAAGATCGATTTCGACAAATCTCTTTGGATCACGGAAAGTTTTTTGGAACGGCATTAAGACGCATCAATCTTGGGGAGGTGATCATGGCGAGAGTGACGGGAAGCCATCTGATCTGCAAAGCGCTTAAGCTCGAAGGCGTGAAAAATATCTTCGGCTTAGCCGGTGATCATATTCTGCCGGTCCTGGACGTGATGGCGGATCAAGATTTCCGCATCATCGATACCCGGCATGAACAAGCCGCTGTTCACATGGCGGATGCGTGGAGCCGTATCACCGAACAGCCGGGAGTCTGCATGTACACCACTCCCGGTTTTGCCAACGCCATTCCCGGTCTGACGAACGCCATGCATACGGAAGGCCCGGTCATCTCCATCGCGGGGTGCGCCGATACGCACGACTTAGGCCGCGGCGGCCAGCAAGAAATCGACCAGATCGGCATGGCTGCCCCGATCTGCAAAGGCTCGTTCATGGTTTATGACGTGCGCAGGATCCCTGAATTTATCGCCCGCGCGATGCGCTTGGCGTTTAGCGGCCGGCGCGGTCCGGTGCACCTGACGATACCCATCGACGTTCAGGAGCAGAGCGTGGACGAAGATGAAATAACGTTTACCCGACCGTCTGCCTATCGTCCTAAAGAGACCGTCTTGGCCAGCCCGGGACAGATTCGCCAGGCGATGGCGCTACTGCATGAGGCGCAAAAGCCGTTGGTCATCGCGGGTAGTGCCGCGGGCTACACGCTATCGGGCAGCGCCATGCAGCGCTTTGTCGAAGCGACTCGCCTGCCGGTGGTGACGGAAGAGCAGTCGCGTGGTTTGATTTCCGACGATCATCCGTACGCCTTTGGTTATTTCGAGCGCGGCTTAAACCGTGCCGCGGCAAAGCTGCGCGACGCGGACGTAGTCATGCTGCTTGGCCGCAAGCAGGATTTCGTCATTGGGTTTTGCCGTCCGCCGCACGTCGCGGCAAACGCGAAAATTATTCAGATCGATCCTTCGCCTTTGGAGATTGGCCGAAGCCGCGGCGTTGATGTCGGCATGGTCGGCGATGTCACGAGCGTCCTGGAGCAGATGACCCAAGAGGCGGGGAATTACCAGTGGAAGGATCTGCCGTGGCTGGACGAATTGCGCGCGGCGCGATCGGCGCAAGTCGACTGGGCGGAAAATCTCGCGCGGCCGCAGACACCGATGCATGCCCTGTTCGTTCATAAGACGCTCAAGTCCATGCTCCGTCCGGACGATTGCCTGGTTTTCGACGGCGGGGACTTCTGTCACTTCGGACGTTCACTTTTGCCGGCGCTAAAACCGAAGCATTGGTTCAACGTTTCCAGTTTGGGGATGTTGGGATCCTCTTTGCCCACTGCGCTGGCGGCGAAGGTCGCTTACCCGGATTCGCGGGTGTTCATGCTGAGCGGCGATGGCGCATTCGGTTTTAACGGCATGGAATTCGATACCGCCGTGCGCCACAAGCTCAACCTCGTCGCCGTAGTCGGCAACGATTCCGCCTGGGGTATCGACCGGCAAATTCAATTGGGCCTATATGGCCGTCCGGTCGCGACTGACTTGCGGCAGAGTCGGTACGATCAAATGGTGCA
>Ga0075421_100011656_pt1 | contig 10893 bp, 5 predicted proteins | sample SoiMetdeltSBSDD5_FD_75292 | JGI IMG/M metagenome (GOLD analysis project Ga0075421, IMG submission 75292) | Bulk soil microbial communities from a Populus tree surrounding site in Tennessee, USA - Soil MetaG P. deltoides SBSDD5 | ecosystem: Environmental > Terrestrial > Soil > Tree plantation...
CAGTCGGGAGCTGACGGCAAAGCGCCGGAGGCGTCCGATGCTACTCATACGGTCGCGAGATCCTACCACGTCGTGCACGGCTGGCCGCAGGTACCGCGGGGGGAACTGCTCGGCCAGGTCTCCGGTGTCGGTGTCTATGCGCATGGTGATCTGCTCATCTTCCGTCGGGGGAGCCGCAGTTGGCTCTCGGGTGCCGACTCTCTGAGCCTGGAACCAATCGCGGAGCCCACCGTGCTCCAGTTCCGGGGGAGACCGGTGAGCTGACTGCTGCTTGGGGAGCGCACCAATTCGCTATGCCGCACAGCCTGAGCGTCGATCATCAGGGGAACGTCTGGCTGACTGACGTTGCGCTCCACCAAGTATTCAAGCTCCACCCGTCGGGCCGCACGCTGCTCACGCTTGGCAAGCGCGGCGTGCCCGGCTCGGATCTAGGTCACTTCAATCGCCCGACTGACGTCACCCAAGCGATGAATGGCTCCGTATATGTCAGCGACGGCTACCGCAACAGCCGCGTTATCCAATTCGACGCCTCGGGCCGGTTCGTCCGCGAGTGGGGGACGCCGGGGCGCGGCCCCCGACAGTTCAACGTGCCCCACGGGATTGCGGTGGACAGCGCTGGCCGGGTCTACGTGGCCGATCGCGGCAACGCTCGGCTACAGGTATTTGACTCCACCGGCCGTTTCCTGGAGGAGTGGCGCAGCCAATCGCTGGGCCGCCCCTGGGTCGTGCGGGTCGGCCCAGGCGGCTTCATCTATATGGTGGACGGCGGCGATCAGCCCGCGCACGGGGCGGATCGTGCACGAATTCTCAAGCTGAGCCCCACCGGCATGGTCGTGGAGACATTCGGCACTTTCGGAAACTACGATGGGCAGTTCGTCTGGCCTCACTGCCTCGCCGTGGCGTCCGACGGCGTCATCCATGTGGGCGACGTGGGCACTGGCCGACGCGTGCAGAAGTTTGTGCCTTAGCTCAGCACAAGCCAAACCGCAGTCCCCTAGCCGGTCCCCGAGCGAAGTGCTAGCCTACTAGAGCACCTCTGGTAGGATCTCCAGCTGACCGATCTCGCCACCAATCGCCTTCAGGCCGCCCTCTCTGACCGCTACATGCTCGAGCGCGAGCTCGGACGCGGCGGCATGGCCACGGTCTACCTGGCCAGGGACCTTCGCCACGAGCGCACGGTGGCGCTCAAGGTGCTGAATCCGGATCTCACCGCCAGCCTCGGTCCCGAACGATTCCTTCGCGAGATGCGCATCACCGCGCAGCTTCAGCACCCGCACATCCTGCCTCTCCTGGATTCTGGCGACCAAGCGGGGAACCTCTGGTATACGATGCCCTACGTCGAAGGCGAGAACCTTCGGCAGCGGATCGCGCGAGAGAAGCAACTTGGTATCGGTGATGCGATCCAGATCGCCGGACAGGTCGCCGAAGCGATTGGTTACGCCCACGGCCGCGGCATCGTGCACCGGGACATCAAGCCGGAAAACATTCTCCTGGAAAGCTCCGGCGCAATGGTGGCCGACTTTGGTATCGCACGAGCGGTCACCGCGGCGGCGGACGACAAACTCACGTCCACCGGACTCGCCGTCGGGACCCCTGCGTACATGAGCCCTGAGCAGGGTGCCGGCGGGCACGATGTGGACGCACGGAGTGACGTGTACAGTCTGGGCTGTGTGGTGTACGAGATGTTGGCGGGGCAGCCCCCATTCACCGCTCCGACCGCGCAGGGGCTGCTCGCCCGCCACGCGGTGGATCCCGTGCCATCACTGCGCACCGTTCGTTCGACAGTCCCGCCCCAAGTCGAGCGAGCGGTTGAGAGGGCGCTGGCCAAGGTTCCCGCCGATCGATTCGCCGGGGCCGAGGAATTCGCGGCGGCATTGGCCAAGGCCGACGCCAACGTGGCCGACGCGACGGCGGTCGTTGCATCCCGCGCGAGAGCCCCGCGCCGCCAGCGAGCCGCTGCCGCCGCGACCATCATCGCCGCCGGCCTGGCCACGACGCTGGCGGTGTGGCGCGGATCGCATCACGCCGGGCTGACGGTGGTGCCGTCCGCCGCGCGCATCGCCGTGCTTCCGTTCACGCCGAGCGTGCCCGACACCGCGCTCGAGCGGCTCGGCCGCGACCTCGTGCTGACCGTGAGCCCGACGCTGGATGGCGTGGGCGATATCAGGACGGTCGATGCCCACACAGTGCTCGCGCAGTCTCCCCGCTCGGCAAACGCCTTGTCGCTCGAAAAGGTTCAAGCGCTGGCGCGGGCGTTTGGGGCAGGCAGTAGTCTCCACGGGAGCGTGTTGAGGGTAGGGGGCCAGGTACGCCTCGACGCCAGCCTCGTCACCAGCGACAGCACGGCAAAGACTCTGGCTCGTCTCTCCATCACCGCGCATCCCGATTCCATCGAGGCGCTCACCAACGGCGTCATCAAGGCACTGTTGCCGCAGATCTGGCGCCGCGGAACGGCGCCCTCGCCGAGCCTCGATGGCGCGCTCAGGACCAGGTCCATCGCGGCGCTCCGCGCCTTTCTCGAGGGCGAGCGCGCGCTAATGGGGAGTCAGTGGGATCAGGCTGCCGAAGCCTATCGGCGCGCCATTGGAGCGGACTCGTCATTCTGGCTGGCGTACTCACGTTATGAGTATGTGGTGGGGTGGCGGTTCCGGCCGGTAGACAGCACGATCGACAACGCCCTTGGACGGCATATCGCCGACCTCCCCGAGGCGGAGCGCCTCATGCTGGAGTCGCCGGAGAATGAGAAGGCCTCCGATCACCTCGCGCGGCTCGAACGACTCGCCGAACGCTTCTCCACCAACTGGTTCGCCCGGATGCAGTACGCCGACGCGCTTTTCCACTGGGCGCCACTGCTGGGTCACACCCGGGCCGAGGCCCGCGCCGCACTTGAGGAAACTCTCCGCCTCAACCCCCGATTCGTTCCGGGGTGGGACCACCTGCTCGAGGCCGTCCTCGGAGACCGGGACACGATCGGCTCGGCTCGGGCACTCGATGCGCTGACTCGGCTCGGAGCCGGTCCTGCCTTCGTGGAGGAGCACGGTGCCGACCAGCTCATGCAGTATCGACTCGCCGACCGGCTCCTTCGGGGCGATGTGAACGGAGCAAAGATTCTGACGGACAGTGTGGTTGGTGACGTCGTGAGGCGCGGAGGTGGGGATTTCCGTGGCCCGGCCATGGCCGGGTTCTTCGGCAACGACCTGGCCATACAGCGCCGGCTTCTCCGGGTGGTGCCGGATTGGAAGGAAGGCGCGAGCGTCATGGTCCCATACCTCTGGGCTGGCAGGGGTGCCTGGGACTCTGCCTTGGTGGCGCTGGATCAATTTCAGAAGCTCGGTGGAGGAAGCGATTCTACCGCTCCGGTTCGCGCCTACCGGCTCGCCGCAGTCGGCGCCTGGCTCGGCGCGCTGCCGCTGGAAGCCGCCACGCGTCGGCGCGGGAGCGCTTGGGCCGCGGCCAGGTTGCTCGGCGGCGACGCGCGAGCGGAGGCGGCATGGCTCGACGGACTTCTGGCCATCGTGCAGCGTGATCGACGGGCGCTGGCCACGGCCCGCTCGCAAGTTCACATCTGGGCCCTCGCGGCTGGAGATTCCAGCGGGTTCCTCGACCGGTCGCTGGCCGGATTTGATCACTACCTGGCGGGCTCACCCCGGCAAGCGGGTCTGGCCCTTGCTGCTCTGGAGTGGGAGCAGGCGGAGCAATATTCTCCCCGCCGATTTGCCATTCCGGCCGCGATGCCCGTCAATCGCCTTGCCGCGGCTCAATGGCTGCTTGCCGCCGGCGACACCGCCCAGGCCTCACGGCTGCTCAACTGGGTGGACACGGACCAGATCTCTGGTTTCACATGGGGCGCGCTGAAAGGCCTCGTCGAGCTCGCGCGCGCGCGCATCGAGGACGCGCAGGGCCAAACCGACCAGGCACTCGCCCATTATCGGCAATTCCTGGTGCGCTACGATGCACCGATGCCCTCGCAGCGTCTCCTGGTAGCGGAAGCTCGGGACGCCATCGAGCGTCTATCCCACCGCGGACGTCCGCCCCAGCAGTAGCGATACCACGCTGATCGCCTTGCATTGCGGCCACTGCGGGCCTGTGCAGTAAGTATTAAAGAGCTCCCAGTCTAAAGCCCGAGTGCCAGGTGCCTAGTGGATTCTTCTTGCCGGTCAGTACCTGAGTAGTACCTAAACTCCACGTTGTTGTAGGGCACTGGCTGGTGCTGAGCCACCCTGCGGCAGATCGTAAGGGTGTGCAGGAAGTGGTTTAACCGCTCTCCAGGAATCTCAGCGGATGAGCCGCTGACGCCCTGAAAATCCGCGTGTCGGGGGTTCAATTTCCCTCCCTGGCCATGGCTGTAACTCGGCGCTTCAAACGTTCGTTATCCGAAATGCGGCCACCTCAGCTGGGTAGCCTTCATTGTTTGAGGTACATGAAAGGAGGTTCATGCTGTTGTAGCAGACGGAGACCGCCGAGTGTGTCGATGAGTCCGGCAGCAGCTGAAGCCGTGACGAGAGCGACTCCTCACCGCAGTTCGAGATTTCGGGATCCGGGGCGTAGTATGCAACATCTTCCAGGGGTCCCCCCATGTCCAATCCGCCGTTTCCCCGCCTGGGGGCGGCCCACCGAAAGCCCAGGCCGGAGCGCGTCGGTCACACGCTCTGCATGGCGGCGTTTGATCAGCCTCTCGCATATCGCGGAAGGCAATGGCAGCGGTTCACGCTGTTCGATAAAGTCCTCGTTCCTCGCGCAATTGATCAGCTCGATCCACGCGAGATCGAAAGCCTGATCCAGGAGGGGAAGGAGTGCCACCAGCCCGTGCCCTCCGCCATCGGGTGTGTTCCGGAGCGGGCGCGGAGCCGCTATTCTACGGTGTATGGCGCCTATCTCCAGCATTCTGGACGCCTACCCGTCACCCGGGGTCACTTTAGCACCGCCCGCTGAGACGTTCCATTCCGAACTATGCCGAGCAGACCCCCTGCCGCACTCGCCGATGCCTTGCGCGATCGTTATGTGCTAAAGCACGAGATTGCACGAGGGGGGATGGCGACTGTGTGGCTCGCCCACGACGTCAAGCACGATCGAGAGGTCGCCGTCAAGGTCTTCCGGCGGAAGCGCAGCGCGGCAGTCAGCGCCGAACGCTTCCTGCACGAGGTTCGGATCATCGCCCAGCTCGACCATCCTCACATTCTCACGCTCATCGATTCCGGAGCGAGCGGCAACTTTCTCTGGTACGTGATTCCGTACGTGCGCGGCGAATCCCTGCGGGACCGATTGTGGAACAAGAGCCGGCTCGACGTGGAAGAAGCGCTCGCCATCACTCGCCAAATCGCGAGCGCGATCGACTATGCTCACCGGCGCGGCGTAGTTCATCGCGACATCAAGCCGGAAAACGTCCTGCTCTTCGAGGGCGAGGCGGTGCTGGCGGACTTCGGTATTGCGCTCGCACTCCAGGAGCCAGGGGACAAGCGGCTGACCCAGACCGGCGTGTCCCTGGGAACTCCCCAGTACATGAGCCCGGAGCAGGCCAGTGGCGAGCGGCACCTGGACGGGCGAACCGACATCTACTCCCTGGCCGCTGTCCTTTACGAGATGCTCGCGGGCCAGCCCCCTCATACTGGAGCAACCGAGGACGAGGTGCTGGCAAGACTGATAGCCGAGCCGCCGGTCCGGCTGAGGGCGCTGCGCGATACGGTTCCACCGGAGGTCGACGCCGCGGTGGCCAAGGGGCTCGCCAAGTACCCCGGTGACCGATTTGCCAGCGGGGAAGAGTTCGTCGCCGCGCTGTCGACTCCGCAACCAGTGGAGCTTCCCCCGGCCCCTGCCGGCTCCGCCGGGCTCGTGGGATCTTGCGCAGCCCCGCCGGCGACGAGGCACCGCGCCCTCCTGCTCGTCCTCGGCGTCGTGCTCCTGCTCGGGACGGGCGGAGTGTTCGCTTGGCATCGATACCGCTCCCGGGAGCCGGTTATTGCCAAGCGCATCGCGGTCCTGCCATTCGTGAATCTGAGCCCGGCTGAGGACGAGTATTTCGCCGACGGCATCACCGACGACGTGCGGGGCAAGCTCGCCGCCCTGCCCGGAATCCAGGTGATCGCGCGCAGCAGCTCCAGCCAGTATGCTCGGACGACAAAACCGCCGCAGGTGATCGGCCGGGAGCTTCACGTGGAGTATCTCCTGACCGGCACCGTAAGGTGGGACAAGGCGCCGGGGGCGCCGGGCCGGGTGCGGGTCAGCCCCGAGTTGGTGCAAGCCGCCACCGGCTCGACCCGCTGGCAGGAGCCGTTCGACGCCCCGCTCACCGATGTGTTTCAGGTTCAGGCCGACATCGCGGGCCGGGTTGCCAGCGCGCTCGACGTAGCGCTGGGCGACGCCGCTCGGCATGGGCTCGTGGCCAAGCCGACGGAGAGCCTGGCGGCCTACGACGCCTATCTCAAAGGCGAAGCCGCCTCGCAGGACATGGCTGTGAACGATCCCGCGGGCCTGCGGCGGGCCATTAGCTTCTACCAGCAAGCTGTGGCGCTGGACTCCGGGTTCGTCCCGGCCTGGGCCCAGCTTGCCCGTGCTCAGGTTGCCCTGTATCGCTACGGCGCGCCTATTCCCGAACTGGCCGCTGAGGCCGGTGCGGCGGCGAACCGGGCCAAGGCACTTCGCCCTGACCGGCCCGAGGGGTACGTCGCGTTGGGTGACTACTACCGCTCAGTCCCCGGCGACAACCGCCGGAGTCTCGCGGCCTTCGAGGCGGGACTCGAGCTGGCGCCCAGCAACGTCGATTTGCTCGGGGGCGCAGGCGTGGCGGAGCAGTCCCTGGGCCGCTGGGACGCGTCGCTCCAGCACCTCAGGCGGACGGCTGAGCTCGATCCCCGTTCGGCCCTCTCGGCCGTGCGCACCGCCACTACCCTGCTGTGGCTCCGGCGTTTTCCCGAAGGACAGGCCGAGGCGGACCGCGCCCTCGCGCTCGCCCCGAGCAACATCGCCATGATCTTCCTCCGGGCTACGGCAGCGATCAGTCAGGGAGATCTCGCGGGAGCCCAGGCAGTCATACGCGCTGCCCTCCCCAGGGTCGATCCGGACGCTTTGCTGGCCTTCTTCGGCACCATCGAGGACCTTTACTGGGTCCTGGACGATGCAGAGCAGCGCCGGCTGCTCACGCTCCCGCCGAGCGTGTACGACGGCGATCGCGGCACCTGGGCAATCGTCCGGGCGCAGACCTATTGGCTGCGGGGGGATACGGCGAAGGCGCGGGTGTACGCGGACTCGGCTCAGCGCGTGTTCGCTGACCAGCTCCGGGGCACCCCGGGGGATATCAGGCATGCCCAACGGGGCGTGGCCCTCGCGTACCTCGGTAGAAATGCGGAGGCCATTGAGGAAGGGAAGCGGGGGGTGGTATTGTGGCCGGTCAGCCGGGACGCAACCATTGGGGCCTACCAGCAGCACCAGCTCGTCCGCATCTACCTGCTGGTGGGGGAGCCCGAGAAAGCGCTCGACCAGCTCGAGCCGTTGCTCAGGATCCCTTCCTGGCTCTCAGCCGGGCGGCTCCGGATCGATCCCAACTTCGCACCGCTCCGGGGCAACCCGCGTTTCGAGCGGCTGGTGGGCGGGAAGTAGCGCTCCAGCTCCAGCCGGCTGGAGCGCGCCTCCGCTTGGTCATGGTACCAGCGCCCAGTCCTCCGGGCGCCGCGGCTGGGCTGCCGGCCACCGGCCGAGCAGCGCCCGCTCGCCATCTACGGGAACGACCTGAATCACAATCAAAAGCTTGGGGCCTGCCGAACCCTCTACCACTCCGAGGAGAGCCCGCTCACCGTCTATGGGATTCCCTTCGCTCATCTGAGCTGAGTCTAAGGCACTCGGCGGCGGAGCAGGTATCCGGTTGAGCAGTGCCTGTTCGGGAGTCTGAGCCTCGGCCGACCGACTGAGCCCGGCCCCGGCCAGGATCGCCAGCGCCAGTGCCGGCCCCAACGACCTGCGAATGTTGCGTGACATGTTGCTACCCTCACTGTTGTGGTCACCCGTAATTCTGGCCCCTTCGCTGCGCTCAGGGTGACACGTGAGCGCGCTGTCGCCATCTTCTCGTACCGCTCACCCGCTTACCGCCGGCGGCCAGGCGTGGTACAGCACCGGTGTCACCAGCCGGGCCAGCAGCGTCGAGGACACCAGTCCGCCGATGATCACCCACGCGAGCGGGGCATAGAGCGCCTGCCCCTGCAGGGCGAGCGGGAGCAGTCCACCGATCGCCGTCATGCTGGTGAGCACGATCGGCAGGAACCGGACTTCGCCCGCCTTCCGGACTGCCTCCTCCAGTCCCATCCCCTGCGCCCTGAGCTGGTTGGTCAGGTCCACCAGCAGGATCGAGGTCTTGATCTCGATCCCGATCAGCGCCACGAAGCCGATCATCGCGGTGAACGAGAGGGTGTTGCCGGTGAGGAAGAGCGCGATGATGCCGCCCATCACGCCGAGCGGAATCACCGACGCTACGATGAGGGTGCCGCGGAAGGTCTTGAACTCCAGAACCAGTACAGCCAGGATCATGAAGGTCGCAATGATCACCGCGCTTCCGATCCCGCCGAAGCTCTCCTGCCGGCTCTCGATCTCGCCTGCGGCGACGATGTGGTAACCCCGCGGCAGCGCCAGCGAGTCGAGCGCCGCCAACGCGTTCTGAGTCACCCGGTTGGTGTTGAAGCCGGTCTGGACAAAGCTGGTGACCGTTACCGCACGCTCCCGGTCGACGCGCTGGATCTCGGGCACATCAGTCTCGAATCGGATGTCAGCCACCTGGCGAATCGGGGTCAGCCGTCCGGTCATCGAGGCGACGTACAGCCGGTCGATCGTCGCGGGACCGGGCCGGGGATCGCCCGCGAGCCGCACCACCACGTCGCGTGCGTCGCCGTCGGACTCCCGCAGCACGCCGGCCTCGATTCCGGCCAGCCCCAGCCGAAGCGTGCGGTCGATTTCCAGCGTGGGGATTCCCAGAAGACCGGCCTTCTCCCGGTCGATCTTCACCCTGAGATCGGTTCGCTCCAGCCGAACTGGATTGTCCACGAACTGAGTGCCGGGAGTGGCCTGCAGCACCCGCTCGACCTTACCCGCGAATAACCGCAAGGTGTCGAGATCGGGACCCTGTACCCGAAGCGCGATCGGGGCATCGATCGGCGGCCCGTTCTCGAACTCGCGGAGCTCGATCTTTGCCGCTGGATACGCCGCCAGCTCGGCCCGCAAGCTGTCCAGCAGCGGCGGAGTGTGCCGCTGGTCGTAGTCCTCCAGCACCACAAACAGCATCCCCACCGCCGGATTGTCCCGCCGGGGAATCACGTTGTAGTAGATCCGCGGATTGTCCCGGCCGGCCGAGCTGAACACCGCCCGCACTCCGGTACGACGGCGGATCACCGAATCGGCATACTCCGCCGCCGCCGCAGTGGCACCGATGCTGGCGCCCTCCGGTGCGGTGATCCTCACCTGGAACTGCGGGGTCTCCGCTTTGGGAAAGAGCGAGAAGCCCACTGCCGGAATCAGTGCCGCAGCCGACATCACAAACGCCGCAGCGGCCCCCAGCGCGACCAGGGGATGGCGCAGCGCCCGGTCCAGAATCGGGGCGTAGGTCCGGTGGATCACATGCTCGAAGGTTCGGAGCGCCCGGTTTCCGTGTTCGTCGGGGTGCTTCGGCAGCACCAGACTGGCGAGCCAGGGAATGATGGTGAGCGACACGAAGAGCGAAGCCAGCACCGTCGCGATCACCGCTGCCGGCAGCGAGCGGATGTACTGCCCCGGTCCGCCGGGGAGAAAGAGCAGGGGGAGGAAGGCCAGGATGAGCGTCGCTGTGGCGCCCATCACGGCCACCGCGATCTGACTGGTAGCCGCAATGGCGGCTTCCACCCGGGAGAGACCCTGGCGGAGGTAGCGAGTGATGTTCTCCACCACCACGATGGAGTCGTCGACCAGGAGGCCGAGCGCGATCACTGCGCCCACGATCGAGAGCTGGTTGACCGTGAAGCCGGTGAAGTACAGGATGGTGAGCCCGATCGCGAGCGATAGCGGAATGCTCACCATCACGATGCCGGCCGCGCGCAGGCCGAGCGGCAGCAGGGTGACCAGCACCAGCCCGATGGCGATGGCGAAGTCCTCGCCCAGCCGGCTCAGCCGGTGCGACACGTTGTGGGCTTGGTCGAACCCGCGCTCCAGCGTGATGCTCCGAGGCAGCCCCCGCTCGAACTCGTCCAGCGCGACCCATACCCGGTCCCGCACCGCGTTGATGTTCTGGCCCTCCTGCTGGGTCACCGTCACGAACACCGCGCGGCGGCCGTTGTAGCGAGCCCAGTAGGTCGAGTCCTGGTAGCCCCAGCTCACCCCGGCCAGGTCTCCCACCCGGACCAGCCGGCCGTCTCCGTTGCCGACGACCGTGCCCGCGATCTGCTCCGGCGTCTCGTAGCTGCCGCTGGTCTTGACGTTGAACGCCCGCGCGCCGGCCTCCACCCGCCCCGCGGGGATGTCCTGGCTCTCTCCGCCGATCGCCTGCAGCACTCTGGAGGCCGGGAGATTCAATCGGGACAACCGGCCCAGATCCAGCGCCACATCGATGCGCGGCTCCGGCACCCCCCAACGCTCGGCGCCGCCGACGCCGGGCAGCGCGGTGAGCCGATCCTCCAGCCGGTCGGCCAGGCGATCCAGCTCGCGATAGGGCGCGGTCTCGCTCACCAGGGCCACCTGGGCGATGGCGACGTCGATGGTCCGGGTCTCATCCACGATGAACTGGGTCAGCTCGGCCGGCAGCTCGGGCCGCAACGAGTTCATCTCCCGCAGTACCTCGTCGTAGCGGTCGTCCGGGTTCTCGTTGAACTCGAACTCCACCTGCACCGTGGCGACTCCGTCGGAGATCCGGCTCTCGATCTCGCGGACGTTGTCCAGCGCGTCGAG
>Ga0075421_100011659_pt1 | contig 10893 bp, 8 predicted proteins | sample SoiMetdeltSBSDD5_FD_75292 | JGI IMG/M metagenome (GOLD analysis project Ga0075421, IMG submission 75292) | Bulk soil microbial communities from a Populus tree surrounding site in Tennessee, USA - Soil MetaG P. deltoides SBSDD5 | ecosystem: Environmental > Terrestrial > Soil > Tree plantation...
GTCGGTGACCGTGCAATTGAAATCGGTGCTCAGCCATTCCACGTCGTTGCTGCAGGCGATCACTCCTGTGCGCACAATACGCTCGTAATCCCAGGATGCGTCATTGCCGCGCAACTTGATCTTCAGACATTTCAAACCGTCTCGGCCAATCCAATCGGTGAGCAGAACAGGGTAGCCGTCCTTCGGTTCGTTGCCCGTTAGCTCTGATGGGTCAAGGGGATCGAGTCCACCTACCAGATGCCAGGCTGGCAGCGAGTTCGGGCGCGTCCGCATAAGAAAATTACTGATGTATTTCCCTTTGAACGAAACGGGTACATCGTCGGCAGGCTGAAGAAAGCTGGAAAGATCACGGTTCATGAATTCAGGTCCATAGCTTTTGTAAACCGGCCGTTGAAGCAGATTGCCATAGGCGTCGTGGATGGCTTGATCGAAGACCGAGCAGCAGATCAGTGCGGCCAGCCATGGCATCCGTTCCCCTGCCCGGTTGTTACCTCGATTCATCTGCTCCAAAAGCGCGGGAAGAACCTGTTCCTGAAAGTCATAGCCGATCTCCATTGGATGTCCGAACGTCGTAAACTTTGTCCATTCTTCCGCAAGTTGGACGCAAAAGTCCTTCAGCATCTGATGACGGAGGTCATACGCCGTCTTGCTCGGCCACACCCACTGCACGCTCATCGGCGTCTCACCCCAACCCTCCGCGGTCCGGCCTTGTCGATTGGCGACACGCACACACGCGCGGGCGCAGGTGACTGAAGTGACCGTCTCCGTCCCGAACTTCAACGGGATGCGCATCTGGATCGGGATGAAATAGAGCCGCGCGCCGACGATGTGAATGTCGCTTGGTTTACTCATGGGCTTTCCACAGCGGACACGGATTAACACGATTTCCCTGAAGGGGAGAGAAAAAAACGGGAGACGCGAATTGCGCGAATTGGCGCAAGGTAACGAAATTCGCGTCCATGGCTGGGTGACACCTGATCCGCACGATGTGCTTCACTTTCCTCTGCAACCTTGACTCAGCCGCGTCGCGAACTCAGCGTCTTCGCGTGCGCCGTTTCCTGTCGACCTCTCTTTTCCTGATCGCGTTGTCGGCGGTCGCCGCGCTATCGCAGGCTGCGGAGCCAGAGAAGTTCTCCAGCGACGCGGAGTTCCTTGAACTCCTGCAACGCAAGGCATTCGACTACTTCTGGCTCGAAGCCAACCCGACGAGCGGCCTGATCCGTGACCGTTCCCGCGCCAACTCCTATTGCAGCATCGCGTCGGTCGGGTTCGGGCTGACCGCCATCTGCATCGGCATCGATCACCACTGGATTACACGCGCACAAGGCCGCGATCGGGTCCTCACAACACTGAAGACCTTTTGGGAAATGCGGCAGGGCAGCGATGCCGAGGGCGTGATCGGGCACAAAGGCTGGTTCTATCACTTCCTGCACATGGACACCGGCCTGCGCGCGTGGAAGTCCGAACTGTCATCCATCGATACCGCGTTGCTCCTTGCGGGAGTCATCTACGCGCGCGAATCCTTCGACGGATCGCATACCGACGAAGTCGCCATCCGCGACCTCGCGAACCGCATCTATGGGCGCATCGATTGGCGGTGGATGGCGAACGGCAAGGATACACTGACGATGGGCTGGCATCCGGAAACAGGATTCATCAGAAGGCGCTGGATTGGATACAACGAGGCGATGATCCTCCTGCTGCTCGGCCTTGGCGCGCCGGATAGTTCGCTCTCATCGAAGTTCTGGAACGAGTGGACGGGCGGCTATCAGTGGAAGACCAGCTACGGGCAAAGCTTCGTCCATTTCGCGCCGCTGTTTGGGCATCAGTATTCGCATTGCTGGATCGATTTCCGCGGCGTTGCCGACGACTACATGCGTGGCAAAGGAATTGATTACTTCGAAAACTCTCGGCGTGCCACGCTCGCCCAACGCGCGTATTGCATCGCGAATCCGGGCAAGTTCAAAGGGTATGACGAACTGGTCTGGGGATTGACAGCCTGCGACGGGCCCGGCTTTGGGAAGTTCCAGGCCTACTCGGCCCGCGGCGCCCCGCCACCGGAAAACGATGACGGTACCATCGCACCCACTGCGACTGGCGGCTCACTCCCGTTTGCCCCCGAAGTCTGCCTCCCGACGCTGCGCCATTTTTACGATCAGTACCGCACGAATATCTGGACGCCTTACGGCTTCTGCGACGCCTTCAATCTCACCGCAAACTGGTGGGACCCTGAGGTCCTCGGCATCGATCAAGGACCTATTCTCATCATGATCGAGAATTATCGAACGGGAAAGATCTGGAAGACGTTCATAAAAGCGCCCGAGGTCCAACGGGGACTGAAGGCAGCAGGCTTTCGTTCAAGCCGCGAAAACAAATGAATTCAGGACGCCCCCGGAGGTGAACAACGAACAGCCCAAAAGAGAGTAGCTCTTTGGTGCTCTATTTTCCCGCGACTTTCGCCAACCGCAGAAAGTTGCTCATGATCCGCCGTGACGTTTCCGGTGTTCCATCCATTTCGATGTGAAACTGCGCGGCGTAAATCGGCGCATCTTTGACTTTCAGGCATTGCACCTTCGTTTTAGTCCCCTCGCCTGCGCTGGCGATGAGTTCCCAGCCTTCCGGTGGCCATTCGATCTGGCCGCAATGGCTCTGCATGGCGGTGAACTCCCCCGGCAACCCTTCGAACACCGGATCATGGCCCATCTGTCCCACCTTGTGCGGTCCACGTTCAAACACGCAGCCTGAGTAATCGCCGCACGCTTTCATCGCCGTGTGGCCGATATGGGTGTAGATCGGCAGTTTGGGCCTCTTCAGATCGCGGCAATGCGGACAGTCCCACAGTTTGTCTACGCCCGTTTCGGCGAGGATGGCCAGTCCTTGCGCTCCGCCGCAGGACGCCCACATCGGAAGCCGGCGACTCTCCAATATCTCCTGCGTGCCGCGCCACAACTCCCGGTTCACTTCGCACCAGTCCTTGAAATTGCCCGACAGGAACGCGCACAGCGGGCGCGGTTCAACGGTGAGAAACTCCGGATCAAAAGAATCGAGCCAGACCTGTTGTGCCTGGAGGTGTTCCCATCCCTGGCATGACTTCGCCAGCGGAATGAACTCCTGTCCGTGGCCGGGAAGCTTCGCGTCATGCGTTGTGTTGACGACGACAATCCAGGCGGGAAATGCAATCGGTTCCTCCGGATCGGAGAAGAACTCTACTCCCCGCAGTGTTGGAAAATCGCCGTTGGCGGTCTGGATACCTATGCGAAGGAATTTCGCTTCAATCGTTTGCCTCAGCCGATGCAACCGGAACACGCGTCGCTCGTTTGCCGTTTGCGTCCCGACGAGATCGACCCACTTCGTTCCATCGAGGCTTGTCTGCCAGACATAACGCCGCGGCGCGTTTCGCAAAACGAACTCATGGTCACCGTTGATCTGGAGAATGGCGCCGACCGACTGCGCTTTCAAAAACTCGACCTGCCACCACCAGTTGCTCTCCCCTGCCCTGCCCTTCCAGGCCATCCGCTCGGTCGCCGAGAAACGGTCCTTGTTCGTCGCGCCCTGCGCTTCGAAGGCATCCTGGGAGCTGGAAGCGACGGCGACGCCCGTCGGCTCTGCCGCAAGGGGCGCCATCCAGACGACAGCGATCCAGGCTGTCAGATGGACCCAAAGATGGTTGGGTTTACACACGAAGGACCGTTATCCTTTTGCCTCCGCTTTGGCAAAGATCTCTTTTGGCGCGGCGGAAAAGTATTTGAAGAGCGCCGGGCAAAGCCAGCCCTCGGTTTTTGTGCGCTCCGAGTAATACCAGTTTCCGCCATACTCCTCTCGTCGCCAGACCAGCTTGTCCGAATAACCGGGAAAGGGCGCCGACGCAAACAGCAGCTTGAAACCCTTGTCAGCACCCGCAATGTCGCGAACGATATCGTCGATCATTTCCGGCACACCCGAGACGAACGGCTCGCGGACGAGGCCGGCGTGTTCGTCGTCGAATACCCACGTTCCCTCCGCCCGGTAAGGAAAAATCACAAGGATGGAGTTCATCATGATCGCCTGACGGCACAGACCTGGTGAAAACGGATTAACACCATTGCCGAAGAGAGACGTCGCAATTTAGCAGCGCCCAGGTGATTGAGAAGGCCAATCATCGCCATTTGAAAACGCTAAGGATATTCGAGAAATCGTCGGTCCACACCTTCCCTTTGGCTTCGACTTCCAGCCAGCGACTTTTCCTGGTTAACAGACCGAGATCCTCCGTCCGGCGCGCCAGTACCACCCAGTGCGATTCCTCCTTTCCGCCGGCCAGTTCCTCCCGAGAGAGATTCGAGTCGTCGGCCGACCGGCAGATCAGATGGAGGTCCTCCGCCAGCCGGCCCACCACCGGCTCCAGTTCCAAGTAGCGGTTGGAGATATGAAACGCCAATATTCCGCTCCCGGCCAGTTTCGACAGGTACAGCTCAACCGCCTCCCGGGTGAGCAAGTGGACGGGAATCACGTCCGAGCTGAACGCGTCGAGCACGATCAGCCCGTAGTGGCCGTCGGCCGCATCGCGCAGCCGCAAACGCGCGTCGCCCGGGATGAACCGCAATTCCCCGTTTGCGCAATGAGAAAGGTAGGTAAAGTAGTTGGTGTTTTGCGCGATCCGAATCACGGCCGGATCGATTTCGTAAAACGTCCACCTCTCGCTGGACCGCGCGTAACAAGCCATGGATCCCGCGCCCAGGCCGATGACCGCGACGTTCGGTGACGCCGGCTCCGCGGCGTACCGGGCGAACACGTCGCCGAGCGGACCGCTGCGATGATAGTAGGTGAGCGGCTCGCATTGGCGATTTGTATCCACGAACTGCCCCCCGTGAAGAGTGTTTCCGTGCACGAGATGGCGGAATGTTCCCGTCAAAGTTTGCGTTACGCGGGAAACGCCGAAAAAATTCCGCTCCACTTTAAGGGTCTTGCCGTACGGACCGAGCGTAAACCACCCTGCCAGCAGAATCGCGCCCACCCCCAATCCAAAGCGGAGCGGCCGGTCCACGAAGAAATAGGCGAGAACCGCCGGGAGGCCGATGGTCAGCACGTTGCGCAAGTGTACTGAACTGAGATCCAAAACCGGCATAATGAAGGCGAGACTGACGGTCAGCGCGCCGAGCAGCGCGGGAAAAGCGAAATCAAGCGCCCGCGCTCCCGGGCCGGACCTCTCGGGCTTCCTCACGGGCCGCAACAGACAGGCCAGCGTGATGGCCAGTGGATATTCGATCACCGAATTGAATACCCACGGCGCGATCAGCACGTTGGACACGCCGCCGAGCGCGCCCCCCACGGAAATCCAGAGATAGAATTCGGTGAGCCGGTTCACGCAGGGCCGGTCCTCGGCGAGGCGCCGATGGCAGACCATGCTGGCGACCCAGAAAAACAACAAATGCCCCATCACCAGCAGCCAGACCGGCTGCGTTGCCCGTGACAGAATGGGAAAGGCCAACGCCAGCGCCCCGACCGGCAAAGCGCGCGCCAGCCAGCGAAACGGAAACGTTTCCCTCCGCGCAAACGCGAGGATAAACGTCGTCAGATACAGCGCCAGCGGTACCACCCAAAGCAATGGGATGCTGGCAATGTCCGTCGCCAGGTAGTTGGTTACCCCCAGCATCAGACCCGACGGCACGAACGCCAGCGCAACCCAGTGCAAACGCCGCCGCCAGGGCAGGGTGTCGGTGGGTTCAACCGCGCTTGTCGCAGCCGATTCTTCCGGCGTGCGCGGTCGCCATTCGATACGTGGTCGGCCTCTCAGGACGACCAAGCCGCACGCGACGACGAGGATCGCCAACACGCCGTACGCTCCGGCCCAAAGCCCCGATTGTTCGCGCAAGCGAAGATTCGGTTCCACCAAAACCGGATAACTGAGCAGGGCGAGCAGGCTTCCGGCGTTGCTCGCGCCATACAGAAAGTAAGGGTCCGCGGCTGTTCGATGACCGGTGGTCGAAAACCATCGCTGCAACAACGGCGCGCCCGTGGCGACGATAAAGAACGGCAACCCCGCGGTCGCCGCCAGACAACCGAGCAGCCATCCGGAAGGGTTCACGCCCGCGGCCAGCGATTGGACTCGCACTTCAGACACTCGAAACGGAAGAAACACACCCGCCAGCAGAAGCAGGGTCGCATGCAAAATCAACTGACTGCGCAGGCTCAGCCGATTGGTGACGAAGTGCGCGCAGGCATAGCCGGCCAGCAACATCGCCTGGAAGAACACCATGCAGGTGTTCCAAACCGCCGGAGCACCGCCGAGCAACGGCAGCAGCATTTTGGCGATCATCGGTTGCACCCAGAAAAGGAGCAACGCACTGACAAACAGGGTTATGCCAAACAACCACGCCATGTTCGTCCCCGTCAGCAGCCCTCTAAAAAACTATGGATATTGCTGTTTCTCCAAAAATGGCCCGACGACGAGGCGTGACGAAGGAGCATATCCGCAGCGATCTGGGACTGAGGAACAACAAAGCCGCCGGGCCGTTTTTGGAGAAACCCTCCGGGCTGAGGCTCTTTTGACCTGGTTCTTTGTCGCTCGTCGCTCACAGATCCATGAAGGATATGCTCGCTCCTCACTCCGCGAATCAATCCAAAATATCTCTCAGCAGCAATGTCCATAGTTTTTCAAGGGGCCGTTAGTTCGGGATGATCACACTCTTGGCGGATTGCCAGTTGGCCGTCGTGGCAAGCGCCTGGTTGGCTTGCTCAAGCGGGAAACGGTGTGTGACCATTTCAGCAAACGGAAACTCCTTCGATGTCGCGCGGAGAAAATCCAGCGCCACTTTCAGATGCCGCGGCTCGCTGGACCACGATCCGAACACCTGGAGCTGCTTGCGAGTAACGATATGCGGGTTGAACGGAACCGTGCCCGCGTCGCAATAGTGCCCAAGGACAAGGTATTTCCCGCCGTCCCGACACATCTCCGCTCCTTCGCCGATCACCGCGGGACTGCCGACGCATTCCAGCACGACGTCCGCGCCTTCACCACCGGTCAACTGGCGAACCAGAGCGATGCGATGCGCAGGCGTGGCGACTTCCTCAATACTGATGACATGGTTGGCGCCAAATCGTTTGGCGAGTTCCAGGCGTTGCCGTGGCCCGCCGATGACGATCGTTCGTTTCGCTCCGGCCGATTTTGCCACGGCTAGCGCGGCGATTCCGACCGGACCCGCGCCTTGAACGACAACGGAATCGTTCCATTGAGGGGGAAGACGCGGCATGCCCACGTTCGCCATCCGCGACTCGGCGCAGATTCGTTCGACGCCGTGAATGGCGGTGATCAGCGCGCAACCGGCCCCTATGACCGATTCCGTCGGCAGGTCGTCGGGAATGCTGTGAATGGTCGTCCCCGGCCGCAGGTAATGATACTGGGCGTAGCCGCCGAGGAAGTGCGGAGGTTGATCGCAGCGATAACCGATGCCGTAAGCGCACCGTTGCCGACAGCGTGTGGGCTGCTGCTTTTCAGAACAGTAATAACATTTTCCGCACGACGTCGCAGAATTCCACGTAACGCGGCCGCCAACTTCCAACCGCTGGCCGCTCCAATCCTCCTCCAGACCGTCGCCGAGTTGTTCGATGCGTCCGACCGTTTCATGGCCGAGGATGACCGGGAGGGAAATGGGAAGCTGTCCTTTCCACAAGTGAACGTCGGTGCCGCAGATGCCGGCCATCTCGGTGCGAATCAAAGCAGCGCCTCGTTCCGGCTGGGACGGCAAAAGGAATTGCTCTAGACGAAGCGGAGCATTGAACTCCGCAAGAATCGAGGCTTTGGCGGTCGCCATGACGCGCGAGACTTTGGACATCCCAAGAACAAGATTCAACGTTCAACTGCGTCGCGCCCGAATCGGCGCCTAGCCGGAACAATTCAGTCGGATAAGAGGCTCGCCCTCAGCCGGACCCAGGGAGTTTCTGCCTTTCGCCGAGACTTCGTCCGCAGCCCCGGAGAGAGAACGCCCCGGACTATGTGCGCGCAATGCGCCCCTGAACCCCGGACTTGCAGAGCCATCGAACATCCAACATCGAACGCCGAACATCGAATTGTTCGGCGGATTGGACGTTCAGTGTTCGATGTTCGGTGTTCGATGTTTTTCTGGGGTTCATGGGCAGCGAGCACTCCAAGAATTGGAGGTGAGTTGGGAGCCTTGAACCTACGGGGCAACGGGCTTGGAGTTCCGCCTTCCGGCGGTCCGGACCGGCTACAGCCGGAACTCCGAACGAGAGGTTCATGGGCAGGGGAAGCTTTTGAGCGCCTTGGAAAGCTTCACCGTTCAGTGACTCTAACTGCATAGATACTTAGCGATCCATGTCCCGTCGGACCCAGTCCGCGTGAGAATCAAGATAGAGCAGGTTGCGGCCGCCATTGTGGGCGGACCACCCTTTGGCAGGTGGAACGCTGGCCCCGATAGACAATTGCAGATGGAACTCGGGCCATCGGGATTTCTCGAGAAACTACTCCGGTAGATCCTGTTGTTTCGGTTCTGACAATAGAAAGCTGAGTAAAAACCCTATTGCGAAAACCGCCGTGCCGACAATTGCCGCGCCCGTGGCCACCTGTTCGAACGTCGAACCTGGCAGTGCTGGCGCCACGAGATTTGCCGTTACAAACGCCGCGGAGGTTCCGAACATTCGGCCGCCCACGTTCGTAGCGAAACTGCCGCCGGTGCCGCGCAGATGGAGCGGAAACACTTTCGGCAGGTATTCCCCGAAGTAGCTGAACTGGGCCACGGTAAGAAACCCCGCCGCCGCCATTCCCCACACGAACAGGTCCGGTTCGCTCCTGAAGAGAAACAGATACGTCAGCGGCATTACAAGCAGGCCGGGCACCTGGAAAAGACGCAGCAATGTCCTGCGGGTGATCGCCACCACCAGCAGGAGCGCCAGCGCGATCCGTCCGGCGAGTCCGCCCATCTCCTGCCAAAGCTGCACCTTATTGCCACGCGCTTTGATGGCCGTGTCAAACGGCTCCTGCTTCTCGCGATTGGCACCGAGTTGGCCGAGGATCCTTTCACGGTCGAGCACTGCCTTCTTCGCATCCGGTTTCGGCGCCGTGAGCTGGTTCAACTCGCCGTCGAGCTGGCTCAGCCGGTTCGTCAGGGCGCTCAGTTGCCCTTGCAGTTCCGCCTTCTTCGCGTCTTCCGCCCTGGGGTCCTCCACGGCTCTGCGAACGCCGCGCATGGCGATGCGCAATTTCGCGCGCAAGCCGGCGATTTCGCGCAGGCCCGCGACCTCGTCGCATGCCTGCTCGAAGCGGACGCGAACTTCGTCGAGTTGTTGATTCAATAGCTTCGCCTCATCCTGGAGCGGCTTAAGCGCCTGGCGCTGTTCGGCGAGATCGGCCATGCCGGGCGCGACGCGCAGCGGCGTCAGTTGCAACGCGCCGAATGCCGCGCCGTACGCACAAGCCGACAGTCCGGCCGTCACCAGCGTGGTGCGCCGCAGGGCGGGCGAAAACAGTTCGGCGAAACTCGGACGCTTGAGAGTGCCGGCGGCGCGCTTGTCGCGCCAGACTTTGGACTCCGGCACGAACGGCAGCATGAACGCGATCGGAATCGCCGGCAGAAATCCAGTCAGCAGCGTGTAACGCCAGGTGGCGTGGGCGTTAAACACCTCGCTGACAGGCAACGCGGGCAGCGAGTTGGCATGCTTGAGCACCCACACGCTCATCGCCGTCACCAGCAGACCGCCAAGCGACGCGAACGCCTGAGTGGCGCCCAGCGCGATTTCCTTTTGTCGCTTGTTCGGGAACAGTTCCGCAAGCCATGTGATGGCGGCGACGAATTCCACGCACACGCCAATGAACGTCGTGCAACGGAAAAGAATAAACGTCTCGAGACTGGTGCTGAACGCGGCCGCGCACGGCGACAGCGAGTAGAGAAAGATGCTCGCCGCCATAATCTTTTTGCGCCCAAACCGGTCGATGAGCCAGCCGCCGAGGAGACCGAATACGCCGCCGCTGAGGGCAGAGAGCCAAAGCAGATTGCCCATCCACTTCGTTACCAGCGGGTTGTTCGGCGGCACCTGGAGCAGTTCCGCGATCGCCGGGACGCCCACCAACGGGGTCATCAGCAGTTCATACGTGTCAAAGAGGAAGCCAATGCTGGCGATCGCGAGGATGAGCCAGTGCGTGAGCGTGAATTTGCCCGGCTCGGGTGAAGACGGATTCATGGCGCCCGTTTTTGCATCAGTTACCCCCGGCACACAAGCATTTTATACGTGTTCGTATTAATCGTGCGCACCTTGACACGACGACCGTTGGAGCGCGGGATTCCAATCCCGCCAGCCAAAAGTCCGCGCCACTCGCAGGATTGGAATCCCGCGCTCCACGCCTCAATTCGCGTTGTCTTGCCGGAACACTGCGGCCACGCTAAACCATGTCGAACAACCATTGCCTATGGAAAAACCTGCCGCCATCCAACAGATCCGCGATGTCTGCAATATCATCACCCGCGAGTTAATGCGCGTTCATCCCGCCGTTCCGCCCCTCGCTGACAAAGAAACGCAGGACGAGATCTTTAAGACCTTGTTCGAGCTGACAAAGAACATCGAGATCATTAAGAAGCGTCTCGCCAGGTTGGAAGCGAGGGACAGCTCGACGCTGTTGTGAATTCGGTAAAATCAGGGGTCAGTTCCCGCCGCTTGAGATCTTTGCCATGATAACGGCGACGAGGATCGCCGCGGCAAGAACCAGAAGAAGCACAAGAAGCAATCGCGGGTGCCGACTGAGGAATTCGCTGAAGAACGCATCCAATTTGGAACCCGATGGCCGCGCGTCATCGCCGTCGTCGCCCGACGGGCGCTTCATATAATCTCTGTCGCGGATACCCATCTTGCTTTGGATGGAGGCGCGTCAACTATCGCCATGCCTTCCGTACTTGGTTCATCCTCCCA
>Ga0075421_100011661_pt1 | contig 10891 bp, 7 predicted proteins | sample SoiMetdeltSBSDD5_FD_75292 | JGI IMG/M metagenome (GOLD analysis project Ga0075421, IMG submission 75292) | Bulk soil microbial communities from a Populus tree surrounding site in Tennessee, USA - Soil MetaG P. deltoides SBSDD5 | ecosystem: Environmental > Terrestrial > Soil > Tree plantation...
CTACGTCGCGGACCCAGCAGGACACCGGGTTGCGGTAGTCGACACGATCTCGGGCACTACGGCGTTCGTCGAGGTGGGTGATCGTCCATTCCACATGGCGGTTCTCGGCGCCGATGTGTATGTGGCCAACAATCAGGGCGGCACTGTCAGCGTGATCGACACCGTCGACAACGTCGTGGTTCACACGATCGGGCTGGGCGGCCACCCTTACGCGGTGGCATCGGCTCGCGGCCGGGTCTTCGTCTCCGACTACGGCTTCTACGGCGGCCAGTCCACCCATCGGGTGTCGATGATCAGCGCCGCGTGTGGCCGGGTTATGGACGTGTTGCCCGTCGGCCACTACCCCACCGGTGTTGCTGTCGCGCCGGATGACAGCCGGGTGTACGTGACCAACAACGACGGCGCCTACGCCGGCTCTCATCCCGGCACCACAACCGTCATCGACCCGGTTACCGGCACCGTGATCGACACACTGGGCGTCGGTGGTTGTGCGGTCGCGCTCAGCGACAACGGCGATCACGTCTACCTGGCGAGCAGCGGCTATGACGCGACGTTCACGAGCAAGCTCTCGATCGTCGACATCCCTTCCGGCCGAATCTCCGCTGTCCCCATCCAGGGGACGCCGAATGCCTTGGCTGTCAACGGCGATCGGGTCTATGTCACCGACACCTGGCATTCGTCGATCATCCAGATCACCGCACGCGACGTGCTCGTCGTCGACACCGATGCGGCCAACGATCCGCCGACGTTGACCATCACCGAGCTCGAGACTCACCTATTCCAGGTCAGCGCAGACGATCCCGACAACGACGAGGTGACCGTCACGGCAACGCAGCCGTTCAGCGGCACTATAAAGGTGCTCGGTGGCGGCCTATTCCAGTACACACCCAACGCAAGGGCGACAGAAGGATTCGTCGATCACTTCGCCATCACCGCCGACGACGGTCACGGCGGCGTCGTGACCAAGACCGTCGCCCTAACGATCTAGCGCCAGATCCTTGCGGAACTTGCGCATCCCGTCGATCTTCTCGGCGAGCGTCGACTCGGGCCCGGTGTAGAACATCCACGGCATCGTGATGATCCCGGTGATACCGCTCGCCTCGGCCCGGTCGTAGTGCTCCGGGGCGAATGCATCGGTCAACGGGGTCAGGATCGCGAAATCGTCCATCGACAAGCCGTTTTCCGCGCGCAATTCGCGCAGCCGATCGACGCGTTCGATCGCCCTCTCGGTGGTGATCAGGTCGCCGATCCAACCGTCGTTGCGTGCTGCGCGGCGCAACGCAATGTCGCTCAGGCCACCGACATAGATCGGAATGTGCGGCGGCGTGGGCTCCATCTCCAGTCGCGGCGCCGAATAGAACTCTCCCTCGAACTGGGTCCACCCGGGCTGCCAGAGCGCCTTCATCAGCTCGAGCATCTCGTCGGTGCGCTTCCCGCGGCGGTCGAAGCGCTGACCCATCAACGTGAACTCTTCCTCGCACCAGCCGACGCCGATACCAAGCTCCAACCGGCCCTCGGCCAGATATGCAGCAGTACCAATGGATTTCGCGGCAGAGTACGGGTCGCGCATGGCGGGCAGGTACACCGTCGTCACGAAGTGCAGCCGCGTGGTGACCAGCGCTATGGCGCCGATCATCACCCACGGGTCGGGCCAGTCGGTGAACGCCTCCCAGCGCCGCTTACCGTCTTTGGTGTACGGATAGGGTGTGGTAAGCGTCTCGAGGTTGATGACGTGGTCCGGGATACCCATTCCGTCATAGCCGAGATCATCGGCGGCCTTGGCGATTTCGATGACCTCGCTGGTCTCGAGGAACGCCGTGCTGACGTAATATTTCATCCGGCGTCCCTGGCCCAGGCCGGCCTGATGAACACGCCCTCGGCCTCGACGGTGGTGCCCTGCGCGTCGCTCAGATAGCCACGCGCAAAGGTTTTCACACCTTCGATTCGCTCGATGAACGCCTCGGCACGCAGCGGGCCCAGAGGTGTGCCACGCAGGTAGCGCAGTGTGATGGTGCCGGTGAACTTCGGCTGCGTCAGCCCCTCGCTGGCCGCCTCACCGAGGATATGGTCGAGCACCAGCGCGCAGATGCCGCCGTGCACCCAGCCCGGTGGCCCCTCATAGGCGCCGCTAAGGGTGAATTCGCTCCAGGCCCGCCCACCGGTTTCGTGGTGGATGAGCATGGGCGGCGCAATCGCATTGCGCACTCCGACAGCCGGATTCGCCCACGCCAGGGGCCGTCCGGTGGCCTCGTGACGCAGTGTGGTCGTCGCGGTGCGTTGCTTGCCCTCGAGCATCGCGGTAACCGCCTCGATTGCCTTCTGTGCCTCGCGCGCGGTCGCTTCATCGACGTCGGTGTGGATACCCGCGCCGATGAGTTTGCGTATCGCATCTGTCAACGGCTCGTAGAGCACGCGTTGACGGTCGTACTCCTCCGCGCTGATGACGTCGAACCCGAAGTCCATGCTCATCCGCTGTGCCTCATCCTCCGAAGACCTTTCGTACAACCGCCTTTGCCCGGCGGGTCACCCGCAGATAGTTGTCCAGGAACTCGCCGCCGTCGTCGGAGTCCCAGCCCGCTGCCAACGCGACAGCATTGAGCTGGCGGCCGGGGCCGGGCAGCTGATCGGTTGGCTTGCCGCGCACCAGCACAAGGGCGTTGCGCGCCCTGGTCGCCGTCAACCACGCCTGCCGTAGCAGCTCGACGTCGCCCTCGGCGATCAGCTCGGCCCTGCCGATTGCGTCGAGTGTGTCCAGCGTCGAAGTGCTGTGCAGCGCAGGCACTTTGTGGGCATGCCGGAGTTGAAGCAGCTGCACCGTCCACTCGATGTCGGCGAGCCCGCCGCGGCCCAGCTTGGTGTGTGTGTTCGGATCGGCGCCGCGCGGCAGCCGCTCGGCATCGACACGCGCCTTGATGCGCCTGATCTCCTGTACGGCTTCGGCGGACACCCCACCCGACGGGTAGCGGGTCTTGTCGACCATTAGCAGGAACCGCTCACCGAGTTCGGGATCACCCGCCACTCGATGCGCCCGCAACAGCGCCTGAACCTCCCACGGCTGCGCCCATTGGTCGTAGTAGGTCTCATAGGAGGCGAGCGTGCGCACCAGCGAACCGTTGCGGCCCTCCGGCCGCAGGTTCGCGTCCACCTCCAGCGGCGGATCGGCGCTGGGGGTGCCGAGCAGCGTGCGGACCTGCTCGGCGATGGTCACCGCCCACCGCACCGCCGCCGACTCGTCGACACCGTCCTCCGGGTCACAGACGAACATCACGTCGGCGTCGGACCCGTAGCCCAGCTCGCCGCCGCCCAGTCGGCCCATGCCAATCACCGCGATGCGGGCCGGCGCGCCGCTGTCCGGGGTGTTGGCCCGGATGATTGCGTCCAGGGCAGCCTGCAGCACGGCCACCCACACCGACGTCAGCGCGTTGCACACGTCGGTCACCTTGAGCATGCCGAGCAGGTCTGCCGACGCGATGCGGGCGAGCTCGCGGCGCCGCAGCGTGCGGGCGGCGGCAATGGCCCGCACCGGTTCCGGATGCCTGCCCGCCGAGGCGACCAGCGCCCGTGCCACCGCATCGGGCTCGACCTCGAGCAACTTGGGTCCGCCCGGACCGTCCGCGTAGAGCTGGATCACCTCCGGTGCCCGCATCAGCAGCTCAGGCACGTAAGCGGAGGTGCCGAGCACCCGCATCAGCCGCTTGGCCACCGCGCCCTCGTCGCGCAGCGTGGACAGATACCACCGATGGTCGGCCAGCTCCTCGCTGATGCGTCGGTACGCCAGCAGCCCGGCGTCCGGATCGGGGGTGTCGGACAGCCAGTCCAGCAGCGTCGGCAGCAACACCTGCTGCACCCGGCCACGCCTGCCACTGTGACCGGTCAGCGCCGCCAAATGTGTCAGCGCGCTCTGCGGGCCCTCGTAGCCCAGCGCGGCGAGCTGGCGTTCGGCGGCCTCCGGTGTCATGCCTTCCGAAATACCAACTGAGCCAACGGATTCCAGTAGAGGTTGATAGAAAAGCTTCGCGTGCAGCCGCGACACCCGCATGTTCTGGCGCTTGAGCTCCTCGCGCAGCACGCCGAGCGCGTCGTGCTGACCGTCAGGGCGCACGTGTGCCGCGCGGGCCAGCCAGCGCAGCGCCTCGTCGTCGTCGGGCTCGGGCAGCATGTGTGTGCGCTTGAGCCGCTGAAGCTGCAATCGGTGTTCGAGCAGCCGCAGGAATTCGTAGGAGGCGGTCATGTTGGCGGCGTCGTCGCGGCCGATGTAGCCGCCGGAACCGAGCGCGGCCAGCGCGTCCACGGTCGAGGCGACGTGAAGCGATTCGTCGTTGCGGCCGTGCACCAACTGCAGCAGCTGCACGGCGAACTCGACGTCGCGCAGCCCGCCCGTGCCCAGCTTGATTTCGCGGGCCCGCACCCCGGCTGGCACGAGCTCCTCGACGCGCCTGCGCATTGCCTGCACCTCAGGCACGAAGTCCTCACGCTGGCTGGCGGTCCACACCATGGGCATGAGCGCCTCGACGTACCGTCGGCCTAGCTCTTCGTCACCGGCCGCCGGCCGCGCCTTGAGCAGCGCCTGGAATTCCCAGGTCTTGGCCCAGCGCTGGTAGTAGGCGATGTGGGAGTCCAGGGTGCGCACCAGCTGGCCGTGCTTGCCCTCAGGCCGCAGTGCGGCGTCCACTTCGAAGAACGCGTCGCTGGCGAACCGCATCATCTCGCCTGCCACCCGGGTCTCGACGGCGTCTGCGGTCTCGCCTACGAAGATGACGTCGACGTCGCTGACGTAGTTCAGCTCCCTCGCGCCGCATTTGCCCATCGCGATCACCGCGAGCCGCGGCGGCTCATCGCCGCCGGCCACTATCAATGCAGCGCCCAGCGCGGCGTCAGCGATATCGGACAGGTGCTCGCCGACGGTGGTGAAGGGCAACACCGGCTCGTTCTCCACCGTCGGCGCGAGATCAAGCCCTGCCAGGACCAGCAGCCGGTTGCGGTGAAGCGTTCGCAGCGGCTGCAGCGCACCGGTTGTGTCGCTTGCCTTTTCGGCCTCCCCGGCGAACATCGCCCGCAACTCGTCCGCGGACGGAAGTGTGACGTCGCCCGCCAATAGGTGCCACGAGTCGGGATGGGCGACCAGATGATCACCGAGCGCCAACGACGAGCCGAGCACACCGAACAGCCGGCCGCGCAGCCCTCGGTCCTTGACGAGGGACTGGTTGAGTTCGTCCCAGCCCCGTCCGACGGCGTCAGCGAGCCGGACCATCGCCCGCAGCGCGATGTCGGCGTCGGGCGCGCGCGACAGTGACCACAACAGCTCGACGTGCGCGTCGGTGTTCCAGCCCAACCGGTCCAAGTCCGCGGTCGCGGTCGGTTCGACCAGGCCGAGCCGGCCTACGCTGGGCAGCTTCGGTCGCTGCGTCGCAGGTTTGGCCACGCCTCGACGTTAGCGCGAGCGTCAGCTAGAGCGACAAGTAGGCCTTCAGCTCGAACGGCGTGACGTGGCTGCGGTAGTTCTCCCACTCGGTGCGCTTGTTGCGGAGGAAGTAGTCGAAGACGTGCTCCCCCAATGCTTCCGCCACCAGCTCGGAGTTCTCCATCTCGGTCAGCGCGACGCCGAGGCTGCCCGGCAGCTCCTTGTAGCCCATCGCACGCCGCTCCTCAGTAGTAAGGCTCCACACGTTGTCCTCGGCCTGCGGGCCCAGCACATAGTTTTTCTCGACGCCGCGGAGCCCCGCGGCCAATAGCACCGCAAAGGTGAGGTACGGGTTGCACGCCGAGTCGGGGCTGCGGACCTCGATCCGGCGCGACGAGGCCTTGCGCGGCGTATACATCGGCACCCGCACCAATGCCGAGCGGTTGGCCGCGCCCCAGGAGGCGGCGGTCGGCGCCTCACCGCCGTGCACCAACCGTTTGTAGGAGTTCACCCATTGGTTTGTCACGGCGCTGATCTCTGTCGCGTGTTCGAGAATGCCTGCGATGAACGACTTCGCGACATCAGACAGCTGCAGCGGGTCGTCGGGGCTGTGGAAGGCGTTGGTCTCACCCTCGAACAGGCTCATGTGGGTGTGCATGGCCGAGCCGGGGTACTCGGCGAAGGGCTTGGGCATGAATGACGCCCGCACCCCGTCGCCGATCGCGACCTCCTTGACCACGTACCGGAACGTCATCACGTTGTCGGCCATCGACAGCGCGTCGGCGTAGCGCAGGTCGATCTCTTGCTGGCCTGGTGCGCCCTCGTGGTGGCTGAACTCCACCGAGATGCCCATCTGCTCCAGCGCGTCGATCGCGTGGCGACGGAAGTTCGGCGCCGCGTCGTGCACGGCCTGATCGAAGTAACCGCCGTTGTCGGCCGGGACCGGTGGCGTGCCGTCGTCGGCTCCGGGATGCAGCAGGAAGAACTCGATCTCCGGATGGACGTAGCAGGAGAAGCCGAGGTCACTGGCCTTGGACAGCTGGCGGCGCAGCACATGCCGCGAGTCGGCCCACGAGGGTGAGCCATCGGGCATCGTGATGTCGCAGAACATCCGCGCCGAATGATGCTTGCCCGAACTGCTCGTCCACGGCAACACCTGGAAAGTCGACGGATCGGGCCGGGCCACCATGTCGGCCTCCGACACCCGGGCGAAGCCCTCGATCGCCGATCCGTCGAAGCCGATGCCTTCCTCGAACGCGCCCTCCAGTTCGGCCGGTGCGATCGCGACCGACTTGAGGTATCCGAGCACGTCCGTGAACCACAGCCGGACGAAGCGGATGTCGCGTTCCTCCAGCGTGCGCAGCACGAATTCCTTCTGCCGATCCATGTCCGCAGCGTATGCACCGGCTGTTAATTCTGTGTTACACGGCTACTGCGATTAACAGCGCAAACCTTCCGGCGGCACGACCGAGTCGAGAAGGAAGTTCACCACGGCGGTGTCGACGCATTGGTCGCCGTTGAACACCACGGTGTGCTGGGTGCCGTCGAACGTGATCAACGCGGCGCCCATCTGGCGGGCCAGATCCACCCCCGCTTCGTACGGAGTCGCCGGATCGTGCGTGGTGGAGACGACGACGACCTTGCCGGGACCGGGCGAGGTGCCCGGATGCGGGGCGGACGTCGGGGGTACCGGCCACATCGCGCAGGCGTCGCGGGGGGCAAACCCGGTGAAGGTGCCGTACTCCATGAACGGCGCCGCTTCGCGGATCTGTCGATCGGCGTCGGCCCACGCTGCCGGGTCGGTCGGGTACGGCGCGTCGACACATCGAATCGCGGCGAATGCATCCTGCAGGTTCTTGTAGTGACCCGATTCGTCACGGTGCTGGTAGTCATCGGCGAGCAGCAGCAGGTCCCCGGCGTCGGTGCCGCGCTGTAGCCCCAGCAGCCCGCTGGTGAGGTACTGCCAGTAGCGCCGCGTGTAGAGCGCGTTGACGGTGCCGGTTATCGCGTCCTGGTAGCTCAGGCCACGCGGATCCGACGTCCAGCCCGGCTTGTTCACCAGCGGGTCGACCAACTCGTGAAAGCGGTCGACGAACTTCGCGGGGTCGGTGCCGAGCGGACAGCCCGCCGACTGTGCGCAGTCGGCGGCGTAATCGTTGAAAGCCGTTTGAAAGCCGGCCATCTGGCGAATGCTGTTGGTGATCGGGTCGAGGCTAGGGTCGACGGCGCCGTCGAGCACCATCGCGCGCACCCGGTCGGGGTACTGCTCGGCATACGCCGCGCCCAGTTCGGTTCCGTACGAGAAGCCGAGATAGTTGATCTGGTTCTCGCCCAATGCTGCACGGACGACGTCCATGTCGCGCGCCGACGACGCCGTTCCGACGTTGGCCAGGAACTCCGAACCCATTCGCTGAGCGCATGCATCGACAACCTGGCGCCAGACGGCTTCGATGTGGGCGACACCTTCTGGGCTGTAGTCGGCCATCGGTTCACGACGGAACGCATCGAACTCGGCGTCGGTGCGGCAGCGCAGCTCCGGCGTGGAATGGCCGACCCCGCGCGGATCGACGCCCACCAGATCGAACCGGCGCATGATGTCGGTGTCGGCCAGCGACGCCCCCATGCTGGCCACGGTGTCCACGGCCGACGCACCCGGTCCGCCCGGGTTCACCACGAGCACGCCGATCCGGTCGCCGGATGCGGGAATGCGGATCACCGCCAACTGTGCTTGGGCGCCTTCGGGTTTGGCGTAATCGACGGGCACCGACACCGTCCCGCACTGCGCGGTCGGGATGCGGGTGGCGTCGCCGATGAACTGCTCGCAGCTTCCCCACAGCGGCGGCTGGCCGTACTGCTGGATCGACTCACCCTCGGGCGACGCCCATGCGGCCGGGCACGCGATCGCCGACATCAGGAAGATCGCGAGCAGCACCGTACTCCACCTGCCCACCCGCCACATGGCCAACATGTTCGCATGGGTAACGGCCGCCGGTCTGCGGCTGGAATACAACGGTGACCTTGCTGTTATCGGGCGTCTAGCTCGTACGTCAACCAGGTCGACTTCTCGGCGCCGATACCGTCGTAAAGCCGTTGCGCCGTCGCGTTGTCCGGCGCCGTCTCCCACACCAGCTTCCCGGCGCCATGCTCGCGGCAGAGTTCTCGGCAGCGTTCGATCAACGCGCGGCCCGCGCCCGATCCGCGGGAGGCAGGCACCACGAACAAGTCGTTGAGCACTCCGACCCGAGCGGCGTACAGCGTCTGCCATGTCCAGTAGATCGTCGCGAAACCCAATGGCGTTCCATCGGTGTCGCGCGCGATGAGCTGAAGTCCCTCGGACGGATCGTCGATCAACGCAGTTACGAGTGCCGCCAGTTGATCGTCGGGTGGATCAACCCGATAGAAGTCACAGTAGGCCCGCAACATCGGCATGAGGTCGGGCACATCGGCGCTGCCGACCGTGGTGATGGTCAGCATCGTGTATTCGGCGGCGGCACAGTCACGTCGACAAGGTAGCGCGCCGCGATGTCATCAACACACGTATTTCCCTGGAAGACAACGGTGTGCTGGGTGCCGTCGAAGGTGAGCAGCGTGCCACCGAGTTGCTGAGCCAGGTCGACGCCGGCCTGATACGGCGTGGCCGGATCGTTGGTCGTCGACACCACCAGGATCGGCGGCAGACCCGCCACCTTGAGCTCGTGCTGATCGCCGGTTGCGGGGACCGGCCAGAACGCGCACGTGTCCAGCGGTGCGAGACCGGTGAATTCGCCGTAGCTCAGGAACGGCGCGACCTCACGGGTGCGACGGTCCTCGTCGACCACCTTGGCGCGGTCGGTGATGTGCGGCTTGTCCATACAGTTGACCGCGACCCGGACATCGGTGGAGTTGTTGTAGTGCCCCTTGTCATCCCGACCCATGTACAGGTCGGCCATCGCCAGCATGGTGTCGCCTCTGCCCTCTTTGATTTCGGACAGCGCCTGGGTGAGGTGGCGCCACAGGCTCGGCGAATAGAGCGGCAGGATGGTCCCGACGATCGCGTCGCTATAGCTCAGCCCGCGCGGATCTTTCGTCTCCGCCGGGTGCTTGACCAGCGGATCGACGAGGCTCTTGTAGACGTCCACCGCCTTGGAGGGATCAGTGCCCAACGGGCAGTCCGGGCTGCTGGCGCAGTCGGCGGCGTAGTTGTCGAACGCCTTCTGGAACGCGGCGGCCTGGCGGATCTCCTCCTCGATCTGGTCGGCATTCGGGTCGACGGCCCCGTCGAGGATCATCGCTCGAACCTTGTCGGGATAGGCCTCGGCGTACAGGGCTCCGATCCGGGTCCCGTACGAGTAGCCGAGGTAGGTCAGTTTGTCGTCGCCGAGGCCGGTCCGGATCGCTTCAAGATCCTTGGCCACGTTGGCGGTTCCGAGGTTGGCCAGGAACTCCTTGCCCATCTTGTCGACGCACCGCTGGACGAACTCCTTGTTCTCCTTCTCGATGTGATCGACACCCTCTTGGGTGTATTCCACCGTGGGATCGGCCCGCAACTTGTCGTTGTCCTCGTCGGAGTTGCACCACGCCGCGGGCGTGGAGTTGGCGACGCCGCGGGGATCGAAGCCGACGAGATCGAACCGCTCTCGCACCGACTGCGGCAGCGTTGGCGCCATCGACGCGGCGGCCTCCACGCCGGATTCACCGGGACCGCCGGGGTTGACGACCAGTGAGCCGACCTTCTGGCCGGTGGCCTTGAAGCGGATCATCGCGATCTGCGCGACGTCACCGTCGGGCTTGGAGTAGTCGACCGGAACCGACAGCATGCCGCACTCGGCACCCGCGGGGATGCGGTTCTGGTCCGAGGCGGCGGCCTTGCACGGCAACCACTGGATCGGAGAGCCTGGCCGGGGCGCCGAGATGACGGCGCGCCCGTCGACCATGTTGCTGCACCCGGCCAGCAGCAGGGCAGCGATGGTCGCGAGGACCCCGATCCGCAGGTTCATGGCACCACATGCTGCCATGACCATGCATCCACGCAGGCGAGGGCGCTATCTCGTGGCGTCGAGCAGCTCGTTCAGCGCCACCTCGAAGTCATCGGCGAGGTCCCACAGATCGGGCAGCAGCTCGGGGCACGACACGATGCCGACGTCGAGCTTGCCGGTCAGCGACATCACCGTGATGTTGAGGCCCGAGCCGTGGAAGATCGGGCCCAGCGGGTACATCGCCTTGATCTCGTTGCCCAGGAAGTACAGCGGCTCCTGTGGACCGGGCACGTTGGAGATCACCAGGTTATGCACCGGTCGTGCGCCACTCAGCCGGCTCGCGGCATAGACGCGCATGGCGACGCCGAACACAGCCGGCGCGGCGAACTGCGTCCAGTCCTGAAGCAGAGTCGCACCGATCGCTGAACTATGTTGCTTGGCAACCGAATTCGACTCTGCGATGGATTTCAGCCGCTCCGCAGGGTCGTCGACGTGCGTCTCGAGTTTGGAGAACATACCCGACACCTGATTGCGG
>Ga0075421_100011664_pt1 | contig 10890 bp, 8 predicted proteins | sample SoiMetdeltSBSDD5_FD_75292 | JGI IMG/M metagenome (GOLD analysis project Ga0075421, IMG submission 75292) | Bulk soil microbial communities from a Populus tree surrounding site in Tennessee, USA - Soil MetaG P. deltoides SBSDD5 | ecosystem: Environmental > Terrestrial > Soil > Tree plantation...
CGGCCCGGGCCGATCGTCGGCGAGATGGCCTCGCCCTACATCCGCCGGCGCCAGGGCAAAGAGAAGCCGGAGCCGCTCCATCCGTGGCTCGAGCCGGTCCTCGCCCGGACGCTCGGCGTACCGCTCTTCCAGGAGCAGCTCATGCGCATGGCGATGGTCATCGCGGGCTTCACGGGCGGGGAGGCCGAGCAACTGCGCCGCGCCTGCGGGGCCAAGCGTTCGCGCGAGGCGATGGGGGCGGTGGAGGAAAAGCTGCGGCGCGGGATGACGGCCAAGGGCGTCGACGGCGGGGCGCAGGACCGGGTCGTCAAGGCGATCACCTCCTTCGCCATGTACGGGTTCCCCGAGTCGCACGCCGCCTCCTTTGCCCTCCTCGCCTATGCGAGCGGCTACCTCAAGTGCCGCTACCTCGCGGCCTACTGCGCGGCCATGCTCAACAATCAGCCGATGGGTTTCTACGGGCCGGCGGTGCTCGTCAAGGACGCGCAGCGGCACGGGCTGCGCTTCCTCCCGGTAGACATCCAGCGCTCTGGGTGGGAGTGCGTCCCGGAGCGCGCGGGGGGCTCGCTCGGCGTCAGGCTCGGGCTGAATTACGTCAAGGGGCTCAGGCGCCAGACGGCCGAGGCCGTCATCGGCGAGCGCGGCCGAGGCCCATACCTGGGAATCCAGGAACTGTGCCGTCGCGTGCCCGGGCTGCGCGCGGACGAGTTGCGCGCCCTGAGCGCCGCGGGCGCGCTCCAGGACATCCGGCCCGGGCGCGGGACGACGCGGCGCGACGCGCTCTGGGAGTCGGAGGACGCGGTCAGGCCCGCGGGCCCGCTGCTCGACCTGATCGAAGAGACCCCCGAGGAGTCGCCGCTGAGGCAGATGACCGAGGCCGAGAGGGTCGAGGCCGACCTCCGCGCGACAGGCCTCACGATCGGCAAGCACCCGCTCAGGTTTTTGAGGCAGGAGTTGGGGCGATCGGGCGTGGTGGCGATCGGGAGCCTCCCGAGCCTGCGCCACGGGTCACGGATCCGGGTCGCGGGCCTGGTCATCTGCCGGCAGCGCCCGGCGAGCGCGCGCGGGGTGGCCTTCCTCTCGCTCGAGGACGAGACGGGGATCGTCAACGTCGTCTTCATGCCGGACCTCTTTGAGAAGTACCGGCGGGTGATCGTCGGCAGCCCGGCGCTGCTCATCACGGGCGCGCTGCAACGGCTGGAGGGGACGGTCACGGTCAAGGCCGGTCATGCCGAACCGCTCAGCGACGTCGAGACTCCGGTCATGTCCTACGATTTCCATTGAGGTCGGCGCGGCGCGCTTCTCCGTTAGGCGCGCGCCCAAATTCGCCGTACAATCTACACCACAACGTGAGAGAACAAGACTCATGAATCTAGGGCTGTCCGACATGATCGCTCTGGTGACGGGTGCTTCAAGTGGCATCGGCGCAGCCACGGCACAGTTGCTCGCCAAGGAGGGCGCGGATGTCGTCATCTGCTACGACCAGAATCGAGGGGGCGCCGCGCGGAGCGCCGATGTGGTTCGGTCTCTGAATCGCCGGGCCTGGCTCTGCCAGATGGACGTGAGCCAGGCCGAGGCCGTTTCCGGGGCCGTCGCGCGTTTGCGCGCCGAGGTGGAGGCGATTGACATTCTGGTACTATGCGCCGGCACAAACCTGGTCACGCCCTTCGAGGAGCTGGGGCCCGGCGAGTGGGACCGGGTGATCAACGTCAACCTGAATGGTCCGTTTTACGTGCTGCGGGAGGCAATGCCGCTGCTGCGCGAGGGCGCGTCGGTGGTCACCGTCGCCAGCGTGGCCGCGCACACGGGCGCGCCGCATCACGCTCATTACGCCGCGGCCAAGGCCGGGTTAGTCAATCTGACCAAAAGCGCCGCGCGCGCGCTCGCCCCGCGGGTGCGGGTCAACTGTGTCGCGCCCGGCATCACGCTCACGCCCATGGGGGAGGAAACATCAGGCACTCTACCGCCTGACTACGCGCGGACTAAACTGTTGACCCAACGATTCGCCACCCCCGAGGAGATTGCGCGCTGCATCGTCTTTGTCGCCAGCCCCGCTGCAGCTTTCATGACGGGCACGACGGTTGATATCAATGGCGGGCGTGAACTGCGCTAAATCGAGCCGCGGGGAATGGCCCGCGGATGACACGGATGAGACGGATCGGCGCGGATCAGACTTTTGTCAAGCCGGACGAAGGGGACAAGAATGGCACCATATGTCCGGTCTTCAGCTGCCGCTGAAGTTCATGCAGCCGCAACTGTTCGACCTGTGATGAGATAAAAGCCATGCCGGTAACGAGACGTGATTTTCTGCTCGGTGGCGCCACCGCCCTGAGCGCGAGCGTGTCGGCCCGGGGGGGGAGCCACAGGCCGCCCCGCATCCTGCTCCGTTCGTCGTGGCAGGTGGTCAACATCGGCGACATCGCGCACACGCCGGGCGTGCTGGCATTGCTCGAGCGACACCTACCCGGGGCCGAGGTGCGGCTCTGGGCGTCGCCGGATCTGTCGGAGGAGGTCGCGGCCATGGAGCACCGGCGATTTCCCAAGCTTCGCATCGTCAAGGGGAGCATCGGCGCGACCGGCCAGTCGTCGAACCCGGAGCTGGGGGAGGCCGTCGAGTGGTGTGACTTTCTCCTGCACGGTTCCGGGGCCTCGCTGGTCGCCGCCAGGGACGTCGCCGCGTTCGCCAGGCACACCGGCAAGCCCTTCGGCGTTTACGGCATCACGCACGGGTCGTTCTTCTCGGGCGACGACCAAGACATTCTCAGCCAGGCGAAATTTGTCTTCTTCCGCGACTCGGTCTCGCTGGGGAAGGCTCAGGCCGAAGGCATCAAATCGCCGGTCATGGAGTTCGGGCCGGACGGCGCTTTTGCGTGTGACTTGCGGAACGACGCGCGGGCGGTGGCTTTCCTGCGAGCGAACGGACTTGAGGAAGGCAAATTCCTCTGCTGCATCCCGCGCCTGCGCTACACGCCGTACTGGAAGATTCGGAATCAGTCGATGACCGACGAACAGCGCCGCCGCGCCGCGCGTAATGACGCCATGGCCGAACACGACCACGCGCCGTTGCGCGCCGCGATCGCCGCCGTCGCGCGCGCGACGCCGCTCAAGGTGCTGCTCTGCCCCGAAGACATGAGCCAGATGGAAGTCGGCAAGCAGTGGCTGCTCGACAAGCTGCCCGCCGACGTCCGCCCGCGCGTCGTCTGGCGCGAGCAGTTCTGGCTCACGGACGAAGCGCTGAGCACTTACGTCCGCTCGGCGGGGCTCTTCGGCCTCGAGATGCATTCGCCGATCATGTGCGTCGGCAATGGCGTCCCAGCCATCGTCTGCCGGTTCGAGGAGCAGACGAGCAAGGGATTTATGTGGCGCGACATCGGCCTCGGCGAGTGGCTTTTTGATTTCGATCAGGAAGCAGAGACGAGTCGCCTCGTGCCCGCCGTGCTGGCATTGGCCAAAGATCCGGGCGCCGCCAGGGCGAAAGCCGGCAAGGCGCGCGAGTTCGTGCTCCGGCGGCAGCGCGAAACAATGAGCGTCCTCAAGCAGGCCTTGGCCCCTTGACTTAGTCACCCACAGCGGGATAATTTCGCGCCAGCGCAAAGAATGGCCCACGGATGAGACGGATCGAGAGGATCGGCGCGGATGTCTGATCCGTGCTCATCCGTTTAATCCGTGTCATCCGTGGGCCGTTCTTTGTCCCCATCTCTCTGCATTACCAGAAGGGAGTCTTCCAGGTGGCACACCAAAAGCTTGTGAGAGTCACAGGGCTGCTGCTGCTCGTCGGGTGCATCGCGGGCTGGAGCCCGGCCCAGGGCAGCAAACCCGCGGACTGGCTGACCGACGGCGGCAACCCGCAGCGGACCGCCTGGCAGCAGGACGAAAAGACGCTGACGCCGGCCAATGTCAAGGACATGAAGCTTCTCTGGAAGATCAAGCTTGATAATCAGCCCCGGGAAATGCACTCGCTGCTCCCGGCGCTGATCGTCGGCCGCGTGAGCACGAGCAGCGGACCGAAGCAGATCGCGATCGTCACGGGCGTTTCGGACAACATTTTCGCGATCGACGCCGACAAGGGCGAGCTGCTGTGGAAAAAGCATTTTGAGACGTCGTGGACCCCGCCGCCCGGCGGCGGCAGGGGGGCAGGCATCCTCTGCCCCGGCGGCATCACCGCGACGCCGGTCATCGGGCCCGCTGAGGCGCCTGGTAAGTACACGATCTACGCCGCCGCCTGGGACGGCACTCTCCGCCGGCTGAACGTCGCCGACGGCGTGGAGGTGGCTCCGCCCGCGAAGTTCATGCCGCCCAACGGCAAGCCCTACGCGCTGAGCCTCGTCAATAACGTCATCTATACGCACACCGCGCAGGGCTGCGGCGGCAACCCGAACATGGTCTACACCTACGACCTGGCCACGGACAAGGTCGGTTCCTGGGGCCCGGCGGGCGGCGGCATGTGGGGCCGGACCGGCCCCGCGATCAGCTCCAACGGGACGATGTACACGGGCACGGGGGACGGGAAGTGGGACCCGGAGAACGGCGTTTTCGGCAACGGCATCATCGGCGTCAAGCAGGACCCGGCGACGAAGGCCGTCAAGCTCGTCGATTACTACGGCCCTTCCAACGCCGAGTGGCTCTGGAAGCGCGACCTGGACATGCAGGTCACCCCGGCGATCTTCAATTACAAGGGCAAGGAATTGATGGTCGACGCGGGCAAGGAGTGTCGGGTCTATCTCATGGACACGGAGTCGATCGGCGGGGATGACCACCGCACGCCCTTGTACCGCACCCCGCTGATTTGCAACGAGGAGGTCAACTTCGCCTCCGCGGGCATCTGGGGCTCGATGGCCAGCTGGGCGGACACGGACGGCACGCGCTGGGTGCTGACGCCCTTCTGGGGGCCGCAACACTCGGCCTTCAAGGCGCCGCTCGAGTACGGGAAAGTGAAGGACGGTGCCGTGGCGGCGTTCAAAGTTGAGGAGAAGAACGGCGCCTGGCAGTTGACCCCGGGCTGGGTCTCAAGAGACATGAACCGGGCGGAGCCGCCGGTGATCGCCAACGGGGTCGTCTTCGCCTACGGCAACGGCGAGAATACGGACCAGGCGGCGTTCGACATCGGACTCGCTTTCAACAACGCCAAGCAGCGCATCGCGGGCTCGACGCACGCGGTCCTCTATGCGCTCGACGCGCGGACCGGCAAAGAGCTGTGGTCGAGCGGCGATCAGATCACCTCGTGGAGTCACTGGGGTGGGCTCTCGATCGCCAACGGCCGCGTCTACATCAACACGTTCGACAACGTCCAGTATTGCTTCGGTATCGGGGCAAATGAATAGCCCACGGATGACACGGATCGGGCGGATGTTCACGGATGCTGATCTGTTCCCCGGCGCCTTGCCGGAAGGAGTTTCCGCGATGAGAAGACTTGCTGTCGCCGTCACCATCTGTTTCGGTTGTGCTTTCATCTGGGCGGGCGCCGCCCGGGCCCAGGGGCGAGGATCTGCGGACTGGATGACGAGCAACGGGGACGCGCAGCGTTCCTCCTGGGTCCGGACGGACGCGAAGATATCGCCGGAGTCCCTGCGCAAGCCCGGCTTCCAGTTCCTCTGGAAGCTCAAGCTCGACAACGACCCGCAGCGGGGCGCACTGACGCCGCCGGCTTTGCTCGACCTCTTGATCGGGTACCGGGGGTTCCGGACGTTGGCCTTCGTTGGCGGCGGCTCGGACAAAGTTTTCGTCATGGACACCGACCTCGGCCGGATGGACTGGCAGAAGCAGTTGGTTTCCGGCGCGCCGGCCCGGGCCGGGTCGCCGGCCTGCCCCGGCGGGATGACCGCTAACGTGACTCGCCCGACAATCGCCACGCTGCCGTCATCGTCCCTCGGCGGGGGCGGTTTTTTCGGCGGGCGCAGAAGCCCGGCGCGCAGCGCGGTCGGTGAGCCCGGCCAGGGCGCGGTGACGCTGGCGCAGGTCGCCCCGAACCCGACGCCCCCGCCCCCCCGCGCGCCCGCGCGCGGCGCCACGGCCGCCCCGCCCGCCCCCGTCATCCCCTCGATTTTCGGCGGCGGACCGTTTCTCATCTACGCCCTCTCGAGTGACGGCAGGCTGCACACCATGCACCTCTCGAACGGCGCCGACGCGGAGCCGCCGGTGAAGTTCCTCCCGCCGCAGGCCAACGCCCGCGGCCTGATCGTCATCGATAAAGTCGCCTACGTCGTCACGGGAGAGGGCTGCGGCGGCGCGCCGGATGGCGTCTGGGCTCTGGACCTCGTCTCGAAGCGGGTGGCCACCTGGAAAGCGAACGTCTCCGGCGCGGCGGGCCCTGCGTTCGGCCCCGACGGGACGCTCTACGTGGGGACGGGGGCCGGCGGCCAGTCACCCTCTTCCCTGGTGGCGCTCGAGCCGAAGACGCTCAAGGTCAAGGGCAAGTACACGGCGGGGAAAGAGGGCTTCACTTCCTCGCCAGTGGTCTTCGAGCACCGGGGGAAAATCCTGATCGCCGCGACCACCGGCGACGGGCGCGTCCACCTGCTCGACAGCGCGAGCCTGGGCGGGGCTGACAGCCAGACGCCGCTCTTCAAATCGCCGGCCTACGCGAAGGCCCCGGGCGCGCTCGCGAGCTGGCAGGGCGGTGACGGCACGCGCTGGTTGCTGGCGCCGGTCGTCGGGACGCCGGCAGCAGGGGCGGGGTTTGCGGCCGCCGGCGGCGAGGTGACGCACGGCGCGGTCGTGGCCTGGAAGGTGGTCGAACAGAACGGTGCCCCGGCGCTCGAGCCCGGCTGGGTGTCGCGCGACCTGGTCTCGCCGCTGCCCCCGACGATCGTTAACGGCGTCGTCTTCGCCGCCGCCGGCGGCGAGTCCAGCGCCGTCCTCTACGCCCTCGACGGCGCGACCGGCAAGGAGCTGTGGAACAGCGGGACGACGATCACCTCGTTCGTCCGCGGCGGCGCGCTGTCCGGCGGCGGGGGCCAGTTCTACCTGGGGGCGCACGACGGCACTTTCTACGCGTTCGGTTTCCCGATGGAGCACTGAGTCATGAAGCGAATTTTATCCGGGCTGGCGGTCGCGCTTTTCGTCAATGTCACCTGGGGCGCGTGGGCGCCGTCGTCGGCCGGCCAGGGGAGGCCACTGCCGGACGGGCCGGGGAAAGAAGAGACTCGGAAAATGTGCGTCCAGTGCCACGAGCTGGAAAGGTCGGTCTCTCTCAACCAGGATCGTGACGGGTGGCGGAAGACCATGGATAAGATGGTGGCCTTCGGCATGAAGGGCACCGAGCCGGAGATCAACGCCGTCCTCGAGTATTTGGTCAAGCACTTCCCGGCCGAGGAAGTCCCGCAGATCAACGTCAACAAAGCGGAGGCGATCGACCTCGAAAGCGGGCTGTCCCTCAAGCGGTCGGAGGCCGCGGCGATCATTCAGTACCGCACGCAGAACGGCAGTTTCAAATCGATCGAGGACTTGAAGAAGGTCCCCGGCGTCGACGCCGCAAAGATCGAGGCGAAGAAGGATCGCCTGACTTTCTAAATCACCGGAAGAGAACACGGATGCCGCGGGTGCAACGGATCGGCACGGATCGATCCGTGTGCTGTGGTGGCGCGGGTGGCGACTCATGAAAATTCAGCTGACCAACGCCCTGTCAGGGCTGATAGTTTTTGGCTCCCTGGTCGCGGCGCAGTCGGCGCCGGATTGCGCCTCCGCGGTGACGGCGCTCGAACAGCGGCTGGCCGCGCAGCGGCACCTGCTGGTTGACTGGGCCGGGTTGATTCGCTACGGCAGCGAGAACACCGAGCTCCCCCCGCCGGCGCCCGCGGAAGACCGCGTCGTCTTTCTGGGCGACGAGATCACGGAGAACTGGGGCCGCGGCGGCGCGCGCTTCTTTCCGGGGAAGCCTTATTTGAATCGAGGCGTCAAGGGCCAGACCACGCCGCAGATGCTCGTCCGGTTTCGCCAGGACGTGATCGCGCTCAAACCCAGAGTGGTAGTCATCCTGGCGGGAACCAATGACCTCGCGAGCGTCACCGGCCCGATCACCCAGGGGATGATGGCCGAGAACATCATGTCGATGGTCGAGCTGGCCAAGGCGAATGGCATCCGTGTTGTGCTCGCTTCCCTGACGCCGGTCTGTGACTGCTACACAAAACAGACGGCGCTCAGGCCTCAGGGGAAAATCATCGGGATCAACGGGTGGCTCAAGGAGTACGCGGCCCAGAGCGGCGCCGTCTATCTCGACTACTATTCGGCGATGGCCGACGGCCGGAATTTGAAGAAGGAGTTGACCGGCGACGGGCTGCTCCCGAATGACGCCGGCTATGCCGTCATGGCCCCGCTCGCGGAACGGGCGGTCGCCCGGGCGCTGGGCCGGGGGTGAAGGGGAATCTCATGAAAAAGCTGGTCACCGTCTCCGCCGCCCTTCTCGCCGCGGCGCTCCTGACACTGCGGGGAGCGCCGTCCGGCGCCGAGCAAGCCCCGGGCGCCCCGCCGGGCCGGCAACAGCCGCCGGGCCGCGGGCCGGGCATTGAGCCTCTGGCGTTTGACGATGACGCGGGGTTTGAGATCATCTTCGACGGCAAGACCATGAAGGGGTGGGACGGCGATCCCGCTTCCTGGCGCGTCGAGAACGGCGAGATCGTCGGGGAGAGCACTGCCGACAAGCCCCTCAAGGCCAACACCTTCGTCATCTGGCGCGGTGGTCAGCCGAAGGATTTCGAGCTGAAACTGGAATACCGCATCAATTCGACCAACAGCGGCGTTCAGTACCGCAGCGCCGAGCTCCCTGAAGCCGGGAAGTGGGTCCTCAAAGGTTACCAGGCGGACATCGACTTCCAGAACACGTTTACGGGCCAGCTTTATGAGGAGCGGGGGCGCGGATTCCTGGCCATGCGCGGCCAGATGACTCACCTCTCGCCGGACAAGAAGAGAGTCATCGCCGGGCTGCGCAGCGGCGACGAGCTCAAGAGTCTGCTCAAGGTCAACGACTGGAACCAGCTCCACATCATCGCGCGCGGGAATCAGCTGACGCATGTCGTCAACGGCCACCTCATGGCCGCGGCGATCGATGACGACGCGGCGCACCGCGCGGCGGGCGGGCTGATCGGCTTCCAGATGCACGTCGGGCCCCCGATGAAAGTGCAGTTTCGCAACATCCGGCTGAAGAACCTCTAGCCCGCAACGCCGACCCCTGCGGCGTCAACGAACCATCGAAACTGAGTCTTGACATGCTACGTGCGTAGCAGTATGCTACGCACGTAGCACAACACCGGGAGGTCATACGGATGGCTGCGCCGCCGCCGGAGAAGCTGACGCGCCGCGAGCGCGAGATCATGGACGCGCTCTACGCGCTGGCGGGGGGGGCGTCGGCCGAGGACGTCCGCGCCCGGTTGACCGACCCGCCGAGCTATTCGGCGGTCCGGGCCATGCTCGCAAAGCTCGAGGCGAAGGGCTACGCGCGGCATCGCGAGGAGGGGTTGCGCTACATATACGCCCCGACGAAATCGCGGGCGGCGGCGCAGCGCAGCGCGCTGCACAAGCTGGTGCGCGTCTTTTTCGGCGGCTCGCCGAGCCGGACCGTGACGGCACTGCTCAACCAAGAGGACTGGACCGACGATGAACTCGACGCCTTGCGGGCCGAGATCGACCGGGTCCGCAAAGACAGGGGGCAGCCATGACATCGATGATGACCGAGGCCGCGCTGGCTCTCAGCCGGTGGGCTGAGCTCTCAATCCTGGGGAAGGCGACAATCATGCTGGCGCTGGGCTTGATCGCGGCGCGGCTGGCGGGGCGCGCGCGGGCGTCGGTGCGCCATCTGCTGCTGGCCGCGACTTTCGCCGCGCTGCTCGCGCTCCCGCTTCTCACCTTGACCATCCCCGGGGTCCTGATCGAGGTCCCCGCTTCGCGCGGGGGCGGCTCGACCCCTGCCGCGGGCGCGGCCCCGGCCTCCGTCGTCACGCCCGCGAGCCGCGGCCTCGGGCGGCGGGCTCCGGAGAGCGACGGCTGGTCGGCGCCGGCCTGGCCGGTCCTGTTCCGGGCGGGGTGGATCGCCGGGGCCGGGCTGCTCCTCGGGTCGCTTGCCGTCAATCTCTGGCGGCTCCGCCGCCTCCGCCGCGGCGGCCGGCCGTGGCCGGGGCTGCGTGAGCTGACACAAGCGCTCGCCGCCGAATGCGGGGTGCGCCGGTCAGTCGAAGTTTTAGTCCGCGAGGACATCCCGGCGCCCCTCACCTGCGGCGTCCGGCGTCCCGCGATCGTGCTGCCTGCGGAGGCGCGCGCGTGGGGCGAGGCCGACCTCCGGCGGGCGCTGCTGCACGAGCTGGAGCACGTGCGACGCGGCGACTGGGCGATGCAGCTCGCGGCCCGCGCGGCGTGCGCCTGCTACTGGTTCCACCCGCTCGTCTGGATGGCCTGGCGGCGGCTGGGCCTCGAAGCCGAGCGCGCCTGCGACGACGCCGTGGTCCAGCGCGCGGAGCGCACCGAGTACGCCGAGCAGTTACTCTCGCTCGCCCGGCGGCTGTCGCGTCCGCACCCGCAGGCGGCCCTCGGTATGGCGCGTCGGAGCGATTTGTCGCAGCGCATCTCGGCCCTGCTCGACGGCAGTCAGCCGCGGGGCCGGGCGGGGCTGTGGGCGGCGGCGGGCACGCTGAGCATCGCCGGCCTCCTCGTGCTGGCGATCGCGCCCGTGCGCGCGGTCGCGCAGGCCGCGAACCCGGGGGCCGCCGTCGCGCGGGAACCCGGATCGCCTCGCGGTGACGAGGGGCAGCGCCGTTCGGCGTCGCTCGACGAGGCGCTCTTCGAAGCCGCCGAAAGCGGCGACCTCTCGGGCATCAACCGGTTGCTCGACGCCGGCGCCAATGTCAATTGCGTCCTCGACGGCGACGGGAGTCCCCTCATCGCCGCCGCGCGCCACGGCCGGCT
>Ga0075421_100011665_pt1 | contig 10889 bp, 6 predicted proteins | sample SoiMetdeltSBSDD5_FD_75292 | JGI IMG/M metagenome (GOLD analysis project Ga0075421, IMG submission 75292) | Bulk soil microbial communities from a Populus tree surrounding site in Tennessee, USA - Soil MetaG P. deltoides SBSDD5 | ecosystem: Environmental > Terrestrial > Soil > Tree plantation...
CCTGATTCGACTGCAGACGCCGCACGTCATCATCCTGGATCACTCGTCGTTCGATCAGCTCGCGCTGTTACGGGAGCTGACCGTAGAGATAAATCCGCACATCCAACTGGTAGCCGCTGGTACCGACCTACACGGGGACCAGTTGCTGGGATTGATGCGGAACGGTGTGCGCGAGTATTTGCAGGCCCCCTTCGGCGAGTCCGAGTTAAGGAGCCCGCTGGGCAGATTGCAGCAACGCGCGGAACTCAATAGCGCGGCATTCCCATTTTCCGAGGACTTATTCGTATTTCTTCCCGCTCAGCCGGGAGTCGGCGCCACAACGCTCGCCGTACAGACCGCCCTCGCTTTGGCGGACGACCGCGGCCGCAAGACACTACTGCTCGATCTCGATCTGAATAATGGGCTCATCTCGTTTCTGCTGCGTCTGGCAAACACGATCCCCATGAGCGCGGCGATGAGCCGGGACGTGGAACTGGACGACGAGATGCTTGCACGGCTTGTGTCCAGCCGGGGACGTCTCGATGTGGCCCAGTCGAGTGAGATGCAGTTCGGCGGACGGCTGGATCCAGCATGGATGCTGGAGCTGATTGCGGCGGCGAGAAGAAATTACCAGACGATCTGCGTCGATGTTTCGGAGGCCTTGGAAGAGCACGCCGTGGCGGTAATGCAGGAGGCAAGAGAGATTTTCCTCGTGTGTACGCCCGAAGTGCAGGTGCTCTATTTGGCCAGAAAGCGGCTTATGGAGTTGGAGCGCCTGGGCCTTGCCGGGCGCGTTCGTGTGATTGTGAACCGCGCTGCTACAAACAATAGGATTACCCCCTCGCAGGTCGCGGAACTTTTGGGCGTGTCGGAGTATCTGCCCGTTGCCAACGATTACAAGCGGGTGAGTCAAGCGTGGGTAACAGGCGAAAAAATCGCGCCCAAATCCGAATTGGGACGCGACATCCGCGCGCTCGCCGCCTGGATGGCGCAGGCCGACATTGCCGAAGAGCAGTCCAAGGAGAGCAGTCCCAAGAAGCAACTGGGCTGGATGGGCAGCCTGAAAAACCGCCTGCTGGGCGGGCAAAAGAATTCCGCTGATGTGTCTCTAGAGGAAGGCTCAGCCGAGGGTCTGGCAGCCCTCGCCCATGCGGTAGCGGGCGAAGAAGCAAGTCCCGCCATTACCCCGGACCCCGTTCCACGTGCCCAGTCACATCGTTCAACTGGCCCGCGCCTGCTACGCCGCAAGCGTGGTGAAGCCGCAAAACCGAATGCAATAGGCGCGTAGCCGAGCCCTTGAGATGGTAAATTTGTAGTCTCATGGCGGCAAAAAAAGCAGCGGCAGCTGGACCCGGCAGCGGAGAGGCTCAGGGAGAGAGCATTCAAGGCTCATTGAAGGAACGCGGCATCCGGCTGACCCGCCAGCGGCAAATACTGCTGGAACTGATCGATAAATCGGGCAAGCACCTGGACGCCGAAACCCTCTTTCAAATGGCGCGCGAGCACGACCCGAAGCTGAACCGCGTTACCGTCTACCGCACTTTAAAGATGCTGAAGCAGGGCGGGCTCGTGGATGAGTTGGACCTGATGCACCTGGGCGGCGATCAGCATTACTACGAAACTCGCATGAAGCAGGAACATGCGCATGTAATTTGCCTGCGTTGCGGAAAAGTCGAAGAATTCTTTGGCGAGCCATTGCAACGCCTGCGGCGGCAGGTGGAACAAAATCTCGGATTCAACGTTCTGATCGCGCGCACCGAAATCGGCGGCTACTGTGTCAATTGCCAGGCCCAGAGACTGCGCGAACTCGCCGAAGCCGCGGCCCATGCCGAGACCAGCGTTCAGTCCGAGTTGAATACGGGCGAGCACATCCAACCGAGGCAGCGAAAAGGGTGAACCCGGTGGCGGGCGAGGAACCATTGGGAGCGGCCGCTTCCAAAGGCTCCTATTTCACGGTAATCAACCCCAGCGGACAGAGTAAGCGCATTGAGCTTGCTAGCGGCCCGTTCACCATCGGACGCCAAAACGAAAACCAGTTAGTGCTTCGCGACAATCGCGTCTCGCGCGTGCATGCGCGTCTCGAGCGCGAGGGCGGAAGCATTTACGTCGCCGACTGCCAAAGCCTCCACGGCACGTATGTGAATGGGGAGCGCGTCGAGGGGCGCCGCCGGTTGCAACCGCACGACCGCATCACGTTCGGATTCGACGACGGCTACCAGTTGGTGTTTCATCCGGGCGGCGGACAGTTACCGGAACTGGTCGACCAGATCACCGGTGGCACACAATTCATGCCCTCCATGGGCGCGAACCTCACCAAGCTGCGTTCCCTGCTGGAAGTGGCCCGCGCCGTTCAGAGCGCTCTCTCCACGCAAGAAGTGCTGGAGAGTGTCGTCGATGCGGCACTCTCGCTTACGGGAAGCGAGCGCGGCTTCCTGCTTTTGCGGCCCGGTTCGTATTCGGCTCAGCCGGATAAGCCCGCCGACGCAAGCGGACAAGCGGCTGAACTCGAAGTTCGCGTCGCCCGCGATCGCCAGGGCAATCCACTCACCGAGGCGTCGCTTCGCGTGCCGCGGCGAGTGATCGAACGCGCGCTGCGCGACCGGCGTGAGCTGCTCAGCATGCAGTTCGATCCATCCGAGCAGGCAGGCCTGTCGCCGGAGCATTCGATCGCCGCACTGGAGCTGCGTAGCGTCGTTTGCGTGCCGCTGGTGCGCATGCGTACCGAGATCGCGGAAGGCACGGTATCGACGGGGATGAGCGACACCGTCGGGCTCCTCTATCTCGATTCCCGAACGATGGCGGCCGACCTGAGCATGGGCAATCGCGAGTTGTTGCAGACTCTCGCCATCGAAGCCTCCACCGTACTCGAAAATGCACGTCTGCTCGCCCAGGACCGGCAGCGCCAGCGAATGGAGCAGGAGTTGGACATCGCGCGCCAGATTCAGCAGAGTCTGCTGCCCCGCGCGCTTCCGCAAACAGGCACCCTGCGGGTTGCGGGCACGAGCATCTCCACTCATCAAGTGGGCGGTGACTTCTTCGATGTTGTGCCGCTCGCGGGTGGTGGTTGGGCGATGGCCGTGGCCGACGTGAGCGGTAAGGGAGTCAGCTCGGCGCTGCTCGCGGGATTGTTGCAGGGAGCGTTCCTGCAAGCCCCGCTCACACCGGCAGAGATTGTGGCCAAACTCACCGCGCTCAACCGGTATCTATTGGACCGCACGCAAGGCGAGAAGTACGCGACGTTGTTCTACATGGCCTTGGAAGCCGACGGCACGATGCACTGGACCAATGCGGGACATTGCGATCCGCGGCTGTTACGCGCGTCGGGCAAGGTGGATCGTCTCAAGGCCACTTCCCTGCCCGTGGGAATGTTGGACGGAGTGGAGTTTGCCACCGAGACCCGGCATTTGGAAAAAGGCGATACAATCGTCGTGTTTAGCGACGGGCTGTCAGAGGCTCGGAGCCCGAGGGGTGAGAACTTTGAAGCATCGCGGCTGAAGACTCTGCTAATAACGGGAGCAGGGTTGGAGGCGGCGGAGCTGCACCGGCGGATCCTGGAGGACGCGCAAGCGTTCACGGCAGGGCTGGAGCAGCTCGACGACATGACACTGGTGGTCGCGCAGTTCCAACCGGAACTCTAGGCGCGTGGCCAGCCATTTTTCCGAACAAAGTTTTCTATTCCCATACGGGCGTCCCTGGCGCGCGGGTTGCGCTTGTCGGCGAGAGTGTGATGGAGTAGCGAGCGATTCATGCCGAGAGATTTACACGAAATGGATTTCCAACGCTTGTGGCGCAGGCTGCAGCAGATTGGATTGAACGCCTACGAGGCGAGAACGTATATGGTGCTGTTGGGCCATCCGCGCTTTAAGGCGCTGGAATTGGCCGCACGCGCCAATGTGCCAAGACAGAAGATCTACGAGGTTCTGGACAGCCTCGTGGAAAAAGGATTTTCGCAGGTCGTACAGGAGCGGACGAAATTGTTCTCCGCTGTCGAACCGGGATTGGCGATACCCAACTATATCGCCAGGCGGCATCAGCAACTGGAAATTGAATTGGGCGAGCAGAGCCGTGTGGCCGACGGCCTGGTAGACGACCTCAACCATGCGTACTCGGAGGGCAAAGAGGGGCGCGGCACGCTGGACTTTCTGCGCATCGTGAACGAGCCGGGGCAGACGGCGTCGCAGTATCGCCGCATGATCGCCGAAAGCGAGCGCGACTATATCGAGTTTTCCCGTCCCCCCTATGCCGTCGACCCGCTTGACGAGCAGTTGGTCAAGCAGGCGCGGCTTCGCGGCGTGAACTGCCGGTTGTTGATTCAAGCGGGTACGATCGACGCGGAGCACCGCCAGCGGCTGAACGAATATCTGAGCGCGGGCATCGAAGTGCGCGAGATCGATTCGCTTCCGATGAAGCTGGCGCTATTCGACGACCGGCGCGGCATGATCGCCCTGCTCGATCCGCTCGTCACCAAACCAGCGTGGACGGCTGTTGTCTTTGAGCACCCCGGCATGGCCGAGGCCATGAAAGGTTTGTTCGAAGAATACTGGCGGCGGGCCAAGGTTGTGCGCGTGCACGATGCGATTGCCCGCGCAGGAGTGCCTCTCGAGGCGACGGGGGATTGAGGGGACAGATGCGTTCGGCGCGCGGCTCATCCAGGAGCCGATGAAGAAACACCTACCGGGCCGGAGTCGCGGAATCGATTCGCCGTTCTGTGACTCTAAAGTCATCTGAGTTCTCCGTTACAAGTTGCTTCCAATTTGCCGAGGATCCCCGCAGCTGGGCGTCGAAGAATGCACAGACAGCCTGGGCTAGCCGATCATAGTTCCTCCGAACTTCCACCTCTTGATCCCGGCCAAAGGCGCGAGCGAGTGAGCCATGCAGCAAAAAATCGCTGTGGTTGAAATAGCGAACGGCGACTTCCGCGCGCCGCGGCAGGTACCGATTCCAAGTTGCAAAGTTGGGACGACGATCCGCGGATGCAGCTATCAGCACGGGTACGCGCGTTGGACCGAGCCGCGCGAATCGCTTCCGCAACGAACGGTGGCCGGGGTAGCCCTGCGGCGTGTATTCAAGCGTGGAATCCAGGCTGACAACTGCGCGCAAAGGCGCATGCCGTTGACCGATCCACTCCAATAGGTATTGGGCGCCCATGCTATGGCCGAAGGCGCCAGCCTTGAGTGGGTCGGCAAATGCAAGGGTTCGAGCGTGCGCCAGGAGGTAGGTGAGATCGCTCCAAGATGTCTCCGGTTCGCCGTAATTATTGCTCACGTGTTGGCCATCCAGCGATGGGAAGGCGCTTGTCATTACGACGTAGCCGTGACTGGCAAGGTATTCGCACATCACGGAGTTTTCCTCAAAGGAGCCTGCTGCGCCGGAATGATACAAGAGGACTGGAAAGCGTCCTGGCGACGGCGGTGCGTCACGATACGCAAGAGTAGACTTCGCTAGCAGCGCGTCGAAAAAATCGCGTTCTTCACGGTTTAGCGCGGAATTCTTCTTGCGAAAGAGACCTTCGCTCACCGTATCGAGCAGGAATTTCTCAAGCTCGGGACCAAAGAGTGGGTATCGCGGAAGCGGCGGTAGCGTCACATACTCGCGGTATCGCAAGGGCTCCGTTGGGGGAGCGCCGGCTGGATACCAGATATGGACCAGGATTGGCCGTGGACCTCTTGGCCGATCAAAACGGCGCGTTTCATCCAGTTCAAAGTAAGAGCGAAAACCGATCGCATGAGGGCCCGGTTTCATGCCGCCCCAAATCAGCGGATCCGGCTGCTTCGCGAATCCAAATGTCGCTAATGCCGCCGCGATCAAAAAGAGCCGCATGAGCTGATTATCGCGTCCCTTAAATATCGAGACGCCAGCCAGCGGCGGGAGTCTCTCAGCGAACCATGATATTCACCGAGTTCGACGCCACGTTGTTCACGGTGAGCACCAGCGGCTGGTTGCCGGCAGAGAGGCCGGCGGGCACGCGAATCGCCGTCTGGTAGAGACCCGCGAAGCCTGGCGAGGCGAGCGAATAGATTACCGGAGCGTTCACGCCGGCGATCGTCACCGTTGTCGCAGCCGTGTTCCGGAGAGGTGAATTGGGAGTGATCTCACCGGTCGCCGTTGCAGGCGTCGTCTGGCCCATACCAGTGGTGTACACAACGAGGATATCTCCTGCGGTGGCCGCGTTGGTCGCGCTCACCAGAGAGAAGTCGGCATTCTTCACCACGATGCCGTTGTTGCCGTCATAGATGAACACCGCGGGGTCGTTGGCCGCAACCTGCATCGTCAGGCCGCTGCCGGTGCCGCCCGAATTGGTGATCGTTACCGGAATAGCGCCATTGGCCGTCTCTACTGGAACCTGGAAGGTCACCTGCGATGGCGAGATGAGCAGCAGCGGTGCATCGTTGCTGCCCACTTTCACACTCACGCCGTTCAGCGATTTTGGAAGCGCCGCGCCGGCCCATCCACTCAGGTCCGTCGTCGTTGGTGAGAAGTCGGCGCCATAGAGCGACATCAGCGCGCCGGGAGAACCGGTGGTCTTGGTGACCACGCCAGAGGCGCTGATGACTGCGCCCATGCGGGGGGTTTTCATGGCATCGCCTGTTTGGGCGCGAATGGCTCCACCGGGATTGGCGGGCGTATGAATGTTCAAATACCAGGCTTCGGGCGACGTTAACATACCGGCCATGGAAGGCATCGTGTCGCCCGAGAACAGGACGGGGATGAAGATGTTGCCGAAGCCCGTCGTGCTACTCACGCGGTTGGTCCCGGAGAGGCCGGAGTTCAGGCGAACAGCACCATTCTCCCCGGCCTTTCCGGTGTGCACATGGAGACCTTGAAAATCGATCGCCGCCGGGAAGCGATAGTTCACGTCAAATGCCATCCAGGCAGCCACGGGGGCGCCGGCGGCATCGCGAAGAGTGCGTACGTGAAGCAGCGATGGACCACTGGCATCCAACCCAGTAATGGCGGGCACTTCGTTACTGGGCAACATGTTCATCGACAGCGTCGTGGCGTCGGTGGAGCGCATCGGCGAGCGAACGACGCCCCCCGGATAGTCTGTCGTGTGCAGGTTGATGTAGTAACCGGCAGGGTTGCGGAACTGGCCCTCCAGCGCGGCCACCGAGGCTGCATTGGTCACGTCGATCTCATTGCGATAGGTCAGCGTTCCGACGCCGCTGTCGGCCGAATCGATTCTGGCGAGAGAAGAATTCAACGTGACAGGACCGTTGACGCCTGGGAGGCCGGTGTGTATGTGGAGGCCGGTGAAGGTCACCTTCGATGGGAAGCTGTAATTCACGTTGAAGATCACTTCGCCCGAATCGATGCTGCCATCGGGACGCCGCGTGATGATGGTGGTCACCGCGCCAACGGCGCTCGCGTTGTAATTTTCGATGGCGGGCACCTCGTTCGCTGTCGACATCAACCCGATGCCGACGTTCCACTCGGCGCGTTTCAACTGGCCGCGGATGATACCACCGGGGTAAACCATCGTGTGCATGTTGGCGTAGTAGTTCGACGGATCGGTGAACATGCCCTCCAGCGTGGCCAACGCGGGAGCAGTTGCGGGCAGAGCCTGCGCGGGCAGGTCGATCACTCCCGCTCCATTGGCAGCGACGCTGTTTGTGCCGGAAATGCCGGTGTTCAACGTTACGGGACCATTCACGCCCGCGGCGCCCGAATGGATATGGAGGCCGACGATCGTCGCCTCGCCGGGAAGCCGGTAAGTTACGTGAAAGTCGGCGGTGCCCGAGACGATCTTGCCGGAAGAGTCGCGAACCACGTGGGCAATGATGGTGGCCGTGCCCGAGGCGTTGTAGTCGGTAATGGCTGGTACTTCGTTCAACGGGGAAAGTACGGCCCGGAAGATCCGCGTTTCCGCTGTCTGGGCGGATGCGGATGCGGCGGCTACTAGTAGCACCGAGGAGAATCGGAGGAAGAGTGGTTTCATATCGGATACCACTGAAAAGGCTACGTCGGCGAGCGCCCCAGCACAAGCAAGACACGCAAAATTAACAAGTTCCGCGTGGTGGCACGCACCCGCGCGGGACCCCCTAAAAAAATACTGGACAGATTTAGTCCGGGATGCTACGATTCCGTTCATGCAGTAGTTGCAAATGATTTGCGTAACAGCGGCAGCTGGCCTGGAAATCCACACCGTGCCGTTCGCTTCGCAAATCGCGACTCACGCATTACACTGAGCCTTCGGCGGGGACTCCGGCGGCAAAACTGGGTGGAGCCTGTGTGCTCCGTTCAGATGAGAATCGTTTGCCATGGGCAAGCAGACCAGCCAGGGAGATTGCCGTGAGGATCCGCATCAAGGTCCGTCGAAAGGCGAATAAGAGAAAACAAAACAGCGAGTTCCGCCAGGGGAGTCCCCGGTATTGGGCGGCGGTCGGCACGATGGCTGCCTGTACCGTCCTTGGCGGGGAAGCCGTCGCGCCGGTCTATGGCATGCAGGTGGGCAGCCAAGCGCCCGCAAAGGCGAAGGGACGCTCTCCGGCGCAGCCGGCGCGGCGCTTTCAAATCGCTGCCGGACCGTTGAACGAGGTGGTTCGCCAATTAATCGACGCAAGCGGTTTGCGAGTGGAACTGAAAGACGAGCGCGCGGGAACCATCGAATCCCCCGGCATCACCGGCTTGTTCTCACCCGAACAGGCACTGCGCAAAGCCCTCGAAGGCACGGGCCTGGACGTCCAGGAAGGCGCGGCCGGGCAGTGGATTATCGAGATGCCGATATTGCGCGCCTCGGTGGATGTGAACGAGCGCATGCCTCTCACATCGCCGAAATACACCGAGCCGCTACGCGACCTGCCGCAAACCATTATGGTGATTCCCAAGCTGGTCATGGAGCAGCAGGGGGCCACGTCGCTCACCGAAGTCTTGCGTAACGTGCCGGGACTCACTATCGCGGCGGGCGAAGGCGGCGTACCTGCCGGCGACAACTTGACGCTGCGTGGCTTCAGTGCACGCAACGACATTTTCGTGGATGGTGTGCGCGACATTGGACCGAACTCGCGCGACCCATTCAATCTCGAGCAAGTCGAAGTCGTCAAGGGACCGCAGTCGGCTTTCACCGGGCGCGGCTCGACCGGCGGCTCGATCAACATGGTGACCAAGACGCCCGCCTTGAACAAAGCCATCGGGACATCGGTTGCCTTCGGAACGGCAGGCATGCGCCGCTTCACCACCGACCTCAACACGCCCGTGCGGTTTCTCGGAGAGCGCACGGGATTCCGCACGAATCTGTTGTGGCACGAGTCGGGCGTGGCGGGCCGCGACGTGGTGCATAACCAGCGTTGGGGACTTGCGCCGTCGATTGTCTTCGGCTCGGGCACGCCGACACGCTTCACCCTCGCCTACCAAAAGCTGCGGCAGGACAACATTCCCGACTACGGCATTCCATGGGTAACGGCGACGCAGAACGTGCTCGCCGATTATCGCGACCAGCCCGCGCCGGTACCGCGCAACAGCTTTTACGGCTTGAAGCAGCGCGACCATGAGGATCTGAACTCCGACATGGCGACGGCTCGTTTTGAACACCAGTTCAGCGACAATCTTTCGCTGCGGAACCAGTTCCGCTTCGGCCGCACCAAGCGCGATTCGGTCGTGACCGCGCCGCGCTTTGCGAACAACGACAACCTCACTATAAACCGCAACAGTCCGTCATGGGTAACCAAGGACGACGTTTGGGACAACCAGACCGACTTCCGCGCGGAGTTTTCCACCGACCGCATCCAACATTCCGTTGTAGGGGGAGCGGCGTTCACACGCGAGAACAATCAGCGCGTGGCCCGCACGGCGGCTAACGTCCCCACGACGACGCTGTACAGTCCCAACGCCAACGACCCGTGGACGGGCACGTTTACCTTCAGCGACATTCAAGGCGACGCGACAGGCGACACGCAGGCGGCGTTCCTGTTCGACACCGTGAAGTTGCACCGCAAGTTCGAACTGAACGGCGGTTTGCGCTGGGAACGCTTCAACACCAACGGAATTAACTCGGCGGGCGCGCCATTGGACCGCGTGGACAAGATGGCGAGCGTGCGCGCCGCAGCCATTTACAAGCCGGTGGAAGCAGGCAACATCTACTTCAGCTACGGCACGTCGATGAACCCGTCGCTCGAAGGCGTCGCCTACCAGACCGCCAACGCGGCGATCGAACCGGAGAAGACTTACACGACCGAAGCAGGCACGAAATGGGAGTTTCTGGGCGCGAAGCTGCTTCTCAGCGGCGCGATCTTCCACGTCGAAAAAACTAATGCACGCACGCCCGGCGTGCTTCCCGACGAGCCGGCGCAGGTGTTGCAGGGCAATCAGCGCGTGAACGGAGCCGAGTTGGGAATCACCGGCAATATCACGCGCAGCCTGCGCGTATTCGGCGCCTACACGCTACTAGATAGCGAAATCACAAAGTCGAACACGCCGGCCGAATTGGGCAAGGAGTTCATCAATACGCCGCGAAATTCGATGAGCCTGTGGTCGAGCTACACGATCAAGAAGTTGACGGTCGGCGGCGGCGTCCGCTTCATCGACAGCCGCTTCGGCAACAACACGAACACACGGCGCGTGAATTCGTATTGGACGCTCGACGCATTGGCGCAATATTCCATCAACAAGTACCTGGATCTGCGGATGAACCTCTACAACATGAACGACGCTTATTACTTTGAGCGGATTGCCGGTGGACACCTGGTTCCCGGCGCGGCGCGGTCGGCGATGATAACGGCCAACTTCCGCTTCTAGCGAGGGATTGGATGCTCATTCAAGTTCCCCAAGTACTGACACAGGAGCAGGTGGCCGACTGCCGCTTGATTCTGGAGGCTGCGGAGTGGGTGGATGGACGCGTAACGGCCGGCTATCAGTCGGCGCGCACCAAGAACAATGTGCAGCTCCCCGAATGCCATCCCGCGGCGCAAAAAGTG
>Ga0075421_100011666_pt1 | contig 10889 bp, 10 predicted proteins | sample SoiMetdeltSBSDD5_FD_75292 | JGI IMG/M metagenome (GOLD analysis project Ga0075421, IMG submission 75292) | Bulk soil microbial communities from a Populus tree surrounding site in Tennessee, USA - Soil MetaG P. deltoides SBSDD5 | ecosystem: Environmental > Terrestrial > Soil > Tree plantation...
AGTTGCCGCCGAAGACGATGTTTGAATTCTTCGGGTGCGGCGCGAGCCAGCCCGACTCGCTCCCGGCCGTCACCGCCCAGTCGGTCCGGTCGATGCCGGACCCGGTCGTCCGGCTCGCGATCCTGACGGTGCTGTTGTCCTGCTGCGCGCCGTAGATGTGGTAGGGGAAATCCTGGTCGACGGCGACACGGTAGAACTGCGCCGTCGCCTGGTCCTGCTCGCTCCAGGTCCGGCCGCCGTTGAAGCTCACGTTGGCCCCGCCGTCGTTGCCTTCGACCATCCGCTGGTTGTCCTGCGGCGCGATCCACAGATCATGGTTGTCGCCGTGCGGCACCTGGACCGTCGTGAAAGTCCGGCCTCCGTCGTTCGACTTGTGGAAGCCGACGTTGAGCACGTAGACCGTGTCGGCGTTCTGCGAATCGGCGTAGATGCGCGTGTAGTACCAGGCGCGCTGCCGCAGGTTGCGCTGCTCGTTGATCCGGGCCCAGGTCCGACCGCCGTTCTCGGAGCGGAAGATGCCGCCGTCCTCGGCCTCGACGATCGCCCACACCCGCTCGGGGTTGGCCGGCGAGACCGCGACCCCGATTTTGCCGACAACTCCTTTGGGCAGCCCCGGGTTGCGCGTCAGTTCGGCCCAGGTGTCCCCGCCGTCGGTCGACTTGAAAAGTCCGCCGCCCGGGCCGCCGCTCTCCAGACTGTAGGGCGTGCGGGAGACTTCCCAGAAGCCGGCATAGATGACGTTCGGGTTGGTCGGGTCGAGGATGAGGTCGATCGCGCCCGCCTTGCTGTTGCGGAAGAGGATTTTCTCCCAGGTCTTGCCCCCGTCCTTCGTCCGGAAGAGGCCGCGCTGCTCGCCCGGGCCGAAGATGTGGCCCAGCGCGGCGACATAGGCGAGGTCGGGGTTGCGCGGGTGGACGCGGACGCGGCCGATGTGGCGCGTGTCTTCGAGCCCGACCTTCTTCCAGGTCTTGCCCGCGTCCATGGATTTATACACGCCGTCGCCGTGCGAGACGTTGCCGCGGATCGGCGACTCGCCCATGCCCACGTAGATTACGTTCGGGTCCGACTCGCTGACGCCGATCGCGCCCACCGACCCGGTGCCGAACTGGCCGTCGGAGACCGGCGCCCAGTTGGCGCCGCCATCGGTCGTCTTCCAAACCCCGCCGCCGGTTGCCCCGAAGTAGTAGACCATGGGCTGCGAGGGGACGCCCGCGACGGCCGTCACGCGCCCGCCGCGGAAGGGGCCGATGCCCCGGAACTGCAGCCCCTTGAGTGGGTCCTGGGCGCTCGCCACGAAGCTTAAGACGGCGAGCAAACAAAGTGCTGCCAGGCTTCTTCTCAAGGTGAATCTCCGATCCGTGTCAATCCGCCCGATCCGTGTCATCCGTGGGCTATTTTGAGCTCCAGCTCGCCTGCTTGCACGTCAATCACTACTGTGCCGCCGCCCTGCAGCCGACCGAAGAGGATTTCCTCGGCGAGCGGCTCCTTGACCCGCGACTGGATGAGCCGCGCCATGGGCCGCGCCCCGAAGAGCTTGTCGAAGCCCTTCTCCGCGAGCCAGGCCCGCGCCGGCTCGGCGAGCTCGACGGTCACATTCTTATCCGCGAGTTGCTCGCGCAGCTCGCCGATGAATTTGTCCACCACGCGCTCGATCGTCGCGAACCCGAGCGGCTCGAAGGCGACCCAGGCGTCAAGCCGGTTGCGGAACTCCGGGCTGAAGGTCCGCTCGATCGCGCCTTGCCCTTTGCTTCCCGTCCCGCCCATGCCGCCCGCCTCGCCGTGCCGGAAGCCGACGCGCGAGCCGCTCAGCTCGCGCGCGCCGGCGTTGGTCGTCATGATCAGGATGACGTTGCGGAAGTCGGCCTTCTTGCCGTTATTGTCGGTCAATGTCGCGTGGTCCATGACCTGGAGCAGGATGCTGAAGAGGTCGGGGTGCGCCTTCTCGATCTCATCGAGCAAGAGCACGGCGTAGGGGGTGCGGTTGACCGCGTCGGTGAGCAGGCCGCCCTGGTCGAAGCCGACGTAGCCCGGCGGTGCCCCGATGAGCCGCGAGACGGTGTGCTTCTCCATGTACTCGCTCATGTCGAAGCGCAAGAACTCGACTCCGAGCGCCCGCGCCAGCTGCTTCGCGAGCTCGGTCTTGCCGACCCCGGTCGGCCCCGAGAAGAGGAATGACCCGATCGGCTTGTCTGGCTGGCCGAGGCCCGAGCGCGAGAGCTTGATCGCTCGCGCCACCTGCTCGACGGCGCGATCCTGGCCGAAGATTACCGACCGCAGCTCGCGCTCCAGGCTCTGGAGCCGATCCTTGTCCGAGGCCGAGACCGTCTTCGGCGGAATCTTCGCCATCCGCGCGACGACCAGCTCGATGTCGTGCGGCGTGATCGTCACCGGCCTCTCGGCCCCGTCGACGGGCGGCTTGAGCTTGGTCGCCGCCCCGACCTCGTCGATGACGTCGATCGCCTTGTCGGGGAGGAAGCGGTCGTTGATGTGCTTGGCGGCGAGCTCGGCCGCGGCGCGCAGCGCCTCGTCGCTGTAGCGCACGCCGTGGTGCTCCTCGTAATAACCCTTGAGGCCGCGGAGAATCTCGATCGTGTCGGCGAGCGTCGCCTCGCTGATCTCGATCTTCTGGAAGCGGCGGGCCAGCGCCCGGTCGCGCTCGAACGAGGCCTTGTACTCGGGGTAGGTCGTCGACCCGATACAGCGCAGCTCGCCCGAGGCGAGCGCCGGCTTGAGGATGTTCGAGGCGTCCATCGAGCCGCCGCTGACGGCCCCCGCGCCGACGATCGTGTGAATTTCGTCGATGAAGAGGATCACGCCCGGCTTCTTCTTGAGCTCGGCGATGACCAGCTTGAGCCGCTGCTCGAACTCGCCACGGTACTTCGTCCCGGCGAGCAGGGCGCCGAGGTCGAGCGAATAGACCTCGGTCCCCCGGAGCGCCTCGGGGACCTCGCCGCGGTGAATCTTGAGGGCCAGGCCCTCGGCGATCGCCGTCTTGCCGACGCCCGGGTCGCCGACGTAGATCGGGTTGTTCTTGCGGCGGCGGCAGAGCACCTGGATCGTCCGGTCGACCTCGGCCTGGCGCCCGATGAGCGGGTCGATGCGCCCCGCGGCGGCGCGCGCCACGAGGTTCGCGGTGAAGTCCGAGAGCGGGTCGCGTCCCGGCCGCGCCTCCTCCTCTCCTTCCCCGCCAGGCCCGACTCGTGCCGGGCCGGTCGAGATCTTGGAGATGCCGTGCGAGATGAAGTTGAGCACGTCGAGCTTAGTCACGCCCTGCCGCTCGAGCAGGTAGACGGCGTGCGAGTGCGGCTCCTGGTAGAGCGCGGCGAGGATGTTCCCGCCGTCGATCTGGCGCTGGCCGGAGGACTGCGCCTGGAGCGCGGCCCGCTCGAGGACGCGCTCGAAGGCCGCCGTCTGCTCCGGCAGCTGGTGCTCGCCCGCCGGCAGCGGGGCCATGTGCCGGGCGAAGAACTCTTCGAGGCCCGCCCGCAGCACCCCGGCGTCGCCGCCGCACTGGCGAACGACGTTGCCCGCCGTCTGCTCGTGGAGCAGCGCGAAGAGCAAGTGTTCGAGCGTGAGGAACTCGTGCCGGCGCTTGACCGCCTCGTTGGTGGCGAGCGACAGCGTGGCTTGTAATTCTTTGGTAATCATCCCGACTGAGCTCAAATTTCAAATTCGAGACTTGAAGTCATTCTTCCTCGACCGTCGACAACAGCGGGAACTCATGCTCCCGCGCCAGGCGCACGACCTTGGCCGCCTTGGCCTCGGCGACCTCGCGGGTGAAGACGCCCGCTACCCCGGCCCCCCGGAGGTGCACCTGGAGCATGATCCGGATCGCCTCGCTCTCCGGGTGGCGGAAAACAGTGCGCAGGACGAAGACGACGAACTCCATGGTCGTGTAGTCGTCGTTGTGCAGCAGCACCTTGTAGAGCGGCGGCTTCTCGACCCGGTGCTCGCTCTCGGTGATGACGGCGTCGTCGTGTTCAGGCTCGTGACTCGGCATCGCTTTCGAGCTCAAATGGTAGCAGATTCTCCCACAGCTTGGCGAGCCGAATGAGAGAGCACGGATCGGGACGGATGCGACGGAGTTCCACGGATCGATCCGCGCCCGTCCGTCCCGGTCCGTGTTCCCCCGACGTTGTCCCGGGCGCGCGCCGCGTGATACATGATGGCGCACGGAGGCCGAGGATGTACTGTCCGCGCTGCGCGGCCCAAAATAGACCCGAGCAGAAATACTGCCGCCAGTGCGGGCTCGCGCTGCCGGCGGTGCGGCTCGCGGCCGAGGGGCGCGTCGACGAGGCGCTCGCGGGGCTCAAGCGGAGCGAGGGCGCGCTCTCGGGCGGGGCAGTCACCCTGCTCATTTTCCTGCTCATCGCGCTCGTCAATTTCTTCTTCTCGAGCGAGAAGAGCTGGGGGATGCTCTTCAACATGGTCCTCGGCCTGCTCATCGCCGGCCCGATCATCTTCGCCGGTCTCAGAAGGCTCGAGCGCGCCATGGAGTTGCTCGAGGCCGCGGACCAGCCCGCGCGCCCGGCACTCGACCCGACCCGCGCCGCCGCCCCGGCCGGGGCCGCGTTCCCGCCCGCCCCCGACACCGACCCGCTTTCGGTCCCGGCCCCCAGATCGGTCACCGAGCAGACCACCTTCAACCTCAAAACGCCCGATCAGTAAGGAGCTTTCGCCCGCTGACGCGGGTTCAAACCGGGCGCCCCGACTTGCGTCGGTCGCGCGAAAAGCTTACCCTGGACGGCTCTGTCATGGGCGGCCGACGGCCCAATGCGGACGAAAGGAGACTTCGGCCACGACGGTCACGGCATGAATATCAAGATTTGTTACCACGGGAACTGCTTCGACGGGGTCTCATCGGCGGCGGTCTTCTCGCGCTTTTACGGCGATCTCGTGCACCCGGGCTGGGAGCGCGTCTACCAGCCGCTCATGCACCGCGCGGGCGCGCTCTTCGACGCGGACATTTTCGAGGGCGACGAGAACGCGGTCGTCGATTTCAAGTACAGCCCGTCGCCGCGCCTGACCTGGTGGTTCGACCACCACCAGAGCGCCTTCCTCTCGCCCGAGGACGAGGCTCACTTCCGGGCCGACGCGGGCGGTCGAAAATTCCTCGACGCGACCTATAAGTCCTGCACCAAATTCATCGCCGAGACGACCGCCGCGCGCTTCGGGTTCGACCCCGCGCCGCTGGGCGAGTTGATCCACTGGGCCGACGTCATCGACGGCGCGCTCTACCAGTCGGCCGCCGAGGCGGTTGAGATGCGCGCGCCCGCGCTCCGCCTCGCCCTGGTCATCGAGTCGGATCGCGACGAGCGGCTGATCGAGCGGGTCATCACCGACCTCCAGGAGCGGCCGCCCGGCGAAGTCGCCGCCGCGCCCTACGTCGCCGAGCGGGCCGGGCCGCTCTTCGAGCGCCACCTGCGCGCGGTCGAGGTCATCCGCCGCGAGGCGCGCGTCACCGGCCCGGTCGTCTACTTCGACGTCAGCGGGTACGACATGGAGGGCTACAGCAAATTCATCCCCTATTACCTGTACCCCGAGGCGACCTACAGCGTGAGCGTCAGCCACTCGTCATTCCGCTCCAAGGTCTCGGTCGGGTCCAACCCCTGGGCGCCGCGCCCGCGGGCGCACGACCTGGCGAAGATTTGCGAGCGTTACGGCGGCGGCGGGCACGCCGTCGTGGCCGCGATCTCGCTCGCGCCCGAGGCGCTTGCGGACGCGCGCCGGATCGCTGCCGAGGTCGTCAACGAATTACGAGGATGAAACTCATGAAGAGCATCAAGGGTGCGAGGCGCCGGGCGCGGCCGCCGTTGCGCGAGGTGACGCCGGGGGCGGGGCTCGAGATCCGCCCGACGGCGCGCGCGGAGATGAACCTCTGCCCGCTCGACACTTTCGCTTACGAGTACCCGGGGCGGCGGATCGAAATCAATTTCACCTCCGAGGAGTTCACCGCGATCTGCCCCTTCTCGGACTTCCCGGACTTCGCCACGCTGCGCCTCCGCTACGTGCCGCACCGCCGCTGCGTCGAGCTCAAGTCGCTCAAGCTCTACATCAACTCGTTCCGCGAGGTGAAGATCTTCCACGAGCATGTCGTCAACCGCATCCTCGAGGACTTCGTCGCTGCCTGCGACCCGCTCGAGTTCCACATCGAGGGCGATTTTCACGTTCGGGGCAACATTAAAACCGTCATCCGGGCGAGCTACGCCCGGGCCGCCCCGGCGCGGCGGGCACGGAACTAACGGGGCGGCCGCCACGTACTTTTGCCTGGAGGTGTCGCCGTGTATTGTCCGAGATGTGCCAGCGAGGCGGTCGAGGGGCAGCGCTTCTGCCGCAACTGCGGCATGAATCTCGGCGTCATTCTGGACGCGCGTGAGGGCCAGCGCGGCCCGATCGACTTCGAGAGCCTGAAGTCCGACCTGCGCGAGTTGGGCGCCAGCCTGCGGAGCGGCTTCGAGGAGGCGCGGCAGGGGATCAAGCGGACGCAGCGCTTCGCCCCGCCCGCCGCGCCGACCCCGCCCGCGCCCCCAGCCCCCGCCACGGCCCCGGTCGCCCTCGGGAGCGAATGGGTCAAGCCCGTACGCGCCGCCGGCACGCGGCGCTACAGCTTCCAGCAGGCCACGCTCGGGATCATCGGCGGCGCGGCCTCGAGCGGGGTGCTCTATTACTTCTGCAACGAGGCCGCCAATTCGGGGCTCGTCGCGAGCATCGTCAACTCGATCCTGGCGGTCAACCCACAGCTCGAGCTGACCGGCGTCGAGCCGGTCTTCCGCACGCTCTGGATGTTCGGACTGGTCGGCGTGGCGAAGGGGGCGGCGCACCTGCTCAACGGCATCTTCTTCGCGCCCAAGCCCGAGCGCGTCATCGTCGAGCGGCGCCCGCCCGCGCCCGATCCCGTGCCCGCGCCGGCGCGTTACATCCCGCCCGACAACAGCGTCACCGAAGACCCGACCGAGCGCTTCGCGGAAAAGACGGAGTAGAACGCGCCTTGACACCCGCGGGCTACTTCACTTGACAGATTGACTCACCCTCGCATGACCGTGGATCCGGGATAATCCGCCGCCGCGCGGCGAGCGCGTCATAGAGGCGCTCGCCCTGGCCGAGCGCGCCCGCTGCCCAGAGCAGAGGCCGCAGGGGCCAGAGCGGCGGCAGGCGCCGGGCCAACAGCCGGACCGCCTCGAAGCCGGCCTGCGCCTCCCCCGTCTCCAAGTCCACCACGTGCATCCGCCGGATCAAGGCGGCGGGCTCAATCCCGAAGCAGAAGAACTCGTCACTGTGGCGGAAGGAGCTGACAGCGATTCGCCCCTCCCCGGCCAGGCGCTGGATCATCCGCCCGGTGGCGCGGCAGTACTGGCAGTAGCCGTCAATGAAAAGGACGAGCCCCGGAGAGGCCGTCGCCCGCGGCCGGTAAACCGCGAGCAGCCCGGGGCCGAGCGACCGCAGCCACCCCCTGAATCGCGCGTGCTCGCCGTCGGTGATGAAGAAGAGCTCGAGGCTGATCATGACCGACGAGAAGGTCACCAGGCCCATGAAGGCGCCAATGCCGAGGTGGAAGGAGATGCCCATCGCCAGCCAGAGCAGCTTGAACCGCGAGAACATGGCGATCGGGAACCAGATCAGGAAGAACATCGCGCTGTAGGAGGCGAGGGTCGTGAAATAAGGATTCTTGAACAGGCCGCGCAGCGCGGGCAGCGAGAAGGCGTCGACCTGGCTGATGTTGTAGAGCGCGATCCCGCTGCTCCAGGGCTCCCCGGTCGCCTTCAAAAAGCCCGAGGTCTCGTAGAGGACCATGAGCTGCGCCGCGATCGCCATGACGGCGACGTTGTGCAGCCAGACGGCGAGGCTCCGGCGCTCGGCGCGGACGCCGGCCGGGATGAGGAAGAGCATGTAGATGAGGACGAGCTGCGTCACGTTATCCCCGCCGTCGCCGAGCTCGATGTTGCGCATCATGAGCAGGTTGAAAGTGACCAGCACGAGGGCGGTCGCGAGGCGCGTGCGGTAGCCGAGGATCAACCCGCAGGCGCCCAGCCCGAGCGCGGCCAGGACGGCGCGCGTGCCGAGTTCGGTCTGGAACGGCAGGGCGATGATCTGCGCGGCGGCCTTCCCGAAGAGCGCCTCGTAAGCAGTTTGGTCGCCGGTGCCGTGTGGCCCCCAGAGGAAGCTCGCGAACGGCCCCTCGGTGAAGACGCGGAATAATATCACCAGGCCGATCCCGGTCTGCAGGATTCTGACGCCGATCCGATGCCGGGGCTCATCGGCGAGCCAGTTCAAAGCTTGCTTCAGAAAGTTCATGGTTTGCCCTCCCCTCTTGACGCTGCTCGCCTAATTCTTCGCCCGGTAAATGCCGGTTAAAGCTACCTCGTGATCCAGGGGGACGACCCCGAGATCAACCTCGCTGATTCCCGGCTTGTCGGTGTAGCGTTTCGACCAAGGGACCGCACTGATGACGCGGGCGCGCAGGGCCACTTTCGCGAAAGTTTGCGACGGGAACGCTTCACGGCAGTAGGCGGACCCGATCTTGCCCAGCGACTTAGTGATCTCCTCCCGCAACTTCTTGACTCTTTCGTCGACGTACTTGCAGGCCTCCTCCGAGCCATTGCGGCAGGAGACTTTCCACGCCTCGAGATCGTCAGGGCCCTGGAGGTACCGCCGGATCAGGCCGGCCTGCGGCCTCGCCATGCGGTCGTAGGCGGTGAAGCGATTCTGCTGCAGGCGCCGCCACAGCGGCGTCGAGATGTCATCCCAGCCCTCGGAGGGCAAGCCCCGGGCCGCGATCGCGGCCTCCTCCTCGGCCCCGAGGCAGCGGACGAGCAGGATGTCGTTGTCCGCGGCCGGGTTGGGGGCAAACAGGCTCCAGTTCTGCGAGAAGAATGAGCCGATCGTCGCGTTCAATACCGGCTGCAGGGACATCTTGGCGGGCGTCAGCGGCATGACGTAGACCGCGGTCAAAGTGAAGTGGGCGACGAACCAGAGCAGGGCCGCGCCGCGGACCGACGCTCCGAAACATGTTTTCAATGACTTCATGTCGTGCTCCTCAGAAAACCCGGCCGCGGATGAACGCGGGAAGAAGTTGATCGGCATTGACCGGCGGCCGCAATGTTCATTGGTTCAGGGCGCCGCCGGCCTTACCGGTCTAAGACATTGCCCGGGTAAGTTGCGGGGGCGGGGTTGCTCGTCGAGCCCACGGATATTTCCTTGGCAGGCGCCAACCGGTAAAGGAAATACATTGCCTTGCAGGCGGCGGCCGCCATGGCCGTCAGAGGCGCCGCCGCCCGAGTGGTGTCACCGCTCGGGCCGATCGAGTTGGTCGGGTTGCCGTAGACCGGGCCGGTCGAGGCGCTGAGGACCAGGCCGAGCGCCAGCGCCAGCACCGCCGCCTGCTTCTTCGTCTGACTCATACACTCCATCTCCTTTTCCTTCTCGAACGGTGACTGGTCGTCTCTCGGGCAAAGCCTCTGCCGCCTTACCAGCGCGCCGGAGTGGCGGCCGGGACTGGGGCGCCGGCGAGCGCCGGACGATCGCCTCAGGCCCAACCGCTTCCGGGAACATGGTTTGGCGCTGCGGGGTTACCGGTCCAGAGCGGTAGCCGGGTAATCGGCCTGGGCGCCGGGGTCTGTCACGCCGAAGAGCCATGAGTATGCTTTTTTGGCGTACCTGTATGCGCTCTTCGCCTGATCCCACAGACTACTCTCCACTTGAGTAGCATTAACGCCGGTGCTGACCGAGACGGTCGGGCTGCCGTAGACCGGGCCGGTCGAGGCGCTGAGGACCAGGCCGAGGGCCAGCGCCAGCGCCAGCGCCACCGCTTGCTTCTTCATCTTGCTGGAATACTTCATTTTCGTCTCCTTTTCGAATTGGCGTTATGGCGTCATCGCCGCCATGACAAGGACCTTTGCCGCCTTTTCGCGGCTTCTGTTCGTAGCTGTAGTTTCCGGCTTTTTCATGTCGATCTTAAAGAATCGGGGTGGCAGTGGCTTCCACAGACAGCCCTTGATCGTCGTGCCGGTGTCGGCCACGTCGCAGGTGGGTGGCACAGGGCATGGGTGGGTGCGCCCCTCCGCATAATTTCCACCTCTTGACGACCGACGCGCGAGCCGGGTCTTCATTCAATGAGCATGACGCTCACTTACTGAAGTAGCCCACATCTCCTGATGATTACCACCGGTAAAAAAATGGCGGGGTGTTTTCGGTGAGTGGCTCGACGGCGAAGCGCTGACGGGCTTGCACACGCTTCAAGTTATTTCGTTTCTGATTCTTAATTCCCCAAAGTGACTTCGCCTCGGGGCGCTTTGATCGTCATCGGCTTGTCGTAGCTCCCTGCCGCGGCGTAAGAACCGGGCCGCACAATCACTCTGCCGCCAGGAGCAACCGCCTCCGCCCCGGCGACAAAGCTCTTGAAGGGCTGATCACTGGTCCCTTTTTCGACCTTGCCGGTATAGCTCCCATCGACGAACACGGGGACAGGGTAGAGGCTGGACATGCCGGCGCGGTCCAGCGAGCTGAGGTGCGTGCGCTGGCCGATCTTGTTCTGCCACTCGGCCTTGTATGGTTCACGCACGAGGATGGTCTCGGTGCCAGCCGCACACTTGCACGTCTGACCGAGAGGACAGCCCGTCGAGAAAGTGCATTTGTTGTAATGCATGACCGAATCAAAATCGTACGGGCCGTAAGTGCCGGCGCTATTGTTGAGGGCGAAATTATGCGCCTTCCCCGCCTGGATGTTCTGATCAATGATCTCTATGTAGGCGTCACGGTCCGGCCGGGTCTGTTCATGCCAGAGGCCGAGACAGTGGCCCAGTTCATGCGCCATGATGAACTTACTGTCCCAACTGACAATGTTGATGATCTGCTTCCCGCCCCACATCCCGATCGCCGAGTTGTTGCTGTCC
>Ga0075421_100011667_pt1 | contig 10889 bp, 11 predicted proteins | sample SoiMetdeltSBSDD5_FD_75292 | JGI IMG/M metagenome (GOLD analysis project Ga0075421, IMG submission 75292) | Bulk soil microbial communities from a Populus tree surrounding site in Tennessee, USA - Soil MetaG P. deltoides SBSDD5 | ecosystem: Environmental > Terrestrial > Soil > Tree plantation...
CCGCTGCCCAGCACGGCACCCGCGCCCACCAGCAGCCCTGCTAGAGCCAGCAGGGGCAGGTTGGAGGAAACGGTGTGGGCGATGGCCGATCCGCTCCCCACCGTATAGAGCATCGGCGCGAGCAGCAGTCCCGCCACGAACGCGGTCCGCGACGGCGCCTCGCCGTCTTGATATGGCGGCAGCAGCCGCGAGACGATGCCGCTCACGCCGGCCACCCGCCCCGTGGTGGCCATCATCAGCACGGCGGCAACGCCGATCAGCGCGCCACCAATCAGCGACGAAACGGGTGTGAAGGTGGTCGGATCCATGGCCAATCCCGAACGGTGAAGCGACCGCCAGCATATAGTTTGCGCCGCGCTGCGCACCAATGGCTGAGTGCTGGTCAGCGTGTCACCGGCCAGACCACCGGCACCAGCGCCAGGGCGATCACGTAGATGAGGACGGTCAGCGGCAAGCCAACCCGTGCGAAATCGGAAAACCGGTATTTGCCCGGCCCGTAGACCATCAGGCACGATGGCTCGAGGGGGGTTAGGTAGGAGCAGCTGGCCGCCACCGCCACCATCATGGCAAAGCCGCGCGGATCAACGCCGAGCTGCAGCCCGGTGTGGATAGCGATCGGCAGTACCACCACGGCGGCAGACTGGTTCGACATCGGCTGCGTGAGCCCAACCGTCAGCAGAAAAAAGCAGCTCAGCAGCTTGTAGGGTCCGTCCGAGCCGACCAGCTGGATCAGCTGGGCCGCCAGGTATTTGCCAGTGCCGCTGCTATCCATCGCCGCTCCCAGCGACAGCAACGCACCGATCAGCACGATGGCCTTCCACTCGACCTGCGCGTAGGCCTCGTCTGGAGAGATGCAGCGTGTCAGCAGCATGGCAAAGGCGCCGCCAAGCACGGCCACCGGCAGCGCGGTGAAATTGAAGGTGGCGGCGATGATGGACAGCGCGAAGATCGTCACAGCCAAGGGCGCGCGGCCGTAGTTGTAGCGCGATGCGTCGACGCCGCCGAAGATGTTGAACAGGTTGCCCCGCTCGAGCGCTGCCACATCATCGGCGGTGCCCTGCAGCAATAGCACGTCGCCCAGCCGCAGCCGCGCCGAACTCATCGTCTTCGGCAACTGCCCGGCGCGATGGATGGCCAGCACCTGCAGGCCGTAGCGCTCCTTGAATTCGAGATTGCGCAGGCTACGCCCGATCAGCGGCGAGCGCGGCAGCAGCACGCCCTCCACGATCTTCAGCTCCTTGGGGTCGACCTCCCGGCCCGAATGCATGGCATCGGCCCTGAACTCCAGGCCGGGCCGATCCTTGATCTTGAGGAGGTCGGCGCGCTTGCCTTGCACGATCAGGTGGTCGCCGGGCGCCAGCTCCAGATCGGCGAGCCGCTTGTCGCCGCGTACGGTCTCCTCCCCGCGCAGGGCCTTGATCACCTTGAGCCCGGCGTCCTCGGTGAGCTTGGCGTCGGCCAGCGCCTTGCCCACCAAGGGACCGTCGTGCGCAACCATCACGTCGGCCTGGTACAGGCGCTCGCCGATTTCCTGCGGCGCCTTCTGGTCCTCGCGCTCGGGTATGAGGCGCACGCCGATCAGCCACACGTAGAGGAGGCCAGCGATGGCGATTGGGATGCCGACCGGCGCCAGCTCGAACATGCCCATGGGAGCTTGCTGGCTCTGCACCAGCAGCTCGCTCACCACCAGATTGGTGGAGGTGCTGATTAGCGTGACGGAGCTGGTCAGGATCGAGGCGAACGCGAGGGGCAGCAGGAAGCGCGATGGGCTCAGTTGCATCTTTGCGGCATAGCCCAGCACCAGGGGCACGAAGAATGCGGTGGCCGCCGTGTTGCTCATGAAGGCCGACAGCAGCGCCACCGAGAACATCAGGACCGGCAGGAACAGGACGACGCTGCGCCCGGCGACTTCGAAGATGTGCCGACCGGCGATATCCACCACGCCGGTATTAACGAGGCCCGCCGTCATGATCAGCAGGCCAAGGATCATCATGACGGTGTCGCTGCCGAAGCCGGCAAACGCCTGGGACGGCTTGAGCAGGCCGGTGGCGATCAGCGCCAGCATGATGCCAAGCGCCACCACATCGGCCGGCACACGATCGAAGGCGAATAACGCGATCGCCCCCATCAGGATCGCAAGGCAAATGGCAATCTCGGGTGTCATTCTGCCGGCCATCCCTCTGCTGGCGCGCTATTGCCCAGCCAACGCGGCTCAGCTCCAGCTGGTTCCGCTTGGCCTGGCCTGGTCTGGCTGACCAACGCCACGAGCTGCCGCGGCGCAAGGCCCCGACAGCCCGATTGAAGCCTCGCACAAGTTGTAGAGATCAGCCCTTTTTGGTGCCGGTGGCGGGCTTGGCGAACATCTCCGAAATGATGCTGTCGTACCAGGCGACGCTCTCCGCATAGTTCTGCTTGCGCACGTCGGCTGCCTCGCCCCGCTGCGATACGAACGAGCCGGACGGATCGAGCTTGCCGTCCTTGGCGGCGTAATTGGCGCCGATCTTGACGTCGTCGTCGGGCGCCAGCAGCGACCAGCAGGTGTTGCGATAGCGGGCCGGGAACTTGTCCTTCTTGGTCAGCTCGGCGATGATATCAGCCGCCACCACCTTGGCCTGGCTGTTGGCCGAGAACGCCGACTTTGGCATCTCGACGGCAACCGAGGCGTCACCAAGCACGTAGATGTCCTTGACCTCCTTGGCCGAGAAATTCTCGGGATTGATCGGACACCAGTCGCCCTTGGCGACGCCCGCCTTGTGGGCGATCTCGCCGGCGCGCTGCTGGGGAATGATGTTGGCGACGTCCGCCGTCACCTTTTTGCCGGCCTTGGTGACGATCTCCTTGGTCTTGGGATCAACGCGCGTCACCGCGAAATCGTCGATCTCGGTGGTCAGGTTCAGCTCAATGATGTCCTTGTAATACTTGTCGAACGCCTCGATGAACACCGGCTGCTTGGAGAACGCCTTCTTGGGGTCGAGGATGATCAGCTTCGACTTCGGCTTCTTGGTCTTGAGGTAGTGCGCGATCATGCAGGCGCGTTCGTATGGGCCCGGCGGACAGCGGAAGGGATTGTTCGGCGTGACCATGACCACCACGCCCCCGTCACGCATAGCCTCAAGCTGCCTCTTGAGTAAACGCTTGCCGTCGAGCGCCGTGTTGTAGGCATGCGGCATGACGAGCGCCGCCTCGCGCGAGTAGCCGGGGACCGAGTCGAACTTGATGTCGATGCCGGGCGACAGCACGAGCTTGTCATAGGGGAGCGTGCGGCCACCGACCTTGACCGTCTTGCCGCTGCTGGCGACGTCGGTCGCGGTGCCCTGCACCACTTTGATGCCGAGCGCCTTCAGGGCCTGGTAGCCGTGGTTGAGCGATTCGATCTGGCGAAAGCCGCCCAGATACAGGTTGGAAAAGAACGAGGAGCTGTAGATCGGATTTGTCTCGATCAGGGTGACGTCGAGGTTGGGCGCATCCTTTTTGAGGAAGTGCGCCGCCGTCGCCCCGCCCGCACCACCTCCGACCACGACCACCTTGGGCGCGCTCTGGGCGATCGCAAAGCGCGACACACCTGTCGTTGCCATGGTAGCCGCGCCGGCGGCGCCGATCAGCTTTCCGAAATCACGTCGTGTAATGCGCATTTTTTCCTCCGCTGTGCGACCGGCTCAACGCGCGGCCAAAAAGTGTTGCCGTTCTCAATGGTCACGTACAAACCCAGCCTTGGCCACCAGCGGCTCCAGCTGCATCCAAAACAGGTCGCTGCCCTGGTAACCGACGATGCGGCCCACCTCCTGGCCGTACGCAAGCATCACGAAGGTCGGCGAGTAAACGATTTTCTCGAGCTTAGAAATTTCAGGATGGTCGCGCATGTACGTGACCAGCGGGGCGAATTTTCCCTCCTTACTGGCCCTGTAGGAATGGCCGACCTCCGCCTCCCAGCGCGCACAGTAAGGACAGCCCGGGTCCTGCACCATTACGAGAACCGCCGGCGACGTGCGCAGGTCGGCGGGCGCGGCATTTGGCGCTGGGCCAACAAGCAGTGACATCGCCAGCGCCGCAATAAACAGAATTGCCAGGACAGGGGGGCGGCGCAGGCCCTGTTTGAGCGTTGCTTGCATGCTTTCTTATATGTTAGGTGCCTGGATGATTGGCAAACCCGGCGCGCATCCTTATTTGAGCGGCAACTGTCCGTATCCGGTGCGCCGGCCGGCAAGTGTTGGGATCGAGAGACCGCGGACATGACCAAGATCGGTTCACCAGCAGTCTGCAATCGGCGCCGCTTCGTCGTCGCAGCCGCCGCAGCTACCGCGGTGGCGGTGCTGCCTAGTCTACCCGCGCTGGCCCAGGACCAGCCCGAGGCGAAACCCTGGGACGCGCTGGTCAAGAAGATCCTCGGCGATGCCAAGCCGGTCGAAGGCAAGCTTACGATCGACATGGCCGAGATCGCCGAGAACGGCAACACGGTGCCCTTCACGGTCGCCGTCGACAGCCCCATGTCGGACAAGGACTACGTGAAGGCCATCCATCTGATCTCGACCGCCAACCCGCGGCCGGAAGTGGTGGTCTTCCGTTTCACGCCTGCCGCCGGCGTCGCCAAGGCCGAGAGCCGCTTGCGCCTCGTTAGCACGCAGGACGTGATCGCCATTGCCGAGCTGAGCGACGGCAAGTTCCTGATGACCCGACGGCCGGTGAAGGTCACGGTCGGTGGTTGCGGCGGCTAGAGCTGAAAGATCAGAGCGATGCAGAACCCCCGAGTAAAGCTCCCCGAGAAGGCCAAGCCGGGCGAGGTCATCCAGGTCAAAACCCTGATCTCGCACGTCATGGAGACCGGCCAGCGCAAGGACGCGGACGGCAAGACCATCCCGCGCAAGATCATCAATTCATTCAGCGCCAAGTTCGAGGGCCAGGACGTGTTCTCGGCCGAGATGTTTCCCGGCATCTCTGCCAACCCCTACTTGTCATTCTTTTTCAAGGTACCGGGCCCTGGTGAGTTCGAGTTTACCTGGGTCGAGGACGGCGGCGCGCGCGTGGTGCAGAAGGAAAAGCTCAACGTGGTGGCCTAGCCCGGCCCCGCGCTCGCCCCCCACACCCAGGCCCGGTCGGCAATGCCCTTGCCGCCGCGCGCGCAATTCAGTACCCCTGCAAGTCATGTAAGCTAGCAGGGGATGGGGTGGGATGTCCGACGAGCCCGTGTGCGCACAAAAGAGCCCTTACCAGGTGCCTTTGGAAGCGGGCAGAGCTTACTTATGGTGCACCTGCGGCCGCTCGGCCAAGCAGCCGTTTTGCGACGGCTCGCATAAGGCTACGCGCTTTGAGCCCCTCCGCTTCGTGGCAGAATCTTCGGGGGTCTTCAACCTTTGCGGGTGCAAGGCAACGGACGATCAGCCGTTTTGCGACGGTACCCATAACGTCCTCTAGTGCCCGGTCTTGCGGCACCCCCCGAACTCATCGATAGAGAAAATGACACAGAGCCGCGGCGTCCGCGTTGTGGCAAGGCGGCTTACTCTGCTAGCCTGAGTTGCGGCAGATAAAAGCGGGTTGGGGCGAGACTGTATGGAATATCTGGCTCAGCAGCTCATCAACGGGCTGACGCTCGGGTCGATCTACGGACTGATCGCCATCGGCTACACCATGGTGTTTGGCATCATCGGCATGGTGAACTTCGCCCACGGCGACGTCTTCATGGTATCGACATTCATCGCCCTGATCTTCCTGCTGGCACTGACCCAAGTCTTGGGATTGGGGTCGCTGGCGGTTGCCCTGTTCATCGTGCTGATACTCGCCATGCTGCTTACCTCAGTGTGGTCCTGGGCCATCGAGCGGTTTGCCTATCGACCATTGCGCGGCTCCTTCCGCCTCGCACCGATGATTTCGGCGATCGGCATGTCGATTTTCCTGGCCAACCTGGTGCAGGTAGCGCAGGGCCCGCGCAACAAGCCGTCTCCCTCGATGCTGAGTGATGTCATCATCCTCAGTGACGGCGGCGGCTACACGGTCACGCTGTCCTACAAGCAGATCCTGATCGTGGCGGTCACCGCCGTGCTGCTGACGGCCTTCTGGTACGTCGTGCAGCATACGTCCCTGGGCCGTGCTCAGCGCGCCTGCGAGCAGGACCGGCGCATGGCGGCACTGCTCGGCGTCGACGTCGACCGCACCATCTCGCTGACGTTCGTGATGGGTGCAGCGCTGGCGGCGGTCGCCGGCCTGATGTTCATGATCTACTACGGTGTCGTCAGCTTCAGCGATGGTTTCGTGCCGGGCGTGAAGGCATTCACCGCTGCCGTGCTGGGCGGCATCGGCTCGCTGCCGGGCGCCGTGCTCGGCGGCATCCTGATCGGCCTCATAGAGACGCTCTGGTCGGCCTACTTCTCGATTGACTACAAGGACGTCGCCACCTTCAGCATCCTCGCCATCACGCTGATTTTCCTGCCGTCCGGCCTGCTCGGCAAACCCGACGTAGAGAAGGTGTAAGCAACGATGGCCGTGGCCCCCGCCGAGCTTAGCTCCACCAAAGCGCGGCCCCTCACGGCAGCCCTCAAACAAGCCCTCGGCGCCGCCCTCCTGGCGTTCGGCCTGTCCGTGCCGATCCTGGCCCTGCGCACCGAGCAGGACATCTCCAACCGGCTGGTTCTGCAGCCGCGCTGGAGCTACGTGCTGATCGCCGTGCTGCTCGCCTTCTTCGGACGGCTGCTCTACCTGACCTACGCCGCAGCCACCGCGAACCGCGCACCGCGTGTGCGTGTGCGTGCGCTCACCACCCGCACGGTTTCTGCCGGCTTTGCCCAATTCGTGTCGGTTGTCGGTCTGCTGGCGCTGCTGCTCTACCCCTGGATTGCACTGTCGATCGTAGGACGCGCGGGCGCCATCAAGTGGATCGACAATTTCGGCATTCAGATCATGATCTACATCATGCTGGGTTGGGGCCTGAACATCGTGGTCGGGCTCGCCGGGTTGCTCGACCTCGGCTATGTCGCCTTCTATGCAGTGGGCGCCTATTCGACCGCCCTCTTGGCCCACACGTTCGGCTTGAGCTTCTGGATCTGCCTGCCGCTGGCCGGCATCCTGGCGGCATTCTGGGGCGTCCTGCTGGGCTTCCCGGTCTTGCGATTGCGGGGCGACTATCTGGCGATCGTTACGCTCGCATTCGGCGAGATCATCCGTCTCGTGCTGATCAACTGGGTACCGGTCACCAACGGCTATGCGGGCATCAGCGGCATTCCGCGGCCAACCTTCTTCGGCTTGCCCTTCAACGCCAGCGATCAGGGATTTGCGGCCTTCTTCGGCCTCGAATTCACGCCGCTGCACCGGCTGATCTTCCTGTTCTATCTGATCCTGGCTCTGGCTCTGCTGACCAACTGGGTGACGCTGCGGCTTAGGCGCCTGCCGGTCGGGCGGGCTTGGGAGGCGCTGCGCGAGGACGAGATCGCCTGCCGGTCGCTCGGCATCAACACCACCAACACCAAGCTGACAGCCTTTGCCATCGGCGCCGGCTTCGGTGGCTTTGCCGGCTCGTTCTTCGCGGCCAGGCAGGGTTTCATCAGCCCGGAATCCTTCACCTTCATCGAGAGCGCGGTGGTACTCGCCATCGTCGTGCTGGGCGGCATGGGCAGCCAGATCGGCGTGGCCATCGCCGCCATCGCCATGATCGGTGGCACCGAAATCCTGCGTGAACTGGACTGGCTGAAGGACATCTTCGGCCCGGCGTTCGATCCCACCCAATACCGTATGCTGATATTCGGGCTCGCCATGGTGCTGGTGATGATCTGGAAACCGCGCGGGCTGATCTCCTACCGCTCACCGTCGATCTTCCTGCGCGAGAAGAAAAAGGTGCGCGCCGACCTCGTCCGGGAGGGCCACGGCTGATGTCGACGACGGCCGCCCCCCTGCTCCACGTCGAGCATCTGACCATGCGCTTCGGCGGGCTGGTGGCGATCGACGACCTGTCGTTCTCGGCGGCGCGCGGCGACATCACCGCTATCATCGGACCCAACGGTGCCGGCAAGACTACCGTCTTCAACTGCATCACCGGCTTCTACAAACCAAGTTGCGGCCGCATGCTGCTAAGCCACGGCCAGGCGCTGGCAGATACCGACATCGATGCGCTGACCGCCTCGGGCGCGCGTTGCCAAACGCTGCCGACCGGCTCGGCCTTCCTGCTGGAACGCATGCCCGACTACGAGATCGCGGCCCAGGCCCGCGTCGCCCGCACCTTCCAGAACATCCGCCTGTTCGCCGGCATGACGGTGCTCGAGAATTTGATCGTTGCGCAGCACAATCCGCTGATGGTCGCATCGGGTTGGACGGTTGGCGGACTTTTCGGCTTGCAACGCTACCGGGAAGCCGAGGCCAAGGCCGTCGATCGGGCCCAGCTCTGGCTCGACAAGATCGGCTTGACGGAGCGCGCGGACGATCCCGCCGGCGACCTGCCCTATGGCGCGCAACGGCGGCTTGAGATCGCCCGAGCCATGTGCAGCGATCCCGTCATGCTGTGCCTGGACGAGCCGGCGGCCGGCCTCAATCCGCGCGAGTCGTCGGATCTCAAGCAGTTCCTGCGCTCGATCCGCGCCGAGCACGGCACCTCGATCCTGCTCATAGAGCACGACATGTCGGTGGTGATGGAGATTTCCGACCACGTCGTCGTGCTCGAGTACGGCCGCAAGATTTCCGACGGGCCGCCCGAGCACGTGCGCAACGATCCCAAGGTGATTGCCGCCTATCTCGGCGTCGAGGACGAGGAGGTGGAGAAGGTGGAAGCGGAGATCGCCACATGAGCGAGCCGCTACTGTCCGTGCGCGGGGTCAAGAGCTTCTACGGCAACATTATGGCCCTGAAGGGCGTGGCGCTCGACGTCCACCCCGGCGAGATCGTCACTCTCATCGGCGCCAACGGCGCTGGCAAATCGACGCTCATGATGACGATCTGCGGCAACCCGCGGGCGCGCGAAGGCACCATCCACTATCGCGGCCGGGACATCACCAATCTGCCCACGCACGAGATAGCCCGGCTGCGCATCGCTCAGTCGCCGGAGGGCCGTCGCATCTTTCCGCGCATGACCGTGCGGGAGAACCTGCAGATGGGCGCCGAACTCGATGACGGCGCGCACTTTGCCGAAGACATCGAGCGCGTGTGCAGGCTGTTTCCGGTGTTGGCACGGCGTCTGGAACAGCGCGGCGGGACGCTATCGGGCGGCGAGCAGCAGATGCTGGCGATCGCGCGGGCGCTGATGAGCCGACCCGAGCTGCTGCTTCTCGACGAGCCCTCGCTCGGCCTGGCGCCGCTGATCGTCAAGCAGATCTTCGAGGTCATCAAAGAACTCAACAGCCAGGGCATGACCGTCTTCCTGGTCGAGCAGAACGCGTTCCACGCACTCAAACTCGCGCATCGCGCCTACGTGATGGTCAGCGGCAACATCACCATGACCGGCACCGGCCAGGAACTGCTGGCGCGGCCCGAGGTGCGCGCGGCCTATCTGGAAGGCGGGCGGCATTGAGGAGAAACACGGCATGCCGGAGCTGATCTACGATAGCAGCGGCGAGGGCGCCTGGTGGATCTTCGTGCTGGTGACACTCGTCATGGGCGGCGGCGCTGCTTATGTCTCGGGCAAGGCCATTGCCCAGACCTGGCGCCCGTATTGGCACGTGCCGCTGTACATGCTGCCGCTGGCACTGTGTGTTCGTTTCTTCCATTTCGCGCTGTTCCAGGAGCCGTTGGTTTCCCTCAAGAGTTTTGCTGTCGATTTCCTGGTGGCGCTGATCGCCGCTTCTTTTGGTTACCGTTTGCTGAGGGCCGGCCAAATGGCCCGGCAGTATGGCTGGCTGTTCCGCCGGCGTGGCTTGCTGAGCTGGCGGCGTGTTGAAAAAAGTACCTAACTTGAGCAGCCGACTGCATAATCCCAGGCACCCTGATAGGACGTGACTCCGCCGCACTTTCGTTCAATTATTCCATAAGGCGGACCTCCGCCCCGCAGTGTCGATCACTGAGGAACCACGGGAGACCACGATGAAAAAAGCGTTTTGGCCGGTGCTGGCCGTCGCCGCGAGCCTCGCGAGCGCGAGCAGCGCCATTGCACAGATCAAAATCGGCGTTGCCGGTCCGCTGACGGGACCCAACGCGGCATTCGGCGCCCAGCTGAAGAACGGCGCCGAGCAGGCGGTGGCTGACTTGAACGCCAAGGGCGGCATTAACGGCCAGCAGATCCAACTGGTGTTCGGTGACGACGCCTCCGATCCCAAGCAGGGCGTGTCGGTCGCCAACAAGATGGTCGGTGACGGCGTCAAGTTCATTATGGGTCACTTCAACTCCGGCGTGACCATGCCTGCCTCCGAGGTCTATCAGGAGAACGGCATCTTCATGATCAGCCCATCCGCGACCAATCCGAAGATCACGGAGCGCGGCATGTGGAACGTGTTTCGCACCTGCGGACGTGACGATCAGCAGGGCATCGTTGCCGGCAAGTACATCCTCGACAAGTTCAAGGGCAAGAAGGTCGCCGTGGTCCATGACAAGACCACCTACGGGCAGGGTCTGGCCGACGAGACCAAGAAAGCCATGAACGCCGGCGGCATGAAGGAAGTTCTCTACGAAGGCGTCAACATCGGCGAGAAGGATTTCTCGGCGCTCGTCACCAAGATCAAGGCGGCCAACGCCGATCTCGTCTACTGGGGCGGCTTGCACACCGAAGGCGGCCTGATTGTTCGCCAGATGCGCGATCAGGGCGTCAAGACGCCGATGATGAGCGGCGACGGCATCACCTCCGACGAGTTCGCCGCAATCGGTGGCCCCGGCGTGGAAGGGACGCTGATGACCTTCGGTCCCGATCCGCGCAAGAACCCGGCGGCTGCCGAGGCGGTGAAGGCATTCGCGGCCAAGAAGATCGATCCCGAGGCTTACACCCTCTA
>Ga0075421_100011669_pt1 | contig 10889 bp, 11 predicted proteins | sample SoiMetdeltSBSDD5_FD_75292 | JGI IMG/M metagenome (GOLD analysis project Ga0075421, IMG submission 75292) | Bulk soil microbial communities from a Populus tree surrounding site in Tennessee, USA - Soil MetaG P. deltoides SBSDD5 | ecosystem: Environmental > Terrestrial > Soil > Tree plantation...
GCACGCGCGCGTCCGCGGCCGCGACGTCGGGGCGCGCGGCCAGCGCGTCGGCGACGAGCGCCTCCGCGTCCTCGGGCGCTTCGGCGGGCAACGCCAGATCCGCGGGAGGCGGCGGGAGCGGCGCGTCGGGCGCGCGGTGCAGGAGCGTCTGGATCTGCTCGGCCACGACGCGCACGCGTGTCGCGAGCACGACCTCGCGGTGGAGCGCGTGGCTGTACTCGACCTCAGCCTGGAGCGGGTCGTGCTGCGTGGACTCGCCCGTCTCGTAGCGCGCCGTCGCGACGCGCTGGAGATCGGCGAGCAGCCGCACGTGCTCCGCGTTGATCGCGAGCGAGCGGGCAGCCAGGTAGTACTCGTCGAAGAGGCGCGAGGCCATCGACGCGAGACGCAGGCGCGCGGCCTCGAAATCGCGCGAGGCGATCTCCGCCTCGGCGATCGCCACCTCGCCGCGCAGGGCCAGCTTGCCGGGGAAGGGCACGCGCTGGGAGACGTCGACGCGCATGCCCGGGTCGAGGTCGTCGGCACCGAAGGAGAGCGGCGCCACGCCGAGGCCGAGCATCGGATCGTCGAACGCAGTCTCCTGAGGCGCGCGTTCGAGCGCGGCGCGCCACGCATGGCGCGCCGCGTGCAAGCTCGGATTGCGCTCGAGCACGGCATGCACGAGCGCCGCTCGCTCGAGCACGGCCGCGCCGGCGAAGGGGTCTTCGTGTATGGCCGCACTCTCGGCGCGCGTTTCCGCGCGCTGCCACGCCTGGCGCTGCTCGCGCACCGAGGGCGACCACGATGCGGCACAGCCGCTCGAAAGAGAGATCGCGAGCGCCGCCGCGGCGGCGCTCGCGCAGAGATCCTTGCGCATGCGTTCCTCGCTCGTCGCAGGGAGGATCCGCCCGACCGCCGGGCGGACGTCCGAAAGCGAAGAACGCTAGTTACGCAGGATGACGAAGAGGTGCGCTGGCGCGGCGAAGCGCGCCGGTGTCGGCGCCGGCGCAGCGGGCAGCGCTGCGTGCGCGGCGACGCTCCAGACCGCGCGCGCGGAGGCCGCCTGCACCGACTGCGTGCATTCGCGCTCGGCCGTCGGCCAGGCGGTTGCCGGCGCGACATCGCAGCAGGTCGCCGCCTCGAGCGTCGCGCAGGGCGCCGGATCCTCGTGACACGGTGCCGCCATGCCCGCACAGCAGGGGTCGCCGCTCGCAGCCAGCGCCAGCGGCACGAGCAGGCTCGCGAGCGCGAGCAGCAGCGCGATACGCCGGGTCGCGCGAGTCGGACGGCGGGACGTCACGGCCATTTCTCTACACAACGGCTCACACGCCTGTCAAATCAAGTGGATTCGCGCGCGGTGGCCGTTGCCTCTCCGAGGGCGCGCAGCTGGGCGGCGATCTCGTCGACGGGCGTCAGGATCCCGAAGACCTCGCGCACGCCGGCGACCCGCAGCGCGTCGGCTTCGTCCTCGAGGATGCCGGCGGCTGCCAGGGGCGGCGCCGGCGCGCCGGGCTTCCCGAGCGAGGCCAGCGCAGCGAGCACGGCGCGCACGCGCACCCCGGCGTCGTCGCCGAGCGCGCGGTAGCCGACGACGTCGACCTGCTCCTGGAGCGCCGCCTCGGCCACCTCGTCGGGCGTCTGCGGGCCTCCGAGCACCACCTCGCAGCCGGCTCGGTGCAGCGCGACGCCGATCGCCCAGTAGCCGCGCGTCTGCCCGACGACGTCGTGGCTCCAGAGCACGCGCACGGGTCTCGCTGTCAAATGCCCTCCGTCGAAGGCGGGCAGGGTAGCCGCGCCGCTCCGGCGGGATGGCGGGTGCACCCGCGCGCCCATGGCGGGTGCGAAACCGCCCAGGCAGGCGCGCTGCGCCGGGATCGCGAGTTTACATACGAATGTATGCTTGCGTTTCGATGTAACCGTGGTCTAGGCTGCTCGCCGATGGCCGCCCCCGCCCAGACGAGCCGCCGCGAGCGCCGCAAGCACGAGCTGCGCGAGCGCATCCTCGAGGCCGCCAGCGCCCTCTTCGAGCTGAAGGGCATCTCCGCCACCACCGTCGCGGAGATCTGCGAGCGCGCCGACGTCGCGCAGAAGACCTTCTTCAACCACTTCGAGTCGAAGCCGCAGCTCCTGCGCGAGATGGCCGGCGAGGGCCTCGAGCGCATGTGCGTCGACCTCGAGGAGATCCGGAAGCAGCACGACAACACAGCGGACCGCCTCGCGGCGTTCTTCCGCCAGATCGCCGACAACGCAGAGGCGGCCGGCCCCATGCACCGGGAAGTGTTGACCGAGATCATCCACGTCGCGCAGGACACCAGCAGCGAGCCCGAGCAGGCGCGGCGCCTGCACGCGGCCTTCGGCGCGCTGGTGCGCGACGGCCGCGCCGACGGCGACATCTCGCGCGAGGACTCGCTCGCCACGCAGACCGAGATGCTGCTCGGCGCGTTCTACGCCCTGATGTTCAACTGGGCGCACCTCGAGGACTACCCGCTGCGGCGTCAGGCGGCCGCGGCGGCCCGCTTCCTGGCGCGCGCCCTGCGCCCTGACGAACGAGGAGAGTCGCGATGAGCTCCGAATCCCGGGACCTGACCCTCCCGATCCCGAACGGCTGGTTCGCCGTCGCCTTCTCGAAGGACCTCGTGGACGGCGAGGTGAAGCGCGTGCGCGCGTTCGGCGAGGAGCTGGTGCTCTTCCGCACGCGCAGCGGGCGCGCCGCCGTGCTCGACGCCTACTGCCCGCACCTCGGCGCGCACCTCGCCGAAGGTGGCCGCGTGGTGGGCGAGTCGGTGCGCTGCCCCTTCCACGGCTGGCAGTGGGACGCCGACGGCAACTGCGCCGCGATCCCCTACTGCCAGCGCATCCCGCCGACGGCGAAGACGCGCGCGTGGCCGGTGATCGAGCGCAACCGCCTGATCTTCGTGTGGCACCACAGCGAGGGAAAGCCGCCCTCGTGGGATTTCCCGGCGGTGCCCGAGCTCGAGAACCCGGACTGGACCGAGCCGCGCACGTTCGAGCTGTGCGTGCCCGTGCACAGCCAGGACATGCACGAGAACAACCTCGACCCGGTCCACTTCCAGTTCGTGCACGGCATGGTGGAGACGCCGCCCTCCGAGATCATCTACGGCGAGGGCGGCCGCTTCATGCGCGTGCAGCACACGGCCGAGCACGAGTACCCGTTCGGCACCTTCCGCACGACGTTGATCCGCGACTCCTGGGGCCTCGGCCTCTCGTCGGTGCGCACCGAGGGCATCCCCGGCGCCGGCCTCTTCATGTACTCGTCCACGACGCCCATCGACCACCGCAACACGCACTCGCGTTGGCTGCTGACCGTCACGAAGAACCTGGCCGACGTCGCCGGCGAGGAGTTCATCCAGGCACTCACGACGGGCGTGCAGCAGGACATGCGGATCTGGAGCAACAAGATCCACCGCCCGAAGCCGCTGCTCTGCGAGGCTGACACCTACCTCGCCGAGTTCCGGCGCTGGGTGCGCCAGTTCTACACCGATCCGGTCGGCTGACCGGGAGGACGCGCGATGGACCGCTACCTCGTCATCTCGTCCGACTGCCACGCGGGCCTGCCGCCGCAGCGCTACCGCGAATACCTCGACGCGAAGCACCACGCGGCCTTCGACGTCGCGCTGCCGATCCAGCTCGAGCTGACGCAGAAGGCCGCGAAGCGCTTCCTCGTGGCGGACATCAACGAGGAGTGGCGCAAGGGCCGCGACTCGGACCTCTCGGGCGCGTGGGACCACGATGCGCGCGTGCGCGTGCTCGACGGCGATGGCATCGCCGGCGAGATCATCTTCCCCGACGGCATCACCGAGATGAACATGCCGCCCTTCGGCGCCGGCCTCTCGCTGCCGACGGAGCAGATCGTGCCGGAGCTCCAGTGGGCGGGCGCGCGCGCCCACAACCGCTGGCTGGCGGAGCTCTGCCAGATGGCGCCGGAGCGCCGCGTCGGCGTCGCGATCGTGCCCGCGCTGTGGGACGTCGACGAAGCCGTGCGCGAAGTGCGCTGGGCGCGCGAGCACGGCCTGCGCGGGATCCTGATCCCCTGCATGTGGGGGAAGTTCCCGGCCTACCACCACCCGCGCTACGAGCCCTTGTGGCAGGCCTGTGTCGAGCACGACGTGGTCGTGCACTTCCACTCGGGCCCCGCGCCGTCGGAGGAGTACTTCGGCACCGAGCTCACGGGGGACGGGCCGTCGCTGCCCGGCGCGATGGGCATCTACGTGTCGGAAGTCGTGCAGTACATGGTGCGGCCCCTCACGTTCATGATCTGGGGCGGCGTGTTCGAGCGGAACCCGCAGCTCCGCCTCGTGCTGACCGAGGGCACGTCGATCTGGGTGCCCGAGTACCTGGCGCTGCTCGACCACCGCTATTCGGAGACGCACTACTCGCAGAAGCTCGGCGACTACCGCAGCCACCTGTCGCTTTCGCCGTCGGAGTACTTCGCGCGCAACGTCGCGCTCGGCGCGTCGTGCATGCCGCGCCGCGAGGCGCTGCTCCGCCACGAGATCGGGCTCCAGAGCATCATGTGGGGCAGCGACTACCCGCACCCGGAAGGGTCGTGGCCGATCACGCGCGAGCAGATGCTCGAGACCTTCCGCGGTCTGCCCGACGCCGAGATCGCGGCGATGCTCGGCGGCAACGCCGCGCGCGTGTACGGATTCGACACCGAGAAGCTCGCGCCGCTCGTGGCCCGCATCGGACCCGAGAAGCGCGCGTTCCAGCAATAGGAGATCCCCGATGGCCAGACTTCGCTACGCCAAGACGCTCGACGAGGTCAAGCGCGCGCACGAGACGAACCCGGAGTTCCTGAAGAGCACGGTGCGCTCGATCCGGGCGGTCTACGAGACGCACCCCGAGCTGGTTTCGGCCGTGCTCCCGCAGCCGCTGACGCCCGCGGCGCGACCCGAGGTGTGCGTGACCTTCTCGCACGTCGCCATGCACATCAATCCGCAGCTCACCATCGAGATCGGCTCGGCGATCTTCGGCGTGCGCGCACGCTACGACGGTCAGGAGGGCATCTACCTCCTCACCATGCCGATGACGACCGAGCAGGCCGTGCTCGGCGGCCGCGACACCTACGGCGAGCCGAAGAAGATCGCGAAGATCGACTTCGCGAAGGACGGCGAGAAGGTGAGCGCGCGCGTCGAGCGCATGGGCATCGGATACCTCGAGGCGAACGGCCGCACGTCCGCGAAGCTCGGCCCGCGCGAGTACTCGGAGTACGCCTACTGCTTCAAGGCGCTGCCGGCCTGCGACAAGGGCCGCGCGTTCGACGGCGACCCGCTGCTCGTGCGGCTCGAGTGGAAGCAGCACCACGACGCGGCCTGGCAGATGGAGGGCGAGCTCGTGCTGCGCGAATCGCCCTTCGACCCGGTGGCGGATCTGCCCGTGCGGCGCCTCGTGCGCATGGAGTACGACGAGGGCACGACCGAGAGCAACGGCCGCGTGCTGCGCAGCGTGCCGGGCGACTGGCTGCTCCCCTATCTCCACCAGCGCTACGACGATCCGGGCACGCAGGGCCTCGACATCCAGGTCGCGGCGAGCTGATCCGTGCAGGACTTCGCCGGCAAGACGGCCGTCATCACGGGCGCGGCCAGCGGCATCGGCCGCGCCATGGCCGAACGCTTCGGCGGGCTGCGCATGCGGCTCGTGCTCGCGGACCTCGACGAGGGCCCGCTCGGCGCCGCGGTCGACGCGCTGAAATCGCGCGGTGTCGAGGCGATCGGCGTGCGCACCGACGTCACGCGCGCCGATTCGGTGGAGGCGCTGGCGCGCGAGGCCGTCGCCGCCTTCGGCAAGGTGCACGTGCTCTGCAACAACGCGGGCGTCGGCGCGCACGAAGACGTCCCCCTCTGGGAGCTGCCGCTCTCCGACTGGCGCTGGGTCTTCGCGGTCAACGTCTTCGGCGTGATCCACGGCATCCGCGCGTTCGTGCCCGGCATGCTCGCGCACGGCGAGGAAGGCCACGTGGTCAACACCTCGTCGGGTAACGGCGGCCTCACGCTGGTGCCGTCCACGCCGATCTACTCGGCCTCGAAGGCGTCGGTGTCCTCGCTGACGGAGACGCTCCACCTCCAGCTCGTGCAGCGGAAGGCGAAGATCCGTGCGCACGTGCTCTACCCCGGTCCGCACCTGGTCGCCTCGAACATCTTCGAGGCGGCGAGCCACCGTCAGGCGGAGTTCGCGCGCGAGGTGCCGCAGGTGGCACCGAAGGTCACGCTCGACACGTTGCGCGGCATGGCGAAGCAGGCGGGCTTCGAGCTGCAGACGACGCAGCCCGCCGAGGTGGCAGAGCACGTGCTCGCCGGGCTGCGCGCGGACGCCTTCTACATCCTGCCGGCCAGCCCCGACGCCGATGCGCGCTTCCGCGAGCGGGTCGAGAACGTGCTGGCGCGACGCAATCCGGTTCCGCCGGCGTTCTAGCTCTCATCTCCGCTCGCCTGCGGGGAGGACTCGCTACCAGCGGTTCGATGCCGATCGCACGAACCCGGGCGGCAGGTCGGAGAGCTTCCGCTCGGACAGCCACGCCTCGAACTCGCCGAGCGCGTCGGACTCGATCTCGCCGTTCGGATGCGCCTTCTGGCGCGCCATCCAATGCTGCATCTTCGCGAGCAGCTGGTCCGCGAGCTCGGCGTCGAGATTCGAGAGCTTCTCCCACGCGGCGCGTGCATCCGTCAGCCGGCCGAGCTCGAGATACGCCTCACCGCGGTACTCGATCGCGGGCGCGTAGCCGGGCTTCATCGCGAGCGCCTTGTCGTAGGCCTCGAGCGAGTCGTCGAAACGGCCGAGCTTGCGCAGCGCGAACCCGAGCTCGGACTGCGCCGGATAGGACTTCGGCTGCTTCTTCACGACGTACTCGAGATCGCCGCGGGCGTCGTCGTACTCGTCGTGGATGTCTTCCGCGAGATCCTCTCGCTCGTCGGGCGTCGTCGCCTTCTCGAGCCGCGCCTCGAGCTTCTTCGCCTCCTCGAGGTGCTTCTTCGCGTTCTCGAAGCGCCGCGCGATCGCCTTGCGCTCGGCGTCGCCGCCGCCCGAGCTGCCGCCGACGTCGACGCTACCGCCGCCGCCACCACCCGCCGCGCTCGCGCCGGTCGCGAGGGCTCCGCTGATCAGCAGCAAACCGAAGATCGCGAGGAGTCGCCGCATAGGGGGCCTCCGAGGGCGTCGAGAATTGCGCTCACCCGCAAGGGCGTCAACGCAGAGCCGCCGCGCTCGCGGCGAAGACGCGGCCGCCCCCGCATGCTACCGGCGCACGTTGCTCGCGGGACGGCCTCCCGGCGCGTAGGCTCCGCGCGTGCAGCAATGCCGCGCGCGCCGAAGCCCGCTCCGCGCGCTCGGGCCGCTCGCGCTGCTCGCGTCCTGCGCGGGTCCCGCTCCCCCCGAGCGCATCGTGCTGGTGGTGATCGACACCCTGAGGCGGGATGTCGTCGGCACCTACGGCGGAGAAGCGGAGACTCCCCACCTCGACGCGCTCGCCGCGCGGGGCGCGGCCGTGCCCGGCATGAGCAGCGCCTTCCACCAGACCACGGCATCCATGGCCGCGCTCTTCACGGGCCGCACCCCGTCCTTCGAGACGGGCGATCCGGCGCGGACGCTGCCCGGGACCGGCGAGACCTGGTGCGGCATGGCGCGCTTCGCCGCTCCCGGCGACACCTGCATCCCGCAGTCGCTGCCGACCCTGGCGCAGCGCCTGCACGCTGCGGGCTACTGGACGATCGGGGTCTTCTCGAACGAGCTGATGCACGCGCCGTCGGGATTCGCGCGCGGCTTCGAGGACCTGGTCGAGGTCGGCGCGCCCGAGCCCGACACGCCCGCGTGGCGGGCGCGCAGCTGGAGGCGCGTCCACCTGGCTGCGGCCGCGGCCGTCGCGCGCCGGCTCGGCGATCGCTTCTTCCTCTATGTGCACTTGATGGACGCGCACGACTATCCGCCCCCCGGCCATGCGTACACCGATGGCGTGCGCGAGGCCGACAGGGGGGTCGGAGCGCTGCTCGCCGATCTCGAGCATCGCGGCCTGCTCGAGGGCAGCGTCGTGGTGGTGACGTCGGACCACGGCGAGCAGCTAGGCGAGATGCACCCGCCGTTCCCGCGCAAGGCTCTGCGCTCCCACTACGGGAACCCGAGCTACGAGGAGGTGCTGGCGGTGCCGTTGATCGTGGCGCCCCTCGAGGAGCGAGGCTGGCGGCCGCCGCGCAACACGATCGAGCTCCACGACTGGATCCTGCGCCTGGCGGGCGCGGCGCCGCCGGAGGCTCCCGCGAAAGACCTCGCGGAGGGCGAGCTCTTCGTCAGCGAGGGGAAGTACCGCACCTACCGGCAGAACGGCTGGAAGAGCTCCTTCGACCGCGCGCGCGAGCGCGTCGTGCTCTTCGACCTGCGCGCGGACCCGCGCGAGCAGCACGACCTCTCTGCGACACGCCCCGATGTCGTCGCGGCGCACCGCGAGCGCCTGGACGCATTGACCCGGAAGCTGGCCGCGCGCGGCGCCTGGCGCTCGGTGCTGTCTCCCGAAGAGCGCGTGCGCCTGGAGGCGCTCGGATACGTCGAATCCCCCTCGGACCAGCCGGCCCTTGACCCGGCCGGCGCGTCCATGCTCGACTCGCACAGGAGGTGACGCCATGGCGGTACGCAAGATCGACTACTGCAAGGCGATCGTGCCGGCGCGGGCCGGCCGCGCCGCCGAGCTGCTCGAGGCGCTGCGCGACGAGGGCGTGAACCTGCTCGCCTTCACGGGTTTCCCGATCGGCGGCGGCAAGGCGCAGATCGACCTGGTGGCTCCGCGCATCGGCGAGGTCCGCCGCGTCGCGCGCAAGCACGGCTGGCGCCTCGGCCCTACGAAGAAGGGCTTCCTCGTGCAGGGGCGCGACTCGGTAGGTGCGGTGCACCGGCACCTGGCGAAGCTCGCGAAGCAGGAGATCAACGTGATCGCGGCCGACGCGCTCGCGGCCGGCGGCGGCCGCTTCGCCATGATCCTGTGGGTCGCGCCGCGCGACTACGCGCGCGCCGGTCGAGCACTCGGAGCCCGCTAGCTGGAAAAGCCCGACGTCGCGCGCGGGAACCGCGTGCTCGCCATCCTCGTGGTCGTGTACGCGGTCAACTTCATCGACCGCAACATCCTCTCCATTCTGCTCCAACCCATCAAGGAGGAGCTCGGCGCCTCCGACTTCGAGATGGGCCTGCTGACCGGCTTCGCCTTCGCGGTCTTCTACACGTTCGCGGGCATCCCGATCGCGCGCCTCGCCGATCGCGGCTCGCGGCGCGCGATCATGGCAGTCGGCATCGCGTTCTGGAGCCTGCTCACGGCGCTGTCGGGCGCAGCGCGCAGCTTCGGCATGCTCGCGTTGGCACGTATCGGTGTCGGCGTCGGCGAGGCGTCTGCGACGCCCGCCGCGCACTCGCTCATCTCCGACTACTTCCCGCCCGAGCGGCGCACGCGCGCGCTGGCCATCTACAACGTCGGCTCGAGCATCGGGATCCTCTTCGGGCTGATGCTCGGCGGCTGGCTGAAGGAAGCCCTCGGCTGGCGCATGACCTTCGCGGTGGTAGGCCTCCCGGGTCTGCTGGTCGCGCTCGGGGTGTGGCTCGCCATTCCCGAGCCGCGCCGCGGGCTCTCGGAGGCGCGCGCCGACACCGGCGAGGCGCCGGGGCTCGGCGAGACGCTGCGTTTCCTCGCGTCGCAGCGGAGCTACCTCCACGTCGCCTTCGCGGCCGCGCTCTACGCCTGTACCGGATATGGGCTCCTCGCGTGGGCGCCGACCTTCTTCGTGCGCGTGCACGGCCTCGGCTACGCCGAGGTCGGCTGGAAGCTCGGCCTGATCATCGGGATCAGCAGCGCGGTGGGGGTGCTCGTGGCCGGCGCGCTCTGCGACCGCCTGGCGCGGCGCGACGTGCGCTGGCTGGTCTGGATCCCCGCGCTCTCGACCGCGCTGTTCGCACCGGGCTACGCGCTCTTCGCCCTGGCGGCGGACACGGACCTAGCACTGCTGGCGTACATCCCGGTGAACCTCGCCTCGGCCGTGTTCGCGCCACCGAGCTACGCGATCGCCCAGGGCCTCGCGCGGCTGCGCATGCGAGCGATGGCCTCGGCGATCATGCTCTTCGTGATCAACCTGATCGGCCTCGGCCTCGGCCCGACCCTCGTCGGGGCCCTCTCGGACGCCCTCGAGCCCCGCTTCGGCGTCGAGTCGCTGCGTTACGCGCTGCTCCTCGCCCTCGCCCTGACACTCTGGGGAACTCTGCACTCCCTCCTGGCGGGACGCAGTCTCGCCCGCGACCTCGCGCGGACTGCAGCGACCAACTAGTTGCCAAACCGAAGTGTCCCTCAGGGGTACACCTCGGTCGGAAGCGTGAAGTTCGAGTATCGAAGCGCCTGCCCGCACAAGACCGAGCCGTGTCACCGTGATAGGCTGGGCCGCCACTACCACCTGGGTCCTCTCCCCCGCTTTGCGCCCGGCGGGGCAGCCGCCGATTCTTCGCGGCGAGGGAGAGCAGACCACGCCCGTGCATGGGAGCGCGGGCCAAGCCGCATCCTGGAGGCCGCCTTGCCGCTCAACTCCGTCCGCTCCATCCGCGTGTCGCTGCTCATCAGTGTGTTATGCGCCCTGGCGCTCTCGGCCAGCGCGCAGACATCCTTCGTCGAGTTCGAGAGCGGGCACGTCCGGCCCCTCGCGATGTCGCCGAACGGCACACGGCTCTTCGCGGTCAACACGCCGGACAACCGCCTCGAGGTGTTCAGCATCACGGCCGGCAACCTGACCCACATCGACTCCATCCCGGTCGGCATGGAGCCGGTTGCCGTGGCCGCGCGCAGCGACACCGAAGTCTGGGTGGTGAACCACCTGTCGGACAGCATCAGCATCGTCGACCTCACGTCCACGCCGGCCCGCGTCTCGCGCACGCTG
>Ga0075421_100011670_pt1 | contig 10888 bp, 12 predicted proteins | sample SoiMetdeltSBSDD5_FD_75292 | JGI IMG/M metagenome (GOLD analysis project Ga0075421, IMG submission 75292) | Bulk soil microbial communities from a Populus tree surrounding site in Tennessee, USA - Soil MetaG P. deltoides SBSDD5 | ecosystem: Environmental > Terrestrial > Soil > Tree plantation...
CTCTTCGACGGTCAGCTCGGGGTCGAGCGCGTCGTTGGTGCCCTCGGCGCCAGGCGCCTCCTGGTCGTCGAGATACTCGGAGAGCCGATCGATTACCTGGTCGTGCGTGGTCATTTCAGGTAGCGCCTCAACATCATACGGGCACGATGGAGCTGGGCCTTCGATGTGCCGGCCGAAATCTCGAGCAGGGTGCCGATCTCGCGGTGCTTGTAGCCCTCGATGTCGTGCAGAACAAAGACCCGGCGCGCGCCGTCGGGCAGCGTTTCGATCGCTGCCTCGAAATCCATTCCCGCGTCGTCCGACCGCGCGGGCGCCGGCAACGTCTCGAAGATCGCCTCGCCGTCATGCATCCGCTGCCGCCGCGTCGTCTCCTGCCGGAAGCGTTCGATGACGACGTTCACCGCCAGGCGGTGCAGCCAGGTACTGAATGCCGATTCGCCCCGGAAGCTGCCAAGCTTCTGCCAGACGCGCACGAACACGTCCTGAGTCAGCTCGTCGGCATCGCGCCCACCGGACATGCGCCGGACCAGGCCGTGCACTTTGGGCAAGTATGTCGTGTACAGCTGCTCGAACGCGCGAACGTCTCCCGACGCGGCACCTGCCACGCAGTCGTCCAGCTCAGCGCCGCCCGACGCGGATGGGGCGACGCGCTCCTGGCGCTCTGACGGCAGCGAACTGACTCTCCTGCAGGTAGCAGCGCCCTCGACTTCGGGCAGCAGCACCGCCGCCTGCGTTGCTGTGACCGCTCGCAAGCTCCTCTCCTGCAAAAGCTTGGACGGCAGGTTCGGAGCAAAAGGTTGAAACGTGTTAACGGAGTATGTCGTACGGGTCGATCGGGGTTCCTTCCCACCAGCGCTTCGCCTCGGTCAGGCGAAAGACGGCGAAGTGCAAGTGCGGCGTGTCCTTAGGGGCGTTGCCAGAGGTCCCCACGTAGCCCAGCAGCTGCCCCCTGCTGACAGCCTGACCCTCGCGAAGTCCGTCGGCATAGCGCTCCAGATGGGCGTAGTAGTAGCAGAACTGCCCGGACGGGTCGAATTGATAGACGGTGATGCCGCCGGCCTTGCTGAAGAACAGCCTGGCAATCGTTCCATCCTCAACTGCCCGGACCGGAGTGTTTCGGGACGCGATGATGTCGAGCGCTTCGTGTTTGTGCCCGCTGCGCTCGTCGGAGAACTGCCGCCGCAGCTGGTTGGGCGTGACGCCGTCGACGGGGAGCAACAGACGTCGATCGCGCAGTTCGGTGGCAGCTGCGGGATTCCCGCCGGTACGGGCCGCGTTGTGCTCAGCCCCTCCGGAGGTTCCTATTGCTGTCCTGCCAGTGGTCCCTGACGGAGGCGGCGTCGCTGGTTCGACGACGGCGGTGTTGACGCTGTCGCCGTCAACCGCTCGGGCGCCGTTCGACCATCGGGCGACGAGGAGGTTCGACTGCGCCAGCGCGAGAAGGACGAAGACCCCCCCGGCAACGAAGCCGCATGCGCCACCGGCGACGAACGTTCGCACGTCGCGCCGCCAGTCGCCTGACGATGTGAACCATCGTGTGGTGCGGTTCATTCCGTGAACACCACTCGCGTGCCAGGCCCGACGAGCGACGCGAGCCGAAGCACGTCCCAGTTCGTCAGCCTCACGCATCCGTGCGATGTGGTTCGACCGATCGAGGCGGGCTCTGGCGTCCCGTGGATCCCGTAGTGCTCCTTCGAGATGTCGATCCACGCCACGCCCACGGGACCGTTCGGTCCGGGAGGAATCGTGGCCTTCGTGTGCGATGGATCCGCGTCCCAGAACAGCTCGGGGTTGTACCGAAACGATGGATTGTACTGAACGCCGGTGACCTTCCACTCGCCGATCGGAAGCGGGTCGTTGTCGCTGCCGGTGGTCACTGGCGCGAAGAGCACGATCGCGCCGGCAGCGTCGACGACGCTCAACGCGCCTTGTGATTTGCTGATCGTGACGACCACGTTCGGCCGATCGCCACGACCGGTCGTCCCCACGGGCTTCGCGGTCGAGGGCGCCCCGGTTGGCGCCGACGCTGGCGCGCTCGTCGCGGACGCGAGCCGCATCGGTTCGACGTTCGGCACGGCGATCGCGTCGCCGGCGGCAAACGTGGACGAAGGATTCAGGCGCCGGAGCACCGCGGGAGTCGTATGAAAGCGTTCAGCGATTGCTTCGTCGACCGAGGAGTAGTCGAGCGCCGGGAGCTTCGACTGTTCGACGAGGTCGCGCGGAATCGAGCGTGCGAACGGTCCGGCGACGTCGGCCTCGGTGATGCGGTACTCGACCAGCGGCTCGGACACCGGTGTGACGTCGCGCCCTTCGCGCGATCGGTACGCCTCGAGCGCCTTCCGTGTGTTGCCACCGTTCTGTCCGTCGATGACGCCGCACGAGACACCGGCCCGGTCGAGCGCCACTTGAATCGCCATGACGTCGAGCGTCGCGCTGTTGACGTGCCGCGGCTGCGCGGCGGGCGTCACTTGCGCGGCGAGCGTGAATGTTACGAATGCGAGGACGGTACCCATCGCGTTCGCTCCGGATCTGCCGCATGGACCGTTGGTGATGCCGACCCGCGCTGCGGCTCGCGGGTGTCATGGAGGTTGATCTCTACGAGGCGGAAGGCGCGCTCCGGAAACAGCTCCTTCATCAGCCCCATCGACACGTTGAAGACCGGCGTGCCGTTGGAGGTTCGTCCTTCGGGCTGGCCGTGATGCGCGTGTCCGTGAAAGACGGCGTCGACGGGGTAGCGCGTCAGCGGTTCCTCGAGCCGGCTGCAGCCCAGGAAAGGAAAGATCTCGCGCGGCTCGCCCTCCACCGTGTCCTGAATCGGCGAGTAGTGGAGCAGCGCCACCAGGCGCGATGAGCGCAGGCGCGCGAGCGCGGTCTCGAGTTTCAGCGCCTCGTTGACCGCCTCGCGCACGAAGCCCTTGATGATCGGTTCGCCCCACGGACCGAGCGCGCGGCGTCCGAAGCCGCCGGCGAACCCCTTGACACCGGCGAAGCCGATGCCGTGGATCTCGGTCGTGTCGCCATCGAGTGTGGCGACGCCGGCATCCTTGAGAATCGATCGGATCTCTTCTTCGCCGCCCGATTCACAGTCGTGATTTCCCAGGACCGCGACGGCGGGGATCTTGAGCGTGGCGGTCATTTCGCGCGCGAGGAGGCGCGCTTCTTCAGGTAGGCCGAAATCGGTGAGGTCGCCCGCCAGGACGAGGATGTCCGCTTCCTCGCTGGCGCGCGCGAAGATGGGCTGTAACGCGCCTTGCGTGCTCGTCCGGCTGTAGTGCAAGTCGCCAATCGCCGCGATGCGGACGACGTCCTTCGGAGTGGCCATCGACCGTACGGACGAGCAAGATGTGTTCCGGGTGAGCGGCGGGCGTCTACCTCGACAATTGGGCGAGCTGCTGGTCGATGGCGGCGAGCGTCTGCTCGAGCATGCGCCGATGGGGGGGTGCGACCGCGCGCGCGAGGTCCTCGGTGGCGCGGGTGCGCGCGAGCTCGAGCGTCCGGCGACGCTCCTCGGCCGCGCGCTGCTCCGGAGTGAGGGCCGGCTTGCGTACGCGATCGCGCGCGGCTTCCTCCTGCTGCGATTCGACCGATTTCGATTCCCACCCTCTCGCCATGGTCCAAGTCTCGCACTCGTGGAACTCAGGCCCGAAAAACGAGGTCTATATAATAGCTCTCGCCCTCATGAACCGCCGATTCCCCCGTCGCCTTGCGATCGTCCTCGTGTGCGCGCTCGTGGCGGGCTGCTCGCCAGGCGCGTGTCTGTACGGGGTGTCGACCTCCAATCAGGAATCGTCCGCGGCGCAGCCATCCACCCCCGCGGATCCCGCCGCGCCTCCGGCACGGCCCCGCGTCGTCGCGTTGGGCGACAGCCTCACCGCCGGCTACGGTCTCCTCGAGGCACAGGCGTTTCCAGCTCTGCTCCAGAAGAAGATCGACGAAAACGGCTACGCCTTCGAGGTGATCAATGCGGGCGTATCGGGCGACACCTCGGCGGGTGGCCTGCGACGCCTGGACTGGGCCCTCGACGGCAATGCGCGGGTGCTGATCGTGGCGCTCGGCGCGAATGACGGCTTGCGCGGGCTCCCGATCGCCGAAATGAAGCAGAACCTCGGCACCATCGTCGATCGGGCGCGCGAGAAGAACGTGGTCGTGATTCTCGCCGGCATGGAGGCGCCGCCGAACTACGGGCCCGAGTACGTGCAGTCGTTCCGGAACGCGTATCGCGAGGTCGCCGCGAGCAAGCGCGTGCTGTTCATCCCGTTTCTGCTCGACCAGGTTGCCGGCGTCAGCACGCTCAACCAGCCGGACGGCATCCATCCCAACGAGGAAGGCACGCGGGTCGTCTCCGAGAACGTCTGGCCGGTGTTGCGCAACGTGCTCGACCAGATGGCGGGCTCGCAGTGATCGAGCTGCGCGGCGTTTCGAAGATCGTGCCGAGCGGCAACGGCACGCTGACGATTCTGCATCCCACCGATCTGACGATTCCTGAAGGGCGCGTCGTCACCATCGTCGGCGCGTCGGGCAGCGGCAAGTCGACGCTGCTCGGGCTGATCGCCGGCCTCGATGCGCCCTCGAGCGGACGGATCGTGATCGACGGGGTGGAGATTACCTCGCTCAGTGAAGACGCGCTGGCGCAGCTGCGTGGCTCACGCATCGGGTTCGTGTTCCAGTCTTTTCACCTCCTGCCGTCACTGACCGCGTTCGAGAACGTGCTGGTGCCAATCGAGATTGCCGGCGGCGCCAATCCCGCGTCGCGGGCCCGTGCGCTGCTTGGTGAAGTCGGTCTTGCCGATCGCGCGCACCACTATCCATCGCAGCTGTCGGGAGGAGAGCAACAGCGCGTGGCCATCGCGCGCGCCCTGGCCAACGATCCCCCGATCGTGCTGGCCGACGAGCCGACCGGGAATCTCGACAGTGCGACCGGGCGGCAGGTCATCGAGTTGCTGCTGGAGATCCATCGAGCGCGAAGGACAACGCTGGTGGTGGTGACCCACGATCCGGAGATCGCCGCCATCGCCGAAACGACCATCAGGCTGAAAGACGGCAAGGTGGTTGACGCGGCGGTCGCGTCGGCCGGTTAATCGCCCATGCTTTTCATTGTCCGGATGTCGCTTCGTGAGCTGCGCGCGTCCTGGCGCCGGCTGCTCTTCTTCTTCTTGTGCGTCGCGGTCGGCGTTGGCGCGATCGTCACGCTGCGCTCGATCATTCAGAGCCTGCGCTACGGGCTGATGAGCGAGGCGCGGTCGCTGATCGCCTCCGATGTGATCGTGCAGACCAATCGCGGCTGGACGCCGCCAGTCCGCGGCCGCGTCGACGCGATCCTGGCCACCGCCCCGGTGCTTGCCCGCAGTGAGTCGATCGAGACGCCGACGATGGTGAGGGCGGAGCAGGGATCGACCGTGGCGCGGATGGTCGAGCTGCGCGGTGTCGAGCCGACGTTCCCGTTCTACGGCACGCTGACGCTGGCGAACGGCGCGCGGTATTCCCACCGTGTCCTCGAGGGCCGAGGCGCCCTGGTGGGGCCGGAGTTGCTCGTCCAACTCGGGGTCGCCGTCGGCGATCGTCTGTTGATTGGCGGGCAGCCGTTCACGATTCGCGGGGTGATCGAGAAAGAGCCCGGCCGCCGCATTGGCGCGTTCAGCTTCGGCGCGCGCGTGCTCGTCGACCTCGCCGACCTCAGGACGACGGGGCTGCTCGGCTTCGGCAGCCGCGCCAGCTACCAACTGCTGTTGAAGGTCGATGAGGGTGGCGTCGAACCGCTCGCGCGGCAACTGCGTGACGGCCTTCGCGACGACTTCGTCAGCACCCGTTCCTTCCGCGCCCTCGAGGGCGACATCGGCGAGGATTTGCAGCGCGCGGAGAACTACCTGAGCCTGGTGGGGTTCGTGATCGTCGTGCTCGGCGGCATCGGCGTGTGGAGCGTGACGCGCGTCTTCGTCCGGCAGAAGATCAAAAGCGTCGCGATTCTGAAGTGCCTGGGCGCGACGACGTCCCAGGTGCTCGCCATCTATGTCGCGCAGGTGACCTCGCTCGGCCTCGCCGGCAGTCTCGTGGGCGTCGTGCTCGCCTGGCTCGCGATTCGCTCGATCCCCGCGTCCGTGGTCGCCTCCTTTGGTGCCAGCGTCTATGGCCTGACCGCGTCGGCCGTCGTGCAGGGCGTCGCGGTTGGTTTGCTGGTGTCGCTGTTGTTCGCGCTCGTACCGCTGCTGGAGGTTCGCCGTGTCAAGCCGCTGCTGCTGCTTCGTGGTGGGCTGTTTCCGGTTGCCGGACCCCGGGCGTTTCGCATCGACTGGCTGCAAGCCGCCACCACCGTGGTCGTCGCCGCCAGTCTGCTGGTGCTGGCCTCGTGGCAGGCGGGATCGTTCCGGGCCGGGGGGCTCGTGACCGGCGGCTTTGCCGCGATCGCCGTGGTGCTCTACGCGGTCGCGTGGGGATTCGTGCGGGCCACGGGACCCCTGACGCGCGCGCGGTGGTTCCCGCTGCGCCACGCCGTCCTGAGGCTGCGCCGGCCGGGCAACCAGACGCGGGTCATCCTGCTGTCGGTCGGCATTGGCTGCTTCTTCGTGCTCGCCGTCCGCGCGCTGCAGGAGAACCTGATCGCCGAGGCGGTGATCGACGTCCGCGAAGGGGCGGCGGATCTGTTCGTCATCGACATTCAGGCCGATCAGACGAGCGGCGTGTCCGAGCTGTTGACGCGCGCGGGGGAGGGCAACGCGCCGGCCCGCCTGGTGCCGACGCTGCGGGCCCGCGTCACCGCCGTGCGGGGCCGCGACGTCAACCTCGAGGGCTTTTCCGATGTGCGCGGCCGCGGTTCACTCGCGCGCGAGTATACCGTCACGTACCGCGCCGGCCTGGCGGAGAACGAGGAGATCATTGGCGGCCAGGCGTGGCCGGAGACTCCACTGTCGGCGGAAGGACCGCAGGAAGTCTCGATCGAGCAGAGCATCCACGAGCGGTTCAGGATCAACGTCGGCGACACGATGCGGTTCGACGTCGCCGGCCGTCCGCTCGAGGCACGCGTGGTCAGCGTGCGCCGGGTCCGCTGGGAGGACTCGCGCAGCGGCGGGTTCATGTTCGTGTTCAGGCCCGGGGCGCTCGCGCGCGCGCCGCACACCTTTGTCGCGTTCGTCCGGGGTCCGGCTGACGCCACCGCGCGCGCCCGGCTCCAGTACGACCTCGTATCCCGCTATCCCAACATCACCGCGATCGATGCGCGCGATATCCTGGCGCGCATTCGCGCCGTGGTCGACAACGTGGTGCTGGCCATTTCGATCGTTGGTGGCATTGCGCTGGCGAGCGGGGTGCTGATTCTGATCGGCGCCGTCGCGATGACGCGATTCGAGCGCGTCTACGAGGCGGCGATCCTGCGGACGTTGGGCGCCAACACGCGCCTGCTCGCTGCGATGATCGCGCTCGAGTACTCGGCGCTCGGCACCATCGCCGGCGCCGTCGGCGCCGTCGGCGCGCTCGGCCTGACGTGGGCGGTGGCGACCTATCTGCTCGACATCGTGTGGCGTCCGGCCCCCGGCTTGCTCGCGCTCGGCATCGTCCTCACGGCCACGCTCGTCGCGGGTGTCGGCGTCGCGGCGAGCGTCGACGTCCTCCGCAAGAAGCCGCTCGGCGCCCTTCGCGCGGAGTAGCGGTACGAGGGCAGGAACAGGACGAGACGCGGATCTCGCGAGTCTCGCGGATCAAGGACGGGGCGCGGATTCTGGTACAATGGAGCTTTGCCAGGGGAGCCGGGACGGCGCCTGTGGAGACGAAGCATGGAAGCATCCCAGTCCGCGTATAAGGAAGCGCTCCTGCGCAAGCGCGGCGAGATTCTCTCGACCGGCGGCGGTGCCAAGCCGCTCACCACCTCGATGGATACCAATTCGCGGCAGGGCGACCTCGCCGATCAGGCGAGCGGCAACAACGAAGTCCACATCCAGCTGAAACTCAAACAGACCGACGCCAAGATCCTCCAAGCTATCGAGGAGGCGCTCTATCGGATGGAGAAGGGTACCTACGGCATCTGCCGCGACTGCGGCGAGCCGATCGCGCCGGCGCGCCTCAACGCCATTCCCTGGACCCGCGTCTGCATCAGCTGCAAGGAAAAGCAAAACGCGTGAAGGCCACCGAGCTGCTCGACACCCTCCGCAGGTTTCACCAGGACAAGCTGACGATGCTGCGGCGCCACGTCGCGTCGGCACGCTTCGTCAGCGACTACGACTTCAACAATACCTACCAGTACGTCATCGCCCGCGAGGAGATGCACGTCAGCTGGGTGGCCGATGCGGTGCGGGACGGCAGCGACGGCCTCGGCCACGGCGATGCCACGCTCGATGATGGTCCCGAGCCGCAGATCAGCGTGGCCGGCAAAGGGGCGGCGGTGCAGGCGGAGATCATCCGTCAGGACCGCGACGGTGCCCAGGCGTTCGCCGACACGTGGCGGCCGATCGTCGCCAGCCTCACGCACGCGCGCCATCGCACCATGCTGAACGTGATCCTCGGCGAGACGCTCGAGCACAAGCGGTTCTTCGAACAGGCGCTGGCTGGCCGGACCGATCTGCTCGGCCGACGCGCCGACGGCGCCGGCACTGGCGGAGGAGTTCTGCCGGTCCGGTGGATCGAGCAGTAGCACCCCGGCTCGCCGCGATCGCGCTCGGCAGCAACCTCGGCGACAGACGCGCCGCGATCGACTTCGCGATCGAGCGTCTGTCACGCCTCCTCTCCGACCTCACCGTTTCCGATCTCGTCGAGACCGAGCCCGAAGCGATCGATGGCGGGATCGATCCCAGTCAGCCTCTCTATCTGAACGGGGTCGTCACCGGCCGGACGCCGCTCGACGCGCGTCCGCTGCTCGACGCGCTGCTGGCGATCGAAGCCGACTACGGACGCGAGCGGCCGTACCCCGGCGCGCCGCGCACGCTCGACCTCGACCTCATCCTGCTCGGCGACGTGATCGCGGACGCACCGCGGCTCCACGTACCGCACCCGCGCTTCCGCGATCGATTCTTCGTGTTGGGGCCGCTCGCCGAGATCGCGCCCGACATGCGCGACCCGGTCACGGGCGCGACCGCGAGCGCGCTGTTGCGGACGCTGCTGGCGGACGAGCGGCGATAAGGGAACCGTACAAGAAAACGCCCGGGAGCGAGCTCCCGGGCATCTCTCTTCCTGTGTTGCGGCGACGACTAGGTGGTCTTCTTGTACTTGGTCGTGCTCGGCCCACGGCCGCCAGTGCGGTCGATCGTCAGCACGCCACCGTCGAGCGACCAGGTCTGCGTGCTCGCGTTCTCCCCGACCTTGGTGGAGATGACCAGCTTGCTGCCATCCCACTTCGCCGAAGCCGTGCCTTCGTTCTGACCCATGGTGATCTTGGTCTCGCTGCCATCCAGCTTGTAGACCGTTGACGTCTTGCCGTTGCGGCCTTCGCGCTCGACCGTCAGTTCGGTGGCGGTCTGCTTGACCGTCATCGGACCGCCGCCCATGCCGCGTCCGCCGCCGCCGCCCGCGTCCGCCGCCGGCGGTGGATCCGGCGCCCAGGTTCCGGAGAAGTCCGGCTTCGCCTGCGCGAACGCGATGGTCGCAACCGCGAGTACCGCGGTGGCGATGATTCCAGTTCGTACCCGCTTCATCATCTGACTCCTTTGAAGAATGAGACTAACCCCCGACGTTCTCCCGTCTTCCCACTAGTAAGCTCTCAGCTCTCTAACCTCAGCGCTCAGCAATTCCCAAGCCAGCTCCGGCATAGCCAGGACTATTCGAACCTGAGTGCCTCGATCGGGTCAAGTCGCGCCGCTTTGCGCGCGGGGTAGAACCCGAAGAAGACACCGGTCGCGGCCGCGACCCCAAAGGCCACCCCAATCCAATCGGCCGGAATCGACGTCGGCCACTGCGCGAACTGCTCGATCCCCATCGACAGCGCGAAGCCGAGGCCGATGCCTATCAGGCCGCCAAACAAGCTGATTACGATCGCCTCGACCAGGAATTGCAGCAGCACGTCGCCGCCGCGGGCGCCGATGGCCATCCGGAGGCCGATCTCACGTGTCCGCTCCGTGACAGAGACGAGCATGATGTTCATGATCCCGATGCCGCCGACCACGAGCGAGACGCCGGCGATGGCCGCCAGCAGCACCGTCATCGTCCGCGTGGTTTCGGTGCGGAGACTGGCGATCTCTTCCTGGGTGCGAACGGTGAAGTCGTCGGGCTCGCCGGCGACCAGCTTGTGGCGAAGGCGCAGGGATTCGGTGATGCCCGCGGCGACCGGCGCCGTGTCGGGCGTCTCGGCCGAGACCGTAATGTTGTTGATGTGCTGGATGCCCTGCAGCTTCTTCTGCACCGTGGTGTAGGGTGTGAAGATGGTGTCGTCTTGATCCTGACCGAAGGCGCTCTGGCCCTTGGACGTCATCACGCCCAGGACCTTGAACGGCTGATTGCGGATGCGAATGATCTCACCCGTCGGATCGACGTCGGGTCCGAAGAGCGTCTCCGCCACCACCGTGCCGAGGACGGCGACCTTGGAGGCGCTGGTCACGTCCTGCGCGGTGAAGAAGCTGCCGTATTTGGTCGGCCAGCTCTTGATCTGCTGCATGTCCACGTCGGTGCCCTGCACCTGCGTCGACCAGTTCTGGTTGCCGTAGATCACCTGGCCGCGCGAGTTGACGCCGGCGGCGACGTACTGCACGCCCGGCACCTGCCGCAGCGCCGTGGCGTCTTCCGCCGTCAGCGAGCTCGACATGCCCTGGCCCTGCCGAACGCCGCCCTGGCTGAAGTTGCCGGCGTTGACGTTGATGGTGTTGGTGCCGGCCGACTTGACCTGCTCTTCGATGGTGGCCTGGGCGCCGCGCCCGAGCGCCACCATCGTGATGACGGCGCCGACGCCGATGATCATGCCGAGCATGGTCAGCAC
>Ga0075421_100011671_pt1 | contig 10887 bp, 8 predicted proteins | sample SoiMetdeltSBSDD5_FD_75292 | JGI IMG/M metagenome (GOLD analysis project Ga0075421, IMG submission 75292) | Bulk soil microbial communities from a Populus tree surrounding site in Tennessee, USA - Soil MetaG P. deltoides SBSDD5 | ecosystem: Environmental > Terrestrial > Soil > Tree plantation...
AACTCCAAGAGGGCCCTGGAGCTCGCCGCCGAGGGCGACAAGCTCCACAAGGAGGGCAAGCACGCGGAGTCGGTGGCGAAGATGGAAGAGGCCGCGAGGGTCATCAACCTGACGCTGAAGAAGAAGTAGCGCCGATCCCCCGGGGACCGGCCCGCTCGGGTCCCCGGGGGCCCGCAGTGGCGCCCGGATCCCCGCGCGATCCGCCCCTGCCGTTCTTGCGTCCCCCTGCTAAGTGCGGTTAAGATCGGCACAATATGGCGCCCGACGACCGTCCAGAACGCTATCCGTTCGCATCGATCGAGGCCAAGTGGCAGCGGGTCTGGGAGGACGGGAAGCAGTTCAAGGTGACCGAGGACCCCTCCCGCCCGAAGTACTACTGCCTCGAGATGTTCCCGTACCCCTCCGGCCGGATCCACATGGGGCACGTGCGGGTGTACGCGATCGGCGACCTCCTCGCCCGCTATAAGTGGATGCGCGGCTTCAACGTGCTCCACCCCATGGGCTGGGACGCCTTCGGGCTGCCCGCCGAGAACGCCGCGATCGACAACGGCGTCCACCCCGCGGTGTGGACCTACGAGAACATCGCCAACATGCGCACCCAGCTCCGGCGCATGGGCATCTCGTATGACTGGGACCGCGAGCTCGCGACGTGTGACCCGAGCTACTACCGCTGGGAGCAGCACATCTTCATCCGGATGTTCGAGCGCGGCCTTGCCTACAAGCGCCGGTCCACCGTGAACTGGTGCCCGTCGTGCCAGACCGTGCTCGCCAACGAGCAGGTCGAGGCCGGGCGCTGCTGGCGCTGCGACTCCGAGGTGATCGCCAAGGAGATCGAAGGCTGGTTCTTCAAGATCACCGACTACGCCGAGGAGCTTTTGGCTTGGTGCGAGCGGCTACCCGGCTGGCCCGACCGCGTGATGACGATGCAGCGCAACTGGATCGGGCGGAGCGAGGGCGCGGAGTTCGACCTGCCGGTGCTGCGGCCGGGCGCCCGAGGGCGAAGCCCGTCGTCGGAAAAGGCCGAGTTCGCGATCCGCATCTTCACCACGCGGCCCGACACGTCGTTCGGCATGACCTACGCCGTGCTCGCGCCCGAGCACCCGCTGGTCGAGCGCCTCGTCACCGACGACGCCGAGCGCGCGCGCGTCGAGGCCTTCCGGCGCGAGGTCGCGGCCGAGTCCGAGATCGAGCGGCTCGCCGCCGACCGGCCGAAGCGCGGCTTCCGCCTCCGCGCCCGCGCGGTCAACCCGTTCACCGGGCGCGAGATCCCGCTCTTCCTCGCCGACTACGTGCTGATGGGCTACGGCACCGGCGCGATCATGGCCGTGCCCGGCGAGGACCAGCGCGACTGGGACTTCGCCAAGCAGCACGACCTTCCGATCGTCGCCACGGTGAAGCGACCGGACGACTGGGTCGAGGCGCAGGCCTACACCGGCGACGGCGTCAAGATCAACTCCGGCTTCCTCGACGGCCTCCCCGTCGCCGAGGCCAAGCGCAAGGCGATCGACTGGCTCGTCGCCCAGGGCATCGGCGAGGCCAAGGTCAACTTCCGCCTGCGCGACTGGGGCATCAGCCGCCAGCGCTACTGGGGCGCGCCGATCCCGATCCTCTACTGCGAGCAGTGCGGGATGGTGCCGGAGCGCGAGGACCGGCTGCCGGTGGTGCTGCCGCGCGACGTGCAGATCAGCGGCAAGGGCGGCTCGCCGCTCGCCGACGTGGCGAGCTTCGTCAACGCCGAGTGCCCGCGCTGCGGCGGCCGCGCGCGCCGCGACACCGACACGATGGACACGTTCGTCGAGTCCTCGTGGTACTTCCTCCGGTACTGCTCGCCGGGCTATGAAGGCGGGATGTTCGAGCCGACCGCCGCCGCGTACTGGATGCCGGTGGACCAGTACATCGGCGGCATCGAGCACGCCGTGCTGCACCTGCTGTACGCGCGCTTCTACACCAAGGTCCTCCGCGACCTCGACCTCCTCGCGGTGGACGAGCCGTTCTCGGCGCTGCTCTCGCAGGGCATGGTCATCAAGGACGGCGCCAAGATGTCCAAGTCCAAGGGCAACGTCGTCGACCCCGACGAGCTGATCCGTCGCTACGGCGCCGACACCGCGCGGCTGTTCTCGCTGTTCGCCGCGCCGCCCGAGAAGGACCTCGACTGGAACGACCACGGGGTGGAGGGCGCCTCGCGCTTCCTGAACCGGGTGTGGCGGTTCGTCCAGGGCCACCTCGCCGAGCTCGCCGCGGCCCCAGCGGTCGACGCCGCGGCGCTCTCGCCCGCAGGGAAGACCTTCCGGCGCGCGATCCACGAGACGATCCACCGGGTCACCGAGGACATCGAGCGCGACTTCCACTTCAACACCGCGATCAGCGCGGTGATGGAGCTGGTCAACGCGCTCCACGAGTTCGAGCGCGAGGCCATGGACACGGTGTCCGCGGCCGAGCGCGCCGCGCTCATGCGCTCCGCGGTCGACACGGTGTTGCTGCTGCTCGGGCCGGTGTGCCCGCACATCGGCGAGGAGCTGTGGTCGGCGCTCGGCCACCCGACGAGCCTGTTCAAGCAGCCGTGGCCGACGGCCGACGCGGCGGCGCGGGCCCGCGAGGAGATCGAGATCGTCGTCCAGGTCGACGGGCGCGTTCGCGGGCGACTCACCGTCGACGTGTCGGCTCCGGAGCGCGAGGTGCAGGACCGCGCGCTCGCCGACAGCAAGGTCCGGCCGTGGATCGACGGCCGGCAGGTCGCCAAGGTCGTCGTGGTCCCGGGACGCCTCGTCAACGTCGTGACCCGGCAATGAGCCGAGGCGCGACCAGCAGCGCGCGCCGGAGCGTCACGCGCGCGGCGAACGCCGGCGCCGCACTCGGGCTCGCCGGACTGGCCGTCCTGGCCCTCGCCCTCGGCGGCTGCGGCTACAGCTTCCGCGGCAACCTGCCTCCGCACATCCGCACCGTGGCCGTTCCGGTGTTCGTCAACCGGACGCAGGAGCCCGCGCTCGAGAACACCATCACCGCGGCCGTCGTCAACGCGTTCGTCAGCAGCGGGCGGCTCCGGGTGGTCCCGCTCGCCCAGGCGGATTCCGTGCTCCAGGGCGAGATCGTCGGCTACAGCCTGGTGCCGCTGGCGTTCGATCGGAACGTCAACATCCAGGAGTACCGGCTGCTCGTCACGCTGAACCTGCTGTTCCGGGACGCCCGGCAGGGCGGCGTGCTGTGGCGCCAGGACGGCCTGCAGGAGAAGGGCGATTTCCGGCTCGCCGGCCAGGCCGGCACCGTGGGCATCACCATCGGGCGCGAGGAAGGCGCCATCCGCGAGGCCGCGGTCCAGATCGGCCGCCGGATCGTCACGCTCGCGACGGACCGCTTTTGATTTGCTTTGAAGTGGGGGGGAGCGGCGCCGCTCCTCCCCCACGCCCCCCCACCACCTTGTTCAATCCGACGGCGTTCGATCCGACGGTGGCGTCTTGATCTCGTACGACGCCTTCCTGAAGCTCGTGGAGCGCGGGCCGATCCCGCCCGTGCTCCTGCTCCACGGCCCGGAGTCGCTGCTGCTCGAGGACGCCCTCGCCCACGTCACCCGCGCGCTCTTCCCGGATCCCGGCGCCGCCGCGCTGTCCCGCGAGGTGCTGGAGGCGCGCGAGGCGGGCGCCGACGGCATCGCGCGCGCGGCGCTGACGCTGCCGTTCCTCTCCGAGCGGCGCCTCGTCGCCGCCCGCGGCGTGGAGGCCCTGGGCACGCGGCAGGCCGAGCCCCTCGTCGCCTATCTCGGCGCGCCAAACCCGTCGACCGCGCTGTTGATCCTCGCCGACCAGGAGCTGTCGTCGGGCCACTGGCTGCTGAAGGCGGTGCCCACCGGCGCGGTCGTGACCGTGCCGCGCCCGACCGGCGGCGCGGTGGTGACGTGGCTCCGCTCCCGCGCCGCCGCCGACGGTCTCGAGCTCGGCGAGGACGCGGCGCGCCTGCTCGTGCAGCTCGTGGGGGACGACCTCACCACGCTGCGCGCCGAGGTCGAGAAGGCCGCGCTCGCCGGCGGCCCGCAGAACCGGCGCGTCTCCGCCGCGGAGGTCCGCGCCGTGGTCGGCGAGCACCGACTGCGCCACGTGTTCGAGCTCACCCGCGCGCTCGAGCGCCGCGACGCCACCGGCGCGCTCGCCGTGCTCGGCGCGCTCCTCAACGCCGGCGAGGAGCCGCTCGGCGTCCTCGGCATGCTCGCGCGCGAGGCCCGCGCGCTGTGGCAGGTGGCCGACGCCCTCGAGCGCGGGCAGTCCGCCGAGGACATCGGCCGCGCGCTGCGCCGGCCGCCGGCGGCGGTGGCCGCGGTGACCGCGCTCGCGCGCTCGGTCTCGGCGGAGGGATGCCGCCGCCGGCTCGCCCGGTGCTGGGACGTCGAGCGCCGGCTCAAGTCCGGCGGGCAGCCGCGAGCCGAGCTGGCGCTTCTCATCGCGGACCTGTGCGACGTCTGATCGCCGCGCTCGGCCTGGCCGTGGCCGCGGTCGCCGCGGCGCCGGCCGGGCTCGACGCCGCGCTGTCCGCCGGCGCGGCCTCGGTCGAGATCGCGGTGCCCGACGGCACGCCGCTCGCCGGCTACGGCGGGCTCCAGCGCCGCGCGTGGTTTCCGCCGCTCTGGGGCGGCTCCGACCACGCCTTCTGGTTCCGGCCGGCGGCCGGCGTGCACGACCTCCCGCGCGCGCGCGCCCTCGTGCTCGAGTCCGGGCCGACGCGCGTGCTCTGGCTCGCCGTGGACCTGGTCGGCGTGGACCCGACGCTGGTCGACGACCTGCGGGGCCGGCTCGCCCGCGATGGGCATCGCTTCAGCGCGGTGGTCGTGTCGGCGTCGCACACGCACTCCGGCCCGGGCGCCTTCGCGCACTCCGCGCTGTTCGCGTTCGTCGCCGTCGACCGCCTGTCCCGCGAGGTCCGCGACCGGATCCTCGACGCGCTGGAGTCCGCGGCGCGTCAGGCCGACGCGCGGCGCGCCCCCGCGCTCGTCGGCGCCGGCCGCGCCGAGGTGGGCGGGGTCGCGTCGAGCCGCCTGTCGGCGCCGCTCGACCCCGAGCTCGGCCTGCTCAAGGTGGTCCGCCGCGACGGGCGGCCGGTGGCCGCGGTCTGGAACTACGCGATCCACGGCACCGCGCTCAGCTCGAGCAATCTCCTGCTCTCCGGCGATGTGATGGCCGAGGCCGGGCGCCGCATCGAGGCGCGGATCGACGCGCCCGCGCTCTTCGTCAACGGCGCGGTCGGCGACGTGAGCCCGGCCCGGCGCGGCTGGCGCGGGGTGGAGGACATCGGCGCTCAGCTCTCCGCCGCGGCCGTCGAGGCCTGGGAGCGCACCGCCGCCGTCGGCGAGGGGCCCCTGGCCGCGGTGTCCGCGCCGGTGACGCTGCCCGAGCCGTCGCTCCGCCTCCGGAACTGCGCCGGGCGATGGATCCCGCGCTGGGTCGCGCTCCCGCTCGACGGCGCGCTGGCCACCTCAAGCGAGATGGTCGCGCTCGCGGTCGGGCCGAGCGCGTGGGTGACGGTGCCGGGCGAGCTCGAGACGAGCCTCGGCCTCGCGGTGAAGGCGGCGGGGCGCGGGCGCTTCGGCCACGTGTTCGTGGCGGGGGTGTCGAACGACTACCTCGGATACTTCCTCAGCGCCGCGGCGTACGACCGGCCGAGCTACATCGCGTGCGCGAGCTTCTACGGGGAGACGGGCGGGGCGGCCATTGCCGCCGCGGCGACGGCGCTGCTGCGCCGGCTGGACCGCGAGCCCGCGCCCCGCCCGGCGCCGCGGTGAGCCCGGCGGCGCGGCGGGTGCTGGGCGCGGCGCTACGCCGTCGCGGTGTTGAGCTTGCGGGCGAGCGAGGACTTGCGGCGCGCGGCGGTGTTCCTGTGGATGACGCCGCGGGTGACCGCCTTGTCGATGGCGCGGATGGCGGCGCGCACGGTGGCGACGGCGTCGGCGCCCTTCGCCTCCGCGGCGGTGCGGGCGGTCTTCACGGCGGACCGGACCTGGCTGCGCGTGGCGCGGTTGCGGATCCGCCGCCGCTCGCTCTGCTTCATCCGCTTGATCGCGGATCGGGTGTTGGCCACTGCGATGCTCCTCCTCGACGGAACGGGCTGATATTGGATGGCTCGGCACCGGCGCCGAGCCGACCCCTGACGTTACCGAGCGGTGCCGGGGGAGTCAAGGAGTTTGTCCCCCGGCGCGCGCCGCGCGCGCGGCGGCGGGGCCCGCGATGACCCCGTCCCAGCGCGAGGTCCAGGCCGGCGTCGTGAGCGCGGTCGGGGCGATCGGCCTCGCCACGCTCGCCAGCCGCGTGCTCGGGTACGCGCGCGACATGGTGGTGGCCCGCGCGTTCGGCGCGGGGCCGATGACCGACGCGTTCTTCGTCGCGTTCCGCATCCCGAACCTGCTGCGCCGGCTCCTCGCCGAGGGCGCGCTGTCCACCGCGGTCATCCCGGTGTTCAGCGAGACCCTCGCGCGCGGCGGGCGCGAGGCGTTCGTGCGGCTGGCCCGCGCGGTGATGGGCGCGGGCACGCTGTCGCTCTGCCTGGTGTCCCTGCTCGGGATGGCGCTGGCCCCGTGGATCGTGGCCGTGATGACGCCGGGCTGGGCCGCGGACCCGCCCCTGGTCGACCTCGCCGTGCGCCTCACCCGCCTGACGTTTCCGTACCTGCTGCTCGTCGGGCTGGCCGCCCTCGGGGCGGGCATGCTCAACGTGCACCACCGCTTCTTCACGCCGGCGCTCGGGCCCGCGGTGATGAACGTCGGGATGATCCTCGCCGTCGTGTGCCTCGCCAGCCGCCTCGACCCGCCGATCCTCGCCCTCGCCGTCGGCGTGCTCGCGGGCGGGCTCGGCCAGGTGCTGATCCAGGTGCCCGAGCTGCGCCGCCTCGGCCTGCCGCTGACGCCGTCCGGCGAGTGGCGGCACCCCGCGCTCGGGACGATCGCGGGCCGGCTCGGCCCGTCCGCGTTCGGGCTGGCCGCGGTACAGGTCACGGTGCTCGTCAACACGCTGCTCGCCTCGCTCCTGCCCGGCGGCGCGATCTCGTTCCTCTACTACGCCGACCGCGTCATGGAGTTCCCGCTCGGGGTGTTCGGGATCGCGCTGGCCACCGCGGCGCTGCCGAGCATGTCGGCGCAGGCCGCGCGCGGCGATCGCCGCGGCCTCGCCGACACCACGGGGTTCGCGCTCGCGCTGTCGGTGTTCATCGCGGTGCCGGCGGCGCTCGGGCTCCTGGCCCTCGGGCACCCGGTGGTCCAGCTCCTGTTCCAGCGCGGCGAGTTCGCCGCCGCGGACACGCGCGCGACCGCCCAGGCCCTCGCCGGCTACGCGGTCGGGCTGCCCGCGTTCTCCGCCGCGCGCATCGCCGCGCAGGCGTTCTACGCGCTCGGCGACACGCGCACCCCGGTGCGCCTCGGCCTCGGCGCGGTCGCGATCAACGTGGCGCTCGCGCTCTGGCTGATGGGGCCGCTCCAGCACGCCGGGCTGGCGCTGGCGTCGTCCCTGTCCGCGTACGCCAACGTCGCCGGACTCCTCTGGCTCCTGCGCGGCCGCGTCGGCGGGCTCGGCGGGGGCGCGCTCGCCCGCGCGGCGGCGCGCGCGCTCGCCGCCGGCGTGCCGCTGGTCGCGTGGTGCCTCTGGCTCGCGCCCGAGCGCGCGCACCCGTGGGGACTGGCCGGCGCGACGCTCGCCGCGGTCGCGGGCGGCGCCGTGCTCTACGTGGGAGCGGCCGCGGCCCTGCGCGCGCCGGAGCTGACGGCGCTGCTCGGGATGCTGCGGCGCCGCCGGGGCGGGGGGTCCTTGCCTTCGGGCCGGGGTGGGTGATAGAGTTCGCTATGCCTCTGCTGTACGAAGTGAACGCCCTGGTCGTGGCTGGGAGCAGTGACGGTAGCCACCGCCGGGGCGTCGCCGCGTCTGGAGACCCGATGGCGCGGCCCAAGCGATCCCACCCAGGTTCCCCGCACCGCTCGGCTTGATGGCCGCCGTCGGCGAGTTCCTCGGGACCCTCCAGGCGGAACGGGGGGCCTCCCGAAACACCCTGCTCGCGTACGGCCGCGACCTGGCGGACTTCGAGCGGTTCCTCGGGTCGCGGGGCCGCGCCGTCGGCGGCGCGTCGATGGACGACGTCACCGGCTACCTCTCTGCGCTTCGCCGCCGGGGCCTCGGCGCGCGCTCCACCGCACGGCGGCTCGCGGCGATCCGGGGGCTGTACCGGTTCCTCGTCGAGGGCGGCGATCTCCGGCGCGATCCGACCGAGCACGTCGAGGGCCCGCGCCCGCCGCGCCGCCTGCCGCGCACGCTCTCCCTTGCCGAGGTCGCGGCGCTGATCGAGTCGCCGGACACCGCGCAGCCCGAGGGCCTCCGCGACCGCGCCGCGCTCGAGCTCCTGTACGCCTCGGGCATGCGCGCATCCGAGATCGCGACGCTCCGGGTGGAGGACGTCAACCTCTCCGCCGGCTACGTCGTGTGCACGGGCAAGGGGAGCCGGCAGCGGCTGGTGCCCGTGGGCGCGGTCGCGCTCCAGTGGGTGCGCGCGTACCTCGCCACTGCGCGGCCGGTGCTCGGCCGTCGCCGCGCCGCGCTCACGCTGTTCCTCAACCGGCGCGGCCGACCGCTGTCGCGCCAGGCGGTCTGGCAGATCCTCAAGCGCGGCGCGCGCCGCGCCGGGCTCCAGACCGCGGTGTCGCCGCACACGCTCCGGCACTCGTTCGCGAGCCACCTCATCCAGGGCGGCGCGGACCTGCGCTCGGTGCAGGCGATGCTCGGCCACGCCGACATCTCGACGACGCAGATCTACACGCATCTGCCGTCGACCGCGGTGCGCGACATGTACCGGCGGTTCCACCCGCGCGCGCGGGTGTCGCCCGGCCGGCGCGACGGCGCGATGGTCGGCCCGACCGCCGGCGCGAAGCCTCCCGCCGCCGCGCCCGCGAAGGCACCGGCGCGCGCGGCCGCCGCGGGCCGGGGACGGCGCTGATGGCCAGGCGCGGCGCCGCCTATCCGCAGGTCGAGCCCGGGGCGGCGGGTCTCATGGACTCGCGCGTCGCCGCGTGTGCGCCGCGGGCGAGCGTGGCGCGCACGCTCGCCGTCGCCCGGCGCGCCGACGCGCGCTGGCTCGCCGTCGGACCGTCCGCGCTGGTGAGCACCGCGGCGCTCGAGCGCGCCGCGGGATGGGGTCTCGGCCGCCTGCCCGTCGCCGCCGTCGCGTGGCGCGACGTCCCCGCGGTGACGGAGCGCACGCCCGAGGTCGCGGTGCGCCGACGGCTCGCCGAGAGCGCGGTGCCCGCGCTCCGCGTGCGCCGCGGCCGCCGCACCGTCGGCGCGATCGACGGCGCCGCGCTCGGCATGGCGCGCCCGTCGCTGTCTGTCGCCCACCGGCTGGAGCATCCGGCGAGTCCGGGCGGCGAGGCATGCCTCTGGCTGCTCCGGCTCGCCGGCAAGCTCGCCGAGACCGACGGGATCGCCGTGTACGCGGTGGGCGGCGTCGTGCGCGACCTGCTCCTGGACCGGTCGCCGCTCGACGTCGACCTCGTCGTCGAGGGCGACGGCATCGCGTTCGCGCGGCGCCTCGCGCCCGAGATCGGCGGCCACGTGCGCGCGCACGCGGGCTTCGGCACCGCGTCGATCGCCGACGGGCGGAGCGCGGATGGCACCGCGCTGCCGCGCATCGACGTGGCCACCGCGCGCCGCGAGCGCTACGCGGCGCCGGGCGCGCTGCCCGAGGTGCACGCGGCGCGGCTCGCCGACGACCTCGCGCGGCGCGACTTCTCGGTCAACGCGCTCGCGCTGGCGCTCCTGCCCGGAAGCTTCGGGCGCCTCGTCGACGTGCCCGGCGCGCAGCGCGACCTCGCGCGGCGGCGGCTGCGGCCGCTCCACCCGCTGTCGTTCGTCGAGGACCCGACGCGCATCTTCCGCGCCGCGCGCTATGCCGGGCGCCTCGGCTTCCGCCTCGACGCGACCGGGCGCCGCGCGGTGGCGGTCGCCCTCGCCGCCGCGCCGTACCCGGCGCTGTCCGGCCACCGCCTGCTCGCGGAGATCGCGCTCATCGCCGCCGATCCCCACGGCTGGCGCACGGTTTGTGCGCACCTCCTCGCATGGGACGCGCTCCGGCTCTGGGACCGGCGCTTCCGCGTCGGCGCGGCGGGGCGCGCGCACGTCGCCACCGCGCGACGGCTGGACGTCTGGGCGCGCCGCGCCGAGGTGGGCCTCGACGGCACCGATGTCGTGCTCGTGGCCCTGCTCCTGGCCCAACCCATGTCGGTGGTCCGCGCGAGCCTGGCCCGGCTCGCGGTGACGGGCGAGCGCGCGACGCGCCTCGCCGGCGCGACGGCCGGCGCGCGCGCGCTCGCTCGGCGCGTCGCGCGCGCCGCGCGGCCGCGCCCGAGCCAGCTCGACGGCGTGCTCGCCGGCCGCGATCCCGCCGCGCTCGCCGCGGCGTGGCTCGCCGGCGGCCGCGTGGCGCGCCGCCGGATCGAGTGGTACCTCGACCGGGGGCGGGGCGTCCGCCCGCTCCTCGGCGGCGAGGACCTCGTCCGCATGGGAGTGCCGCGGGGCCCGGCGGTCGGTCGATGCCTGGCCGAGCTCCGCCGGCGCCGTCTCGACGGGGCCGTCTCCAGCCTGGCCAGCGAGCAGGACTTCGTGAACCGGTGGCGCGAGCGAGCCGGAAAAGGAGAATCAAGGTGACGCCGAAATTCGTGTTCGTGACCGGCGGGGTCATCTCGTCGCTGGGCAAGGGCCTGGCGGCCGCCTCCATCGGATCGCTCCTGGAGGCGCGCGGCTTCCGGGTGACGCTCCAGAAGATGGACCCGTACATCAACGTCGACGCGGGGACGATGAGTCCGTACCAGCACGGCGAGGTCTACGTCACCGACGACGGCGGCGAGACCGACCTCGACCTCGGCCACTACGAGCG
>Ga0075421_100011676_pt1 | contig 10885 bp, 6 predicted proteins | sample SoiMetdeltSBSDD5_FD_75292 | JGI IMG/M metagenome (GOLD analysis project Ga0075421, IMG submission 75292) | Bulk soil microbial communities from a Populus tree surrounding site in Tennessee, USA - Soil MetaG P. deltoides SBSDD5 | ecosystem: Environmental > Terrestrial > Soil > Tree plantation...
CCATTAAGACCGACGATGCCCAACCACAGCGGTGGATGGCGCAGTTTGCCATGTTTGTATTTTTTGAACGGGAAGCCGTATTCCCGCATCAGTTCTGTTCTGTCCAACAACGCGAGGGTTGCGTTGTAAATGCCCTCATCATTTGGGGTGGGGAATTCCTGCCGTATGCTGTCGCCGTCGAATGGGTAGGTCCATAACTGATTCAATGCGAAAAGCGGATAGGAGGAGATGACCCGCGTTCCATGAAAATCAAGTTTGTTATCGGTATGCAGGTAGAGCAGATCAGCGCTCGTCATAAAAATCGTCACGTTAGGACAACGCTTGCGAATTTCTTTTACAAGAAAGATGCGATCCAGCGGGTCTGCCGCCGACACCATTACGTAACGAATTCGCTCGCGGTGGATTGCGGTGAGCATTTCGCGGAGCGCCAGCTCCATCGTGGTCGTCTCGAACCGCGGCGAAAAGAGAGGGGGGATGTCTTTCGATTCGGGACCGCCGGCTTCGTTCATCGGCACCGGCAGGCTAGTGTCTTTGAACGCCGGCGCATTGGCCGCGTCCTTGCGCGGGGAAATCTTCGACTCCTCGACGCGAAGCTGATAAATGTGAACAGGGTAAGTCAGAGAAAGGGTCTGCGGCTGCTTTTTGCAGGAACCGGGAATCTTTTTTCCGCTCCGTTCCTTCAATATCTGACGCACAAGCTGTCCGCGACCCGTGACGGCTTCGGTTAACAAAGCGATCTTGGCGCGGTCCGGAACGGCGCCTTCGTGTGGCTTACTCTCCGGATCGCTGCGGTCCGGAATGGCGCCTTCGTGTGGCTTAATCTCCGGATCGGTGTCGCATAGATATGTATAAAACGTGTCGTCGGTTTGATCCCTGGCATTAATCGTGGCGTAGAAGCTGACGCGCGCCGGATCGTTCAGAAAATCTTTTTTGTCAATTGAACTCGTGCTTTCTGTTGTAATGATACTGACTTCAGCCGTCGACTCCGGCGCCAGATCGTTCAGAAAATCTTTTTTGTTAATTGAACTCGCGTTTCCAGTAATGATACTGACCGGCGACTTTTGTCTATTCATCCACTCCTTGAGCGGGATCGTAAGCGAAGCAGTTGAACTCGAAAAGTAGGGGCCGAGAATGCGCAGCGGCTTTTTTTTCGCAGTCGCTTCAGTGGTCTTTGATCCCGCCTGGTGGGGGAGCTCTTCAATCTGATTAATCTGTTGGAGCGCGTTTTGAAATGCTTCTTTATGGATTCCCCAGGTCGCCGTCTCTCCGACCAGAAACAGCAACAACAACCTCTTCCTCTTCTTTTCCGTTTTCGAACCGCGAAAGAGGATCACGCCCGGGTCGCGCCATTGGCGCATCTCCGTTTGCGCCGTCTTTTGGTCCGAAGGCGAAATAGCCTGCGCGGCGGTCTTGCTTCTGTCCCAGGGCAACCAGTAACGGTCGAAAGTGTAATCAGCCGATTCAATGGCCCGCCGGATCGCGTCCAGGGCGCGATCGAACTGATGATCTAGGCGCGTATCTATCGGATCGGGAACCGTTGCGATCAGATACGCGATCTCCTTCTCGTAGCCGAGCTTACTCGCCTTCGAACTCAAAACCGATTGTATCCGGCAATAATCGCCCCTCCGGTTTTCTACCTCCGATTTCTGTTGGGTATTCAATCCGGCATTCTGACCCTGTTCCGGTCCTGACCAGAAGAAATCGCACAACAGTCTTGCCGCCTCTCCAGAAATCGGGCCAGGACCTGGCTTCGGGGTTACGGTAGGGGACACCTGTATCAACGCCGGCGATTGTGGCTGCCCCGATGATTGCTTTTCTGGCGATGGGGCAATGGTCGAGAGCGGAATATAGATCCCAAAAACCGCCAGCAGAGCAATCAACCAATCTTTCAGGTTGGAATCCTTCATATGGGACAGAAATTAAATAGCTTCCCGGAACCCCCTGAACGCCTTTGCGCTTCGGACGCGATCTTTGCGCCTCTTTCTCTTTGACAACGGAGAATGGCAAACCCCAAGCCAGAGTTTCAGAGCCGGAAAGTTATTTTATTTTTGTTCCCATTGCGGTTCGCCCACTCTGAGAGCAGTTCTTTGAAATGAATTTGCGCTGTCGCCGGAGCGGCCGATGAATACAGAATCCCACCAGTCGAAGAAGCGCGCTTATCCGCGCTTCTCCAATTCCTCCCAGAAAGGAATCACCAGCACGTCTTTCTTCCATTGCTCGAGGGCAAACGGCGCGGCCAGCTTGAAAAGATCGCGGTAGTGGTAATCCTTCCCCGGCTGCGCGCCAGCGCGCAAGAAAGCCTCTTCTATACTTTCAGCGACGGTAAAGAGAAAATCATCCAAGTGGTTGAAATTGCGTTTCTCGTGCGACGCCATGAGCTTCTTAGTATTGACTTCGCGTTCGTCCGCCATTTTCGCGCCTCCGAAAATCAGTTCGTAGCCCCGCCTTCAGGGGGAAGCGTTTGATATCGCGAAATGGATATGCGTCTGGGCTTCCGCCTGAAGGCGGGACTACGAACCGCTATCTTGCAAATTCGATTCCATACAGTCGATGTCTTTGCAAGCCTTCGAAAGGATATTAGGCGACTGAGATTCTCAAGGTTTACTAGCGGGCAGACCGATTCGTTTGAGCAATTCAGTAAAGCGGGCGTCGGCGCGCAACTCGTCGTAAATCGGATCCGCGTGCAGATAGATCACCTCGGCGGCGCGGTCGTCAACGGCCTGGCTCAGGCATGCCAGCGCGGCATCGCGGGCGCCTAACCCCAGATGAATCCAGGCCGCGCCGAATATGCCTCCCTCGTTCTGCCGCAATGCGGCCAGCAATTGCCTGGCTTCCTTCTGACGACCGGAACGGGCGTATGCCTGTCCCAATCGTCCGAACACGGCGGCGTTTTCGCCTACCAGCGCCCGCGCCTTGTCTAGCATCGGCAGCGCCTCGGCCAGCGATCCTTGCGCCAGATAAGCCTGCCCGGTATTCAAATGCGCAAGATAAAAATTGGGCCAGCGGTCGATCAGCTTCCGGCCGGCGGAGACGGCTTGCGAGTAATCGCGCGCCAAGTAAGCCAGCCAGCTTTCGGCCGCCGCCAGAACCGGTGAATCAGAATCGATTTGTAAAGCGTGTTTTAACTCGGCCCGCGCGTCGTTCAGGCGACCTTGCGCCGCCAAGACCAGCGAGCGGTAGTGATAAACGTCGGGCAAATTGGCGTTGAGACTTTCAGCCAGCGCCAGCTCACGCTCGGCCCCCGCCCAATCCCAGCCGTACTGCGCGCGCACTGAAGCCAGAATGATGTGCGCTTCGGCCAGCGAATCATCAAGCTGCAAGGCGCGGGTGGCCAACTCTTCGGCTTTCGGCATGGCCACGCGCGGCGGCAGCGCGCCGAAGATGGCAGGCAGGCTATGGCAGGCCGCTAGCCCCAGATAGGCCGTCCCGTAGCGCGGGTCTTTCTCGACCGCCTGTTGAAAATAATTCGCAGCCTTTTTGAATCCGTCCGGCGTGCGCTTCTGTAATTGATACCGGCCTTGCAAACAGAGCTGATAAGCGTCGGGGTCGTAAGTTTCACGATGGCGCAGTTGTCGTTGCTCCGCGCCGGTCAGCGCCAATCTCAACGCCCCGGCCACTTGTTCGGCAATCTTGTCTTGCACGCTAAAGATGTCGCCGAGCGGTTGATCGAAGCTCTCCGTCCACAACTGCGCGCCGTCGGCCACGCGCAACAATCGCACAGTGACACGCGCGCGGTCGGCGTTAGGATTCGAGACTTTTTGTATGCTGCCGTCGAGCACGGCTTCGGCGCGAAGCTCACGTCCGGCGGCAAGAGGATCTTGATCAAGTTGCGTGTAGCGGCGCACGGCGCTGAAAGGGCGTATCTGTACTTGGCGCAGCGCGCCGAGTTTGGCGATCAGGGTTTCGGCCATTCCCATCTCGAACGATTCGTCGCGGCCGGCGGCGACCAGAGGTTTGAAAGGCAACACGGCGATCACGCGGGGCTCAACCGGCTTCGACGAAGACCAATGCGTAATCACCCACGCCGACGCCGCAACAACGATTAAGCCAAATGCGACGAACAGAGACCGGCGCAGGAAGCTGTTCGGTTGCGGCGACAAGGTTGGCGCGGCAGGTTCGGGAAAATCCTTGGCGAGGAATTCTTTGTTTTCCGCATCGACGACGATCGCCGGGTATTCGTTGGTCTCGACGCCGGCGGTCGAGTATTCGTTGGTCTTTACGACTGGCGCATATTCGCTCGTGTCCGAAGAGGCGATCTCGGCGCGCTCAAACTCATCCGGTTCATCCGGCGCTACGGGCCTCAGCTTGCCACTCAGGGTTCGCGTGACGCGGCGCGCGGCGTTTACCACCGCTGACAGCGCCGCGTCCCCCGTCAGCGCTCGCGGCAGTTCTTCTTCATGCCGTCGGACTTCGGGCAAGAAAACGTAGCCTCGCGTCGGGACTGTTTGGATTATGTGAGGCGTTTTGGCGTCGTCGCCCAGTTCACGCCGCAACTGCGCGATAATCCGGGTCATCGCGTTCGGCGTGACAAATGATTCTTTCCAAACGCCGTTCAGCAATTCGTCCTTTTCAACCAGCCGCCCCGGCCTGTCGAGCAGGAAAATGAGTGTCTCGATTGCCTTTGGCTCCAGCGACAACGCCCGCCCTGCGCGCAGCGCTCGGAAACGGGACACCTCCACCCGAACGTCAAGAAATTGATAAATCAGGGACTTAACGGTCATCACATTTCCATCACAACAACACGCCGAAGCATCACGCCCGCATCATTACAAAAATTCCGCGGGCGCGTAATTTCACGCCGTGTCGTCGAACTTAAAAGGCGGCTCAATTGAACGTGGAGAAATAGCCATGAGTAGCCAGACAAATTTAGAAACGCAAAGCGCAAGCAAGAACCGCCGGTTCGCCGGGAGAATGACTCCGGGCGCCGTGGCCGAATCATCCACGTTCCTAACGGGCAAGACAAGAGGAGCAAAGGTCGGGGTCAGGATTCTTTCGCTCCTGCTCTGCCTGTCCCGCCAAACCGGGCAGCTCAGCCAGGCTGCCAAACATTGACCATATTGAATTCAAAGGAGGCAGGTATGTATCGCACATTCAAAACCTCGGTGATCGCATTTTTGCTGATCGCTTTGTTCACATCAAATTCATCGTCGCCGGCGGGCGCGCAAACAGCGCCGCCCTTGATCGGAAATTTCCGCGTTACGCTGACCGGCTTTCGCGTCAACCATCAAACCGTTGACGACGCGCTCGAACGCGACGGCGTGGGCGACGAGGTGACGCTGATTCACCAGGTCGCAGTGATAGACAACGCGGGCGGCTTTCGCCAGTTGATTGCGCCGGGCACGTTCACCACGCCCTTGGGCCAATCGCCGCCCAACCCCGCGCGCGCCGGCGGCGGTTCGCCGCGCGGGGGCCTGGTGACTGGCAACGGCCATCCGACCAGTACGCCCTGGGTCTTGAGTACGCCGATCATTTCCGGCAACCCGCCGAACATTCTGTTTGAAGGCTCGCTCACGCAGCGCACGAACGCCGTCTTGATCGCCCCGACGATTTGGGAATGGGACGGCAATCGGCAGTTGCAGGACGATTACGCCGGCAAGATGTCTGGCGCGCGCGCGTCCGTAACCAGCGCCGTTCGCGCGATGATCAACGGGACGCGGCCCTTGACGCCAGGCTCGGCGGTGATGCCGGGCTCGGCGGTCGGCATCGGCGTGACTGCGACTTTGGGGCGCGGATTTCTAGGCCTGGGCGAGCCGAAGAACCGTCCCATCGGGATGACGGTGTTCGGCGACGGCTTTGGCTTCACCCCGCAGGTCGTGGCGCTGACCTTCGATGTGGCGCGCGAACTGGCGCGGCGCGACACCGGGCGCGGGCGCGGCGTCGTCGAAGTGCGCTACATAGAGAGCGACGGTTTATTGCAGGGCGATTATTCGCTCTTCCTGAAAATTGAAGACCTGACCTACGCCAACCCGAGGTGCGAGCCGGTGACGGCCAGCTTTCGCGGCTCCGCGCAATTGACCACCTCGCATCCTGACAAACGCCTGAGAGGCCCGTTTCCGGCGGATATGCTTTTCAACGTGCAGTTCAGCGAATGCCGCAGCGTAGTCGGCATTCCGCAGTTCCCTGCGATTATGACCCAACCCTTTGAAGTCACGCCCGGTGTCAAGAATGTGACCACCGTGACGCGCACGGATACCAGCGCGGGCGGCTTCAATCCGGAGACTGGGCGATTGACCCTGCCGATGACGCTGCTGTTCCATCACTCGTATAAGTTGGCTGGCGAATCAACCCTCAGTCTGACCCTATCGACCGACGGCGGCGCGCCACTCAACAAGGGTGGCAATCTCACGCTCGCGGGCAGCGGGCGATTCCGAGACGGCATCCTTCACGGAAGCGAGGGCCACATCGTCGTCAGCGGCAGCCTCAGCCCCAACCCGCGACCCTAAACAACGGCGATTCCCGAAGGATGAGCCGGCGGGAATGCCAAACATTAACCCCCTTGATCTTTTAACCAATGCGCGTCGTCCGCACACTGACAAGCGGCGCGAAGGCCGAAAGCTCGTCCGTTCGCCAATTCGCTGTCGGCGCGCTAGACACAAAAAGGAAAACAGCCATGAAATCGCAAATCAGCAAACTTTTCGCAACCACGGCGTTGGCAGCTCTCCTGGCCGCCCTCGCCGTCTTCCAACCCTTCATCACGCGCAAAGCCAGCGCGGCGCAGGACATCTACATCACCGCAGCCATGCTCGAAGCGCAGCCCGACGCTTACACCGGCCCCTGCCCTACGACGATCAAATTCATCGGGCGCATTACGGCCAAAGGCAAAGGCACAATCAAATACACGTTCACGCGGAGCGACGGCGCGGTCGGCCCCACGTTCACGCTCTTTTTCGACGGCAGTGGCGCGCCCCAAACTGTGACCAATACCTGGACACTGAGCGTGGCCAGCTACACCGGCTGGCAGACGCTCAAGGCCTGGGCGTCGAACGAGGTCGAATCCGGTCGCGCGTACTTCAAGTTGAATTGCCAGGGCGCGCAAACGCCACAGGCGCCGCAGCCGCCCAGGCAACAGCCTAAGCAACCGCCCGCACAGCAGGCGCATGCGCGCTTTCGCGTCACGATCAACGGCTTCATCGCCGATCGCCAAACGGCGGACGACATTCTCGAACGTGACGGGCGTGGCGATGAGGTCTTCTTCCTGGCGCAGGCGCGTTTGACTGAAGGCGGACGCAGCCTGCGCGATTCGGGACTGTTGCGCAGCCGGGTGATGGGCGACGCCAACGGGCGTTCAGACCGCGTCAACGCCGGCTCGTCGCCGCCCAACCTGATCGCGCCGACTACCGGCGGCCTGCGCACCGGCGACACCTTCCCCAGTTCAACGCCGTGGCGGCTGGCGACGGCTCCTACCGCCGACCGCGCGCCGATGCTGCTGTTCGACGGCGATCTGGCGAGCGGCCAGACGCTGACCATAGTTCCAACGTTCTGGGAATGGGATGGGCCGGATGACCTGCTGACGGTCGTCGGCCGGGCTTTCAACCCCGTGCTTGATTTCGGCGCGCGTTCAGTTATGCCAGCGCCAATACCGACGGGATTGTTGGGACAGATTCTGGGCGTCGCCGAGGGAGGCATCGGCAGCGAAGTGCGCGTCAGGCGCGGCATCTTCGGCGACCCGCATGACCGCCCTATCGGGATGCAGTTCACCGCCGACGGCTACACCTTCCTGCCGCAGCGATTACTGATGAGCTATGAACTGGCTGACGCCGCCAGCCGCGCCGACTTCGGATTCGGCGCGGGCGTCATCCCGGTTCGCTACACCGATAACCGCGATCTGCAAGGCGATTATCGAATATTCGTGCAGATTCAGCGTCTGACGTAGATGGCTGTTGTGGCGGTGGTTCCACTGAGGGAGGGCGTAGTCAATCGAACCCATGCCCTCCCTCGCGGCTTGTCTTTACCCGTTCAGTTACTCTGATTAGGTTGTCACATTTATTTCTCAAACACGAAACGCATTGGCTACCGACACACTCGCGCGGCTCATTCATATCTTAAAGCGACCATCGGGTCGGTCTTCATCGCCCTGCGCGCCGGGAAAAAACATGCAAGGAAGGCGACGGCGACTAAAAGCAACGTCACCCCCACAAACGCCAATGGATCAATCGCGCTCACGCTGTAAAGCAGGATCGAAATGAGCCGCGTCCCGACGAGCGCCAATGCAAGTCCCACTCCGACGCCGATCGACGTCAACAGCAATCCGCGCCCGATTACGAGTTTGAATATGTCCTTCGCTCCCGCGCCCAGCGCCATTCGGACGCCGATCTCGCGCGTGCGCTGGCTGACGGCGTAAGACATGACGCCGAAGATCCCGATGGCCGCCAGCGCGAGCGCTATCAGCCCGAACGCGGAGAGCAATGAGGCGAAGGCGCGCGCCGGGAAGAGCGACAGGCTCATGTGTTCAGTCAGCGTTTTGACGTCCGTTACAGGCAGGTTCGGGTCCAGGTTGCGAAACTCTCCGCGAATCGCGCCGATCACAGTTTCCGGCTTGGCGGAGGTTCGAACCACCAGGTAGTTGAACGCGAGCTGATTGCCGATCGGGAACCACACGAACGCCTGCGGGTCCTCGCCGATGGTCCAGTATTTTCCGTCTCTCGCCACGCCGACGATCTGCCAGGGCTGGCCCTCCGGCGAGGTCCGGAACTGTTTGCCGAGCGCGGTTTCGATCGGGTTGGCGCCGAGGAAAAATTTGCGGGCGAATGTTTCGTTGACGACGGCCGAGCGAGTCTTCCCTTCCTGATCCTGCTCGGTCAGGTCGCGCCCGGCCACGAGCGGCGTGCCGATGGTCTCAAAATATTTCAATCCGACGTCAGCCCGCGCCGCCTGCGGCGCGTTGACGCCGCGTTCCTGAGGCCGCCCTTCGATCAGAATAGTATTGCTACTGAAGTTCATGGTGAGCGGTACGCAATCGGTGATCGAGGCCGATCGCACGCCGGGCAGCGACTCGACGCGATCGAGCAACTGTTTGCGAAGCTGCATGCCGGCGTCGGTCTGGTAGCCTTGCAAACTCAGGTCGAAGTTCATCATCAGGGCGTTTTCGGGATTGAAGCCGGGGCTCATCCCATGCAGGCGCTGCAAGGCCCTTAGCGTCAAGCCGGCGGCGATCAGCAGGAGCAGCGACACCGCGACCTGCGCCACGACCAAGCCGCTGCGCAGCAACGAGCGGCGAACGCCCGACTGCGACGCCGCGTCTTTGAGCGCCGGAATGAGATCGGGTTTCGTCGCCTGCAGAGCCGGAACCAGTCCGAACAGAACTCCCGTTACGACCGAAACGATCATCGAGAAGACCAGCACCCGCCAATCCACATGCAGTTCCAGCGTAAGCGGAATCTCGATCGGCGGCTTCAACGCCATGATCGAATCAATGATCCACTGGGCCAGAGCCATGCCGACGATGCCGCCCGTCACGGCCAACATCACGCTCTCGGTCAAAAGCTGACGGACGATGCGCGCGCGGCCGGCGCCGATGGAGAGCCGGATGGCGATCTCCTTGCCGCGTTCTGTGGCGCGCGCCAGCAACAGGTTCGCCAGATTCGTGCAGGCGATCAGCAACACCAGCGCGACCAACCCCATCAACGCGGCGGAGACGCCGAGCATCACGTTTCGGAATTGCGGAAGGACGAAGCCGGGCGGAATGACCTGAATCTTCAATCCCTCGTTCTCGTTCGGGAAGTCTTTGGCCAATTGCGCGGCGAGAAGATTGAGCGAGGCTTCGGCTTGCGATGCGCTGACGCCTGCTTTGAGCCGTCCGACGGCGAACATATTACTTTCATCCCGCTTGTCCAGATAATCGTTCTCCGGCTCAATCCACTTCTGCATCGCTAACGGCACGTAGATTTCCGGAGTGTAGATGACCTCAGTGCCCTTGAACCCGGCGGGCGCGACGCCGATGATTTTGAACTTCCTTCCGTTGATCAGAACGTCGCTGTCAACGGCCGACGGGTCGCCGCCGAACCGCGTCTGCCAGAGAGAATGGCTGATCACCACCACCGGATGCGACAACCGCGTCTTGTCTTCTTCGGGCAGAAAGGTTCGACCGAGCGCGGGCTTTATCCCGAGCATGTCAAAATAATTGCCCGAAACCAGATTCCCCCAGACCTTCTCGTTATTGCCGTTCCGGCTCATGCTCACGCCCGCGAAGCGGTAAACAAGCAATCCAGACAACACCTCGTTGCGGTCGCGGAAATCGAGGTAGTTCGGATAGGAGAACGCTGCGAGTTGTCCGTTTTTCCCGACGGCGGAGACCGAGACGACCTCTTGAGGATCGGCCACCGGCAGCGGGCGGAATAGAATCAGGTTGACCAGACTGAATACCGCCGTGTTCGCGCCGATGCCCAACGCGAGCGAAAGAACGGCGATGAGGGCGAAGCCCGGCGTTTTGATCAAACGACGAAAGCCGAACCGTAAGTCTTGCCAGAGTGTTTGCATAATCCCTCCCAAAAGAACCAACCACGAAGAAACGAAGAGCACGAAGTTTTTTCCGACCTTACTTCGTGCTCTTCGTTTCTTCGTGGTTGATTTTCATCGCTTCAGCGACACCTCGCCCGTGGCCGCGCCTCAGGTCGCAAGCGGCGTAGGAAAACGGCTCGAGTCTGTCCATTTTGACGACTAGTGATTCTGGTCTTCGTCAACCACCCGTCCGTCGAAGAGATGGATCGAGCGGTCGGCGTGGCGGGCGAAGCGCGGGTCGTGAGTGACCATGCAGATGGTGGCGCCGCCGCGGTGGAGTTCGCGCAGCAGGTCCATGACCGCCTCGCCGTTGGTCGAATCGAGGTTTCCTGTAGGCTCGTCGGCGAGCAGGATGAGCGGATCGCCCACGACCGCGCGCGCGACGGCC
>Ga0075421_100011677_pt1 | contig 10885 bp, 10 predicted proteins | sample SoiMetdeltSBSDD5_FD_75292 | JGI IMG/M metagenome (GOLD analysis project Ga0075421, IMG submission 75292) | Bulk soil microbial communities from a Populus tree surrounding site in Tennessee, USA - Soil MetaG P. deltoides SBSDD5 | ecosystem: Environmental > Terrestrial > Soil > Tree plantation...
GGGGCAGATTTCCTCGATGCGCCCGCCCAGCCGGGCCACCACCCAGCCGTTCCGCACGAAGACGCCCTCGTCCACCGGGCGCAGCCGGCTGAACCAGATGACCGCGGCCACCGTGCGCCCGGCCAGCGCGCGGGTGGGCTCGTCGTCGGCGTTCAGCACGGCGCAATCACCGGCCGTCTGATTGAGGAATATCCGCGCCTTGGCGTCGACGTAGGCCTCGAACGTCCGGTGACGGTCGAGATGATCGGGAGTGATGTTGAGCACCGCCGCCACCCGCGGCCGGAACGTCTCGATCGTCTCGAGCTGGAAGGACGAGACCTCGGCCACGACCAGACCCTCCGGCGGAAACGTCAGCGCGTGCGCGGCCAGCGGCGTGCCGATGTTGCCGCCCACCAGCACCCGCCGCGACCGGGCGCCCAGCAGGGCCCCGGTGAGCGCCGTGGTCGTCGTCTTGCCGTTGGTGCCGGTGATGGCGACGGTCTCCGCCTCCATGGCGCGCCAGCCGAGCTCGAGCTCGCCGATCACCGGGATCCCGCGGCTGCGGGCGGGGGTGAGCTGCGAGCCGTCGACCGGCACACCGGGGCTGATGACGACCAGCTCGGTGCCGGCGAAGGCAGCCACTCCATCGACCAGGTGCACCCCCTCGGCGGCGAGTGCGGCGACGTCGCGACCCAGGGAGGCGACAGGCTTCAGATCGGTGGCGCGGACCTCGGCCTGGGCGGCGGCAAGCAGGCGCGCCGCGGCGACCCCGCTCTTGGCGAGGCCAACGACGGTGACCCGTCGTCCCGCCAGGGTCGCCAGCCACTTCCGCCCCCTCGTCGCCACCGCCGCCTCCTTCAGCTCGATCACGCGCGCGCGCCCGTCACCGGAGCTTCAGCGTGGTGAGCGCCAGCAACGCGAGCGCGAACGAGACGATCCAGAACCGCACGACGATCTTCGGCTCGGGCCAGCCGTTGAGCTCGTAGTGGTGATGGAGCGGCGCCATCCGGAACACGCGCCGCCCCGTGAGCTTGAAGCTGGCCACCTGCAGGATCACCGAGCCCGCCTCCACGACGTAGAGGCCGCCGATGAGCGGCAGGAGCAGCTCCGCCTTCGTGAGGACGGCCAGCATTCCGATCGAGGCGCCCAGCGCCAGTGAGCCGGCGTCGCCCATGAAGACCTCCGCCGGATGACAGTTGAACCAGAGGAAGCCGATGGCCGCGCCGATCAGCGCCCCGCAGAAGACGGTCAGCTCGCCCGCACCGCGCACGTTCAGGATCTTCAGATAGTCGGCCGCCCGGAAGTTGCCCGTGAGATACGCGATGATTCCGAAGGCGCCGCCGGCCATCACGATCGGCCCGATGGCGAGACCGTCGAGCCCATCCGTGAGGTTGACCGCGTTCGAGGCTCCGATCACCACGAGCATCGCGAACAGGAACCACCAGCTCCCGAGGTTCAGCAGCCAGCCCTTCAGGAACGGAATCGCCAGCACCGGCTGCCATGCCTCCGCCGGCTGCCACCAGACGATCTGCAGCAACGCCAGCGAGAGCACGACCTGTGCGGACATCTTCACGCGCGCCGGCAGCCCCTTGCGCGTGCGGACCTTCGTCCAGTCGTCCCACATGCCGATCAGCCCGAAGCCCGCGATGGCCAGCATGGCCACCCAGATGTACCGATTCCGCAGATTGGCCCAGAGAAAGCTCGAGCCGAGGATGGCGACCAGGATGATGACGCCGCCCATCGTCGGGGTGCCCTTCTTCGTGTTGCGATGGCGCTCCGGCGTGTCCTCGCGGATCGTGTCGCCGCCCTGCTGCATGCGCTTGAGCCGGCGAATCAGCCACGGCCCCAGCACCAGCGAGATCACCAGCGCGGTGATGAGCGCCATGAATGACCGGAACGTCAGATACCGGAAAACGTTGAAAACGATGTTGTCGCGGGCGAGCGGAACGAGGAGGTAATACAGCATCCGTCATCCTCGCCGGCGCGCCACGAGCGCGTCGACCACACGCTCCATGCGCATCCCCCGTGAGCCCTTGACGAGCACGACGTCGCCGGGCGCCAGCAGCTTCACGAGGTGCGCGACCGCGTCGTCGTAGCTCTTGGCGTGATACGCCTCCGCGATGCCCGCCGTGCGGGCGGCCTCGACGGCGAGCGCCGCCGCGCGTCCGACTCCGACGAACTCGTCGGCGGGCAGCGCCGCCACCTCCCGCCCCATCTCCCGATGCGCCTCGTCCGTCATCGCCCCGAGCTCCAGCATGTCGCCGAGCACGACGACGGCCCGGCGGCCGCGCCGGCGCGCCGACAGCATCTGGAGCGCCGCCCGCACGGAGGTCGGGCTCGCGTTGTACGTGTCGTCGAGGATGGTGACGTCGCCGGCCACCACCCACTGCCCACGACGCGCCGCCGCGCGCGCCTCGCCGAGGCCGCGCGCGATGTCCTCGAGATCGAGCTTCAGGGCCACGCCGACCGCCGCCGCCGCCAGCGCATTGGTCACGTTGTGACGGCCGCCGAGGGTCAGCGCCACCGGCACCCGGCGGCCCGCCACCTCGAGCGCGAACCGCAGTCCGGTCTCGCCATCGGTCACCTCGCCCACGGCACGCACGGTCGCCGTCGGGGCCACGCCGTAGGTCACCACGCGACCGGCGCACTCGCGGGCCATGGAGGCGACGCGCGCGTCGTCGGCATTCAGCACCGCGATCCCGTCGGCGCCGAGCGCGCGCACGAGCGCCGCCTTCTCCTCGCGCACCCCGTCGATCGAACCGAGGAACTCGGTGTGGACGGGCGCGACCACGGTGACCACGCCCACGGTGGGGCTGGCGATCGCGGCCAGCGCGGCGATCTCGCCGCGCTGATTCGTACCCAGCTCGACCACGGCCGCCTGGTGCTCGGGCGTCAGGCGCAGCAGCGTCAGCGGCAGCCCCCACTGGTTGTTGAACGACGAGGCGGGCTTGAGCACGTTGAAGCGCGTGGCCATCACCGCGGCCGTCAGCTCCTTGGCCGTGGTCTTGCCGATCGACCCCGTGATCGCCACCACCGGCACCGGGAACTTCGCGCGGTGCCACGCGGCGAGACGGCCAAGCGCGCGCGTCGTGTCTTCCACCAGGATGGTCGGGACATTGGCGGGAACGTCGTCGGGGAGCGCATGAACGATGACGCAGGCAGCGCCGCGACCGGCCGCCTCACCGAGGAATGCGTGGCCGTCGAGCCGGTGCCCCACGATGGCGAAGAACGCGTCGCCGACGATCAGCGTGCGGGAATCGATCGAGACTCCGGTGACGGGGACACTGAGATCGCCGGTGACCAGCGCGCCCTGGGTGGCGCGAACGACGTCCTGCACGGTGAAGGCGGGCATCGACTTTCCTATCGCCGCCGCTCCGCGAGGATGTCCCGCGCCACGGCGCGATCGTCAAAAGGCAGGATGTCCGTCCCTACAATCTGATATGTCTCGTGCCCCTTCCCGGCTATGACAATGGCGTCGCCGGTCGCCGCCCAGGAAAGCGCTGCAAAAATTGCCGCTCGTCTCTCAGCGACCATAGCATAGCGATCGGGCGCTGCACAGACTCTCCGCACGCCGAACGCAATTTCTTCGATGATCGCGTCCGGATTCTCCGAGCGTGGATTGTCCGACGTGATCCAGACACGATCGGCGAGCCGCCCGGCGATCTCGCCCATGATCGGCCGCTTGGTGCGATCGCGGTCGCCGCCACACCCGAAGACGACGCCCAGCCGTCCAGGCGTGATTTTTCGCGCCGTCGTCAGCACGCGCTCGAGGGCGTCGGGCGTGTGCGCGTAGTCCACGACGACGAGAAACGGCTGGCCGGCCCGCACCTGCTCGAAGCGGCCGGGCACCGCGCTCACGCCGGCGAGCGCCCGCGCGATGGCAGCCGGCTCGAGGCCAAGCCCGATTCCCACGCCGACCGCGCCCAGGAGGTTCATGACGTTGTGCTCGCCGATCAGGGGTGACGCCACGTCGACCGACCCCCGGGGCGTTTCCACGCGCATCCGGATACCGTCGAGCGACGACGTCCACCGCAGGGCCCGCACGCGATGGCCGGCACCGAGCCCGAAGCTCAGCACGTCGAGGTCCAGGCCGCCCACCATGCGAGCCCCCCACGCGTCGTCGCCGTTCACCACCGCCGTCCGCCGCCGCTTCGGCGAGGTTGCCAGGAGCTCGAACAGGCGCCGCTTGGCACGGCCGTACTCGTCGAGCGTGCCGTGGAAGTCGAGGTGGTCCTGGGTGAGGTTCGTGAAGACGGCGACGTCGAAGGCGAGACCGTCGACGCGCGAGAGTGCAAGCGCGTGCGAGGAGACCTCCATCGCCACGCCCTTCACGCCGCGGTCGCGCATGGTGGCGAGCATGGCCGCGATGTCGAGGGACTCCGGCGTCGTCTGGCCGGCCGGCCGCACCTCGTCGCCAATGACGTACTGGATCGTGCCGAGGATGCCGGTTGGACCGACATCGCGCAGGAGCGCGTCCACCAAATACGACGTCGTCGTCTTGCCGTTCGTCCCCGTGATGCCGACCACGGTGAGCGCGCGCGAGGGATGGCCGTAGTAGGCGGCGGCCAGCTGCGCCAGCGCCGGGCGGGTGGCCGGCACCAGCACCTGCGCCACGGCGATGCCGGGGACCACCTCGCCTTCCGTGACCACGAGGCCAGCGCCGCGAGCCACCGCGTCGGGGATGAAGCGCCGCGCGTCTTGCTTGAAGCCGGGCACGGCCACGAAGCAGTCGCCGCGCTCGACCTTGCGCGAGTCGGCGGTCAGGCCGTGCACGGTGGCCGGCACGGTACCCACCACGCGCTTGTCCGAGAGCGCGTCGAGGAGCACGCTCACCCGCGCCTCCGGCGCCATCTCACTGCACCGCCTCGCGCTCCGGCGCTCGCGCCCACTGGACGGTACGCGCGCCGGACGGCGACAGCGTCAGCCGCGCCACCGCGTCGTCGCCCAGCTGCTCTCCGGCCGCCGGGGCCTGCTGCACGACGCGTCCGCGGCCGGCGATTTCCACGCGCACGCCGCGCGGCGTCAGCGCTGCCAGCGCCTGTCTGAGCGTGCTCCCGCGGAGATCCGGCATGACGCCGGCGGCCGTCTCGGTGGCCACCGAGGCGAGGCGCACGCCGCCGGCCACCTTGCCGTCGGCGCCGCCGCCGGTGACGATCTGGATCGGCGTCGCGTCGCGCGGCGGTACTTCGAGGTAGCGGAGCACGGGGCCGGCAATGGCGGAGAAGATCGGCGCCGCAGCCTCGCTGCCCCATTTCTCGTTCTTTGGCTCGTCCAGCATCACCAGCATCACGAGACGAGGCTCGTTCGCCGGCACGAAGCCGACGAAGGACAGCACACCGGGGGCGCGCGAGTACCGGCGGGTCGCGGGATCCAGCTTCTGCGCGGTGCCCGTCTTGCCGCCCACCTCGTAGCCGGGGACCATCGCGAAGTGCCCGGTCCCTTCCTCGACCACCCGGGCCAGCATGCGGCTCAGCGTGCGGGCCGTTTCCGGTGAGACGACCTGCCGCACGGGCTTCGGCTCGAACCGCCGGATCTCGCGTCCGTCGGCATCGAACTCGGCCTTGACCAGACGCGGCCGCATCAGCGTGCCACCGTTGGCGACGGCGCCGAACGCGGCCACCATCTGGAGCGCGGTCACCGAGACTTCCTGGCCGATCGACATCGTCGGCAGTGAGAGCGCCGACCACCGCTGCGGATCGCGCAGGACGCCGCGGCTCTCGCCGGTGAGCCCCACGCCGGTGGGAGCGCCGAAGCCGAAGGCGGTCATGTACTTGTAGTACCGCTCCTTGCCGAGGCTCAGTCCGACCTTCATGGAGCCGACGTTGGACGAGTTCTGCAGCACCTCGGTGAACGTCAGCCAGCCGAACTTCTTCCAGTCATGGATCACGGTCCTGGCGATCGTCAGCTGCCCGTTCTCGGCGTAGATGCGATCGTCCGGCCGCACCACGCCCTCTTCGAGCGCGGCGGCGGCCAGGATGACCTTGAAGGTCGAGCCGGGCTCGAACGGATCCGTGACCGCGCGGTTGCGCCAGGCGTCGCGCGACGGAGCGTCGGAAAACGCGTTTGGATTGAACGTGGGCCGGATGGCCAGCGCGAGGATGTCGCCGGTGCGCGGCTCCATCACCACGGCCATCGCCGCTTTCGACCTCGTCCGCCGGTAGGCGGCGTCGATCTCACGCTCGGCGAGGTACTGGATCGTCTTGTCGATCGTGAGCATCACCCCGTGCCCGGGCTCCGGTGTCGCGAGGACGTGTTGCGTCACGACCTCGCGCCCGAGGGCGTCGCGGCCGACGACCGCCTTGCCCGGCGTCCCCGCCAGGGTGGCGTTCCAGGCGCGCTCGATCCCCTCGAGGCCGCCGTCGACGCCTTCGAAGCCCAGCACCTGCGCCGCGAGCTCCCGGTTGGGGTAGAGCCGCAGCGGCTCGTCGAGAAAGCCGAGGCCGGGCTCGGCCAGGTCGCGCACGCGCGCCGCCTCGACCGGTGGCAGCTTTCGCTTGAGCCAGATGAAGGAGCGCGAGGAGGTGAGCGCGGCGTGCAGCTCGTGCGCCGGCACGTCCAGGATCGGGGCGAGCCGCGCGGCCACGCGCACCGGATCGCCCACGGCGCGCGGCTGGGCGAACAGCGACTCGCCCGGCGTCGACGTGGCGAGCGGAGCGCCCTGGCGATCGACGATCGGTCCGCGCGCGGCGTGCAGGACGACGGTCCGCGAGTACTGACGCTCGGCCATCTGGGCGAGCTCCGCGCGCTTGAAGATCATCAGCCAGGCCAGCCGTCCGGTGACGCCCACGAAGGCGACCACCAGGAGCGCGGCCAGGATGAGGACCCGCGCGCGTAAAGCAACGGTCACCGCGTCGTCGTCCTGTCGTCGGCGGCCGCCACGCGGTTGCGCTGGGCGGCGGCCAGGCCGGTGGTGCCGGTGACGAACTCCCGCGCCTGATGGACCTGATCGCGGGCCGGCACGGTGAGTCCGAGCTGGCGTGCGCGCTGCTCGACCCGGAGGGGCGAGCGCAGCGTCGCCTCCTCGATCTCCAGTCGGCGGATCAGTGTCTCGGTGCGGGTCCGCTCCGCCCGCAAGGTGTCCAGCTGATAGGCCAGATGCACCTGCTGGACGCGCAACCCGACCACGCCGAGGGCGCTGCCCACGAGCACGGCCGAGATGGCGAGGGCGGCGCCGAGCGAGCGCCGGACCCGGGGATCTGCCTCACGATGCAGTCGCTGTGGCTTCTTCACGCCGTCCGCTCCAGCACGCGAAGCTTCGCGCTCCGGGCGCGGGGATTGGCCCGCACCTCGTCGTCCCCGGGCGTCAGGGGCGACGGCTCCAGCTCCGCGTAGTCCGCGGCGCCGAGTGCACGGAACGTCTGCTTCACGATGCGGTCTTCGCCCGAGTGGAACGAGATCACGCCGAGCCGCCCGCCGACGGCGAGCAAGCCGGGGATCTCCTGGAGCGTCTGGCGGAGCGCTCCGGTTTCGTCGTTCACCGCCATGCGCAGCGCCTGGAACGTGCGCGTGGCGACGTGCGTCCGCCGCGGCCACGCGGCGCGTGGGACAGCGGCGCGGACGGCGGCGACGAGCTCGCCGGTCGTCCGGAGGGGCCGGCGACGAACGATCGTCCGCGCGATGCGCCGCGCGTATCGCTCGTCACCATGCTCGTGGATGAGACGGGCGAGCGTGGCTTCGTCGAGGTGATTCAGCAGCTCGGCCGCCGTCTCACCACGCGTCGGATCGAGCCGCATGTCGAGCGGCTCGTCACGCTGGAAGCTGAAGCCCCGCCCGGATTCGTCGAGCTGCGCGGACGACACGCCGAGGTCGAGCAGCGCGCTCCGCACCTCCCCTACGCCGTGCGCGCGCGCGACGCGGGCGAGGTCGCGGAAGTTGCCGTGGACGAGCCGCACGCGGTCGCCGAAGCGCGCGAGGCGCGCGCCGGCGCGCGCGAGCGCGTCGGGGTCGGCATCGAGGCCGAGCAGGCGAACGTTCTCGCCCGCTGCCTCCAGCACCGCCTCCGCGTGTCCGCCCATGCCCACCGTCCCGTCGAGGACCCAGCCCCCGCAGCGCGGTCGCAACAGCCATGCGACCTCGTCCACGAGGACGGGAACGTGAACCTCTAGACTCCCAGTGCCGAGAGCTTCTCGAACAGCGTCGGCAGGGCGTCGCCCTGCGTCCGCTCGTACTCGTCGAACCGGGCGCGATCCCATACCTCGAACATCTTTCGCCCGCCGCCGAGGATGGTGACCTCCTTCTCGAGGCCGGCCTGCGTGCGCGTGTCAGGGGGAAGCAGGATGCGACCCGCCCCGTCGAGCGCGATGTCCTTGGCGCGTGAGATGTACAGCCGGCTCAGCTTGCGCACCTCGGGCGAGAACAGCGACTGACCGTTCAGCTTTTCTTCGAAGCGCTGCCACTCCTCCAGCGGATGTACCTCGAGGCTGTGCTCGTTCGGCACCACCACGAGGCTCTCCCCGTACTGCGCCAAGGCATCCCGGAACCGCGCCGGGACGCTGAGGCGCCCTTTCGGGTCGATCGTGTGCTGATAGCGGCCTCTGAACATGGTTTATGGGGGCTGGGACCCATTTCATCCCACTTCGCCCCACTTACGCGCGACTGTACATTTGTCAAAAAGGCCTGTCAAGGGAAAACCACGCGATTTTCTAGGCAGATACGCTATGCAGGCGTTTGGCCGACAGATGGTGGCTCGCTCCGGGGCCTCCACCTTGTCTGGTGGAGAGCGGGCCGTACGCGCCCGCCGGAGGCTAGGCGTTCGGTCGGAGTCGCTGGTCGGCGATGGCCTCGAGGTCAGCCATGCAGAGGAACGGGCAGCGGGCTTCCGCGGTCGCCCGGACGACGTCGGTCTGGAGGGCGCGGCCGGCCGGGCCAACCGAGACGAAGACGTGGACGAGGCCCCCCCGCTCCAGCGTCTCGCCGATCACGTCGGGCGGGATCTTCAGGGTCGGCGCATCGGGGGCCGGCGTCAGCAGGACGTAGCGGGCGCGCCGACCGCGCGCGAACCACGGCAGCTCCCCGAGGGGGTCGAAGCCGGGTGGCAGCGGCACGTCGAGCTCGACGAGGTACCGCAGGACACCGAAATAGCCGGGAACGGCACCGGCGAGCCGGCCCGTGAGCGTGGGCAGGATGGCGTCGTCGAAGTGCGGCGCGACGAGCGACAGGCGCACGCGGCGACCCGGAACGCCGGCCGCAGGAGACCACTGCGGGACGAGACGAACCATCTGGATGACTCGCAACGCAAGGAGCGCGCCGCGACATCCACGATTCCAACTGTCTGAAATTTCAGACCCGCCGGCGCCGAGACAGGAGCGGAACGGCCATCTGCTGTGCAGCGACGGCCATCGACAGTGCAGCTCAGCGGTTGCGGAGCCGGACGCGAGTCGACACGGTCGCCGTCGGCGCCGTCGCGGCTGCGCCGTCGGGCGCGGTCGTGAGCGCGATGACGACGGACCTCACGTCCTGCGGTACCGACGTCGCGACCCCGCTGGCGTCCAGGTAGTGCAGCGCGAGGCCGCGCACGCCATTCACAACCGGCTGCGCGCCGCCGCCGGCGTCTCGTCTGAGAATCGATCCGGCCAGTCGCCAGGTCACGCGCTCGCCGGTGGCCGCGATCGCGCCGTCGCCATCGAGGTCCTGCTGAAGCACGATGCGCTCCGTCTCGGCGGTCAGGACAGCCTCGAAGCCTTCCCCGCCGAAGCCCGCGGCCCGGATGTCGGCCGCCAGCCGCGTGAGGGCGACACGCGCGCTCTGCTGGCTCTCGGCGCGGGCGGCGCCGGTCGCCCACGCGCGCTGCCCCTGATCGAGCAACCCCAGCGCCGCCGTCGCCAGCAGACCGACCAGCGCCAGCGTGACGAGCAGCTCGGTGAGCGTCATGACGGGTAGCGTGGGCGGCGGCGTCGCCGCCGTCAATGTCCAAAAACGGCGGCGTCAGCGGGGACGCCGACTACCAGTGGAAGGCGATGCCGCCGTAGAAGAGGTGACTGGTGAGGTCGGCGCGGTCGCGAGCAGTCTCGGTCACCGGGAAGCCCGAGATCGTGCCCGATTCCTTGAACTTGAACGAGAAGGTCTCGGTCTGGATGAACTTGTACTCGGCGAACAGGGCGATGTTCGGCATCAGGAAGAACCGCGCGCCGCCCAGCGCCTGGAAGCCCGGACGCACGTCGGTGTCGCGGATCTCCTTGTTCGCGTCGAATGTCGACGTGCGCGTCTCCAGGGTGGCGATGAACGCCCCCGCGCCCACGCCGACGTACGGCTGCAGGCGGCCGCGCGGATACTCGGGCTTCGACAGCAGGTGGTATCGATACACGAAGTTCAGGGTCACCGCGGTGACGTCGATGTTGGCGGACTGCAGCCGCGTGCTGATGTCGCCGGTCACTCCGCCGAACGTCCCCGCGAAGCGAACCGTCTGCGCACCGAAGTCGGGCTCGAAGTGATAGACGTCGAGCTCGGCGCCGACGTTGCCGCCGAGCACGTCTTGCCCGAAAAAGTACCCGGCCTTGCCACCGAAGACGACCGAGGAGTCGAACGTGAGATCGCGGGCGCGCCCGTTGACGAAGGGTACCCCGTTGAGCTCGAGCTCGGTCCGGAGGTCCTTGTCCTCCGTGCGCGCCGTGCCGACATACCCTCCGAAGTACGGCTCGGCCAGCGCAACACACGGCGACGACAGCAGTGTGAGGCCTGCCAGCGCGACCACCAGCCGGGTCCGGATCGTTGTGATGGCGGGCTCCCCCCGATGCAAAGGTTGCGGCGATCACAGCATTTACGTGCTCGCGATGTCAATTTTCCCGGCACCACCGCCGCGGCCACCGCACCGCGCGGCGTGGTGCCGGGAACGCGATCGCTCAGCTCGAGGTGAGCAGCATTCCGCGCAGGTGGAACGCGAGCGAGCTCGGCGCACCGGCGGGAGCGG